>Ga0209536_100002315_pt1 | contig 30975 bp, 44 predicted proteins | sample DeeMarSeWOR28_12_FD_187461 | JGI IMG/M metagenome (GOLD analysis project Ga0209536, IMG submission 187461) | Marine sediment microbial communities from White Oak River estuary, North Carolina - WOR-2-8_12 (SPAdes) (version 2) | ecosystem: Environmental > Aquatic > Marine > Intertidal zone >... | reverse complement strand
CTGCAAACCCTTTGCGAAAAGGTCTTGCAACCTATTCGGGATTACTTCGGCATGGGCGTGAAGGTCAACTCTGCGCTGCGTACTTTGCCTGTCAATCGCGCCGTCGGCTCCAGCGACAACTCGCACCATGTCCGTGGCATGGCCGCAGACATTGAGATTCCCGGCATTGCTAATGCTGAACTGGCTGAGTGGATTGTTGAGAATCTCGACTTCACCCAAGTCATCTTAGAATTTTATACGCCCGGTATCCGAGACAGCGGGTGGGTACACGTCTCGTATGTTCCCGAAGACCTTCGCAAGCAGGTGCTCACGGCCATGAAAGAGAACGGCAAAACCGTTTACAAACCCGGCTTGATCGCCTGATCGCGCATCAACTGGCGATACGCTTCAATCGCAACCTTGAGATCGGCCTTTAACTGGTCGATCTCTTTCTCCCTTTCCAGCAGCCCCTCGCGGCTTTCCTCCGCAAACTTCACCAGCGTTTGTTTGTCCCACGAATAAAAGTCACTCATTGCTTGATCTCGTAATAGTAATGACGGTTAACCTTGGTGCGGTCAGCAAGCCCCATCAGGTGCAAGGCCCGCAGTTCGGCTTGAACAATCTTTGGATTGATTAAAAAATGATGCGACAGCTTCATGACCGGCACCCGCTTCTTGTGCGACGCTAAATAATTAAACAGCTTTTCTTGTGTCGGTGTTAGCTGAATCATAGTTGCTCCTTGTGTACCCGCGTTCGGCAAACCCTACTTCTTCAATGAGAATCTTGATGCGCGAATTTGCATCGGCCAGACTTTTCTTCAGTTGCTCATTCTCTCGTTTGTAGGTGTCGAGTCTGTCTTGAAGGCTTAACCACTCTGCGGCGTTAATCATAATCTGATTCATACGATCTCCATTAAGTAGGGTGCCGGGTCACGGTGAGGATCGGAGGGATTACCGCCCCGGCTGCGGGTGTTATTCGGCAACGTCAACCACGACACCGCCCGCTGGCCGCCCTTTATTGTTTGCGATTCCATAAATCAAGGCAAGCCATTTCTAGGTCTGCTGACACAGGGTTTAACCTTAGAGCATCTGCGCGCCCTGTGCTATACGCCTCAATAACGTCAGCAGGCAAAATTGCTGCTACTTCGACCACCTGCGTCTCAAATAACCGGCTAGCCGCTAAGGCTGTAAGCAGCATAAACACGCCGCCAACAATCGTACCGCGCCAGAAAGCGCTTTTTTCAGTTGACATAATTACAACTCCTTTGCTTGGGCCAGGATTTCCATGCGCTCCCTGTTCGCGCGTACTACAGTAAAACGCTGGTGCAGTCGGTTAAGAATCGAGCTGCGCTTGCGGTCTTTCAGCTCGTCGATGATGAGTTGCTTTAACTCGTCCTCGCTGAAGCTGTTTATGTTTTCGTTCAAGTTTCTCCAGTTCAGTATCAATTTTGTTCTCCAGTTCGTTAACAAGTTTAATGGCGCGTTCGTAAGCCTTTTGCACCGAGTTGAATTGACGACGCTTCAAGCGTCGGTCGAGTAATGCGGCCTTCTTTTTCACCCGCAAATTTTTAAGCCGTACACTGATCTGCATTTTTCAGTTCCTCTAAGGCAATATCAGACACTTTGCGCTTGTCGTGGAGCGCCGCCCAGACGCGTTCATCGACCGTATTGCGCGTTATTAAGATGTAGCACCAAACGTCATGACGCTGTCCACCACGGTGCAGGCGCCCGACGGTCTGCTCGTACAGCTCTAGCGACCAAGGCAACGACAACCAAATCATGCGGCTGCCACCGTGCTGTAGGTTCAGGCCGTGGCCTGCGCTCTTGGGGTGGATCAGCAGCATCTCGATTTCACTCTTGTTCCAGCGCTCGATGGCGGCGGCGTCGTCTAGCGTCTGCGCCTTGGGGTAGCGTCGGTGCAGTTCTTCCAGTTCTTCTTGATAGTTGTAGACGATCAAAGTATTGGCGTGTTGGTTTTCTTCAATTATCTCGTCTAGCAAGTCAAACTTATGGTCTGAAAACCAGACCGGCTTGCGGTCGGTAATGAACTTGCCTGGGCTATTCGGGTCAGGCCGCGTCGTCGTGTCGTAGACCCAGCCGCCTGCCATCTGTTGCAGTTTGCTCGTGAGCACTGCGGCGTTTGCGGCCACGGCCTGCGCGTCAGGAAACTCCACCGTCAGGTCGCGCTTCATCTTTTCATACGGGTCACGGTCAGGCAGGTCGCAACGCATCTCAATCGTGTGCAGGGGCGGCAACGTGTCGCTGTACTCGCCGGGTTCTAACACGAACGTCGCTGGCTTGATGCGGGCCATGACCTGCTCAAGCGCCCCAGGCGCAGGCGTCCATTGGCCGAAGTCGCGGTTCAAGCAGATAAAGTATTGTTGCAAGAAGGCGCCCTTACTGCGGCCAAGCAACTTCTGATCGACGATCTTGCACTGGCCGAACGTGTCCTCTAGGCCGTTGCTGGTGAAGCTGCCGGTCAAGCCCCAGCGTATACGCATTGGCTCGATCACTTTCGCAAGCGCCTTGAAGCGTTTGCCGCTGGGGTTCTTTAGCTTGGTCAGCTCGTCGAACACAATGGCGTCGAAGTTAAGCGGTTGTTCGCACAGCCATTGCAGGTTGTCGTAGTTTGTCACCACCACACGAGCGTAGCTGTGCAGTGCTTTCGTTCGGGCCGCAGCCGTACCAACGGCCACGGCTATCGGCATGTCAGGTGTCCACTTCTCAGCCTCGACCGGCCACACGTCGGTGCAAACGCGCTTAGGCGCCAGCACTAAAAAGCGTTGGACGTGGCCTTCGATCAGCATGTCGCGTATGGCGGTCAACGTGAGCGCCGTCTTGCCTGCGCCTACCGGCGCTAAAATTAGCGCGCGATCATGCTCAAATAAAAAGTCAGCCGCGTTGTTCTGATACGGGCGCAGTTGCAGTGTCGTCACTGTTGACCCCATGTCTTAACGTGACCCCACGGGTCGCCGGGGCCGGTGGACAATGGCGCCATGCTCGGGTCGAGCTTTTTGTAATAAATGCGAGTGCCTTCCCTGCGTTCACTGAGGCAGTGGTGCATCTTCAACTGCGCGATGCTGTGGCTTACCGAACTGGTTGACAGCTTCAAATACTCAGCCAGCTCGGTCACGCTGCGCTCGGCGTTAATCGCCTTAAGTATTTCTTTGCCGTGCTTAATCGCCATTGTTCAGCTCCTTTTTAGGCACCGCAGTTGCGGCGATCCATTGGTCAACATCTTCTTTACTCCACAGCACCGTGTAGTTCTGGCGCAGCGATTTCATCTCGGCAGCAAAGCGCTGTTGCAGTGCAGATAGCTTGCCCCCTTGTTTCTTCAACTCCACAAACCAAACGCTACCGTTGGGCCAACAGACGATGCGATCAGCAACGCCGCGATTCGCGGGTGAGGTAAACTTATATGCCTTGCCGCCAAAAAGCTCGACGGCCCAGACCAAGTGTTTTTCTATGTCTTTCTCTAACATGGTGTAACAATAAACCATAAAAAAGTATTTGACAAGTGAAAAACATCTGATCTAAACTACAGTCTCAGTCAAGTAAAGGAGAGTCCACTTATGTCACATAGCACTATCGTCGGCGGTTCGACCGCCAGCCGCGTCATCAACTGCCCAGGCAGTGTGGCGCTTGTCGCTAAGATGCCCCCACGTCCCTCAAGCTCTTACGCTGACGAAGGCACACTCTTACATGAAGTCATGGCCGAGCTGTTAAACAACGGCTTTACTAAACCTGAAGATTTCATTGGCCGTCGTTATGAGAATGTCGAGCTGACGCAAGACCTGATCGAGGATAAGGTGCGCCCTGCCATGCGCCTGCTGGATGAAGTTGACCCTGAGCAGATGATGGATGTGCTTGTTGAGCGCAAGGTTGGCTTCGGCGATTTGCTACCCGGCGTGTTCGGCTCATGCGATGTCATCGGGCGTTTGAAGGATACGGCCTACATTATTGATTGGAAGTTTGGCGACGGCGTTGCCGTGTCTGCTGAAGAAAACAAACAGCTTATGTTTTATGCCGCTGCCGCCATGCGTACTGACGGTTGCGAGTGGGTGTTCAAAGACGCCAAGGACATTGAGCTTGTCATTATCCAGCCGCCCGTGATCCGACGCTGGAAAACATCGTTTGATCGCATCAAAGAGTTTGAGCTTGATCTTGTTCGTGCAGTCAAGGCCGCGCAGGCGCCTGACGCGCCTCTCGCCCACGGCGACCATTGTCGCTGGTGCGCGGCTAAACCGATTTGCCCACGCATGACCGGCGAAGTCGATCGTGCGCTGAACACGAATCTTCAAAACATCAACCCCGACATGATTGGTGGCCTGCTTGTTAACGCAGACCTGTTAGAAGATTGGGTCAAAGACCTTCGCGCGTTGGCGTTTGAAATGCTTGAGCAAGATGTGAAGGTGCCAGGGTATAAACTTGTAGCGAAACGCGCCACACGTCAGTGGGCTGACGACAAGGGTGCGGTAACATTCTTAAAAGACAACGGCGTGGAGCCGTTTGAACCTAAATTAAAAACTCCTGCGGCAGCAGAGAAGGAGTTGAAAAAGAGCAAGGTGGCATTGCCCAGCGATCTCGTTGTGGCTGTGTCGTCAGGCAGCACGTTAGCGCCGGAGAACGATCCCCGGCCTGCCGTGTTAAACATTGGGAAGCAGTTAACTGCGGCCCTTTCTAAACTTCAGTAAAGGAAATCAAAATGAGCAATATCGTAACCTTCAGTAACGCAAACCTTCCTTCAGTCCAGTCACTCTCCACTGCCCTACGGTCATTAGAGAAAGACGTTGCGCCTTCGGGCGTTGTGATTATCAAGATGGACAAGACCGGCCACTGGGTGTACGGCGCTGACCAGACTGAGATCGAAGACGACTCGACTTGGGCCGTTAACCCCTTCTCTTTCGTCCACGGCTTTATTGCCTGGGGCGACGGTGAAGTGCTTGGTGAAAAGATGGTGCCTGTTAGCCAGCCGTTGCCTGAGCTGGACGCAGCGCCGCCCAACGCCAAGAAGGGTTGGGAGATGCAGGTTGGCTTGTCGATGAAGTGCTTGACCGGCGAAGACAAAGGCATGGAAGTGCGCTACACCACCACGAGCGTGGGCGGCAAACGCGCTGTTCAAACCTTGGCCGTTGCTATTGCCGAGCAAGTTGAGAAGGATCAAAGCAAACCCGTGCCGGTCGTTGAGCTGAAGAAAGACCATTACAGCCATAAAAGCTACGGCAAAATTTACACGCCTGTGTTCAGTGTGCTTGAGTGGGTCAGCATGACTGGAGACGCTGACGAATCTGCTGAGGACGCGCCTGCAATCGAGGCGCCTGCTGAGGCAGAAGCACCACGTCGTCGTCGCCGTTCGGCATAATACCCTGGGGGCGGTTAGGCAGACGCTCAAGGATGCCGCAAGCAAGTGTTTTTTCTGCCTTCGCACTTGCGTGTTTTAGCGGCCAAATTGACGCCCCCACCCATCTGAGGTCTGCATGACAATTCTTTGGGTTGATTTTGAGACGCGCAGTCGTTGCGACTTACCGACGGAAGGCGTCTATAACTATGCAATGGACGAGAGCACTGAAGTGCTTTGCATGTCCTACGCGTTTGACGATGGCGAGGTGCAAACGTGGACGCCTGGGCAATGCTATCCAAAAGAAGTCGAGCTTCACCGTGGGCAGATCAGGGCGCATAACGCAGCCTTTGAGCGCCTGATCTTTAAGTATGTCTTAGGCGCTGACTTCACGCTAGAGCAGTTTTATTGCACCGCAGCGCAGGCTCGGGCCAACTGCGCGCCTGGGTCGCTTGAAGACGTTGGCCGGTTTGCCAGCGCCAACATGAAAAAAGATTACCGAGGGGCGCAATTGATTCGCCTCTTATCTGTACCGCAGTCTGACAACAAATTTCGCAACGACCCTGAGCTGATGGCCGAGATGATCCGCTATTGCGAACAAGACGTTCGTGCCATGCGGGCGGTGTCCAAGGCCATGCGCGACCTGAGCGCCGAAGAACTGCATGATTACCACGTTAACGAGCGCATCAATGACCGAGGTGTGCTGGTGGACGTTGACTTAGCCAAAGCGGCCATACGCTACGCCGAGGCCGAGCTGGACGAGATCGAGACGCTGGTGGACGAAGTGACTGAGGGCGCGATCAAGTCGGTGCGCTCACCCCGTATGCGCCAATGGGTGATTGATCGGGTCGGGCCGCAGGCGCTCAAATTGATGGAGCGCTATGAGGACGGCGAAAAAAAATATTCGATCGACAAGACCGTGCGGGCTAATCTGCTGATCTTGGCTGAAGAAAGCCCTGACGAAGTGCCTGCTAACGTAGCCGACGTGATCCAGTGCGCTGACGACCTGTGGGCCTCTAGCGTTGCCAAGTTCAAGCGCCTGAGCCAACTGGCCGACGTGGAAGACCATCGAGTGCGTGGGGCGTTCGTATTTGCAGGTGGGTCGGCCACAGGCCGTGCGTCAAGCTACGGCGCCCAAGTGCATAACTTCACCCGCAAGTGCGCCAAGGAGCCGGAGGCCGTTCGGCAGGCGATGGTGCGCGGCCATAAGATCGTACCTACCTACGGGCGCAGGGTTACCGATGTGCTGAAGGGAATGTTACGCCCTGCGCTGGTGCCTGCGCCTGAGCATGTCCTGATTGTAGCCGACTGGGCAGCAATCGAAGCTCGCATGACGCCGTGGTTGTCAGATCAGCCCCAGGCCGAGTCTGTGCTTGATGTGTTCCGTGAAGGCAAGGACATTTACGTTAACGAAGCCGCCAAAATTTTTCATTGTCGAGAAGAAGATGTGAGTGCTGACCAACGCCAGATCGGCAAGGTCGCTATTCTCTCACTTGGCTACGCCGGTGGCCCTGGTGCGTTTGCTTCGATGGGCCGCAACTACGGCATCTTGCTGCCCGAGTCGGACGTGCGCCGCACGGTGGACAACTGGCGCCGTGCGAACCAATGGGCCGTGCGCTACTGGGAGCTGTTAGAAAGCGCCTACACCCGCGCCATGCGCTACAAGAACCGTGAGTTTGCCGCAGGCCGTGTCGTTTACATGTTCGACGGTGAGCACCTTTGGTACGCGCTGCCGTCTGGCCGGGTATTGCGTTATCCCTATGCCACACTTGATAACGATGGTGTAAGCTATGCAAAAGCGGCGTGGAAGCCTGCCGCCGATGCAAAAGAATGGCCCCGAGCGCGACTGTGGAAGGGGCTTGCCGCTGAAAACATCACACAAGCCGCTGCCAATGACATTCTGCGCCACTGCCTGCGAAAAATCCCCGACGTTGTTCTCCACGTCCACGATGAAATCGTTGTCGAGTGCCGCAAGTCTGACGCCGAGCAACTCACCCAATTGATAAATGAAGTCATGTGTACCCCACCTGCGTGGGCCGATGGCCTGCCGCTTGCCGTGGAAATTAAAACAATGGAAAGGTATGGGAAATGAATCAACCGCAATTTATTGAGTTCCTTCAATCACTGGCGCCCGAGGGTGAGACGGCGCTTCTGGTGCGTCAAAAGCCGCAACTGCGCGACGGTGAGCTGCAATTCCACGCTGACGGTGCGATCAAATGCACTTGGCCTGCGATGCTCCCCACGGCCAAGGTCAAGCCCGACTGGGCGCTTTACGGCAATACGGCATCATTCATTGTCGATCGGTTTGAAGAAGGTCGCGTGTCTGCGTCTGCGGCTAATTGCGAGTACGTCTTGGTTATGGTGCTTGACGACGTAGGTAGTGAGAAAGCGCCTAACACGCCGGCCCTACCACCGACGTGGAAGATCGAAACAAGCCCGGGATCGTTTCAATGGGGTTATGTCTTCAGTGAGCAACCCTCAAAGGCCGAGTTCAGCGCGGCCATTAAAGCAATCGCCGCCGCAGGCTACACCGACCCGGGCGCCTGCAACGCCGTGCGTAACTTCCGCATCCCCGGCTCGATCAATCTCAAGCCAAACAAAAATAATTTTTCTGCCCTGCTGACCGAATTTAACCCCAAGATCGAATACACCCTGCAAGAAATATGCGACGCCCTTGGCGTTGTTCCTGGTGAAGTCCAAAGCGACGGGCCAAAGGCCATACGCATCGCTGACAATGGCGGCGATGACGTGTTCGCTTGGCTGAACGAGCAGGGCATGGTGCTGTCCAAACCGAACCCCGAGGGCTGGGCGGGCATCTTCTGCCCCAACGCCCAAGAGCATACCGACGGCAACCCCGAAGGGCGTTATATGCCCGCGACGCGTTCCTACTGCTGCTTGCACTCGCACTGCATCGACTTCGGCACAAAAGAGTTCTTAGCGTGGGTGGCCGAGAACGGTGGCCCCGCGCATGAAGGCGGTATTCGTGACGACCTGCTTGCTACCGCAATGGAGTCGGCACTGTCCAAACTGCAACCGTCCGACCTGTTCACCGATGACGCGCAAAAAGTCATTGATGAAGTCGAGCAGCGTGAGCTTGGCCGCATCGAAAAGTCGCAGTGGTATGAACGCTTCGCGTATGTTCAAGACGACGACTCTTATTTTGATATGCAGACGCGCCGCGAGATCAATCGCGGCACCTTTAATGCGCTATTTCGTCATATCACCTGCCGGTCAATTCACACGGGGCGCCGTGTCGAGGCGTCGGTTGGGTTTGATGAGAACCGACAAGCCTCGGGTGGCCGTGTGCTGGTCGGCGTGACTTACGCCGCAGGCGAAGGCGTCTTGGTCGCCAAAGACGGCGACGTGTACGGCAACCGATGGTGCGATGCCCGCCCATCCTTCGCCCCTACTAACGCCTCGATCAAGCGTTGGCTCGACCATTGCGAGACGCTGGTGCCGGAAAACGCCGAGCGTGAGCACCTGTTCGATATGATGGCGTTCAAACTTCAGCACCCCGAAATCAAGATCAACCACGCGGTTCTGCATGGTGGCGATCAGGGTTGCGGTAAAGACACGCTTTGGGCGCCCTTTATCTGGTCAATTTGCGGCCCTGCTCTTAAGAATCGAGGCTTGATCGACAACGACGGTTTGTCGTCGCAGTGGGGCTACCAGTTTGAGTCTGAAATTTTAATTTTGAACGAGCTGAAAGAACCCGAGGCCCGTGAACGCCGCGCCTTGGCGAACAAACTCAAGCCCATCATCGCCGCCCCGCCTGAGACGCTGGTCGTCAATCGTAAAGGCTTGCATCCCTACCAGATGGTCAATCGTATGTTCGTCTTGGCGTTCAGTAACGACCCCGTGCCGATTACGATTGACAGTCAAGACCGCCGCTGGTTCTGCGTCTGGTCAAACGCGCCGCGCATGAGCGCAGACGCCGCCGCCTCGCTTTGGCGCTGGTACAAAACCGGCGGTTTTGAGGCCATTGCATCTTGGCTTTTGGCCCGTGACGTGTCGTCGTTTAACCCTGCTGCTGCGCCCATGTGGACGGAGTTTAAGCACAATCTGGTTGAAAACAGCATGAGCACGGCTGAGTCTTATTTAGTCGAGCTGCTGCGTGAACGCCGTGGCGAGTTTGCCAAGGGCGTAATCGGTTCGCCCTTTTTCGCCCTCTGTGACCGCCTAGCGGGGGCTGCGCCCTCTGGCGTTAAAGTGCCTCAGCCTGCGCTTCTTCATGCGATCAAAGAGGCGGGCTGGATTGACTTGGGCCGCATTGCATCGGGCGATCACCCCTCGAAAAAACACCTCTACTGCGCGCCCGACATGATCGGCAAAGTGAGCAAGTCGGAGATGCGCCGCATGGTTGAAGAAACCAATGCCCCGCGCCTTGCGTCGGTCAAATGAAACTTAATTTTTTAGCCCTGCTGGCGAGAATCAGACCTTATTTTTTTGCCCTACTGAAAAAAGCCCGCTATCGTTTTATCGGTCATCGTTCGCGTTTCGTTGCCCTGGCGCAAATGACCCACTATCGGGTTATCGCGCATCAAAGGGCATTGGCGCGTTCAATCGCGCGTAGACGGGGGCGCGCGCGTTTTATGCGCGGGCTAAGGTTGAGGGGCAAGGGCTGAGGGGCTAGGTTTGCACCCCCGCGCTAAGGGGGCTATTTAAGCCTTGGCGGGCTTGTTTGATTTTCTTAATAGTTACCCATAGGCTTGCAAAAGAAACCTTTGCAAGCCTTTTTTATGCGTTTCGTTTAGGCATAAAAAAAGCCCCTAGAGGGTAAGTCTAGGGGCTCAAGACGCGTAAACGCGTAGAGGGTAGAGAATCGTTATAACCTTAACACAATAAACAGCGCAGCCAATACGCCCGCAACAATTAAGCCTATGAACATACCCGCACCTCTATCACGTCATCCTCAACCGCAAAATCGGGCGCGGGGTTATCGGATAGAGGGCCAAAAAGCCCGTCTAGGTAGTCAGAAAGGCTTTGATTTCCGTTTAGTTTGTTTCTTTTATAGTACTGGCGCACATAGTCACGGGTTGAGGTTTGACCCGCAAAAAACACGGGGAAAACCCTTTCTTCAGCCTTAAACCTTTTCGCGGGGTTTTTGGGCTTCTTCAATTGTTTAATGAAATCGTCTAGGTTGCGGTTGTCCGCGATTGTGTATTGTCCGCGCTCGGTTTTAATGGTTCTCATAGTTAAGCCTCCACTATTCGGTAATCGTTTTCGTTAAACGGGTCAGATAAGTCACCGCATTTATGCGCTTCGTTTATCTCAACCCCGTAGCCTACTAAGTAAGCCTCGGCCTCTAATTTGTCGTTAAAGGTTATGGGCGCGCCGTCGTCGAATGTCCAACAATTGACCCAACCGTCGCATAGCGTAAAGGTTTGGATTTCATAGTGCATGGTCTAGCCCCTTAAAAGTTTATTGCATACGTTTTCATAAATTTCGCGCCCATTTTCGGTCAAAGTTTCAACCGATAAAAAGGGACTTGGCCTAAAAAAGCCTTGGCGGGTTAGCTTGCAAAGCCTGGCGTATTCCCTAGACCATTGGCCCCCGTGACAATGGGACAAAGCTAAGTAGTAGGCTTCGCAAACGTCAAATCGGTCAAAGTACATATTTAGCCCCCCAATAAGGTTAAAAGAATCATCAGCAGCCATAGCCCCCCGTAAAAGGCTATGGCTGAGACTGCGAAAAGAAGCCAGTAAGACAACCCTTGGCCTTTATCTAATATTTGATCGAGTTTACGCATGGCTTGCCCCTTGTGGCCCGTATGAGCGCGTTCCGTCGTCTACCATTTTGTAATGGCCGTAAACTACCGCGTCAATAACATCCCCGCCTAACCCGTCTACGTCATTGTCATGAGAAAAGTATTGTTCCCCTTGATAGTCGAAGCATAGCCCCTCATAGTCAGGAAAAGACTTTAAGAATAAACGCGCGGTTCTTTCTTCGTCGGGGGTCATGTCGTCGGTTTCCCCGTATTCCAAAAATGGAATAATCCAGACGGGTAATTTTACGGTTGAAATTTCAGTGATTGTCATTGTTCAGCCCCCTCTGAGATATAGCCCAATGCAAGGGCTTCTTCAAATTCTGATTTGATTTGATCGGGGGTGAAATCCCGATAAGCCCAATTTAAGAATGACCATAAATACGCGTTATCGCCTTGCAGCCTTTCAAATTCCATTTGAAGAACCGCGTTTTTCATTTGTTCATTGTTCATTTTCTAAGCCCTCATAAAAAGTTTAGGTTTTGGCGCATTGAACCCGCACCCCGTAGCCCCCCGCATGGGGGGGGCTAAAGGTTGAGGGCTTTAGGCGGTTAAGGCTTCGACGGTTTTGCGGGCTTCGGTCATGGCTTCGACAATCATGTCCGCGTAGTAACCGCCTTGCATAAATTCTTTGATTGACCGATAACAACAACCCCCCAAATAGTCAACGCCTAGCGTAACCCCCGCCTTTTTTGCTTCAACCTTGGCGCAAAACCACAACATAACCCCGCGCTCAATTTGGCCTATCAACTCAGCCTTTTCTTCTTCGGTCATATCCCAATCGGGCGCATGGTCTTCGTCGGCTATGGATAAGACGATAGTAAACCCGTCGGGTCTATCTTCGGAATGTACGCGCTCAAAATAGCTCATTTTGTAACCCCCTTTAAAATGTATGTTCTAAAATGTATTGGCTTACCATGTCTTTCATGGCTTGCAGCCTTTCGGTTTTGGTATAGTCAATCATTTTTAGACGCAAGGTTTCCCCGTAGCCTTGAGGTATTGCGACAACCTCATAGCCCCAATGGTAAGCAGTCTCGGTAATAAAAAAGCCTTTATAAGTTTTGTTCATGGTTAGCCCCTCAAAATGCTTGGTAAACGATTGACCCGTCATCAGTAACCCCGCAAACCATAGTGCGGTCATTGAGCCAGTCGATAAGGTTTTCGCGCTTTTCGTCGTCGTCGTCGCCTTCAAGGTCATAACCATAATCGCGGGCTATTTCGTCGGGGGTTGCTTCGTTAAACTCGCAACATAGCGCGATAACGTCTAATTCAACTTCAGAGCCCGTCGAATCCTCATATTCCTCAAGGTACTCAAAAAGAACCCTGAACCCGTCATAACTGAAACTATTAGCGCGGTCATATTCGCGAAATGCGTCTCGAAAATCGTATAGAGAAACTGTAGTTTTCATGGTTTTCTACCCTTTTTTGGTTGGTTGGTTGGTTAAATGCTTGGCCCGTACTCAATCGCAAACGCGGGTTCGCCTGTTTCTTTATCAATAATGACTAGGTTATAGCCGTCATCCTCAACGGTTGCCACGTCTAACCCTTTTGGGGTCAGGTAGCCCGCATTGACCATGGCTTGAATGATTTCACGGTTTTCCGCGTCTAGGTCTAGTTCGATCGTGCCGACATGGAACCATTGGTTCCATTCATAGCCGTCTTCAGGGTTTCCCCATGCGTCAATGGATAAGACGGGGAAAGTCTTAAGGTTGGTTTTGGTTTCGATTGTCATGGTTAAGCCCCCCCCTTTTATTCAAAATCAAGAAGAACAATTAAACCAAACGCCGAGAGTAAGCCCGAAAGGGCAAGCGCGGGAATCGCCAAAAATAGGCCCGATTTGAGCGCAGCCGCGCCCAACATAGCCATGAAAAAAGCAAAGGCGACGATGACAAAAAAGGCGGTAAACCTAGGAATCATTCTCATTTAGAACTCCTCATTTAGTTGGTTAAGAACTACAATTGAGACATTACAGAGGTTTGACCATGTTGTCAAACAAAAGTTTACATTCTTGACAAAAACACTAGGTTATTCGAAAAGTAGACGGTTTTTTGGGTCATTTGGGTCATGGTTGGGTCATGGTTTTTTGGGGGGATGACCCAAACGCAAATGTACGCGGGCTCAAGGGCTTGAGGCTTTTTGGGTCATTTGGGTCATGGTTGTTAGACTTTAAGATGTAGAATATATATAGATAGACGCATATTAGCCTTAATTTTTGGCGCAACTTTTCCGGCGTGACAAAATGACCTAAATGACCCAAAACCCCCCGCGCTTCTTTTCCCCCCCGCGTTTATATTTTAGGTCAATTGGGTCATGGCTTTTTGCATGACCTAAATGACCCAAAACCCCCCCCGTCAGGTTGGTACCCTGAACCGTCAGGTTGGTACCCTGAACCGTCAGGTTGGTACCCTGAACCGTCAGGTTGGTACCTCATGACCCAAATGACCCAACGTCTAAACCCTCAGCCTTTTAGCCTCTAACCTCTAGCCTCTAGCCTCTAGCCTTTAACCCGCTAGGCTGCAAGCCTATACTTATAGTTAGTTAGCCTTTACTTACAGCATTTAAGTTAGTAGCCGCTGACTTTTGGCTGATTTCTGGTTGACGGCCCCCCCCAGGGCCCTGGCCCAGGCCCCGATGGCCCCGGAGGGTTTACGAACAATTTTTTTTATTTTTTTGCAAAAAGTTCTATACTCAGCCCCATGACATTCAAATCATTGCCATTCGCGCCAAGGCAGGTCAGGGCGACTGAGAACTGTCTTGAGCGTATTTACGAAGCGGCCTCCATTGGTCTGAAGGGTGACGCCTTAGCGCTGGCCGCAGGTTTGCTACCAACCGAATACCGGCAGTTGTGCGAAATGGATCCAATGGCGGGCCTTGCGGAAATGAAAGGACGCGCCGACAGTGAAAGAGAAGCAGCCACACAATTGCGAGACGCCGCACGAAACGGCGACGCCAAGGCGGCGCTCTCCATTCTTCAGCACACCCACGGCTGGGTCGCCAAGCAGGCGATTAGCGTCGATGTTGAACAGCGCATTTCGATTACGGCAGCGCTGGAGCAGGCGCAAAAGCGGGTGATCGACGCCATCGACGTGAGCGCTTTGCGTGAGCTACCCAGCGACGTGACGAAGGAAAACACAAATACCCAACTAAACCGAGAACATGCAGACGACCATTTACTCAGCGCAAGATGAACAGGAGTTAATGGCGCGGCTGTGGTCGCCCGCCATTAAAGACAACCCACTGGCGTTCGTGTTGTATGCGTTTCCGTGGGGTGAAAAAGGTACGCCGCTTGAGCACTTTGAAGGCCCGCGCAAGTGGCAACGCGAGGTGCTGACGCAAATTGCCGAGCATATCCGGCAGAACAACGGCAAGATTGACTTTGACACCCTGCGCCTAGCAGTCAGTTCGGGTCGTGGTATTGGCAAGTCGGCGCTCGTGAGCTGGGTGACGATATGGATGCTGTCCACCAGGATCGGGTCAACGACGATAATTTCAGCTAACAGTGAAAGCCAGCTACGCTCGGTGACCTGGGCCGAGATAACCAAGTGGTTAGCCATGTCAATCAATAGCCATTGGTTTGAGGTGAGCGCCACACGGGTGATGCCTGCCAAATGGCTGACCGAACTGGTCGAGCGCGACCTGAAGAAAGGCACTCGGTACTGGGGCGTGGAAGGGCGGCTGTGGTCAGCCGAGAACCCGGACGCCTACGCCGGGGTGCATAACTTCGATGGGGTCATGGTCATATTCGACGAGGCGTCGGGTATTGACGATGCAATCTGGGCGGTGACGAGTGGCTTTTTTACAGAAAACACGCCGAACCGTTTTTGGTGCTGCTTCTCCAACCCACGGCGCAACAGCGGGTACTTTTACGAGTGCTTTAACTCCAAGCGCGACTTTTGGGCGACAAAAGTGGTGGACGCTCGGACGGTCGAAGGCACCGACAAAGCGACCTACCAGCAGATCATTGACGAGTACGGGCCGGACTCGTCCCAAGCGTATGTTGAGGTTTATGGTCAATTTCCCGATGCAGGCGACGATCAGTTCATTGGCCTGCAAGTCGTGGAAGACGCAATGGCGCGGCCTAAGTATCTGGACAACTCGGCGCCGATTGTCGTGGGCGTCGATCCAGCACGGTTCGGAGCTGACAATACAGTTATTGCAGTGCGGCAGGGGCGTGACATTGTGACGCTCAAGCGCTACAAGGGCGACGACACGATGACGGTCGTGGGGCATGTGATCGAGGCGATTGAGGAATACAAGCCCGCGCTGGTCGTGATCGACGAGGGCGGCCTGGGCGCTGGCATTGTGGATCGGCTAAAAGAGCAGCGCTACAAGGTAAAGGGCGTTAACTTTGGCAATCGGTCAAAAAACCCGATTATGTACGGCAACCTGCGGGCGCAAATGTGGGGCGACATGCGGGAGTGGCTCAAAACGGCCAGTATTCCGAATGATCGGTTCCTGAAAACCGACCTGATCTCACCCATGATGAAACCAGATTCCAGGGGAACGATTTTCTTAGAGTCCAAAAAAGACATGAAATCCAGAGGTCTGGCCTCGCCCGATGCGGCTGACGCCATTGCCGTGACGTTTGCCTTCCCGGTGGCCCATCGAGAATATGTTGAGAAAAAATCAATTAGGGGTTATGCTCCTGGAAGTATTTCAACTTCCTGGATGGGAGCCTAAGCATGGGCGATCGCAAGCCTATTGGCGTTGCCTACCGCGATCAGGACATTGATGGCGGCGAAATTGGACGTAACGACCCTCAGCTCGTTCGTGGCACACAACTTTTTGCCACACAAGAGTTGGGCTATTGCTCATGCGCCTATGGCACCGTTACGCAGCTTGTTAGCAAAAGCACCGCAGTAACAATCAATACGCCGACTGGGCGCATTACGATGAACAACGCGTCATTGAACAACAACACGACGGTTATTTTTCGTATGAACAACAGCACTATCGAACCTAACGACGTGTTGATTTTAAACATATCGGGCGGTGTAGCAGGCGCAGGTGATTACATAGCTTATGTTGGTGACATCAGTACAGGGTATGCCGACATTGCGTTAGCCAACCGCAAAGGCGGCGGCGGCTCATTGTCAGAAGCCGTGCAACTTACCTACACGATCATTCACAATCGAGCTGACTAATGGCAGGTAAAAAAGGCGTTTCGCTGTCCGTAGGCCGGGGTGAAAAGCTGCCGGTAAGCAAGGGCGCTGGTTTGACGGCCAAGGGTCGAGCGAAATACAATCGCGAAACGGGGTCGAATCTTAAGGCTCCGGCACCAAACCCTAAGACCAAGGCCGACGAAGGTCGTAAAGCATCATTTTGTGCAAGAATGAAAGGTGTGGTGGCAAAGGCCAAAGGGCCAGCCGAACGTGCAAAAGCCTCTTTGAAAAGGTGGAACTGCAAATGAGTACGAATCAAGGACTGTATGCCAACATCCACGCCAAACGTAAGCGAATCAAAGCTGGAAGCGGAGAAACAATGCGTGAACCCAGCAGTCCCGGCGCTCCTACAGCCAAAGCCTTCAAAGAATCAGCCAAGACTGCTAAGACTCCCAGTAAATCTACCAAAAAAAGGAAAGCATAATGTCTCTGGTCAAGTCAGCAAGCAAGAGCGCGTTCCGAAAAAACGTAAAAGCCGAGGTAGCGGCGGGGAAATCGCCAAAGCAGGCGGTCGCCATCGCGTACAGCGTCAAACGGCAAGCACAAAAACCTAAGACGAAGAAAGCCTAATGGACAAAAAAGACATGCTTTCCCAGATGCGCTCTCGCCTGAGCATGGCGATTGGCGCATTTTCGGAAAGCCGTGACAGTGAGCTGGACGACCTGCGGTTTATGGCCGGTTCGCCAGATAATAATTGGCAATGGCCTGCTGACGTTCTTTCAACTCGCGGCTCCGTGCAAGGTCAGACCATAAATGCGCGGCCCTGCCTGACGATCAATAAGCTACCCCAGCACGTCCGTCAGGTGACGAATATGCAACGGCAGAATCGGCCCACCGGCAAGGTGATTCCGGCTGATGATAACGCCGACATTGAACTGGCCGAGATATTTGACGGTATTGTGCGGCACATTGAGTACATATCGGATGCTGACGTAGCCTACGACACCGCCTGCGAGAACCAAGTGACGTTTGGTGAAGGCTACATTCGTCTGGTTACCGAGTATTGCGACCCTGATAGTTTCGATCAAGACATTAAAATTGTGCGGGTGCGTAATGCCTTTTCGGTATACATGGATCCGACCATTCAAGACCCTTGCGGCTCAGACGCCAAGTGGTGCTTGATTACGGAAGATTTGCTCAAGGAAGAATACGAGCGCATGTACCCAGACGCCATGCCTGTATCGTCGATTCAGTCGCAAGGTGTGGGCGATCAGGCCATTTCGCAATGGCTGGCCGAGGACACCATACGGATTGCCGAGTATTTTTACTTGGAAGAAGAACGCGCAACGCTCAACCTGTACCCAGGCAACGTAACGGCTTACGCAGGTACCCGCGAGGCTAAAGCGCTTGAGGACATGGGGCTAATTGCCGTTCGTAAGCGCGACACCATCAAGAAGAAAGTCAAATGGATCAAAACTAACGGCTACGAGGTTTTGGAAGAACAAGATTGGGCCGGTAAGTACATTCCCGTTATCCGTGTGGTGGGTAACGAATTTGAAGTCGAAGGCCGCATGTTTCTTTCGGGCCTTGTGCGTAACGCCAAGGACGCCCAGCGTATGTATAACTACTGGGTAAGCCAAGAAACCGAAATGCTGGCCTTGGCGCCTAAAGCGCCATTTATCGGCTACGGCGGTCAGTTTGAGGGCTACGAGTACCAATGGAAGACGGCTAATACAAATAACTGGCCTTATCTTGAAGTTAACCCTGATGTAACCGACGGTCAAGGTAATATGCTGCCTTTGCCGCAACGCGCACCCCCACCGTTAGCTCAAACTGGTTTGATTCAAGCCAAAATGGGCGCCTCAGACGACATTAAAGCCACAACCGGCCAATATGATTCAAGCCTGGGTCAAACAAGTAATGAGCGTTCTGGTCGAGCTATTATTGCCCGTGAGCGTCAGGCCGACACTGGCACTTATCACTACGTTGACAATCTGGCTCGGGCTATCCGTTACGCAACTCGTCAGATGGTCGATTTGATACCTAAAATTTACGACACTCAGCGTATTGCCCGCATCATTGGTGTAGACGGTAACGCTGATATGGTTCGTATTGACCCCATGCAGCCAGAAGCAGTGCGTGAAATTCGTGACGAGAACAACATCGTAATCGACAAAATTTACAACCCCAATGTTGGTAAATACGACGTTGTAGTGAGTACCGGCCCAGGCTATTTGTCACAACGGCAAGAGGCAATGGACGCAATGGCCCAAATTCTTCAAGGTAATCCGAACCTTTGGTCGGTGGCTGGCGATCTGTTTGTGAAAAACATGGATTGGCCGGGCGCGCAAGAGATGGCCGAGCGCTTGAAAAAGTCACTTGATCCCCGCCTGTTGGCCGAAACCGATGAAGACCCAGCGCTACAGGCCGCAAATCAACAGATTCAGGCAATGTCTGCTGAAATGGAGCAGATGTTCGGTATGCTTCAGAATGTCAATCGGTCGATGGAAGCTCAAGAGCTGCAAATTAAAGAGTATGAAGCTGAAACCAAGCGAATTAGTGCTTTGTCCAGCGGCATGGCGCCTGAGCAGGTGCAAGAGCTTGTCATCAACACGATTCGTGATGTAATGAACATGGGGTCAATGATGGGGCCGATGCCGCAAGTACCCGTGCAGCCGTCCATGCAACCTCAAATGGGCGCTATTCCCCCTGAAGCACTCCCCCCTGGAGGTCAACTATGAGCTGTGAAGCATTTTTAGGCCATTTATTTTTGGCACGGGATGTTAGCCATTCAGTGCATTTAAACACCCGTAGCTACGCCAAACATAAAGCGCTTAACAAGTTTTACGAGGGCATTGTCAGCGCAGCCGACGATTTTGCAGAAGCCTATCAAGGCAGATATGGTTTAATTGGGCCTGTAGTTCTGCAATCAGCCGATAAAACAAACAACATCATCGACTTTTTAGAAGATTCTTTGAAAAAAGTGGAAGAAATGCGGTATAAGGTAGTTGAAAAAGAAGACGCCGCCATTCAAAATTTGATTGATAGCATTGTGGTGCTTTACCTTAGCACCCTCTACAAGTTGAAATTCTTGGCGTAAGGAGCCAGTATGGAACTGTTAAACCCTTTAAACGACTCCCAGTTTCCTGGCCGCACCGTGGCTTACAGCGGCACGGCAGGCTCGACTGCAACGTGGAACGCGGGGCCGCAAGGCGTGATGGTTTGGTCTACAACCCCTTGCTACGTTGTAGTAGGTGAAGGTGTTACGGCCACCACCGCCAGTACACCAATCCCCGCATTTACGCCCATTCCGTTCATTGTGCCGCAAGGCACAGGCGGTCAATGGCGGGTGAGCGCGATCCGAGTATCTGAAGATGGCGCCATTTACTGTCGCCCGGTTAACATTCGATGAGCTTTGGTGTCGGACTTCGGAACGCAGTAGCTATTGGGCTAGGCGGTATTATTTCGCTGTTTTCTGGCGATTTTGATGAAGACATAACAGCAAGTAACCTTGAAACGGAGTCTGGAGCTAACTTAGTCCAAGAAAACGGCGACTTTATCTTATTGGAGTAAAAACATGGCTGACTTAAAAATTTCCCAACTACCTGCCGCTACCACCCCGGTTGCGGGTACCGAGGTATTGCCTATCGTACAAAGCGGTACTACTAGTAAAGTATCCATTGATGACTTGACTACAGGGCGATCTGTAACCGCATCAAATTTTCTTGGTGGGCTAGATACAAACGTAGCGGCAGCCGGTTTGACGGTAACAGGTACAACCGTCGCTGCTGACGGCACTGACACCAATATAGATATTACGCTCACCCCACAAGGCTCAGGTGTCGTAACGACCGCCGCGACTTATACGGATGGCGGTGGAAAGTTGCGCGCGATCCCTCAGTCGGGATCTGCAAAAACTGGCAGTTATACGCTTGCGGTTGGAGATGTAGGTAAATTTATTGAGGTTGGCTCAGGCGGCTCGATTACAATTCCTAACGCGACTTTTGCGGCTGGAGATGTCATTTCAGTTTTTAACAACACGTCAGGCGACATTACTATTACCTGCACCATAACGACCGCTTACATATCTGGCACAAACACAGATGAAGCAAGCGTAACTTTGGCTACTAGGGGTATATGCACGATTTTATTTATTAGCGGAACTGTCTGCGTTATCTCAGGAAGCGTATCATGAGTGGTATTCATTTAGCCGTTTTAGGTATGAGCTTTGGCCCAAACATACCTGATATAGGCGCGCCCTATGCAGGGGGGTTTTATGCCGGTCAGATTTCGGTTGCGGGTAACGGCATTGCTAGTCATAACCTTGTTGTGTCTCCTAAATCAACCGGGGAAAATTCTAGCAGGCAATGGAAAACGTCAAATACATCCACAGCAGGTACTACTTCTTTTATTGATGGGCCAACTAATTCTGCAAACATGAATGACGCCAGTCATCCCGCAGCGCAATTTTGTGAGGGGTTATCTATTGGAGGATTTTCAGATTGGTATTTGCCCGCTAGAAATGAAATAGAAGTGTGCTACTACAATCTTAAGCCGGACACAACCTCTAATAACACCGGAGGCGGTGCAAATACTAACGCTGTCCCAAGCAGGCCAAGTAATTACACCGCTGGGAATCCAGCTCGAACTTCCGTAACTGATTTTCAAACCGGCGGCGCGCAGGCGTTTGCTGCGAGTATTTATTGGAATAGCACTCAAGCTGCAAGCAATACCGCTTATGACCATCGTTTTAGTGATGGCCGTCAAGATACAGGCACTAAAACTGGCACCGCTTATGTTCGCGCTATCAGAAGGGTAGCTCTTTAATTATTCCGTAGGTAGGTACAAATATTTTACGTTTTATAAAACTATTGCACAAATTATCGGGCCGCTAACATGAAACACATTGTGATAACTGAGATAGATGCAAAAACTAAAGTGCCATGCACGATAGAACCGCAGCGCACCGGCCCTTCTATGCCTAAAATAAAAGGCCTTGTTCTTGACTGGGCTGATATGTCTACATGGCCGGTAGAAACCGATCAAACAGGAAAATATCTTCGCGCACCTAAATACTACGGAACTTGCGATGACGACGCTAATTTAGAGCTTCCGGGCGTTCTTGAAGTAATACCTCAAGAAGAATGGCTCACACGCAAACATGACGAGTTTTATGCCAGACAACCTTACCCTTCATGGATTTGGAACTCGTTTGATTTTACTTGGTCAAGCCCGGTGCCATACCCAGAAGGCGCAGATTTTGACGCGTATATTTGGGACGAACCTACAACTTCTTGGGTTGAGCGAGGGTAATTATGGGCGCAATGCTTTCTCCTTTACCTAAAGTTCAATTTTTTACTTCTGCGGGCGAACCGCTTGTTGGTGGCAAGCTCTACACTTACGCCGCAGGCACTTCAGTTCCTTTAGCGACGTATACGGATTCGTTAGGTAACACCGCTAATGCAAACCCAGTTATTTTGGACTCGCGAGGGGAAGCAAACGTATGGTTAGGGCCGGCCCGCTATAAGTGGGTGCTCTATGATTCAACTGACACCCTTATTTGGTCAGTTGACGGCATTGGCACTACGTTTGCTGCTCAATCGCCAGTTCAAATCGCAACATCAGGGCAAACAATATTCACCGTACCTGAATACGGAATAGGTGGGTACTTACTTGTAACAGTCAATGGAATTGTGCAAGAATACAATGAAGACTATTTTGAGACTGATTCAACAACCATTACTTTTGCCGCCGGTTTGACTACCGGCGACCGAGTGTTAACCCGAATGTTATAAAACGTACCGGCTCGTTTAACCGGGGATTCTAAGGAATCAAAGCAATGTCAAACGAAGCACAAGATGTTCAAGAAGTAGCGGAAACACCCGCGCCGGAATTGGAGGCTACGGCAGCTCCAGATCCCGAAGTTATTACGCCGGAAGAAAAGCCAGCCGAGCAAACCAAAGTCTTCTCACAAGAAGAAGTGGACGCTCTGATTGGTAAGCGGTTAGCAAGAGAACAGCGTAAATGGGAGCGTCAACAACAAGCTCTTAAAGCACAACAACCTGCGGCACCCAAAGAAATCCCGCCGGCCGAACAGTTTGAATCAACTGAAGCGTATGCTGAAGCATTGGCCGCGCGGAAAGCTGAAGAATTGTTGGCGCAACGGGAGGCCCAAAGGCAACAGGCTGAATTGCTTGAGGCTTACGGTGAACTGGAAGAAGAAGCCAGGGCAAAGTACGACGATTTTGAACAAGTCGCCTACAACCCAAAACTTCCGATTACAGAGACTATGGCGCAAACAATTCGGGCTTCTGATGTTGGCCCTGAGATAGCTTACTATCTTGGGTCTAATCCTAAAGAAGCAGATCGAATTTCCCGTCTATCTGCTATTTTGCAAGCCAAAGAAATTGGGAAAGTCGAGGCTAAATTGGCTTCTGACCCACCCACCAAAAAAACTTCGACAGCTCCGGCCCCGATTTCGCCGGTGACTTCTCGCAGCGCAGGCGGTTCAGCGTATGACACGACCGATCCACGGTCGATCAAAACAATGAGCACGTCTGAATGGATTGCTGCGGAGCGTCAACGACAAATCAAAAAGCTGGAGGCGCGAAACCTTCGCTAATTTGAAAGGACACTAACGTGGCAAATTCATTACTAACCATTGACATGATTACAAGGAAAGCTCTTGAGATTCTTGAGAACAACCTTGTACTCACCCGTAACGTAAACCGTCAGTACGACGATTCTTTTGCCGTTGAAGGCGCTAAGATCGGCTCCACACTGCGTATTCGCCTCCCGGATCGCGCTCTTGTGACCGACGGCGCAGCACTTCAGGTTCAAGACGACAACGAGCAGTTCACTACCCTGACTGTTGCTTCCCAGAAGCACATCGGCGTGAACTTCACCTCTGCCGAACTGACCATGCAGCTCGACGACTTTGCCGAGCGTGTGCTTAAGCCTCGTATCAGTCAGTTGGCCGCTTCCATCGACGCTGATGTTGCTAACTCCTACGAAGACATCTATCAGTCTGTTGGTACCCCCGGCACTACGCCCGGTACCTCACTGGTTCTTCTTCAGGCCCAGCAAAAGCTCAATGAGGCCGCTGCAACCATGATGCCCCGTTTTGCAACGGTTAACCCCGCTGCTAACGCTTCTTTGGTTGAAGGCATGAAAGGTCTGTTTAACCCCAGCGCTACCATCTCCAGCCAATTTAAAAACGGCATGATGGGCGAAGGCGTCTTGGGTTACGACGAAATCAACATGTCTCAGTCGATTAAGCAATTCACCACCGGCACTCGTAGCAACGGCGCGGTTAACGGTACGCTTTCCACCGAGGGCGGCACATCTATTGTTATTGATGGCCTTGGCGCTGCCGGTACGGTTAAAGCAGGTGAGGTGTTTACGGTTGCTGGCGTCTACGCTGTTAACCCTCAAACCCGTGAGTCCACTGGTTCGCTTCAGCAGTTCGTTGTGACCGCTGACGCAACTGCTAGTGGCGGCGGCGAGGCTACGATTTCGGTTTCCCCCGCGATCTACACCTCTAGCAGCGCTTTGGCTACGGTTGACAGCTTCCCGCAAAACAACGCTGTTGTGACGTTCCTTGGTTCGGCAAGCACCGCTTACCCACAGAACCTTGTGTACCACCGCGACGCGATTACTTTTGCGACCGCCGACCTTCTGTTGCCTCAAGGCGTTGACATGGCTTCTCGCCAAGTTCATAACGGCATCTCCATGCGCGTTGTTCGTCAGTACGACATCAACAACGACCGTATGCCTTGCCGTATTGACGTGCTTTATGGCTACGGCGTCATCCGTCCTCAAATGGCTTGCCGCCTCTGGGGCTAAACCCTTAAACGCCTCCGCTTCGGCGGGGGCTTTTTAACTTATTCTGAAAGGAATTATCATGGCACTCCCTACAGTTGGTGACGGATACCAAACTTCTGACGGCAATACGAACGAATCCAAACTTCTTGGAGGTTCGATTCTAACTGCTTCAACCGGCGCTGGCCTGTATTTCTTGGATACAGCAATTACGGCTAACACAACCACGACCACTGCTCCCGCAGGTTCTATTGGTGTCACTACTAATGCAACTGGCGTAGGCAAAATGTTTATTTCGGACGGGGCCAAGTGGCAATTTGCTGTCGTAGCCTAAACGGATTACCGCGCTTTCGGGCGCGGCTTTTAATGGAAAGGATTAGCAATGGCTAACACAAAAGCAGTCGGTGTAGCGTTTTCCGATCCGCAGTTTGAATCCGTTGATGTTACAGGCACTTCTACGTTCACTACTGTTACGGCCACTGGCGCAGTAACAGGTGACACAATAGTGTCTACAGCATCCAGCGGTCAGGTTGCAGGCAACAGCAATGCTGGTGTCTACATTCTGAGCACTGCGATTACCGCTAACGTAACTACAACCGCCGTCCCTGCCGGTTCTCTCGGAATTACAACTAACGCTACTGGCGTTGGTAAGCTGTTTTATTCTGACGGTTCCAAATGGCAGTTCATGGCAATTTCCTAAATTTTTAGGGGGATAGGGGCGTTCGCGCCCCTTCTTAATATCTTATGGCCGTTATCTACTTGCAACACCCCCAGCACGGGTCAAAAGTCGCAGTTATGGAGCAAGAAGCTGAGGCAGATGAACAAAATGGCTGGGTGCGGTACAATCCTGAGACGCCTTCTAGCCATTCAGATGATCTAGTAAGCGCGGCTCCAGTCAACGACTTGGAAGTAAAACGCCGACGCAGACGATCTGAATAAGGAGTAAAAGCATGTCCACAACGGCTGGCGATCAAATTAACGCAGCACTTCGCCTGATCGGCCAACTAGCCGAAGGTGAGACGCCCTCTGCGGCTACAAGCCAAGACGCGCTTGCGGCCCTAAATCAGATGATTGATTCATGGAATACGGATCGACTGCTGGTTTACACAACCGAAACACAGACGTTTACTTGGCCTGCGGGCGAAGAAACGCGAACTATTGGCCCGACCGGCAACTTTGTCGGCAACCGGCCCGTTTTTATCGACGACGCAACGTACTTCAGCGATCCTAGCACAAACGTGTCTTATGGCATCAAGCTGATTAACCAACAGCAATACAACGGCATCGCCCTTAAAACTGTAACCAGCACTTATCCACAGGTCATGTACGTTAACAACACGTTTCCTGACATGACGATGACGGTTTACCCGGTGCCGACTATTGATTTGACGTTTTATATTGTGTCGATTCAAGAACTGGCGCAGCCAGCAACATTAGCTACCACACTGTCTTTTCCCCCAGGCTATCTAAGGTGCTTCAAGTACAACTTGGCCGTGGAAATCGCAAACGAGTTTGGTGTTGAGCCGCTTCCGCAAGTGCAACGTATCGCAATGGATTCGCGGCGCAAACTTAAGCGAGTCAATAATCCTGACAATGTTATGTCGTTGCCCTACAGCATTGTTGCAACGCGTCAGCGGTATAACATTTACGCTAATAACTTCTGATGAAAACCCCGATTCTTGGTGGCACCTATGTTGCTCGGTCGGTCAACGCCGCCGACAGTCGGATGGTCAACCTTTTCCCTGAAGTTGTACCTGAAGGCGGCAAAGAACCGGCCTTTTTACAGCGAGCACCTGGGTTAAAACTGCTCAGAACAGTGGGCAATGGCCCTATACGCGGTATGTGGCGTATTGACCAATACGGCTACATTGTTTCTGGCGACGAAGTGTTTAGGCTCGATAAAGGCAACAACGTCCAGTTTTTAGGAAACGTAACCGGCACAGGGCCGGTCAGCATGGCTGATAACGGTTTTCAACTGTTTATTGCCTGTAATGGCCCGAGCTTCATATACAACCTTACCAACGGGTCTTTTACGCAAATTACCGATCCAGATTTTCCTGGCGCTGTAACAGTTGGGTATCTTGATGGGTATTTTGTATTTAATGAGCCTGACAGTCAGCGTATTTGGGTAACGGCAGTCCTTGATGGATCGTCTATTGACCCTTTAGATTTTGCCAGCGCAGAAGCCACGCCAGACCGCGCCGTGGCGCTGTTGGTCGATCACAAAGAAGTCTGGATATTTGGCGATAACTCAATTGAAGTTTGGTACAACTCTGGCGCCGCAGATTACCCTCTCACACCCATTCAAGGTGCGTTTAACGAGGTGGGCTGCGTAGCGCCATATTCGGTCGCCAAGTTAGACAACGGCATATTTTGGTTGGGCGCTGACGCTCGTGGTCAAGGCATGGTTTACCGGGCAAATGGCTATCAAGCTGTTCGTATATCGACCCACGCAGTTGAATGGCATATTCAACGGTACGGCAGTCTTTCTGACGCTCTTGCTTACACCTACCAGCAAGACGGCCATTCGTTTTACGTCTTAATCTTCCCGCAAGCAAATACCACTTGGGTGTTTGATGTTGCCACTAACCTATGGCATGAGCGCGCTGCTTGGACTAATGGTATGTTTAGCCGGCACCGATCAAACTGCCAAATGTCGTTTAACAACAAAATTATGGTGGGCGACTACCAAAACGGCAATCTTTACGCGCTTGATCTGGAGGTTTTTGACGATAACGGCGACGTGCAGCGATGGTTAAGGTCATGGCGCGCATTGCCTGTTTCGACAAACAACCTTAAGCGCACAGCGCAACATACGCTTCAGTTAGACCTTGAAACGGGGGGCTTAGATCCGTCAGTAGTCATTAACCTTCGACAGATCGACACAACAACTGGTACTGAGTTTCTTTTGGCAGAAAATAGTGACACTTTAGCTGCGGAAGAACCTGATCCCACCGAATACTCTCTTGTTCAAGAAGACGGCGATTTAATCCTTCAAGAAGACAACGACCCTATTTTGTTGGAAGGGTTTACGTTCACAATCATCGTAGGCAAACTTGTTCTTCAAACTGGAACGCTTATAGCCGAACAGCTCGACCCACAAGTTATGCTGCGCTGGTCAGACGATGGCGGCCATACTTGGAGCAATGAACACTGGCGCTCTGTCGGTAAATACGGCGAATGGGGCTATCGCACTATATGGCGTCGGCTAGGTATGACTGAAAAGTTGCGCGACCGCGTTTACGAAGTGTCCGGCACCGACCCTGTGAAGCTATCTATTATGGGCGCCGAGCTTGAGTTGAGCGCTTCTTCGTCATGACGATACAAGCCGACACCCAGATACCGGCACCAAGGGTGCCGTTAATTGATGAGCGCACCGGGTTTGTCTCTCGTGAGTGGTTTCGGTTTTTTAATTTGCTTTATAACGTGTCAGGCACCGTCAGCCGCGTTCAAGGCACAGGCTCAACTAACGGTATTAGCTTAACTGGCGACGTAACTTCTAGCGGTTTTTTGCAACTAGAAGGAACGCTGTTAGTTGAGCCAGAAAGCGGTGGTACAGGCTTAAGCGTAGCCCCTGCCGACGGTGAACTGCTTATTGGTAGCGACGGTCAGTATTTTCTAAATACCTTGCAGCCTGGAGCTGGGGTGCTAGTTACTAATGCGCCGGCCACGATTACGCTTGCTCATGGGGGCGCGCCTGTCACTAAGACAGCAGATTTTACCCTTGCTGATAGCGAATACAACGTCATCAACAACAAGTCGGGCGCTACTTGCGTTGTAACACTGCCTGCGGCTTCAGATTGGACAGGGCGCACGGTAAATTTTAAAAACACCCAGGCTCAAGCGCTTAATTCTGCGTCCAGTAACGTCGTGCCACTTACAGGTGGCGGGGCGGGGGCAAGCATTTTAGGCGCCACTTCAGGTGCTTGGGCCATTGTGGTGTCGGACGGTACTAATTGGGTCATTATGGCAGCAGGCTGATGAGCGAACTTACAGTCACCCAGTCCAGTCGAGAGCTATTTACGCCGATAAACGTGCGGCAAAAGATAGAAACCTTGCAGACTGAGCTGTTAAAAATGCCGCAGGCCGATATTCAGACGATCCACACCTTTGCTTTTGGCAAGTATTATCGGACAATAGTAGTGCCGCCTTGGGTTGTTTTGACTGGTGCGGCGCACAAAACTGACTACAAAGTTAAGCTGGAAAAAGGCAAAATAGCAGTTAATGTTGACGATAAGATAAAGATTTTAGAAGCGCCGTGTGAGTTTAATGCTGCGGCAGGCGCCCAACGAGCAGGGCGAGTGTTTGAAGAAGAAGTCGTTTGGACGGACGTTTACGACAATCCCGACGACTGCACAGACATAGACGTTTTAGAAGACAGATTGTATGTGGTGCCGGAGTGCGGCTTAGGATCAAACCGGCTTCGATTGGCAAACGAAAGTAATCAGGCAAAACAACTTGCCTACGAAGGAGATATATCATGGCTGGATTCGTAGCCGCAGCGATTGTCGGTAGCACCATCATCGGCGGTGAGTCGTCAAAAAGCGCCGCAAGCACTCAGGCGAAAGCCGCCGAACGCGCGGCAAAAGAACAGGCTGAGGGCGCGGTTAGAGTCGCCGAGATTGAAACGGAAGCCGCAAGAGAGGCATCTGAACTTCAAGCTGAAGCGTACAGAAGGGCCGCTGCTGAGATAGAAGCTGGGATTCGCGGCGCTGCTGGCGTTGAGTCAACCACGCCCCGTGCTCCTGGCCCCCCAACGCAAGAAGAAATTGGTTTATTTAACCAAGCGCTGACGCTTGGCCGTTTTGATGACGCAGCGCGTATAGCGGTTAGTTTGGGTGTAGCACCTGAAACAGTAACCACTTACATCAACGCAAACTTAGATGGGTTAAATTTACCCGCGCCGGTTACCCTTGAAAACGTCTCGGAGCTTATGAGCCGTGCAAGGCTAGAGGGCGGCGGCGTAGTAGGCGGCGCCGAGATGGAAGCGCGCGCAGCAGAAGCCGCTGCCGGTGAGGTTGCAAGAGGCGAGACAGAAGCGACCCGGCTACAGAATGAACGTATAGAGCAAGCGCTTGCCGCCCAGCGAAATCTGCTATCCCCATACACTACCGCAGGTGAGACTGCGTTAAATCGGCTTACTGCTGGTTTAACTACTGGCGGTGAGTTTGCCGGGCCTTTTACTACAGAGCGTTTTCAAGCGGATCCTGGGTATGCTTTCAGGCTAAGAGAAGGCGAAAAGGCACTGGAGCGTCAAGCAGCGGCCAGAGGCGGTTTAATTTCTGGCGCGGCCCTTAAAGCCGCAACACGGTATGGGCAAGAAATGGGATCGCAAGAGTTCCAGCGCGCTTTTGATCGGTACTACGCCGAGCGTCAAGCGCAACTCGACCCGCTTTTCCAGCTTTATTCGGGCGGTTTAGGCGCTGCGGGCGAATTAGCGGGAGCTGAACGTACAGGCGGTGCCACCATTGCAAACTATTTGGGCGCGGGCGAAACCGGCGCAGCTCGTGCAAGGGCGCAAGGCATGTTAAGTGCGGGCGCAGCACGAAGCTCAGGCTACTTAGAGGACATTGAAGCCAGATCAAGGGCGGCTCGCGATATTGCTTCAGCTAGAGCTTCCGGCTACACCGGCCCTGCGGCCTTTACCGCCGAAGGTATTTTAGGCGCAGGCGCGGCAAGAGCTGGCGGTGTGCGTGGATCGGCTGCGGCCACCAGCGAAGGATTGCTAAGGGCAGGTGAAGCCCGCGCTGCCGGTACGATGGGCGTGGCTAATGCGTTAAGTTCAGGTCTAGGTACTGGCATAAACTACTACCAAAATCAGCAACTTTTAAACCGATTGGCGCCTTCGCCAACTTCAAGCATAAACATAACCTCAAACCCGACTATGGGTAATTTTCCGGCTTTACGCATCGGCTAAAGGACTGACATGAACGGAGTAAACCAAATGATTTCCCAAGGGGTTCAACCGATACAGATTCAGTCGCCCCTTAACCAGTTGGCGCAAATTGAACAGGTTCGCCAAGCGCAACAAACCAACGCCTTGCGTCAAGAGCAAATGGCTGCGCTTCAGAGAGAACGTCAACAAACGCAAACACTAAACCGTCTTTATGGTGAAGCGTATAACCCTGAGACGGGCGCTATTGATGAGACACGTCTATATGGCGGTTTAGCTCAAAGCGGTTTTGGCGCTCAAATTCCAGGGCTACGGAAAGCAGAGCTTGAGCGACAAAAAGCTGCGTTTGCAATGTCAAAAGAACAGTCGGAAGCGCTGTTAAAGCGCCTTGATTTTAAGAGAACGCAACTTGAAGGAATTAACACCGCCGACGATTACGTTAGTTGGGCGCTATCAGGGTTTGATGACCCAGTACTAGGCCCTGCATTGCGACAAGCCGGATCATCACCTGAAAAAGTTATTGCTCGAATAAACCAAGCGGCTACTCAGCCTGATGCACTTAAAAATTTGATTGAAGAATCGAAGTTAGGTTCTGATAAATTTGCTACGCTTATAAAAGAAAGAGCTGGGCAAGCGATCACTATGCGCGGCCAAAACATTCAAGCGCAAACGACACGTCGAGGCCAAGATATTCAGGCCGAAACGACACGTCGAGCCCAAGACCTTCTTGAGCGTCGTGAGCGTGATATTCCGCTTGCTGAAAACATAGCGGCAGCTAAGGCCCGTGGCAAAGTGATTGCCGAAAACAAGGTGGCCGCTGAACAAGCATTGCCGGGTGCAATAGCGACCGCAGACCAAACACTTACGCTGATCGACGAAATGATCGGCGACGCAAAAGTAAACCCCAAGACGAACAAGATTGAAATACCCAAAGGTGGGCGTCGGCCTGCGCCTGGGTTTGAAGATTACGTTGGTGCTGGTATGCCGGGTCTGCGGTTTGTGGAAGGTTCAGACGCCGCGTCCTACGAACGTCGTCAGTTGCAGATCGAAGGTAAGACCTTCTTGGAGGCGTTTGAATC
>Ga0209536_100002314_pt1 | contig 30978 bp, 37 predicted proteins | sample DeeMarSeWOR28_12_FD_187461 | JGI IMG/M metagenome (GOLD analysis project Ga0209536, IMG submission 187461) | Marine sediment microbial communities from White Oak River estuary, North Carolina - WOR-2-8_12 (SPAdes) (version 2) | ecosystem: Environmental > Aquatic > Marine > Intertidal zone >... | reverse complement strand
ATATTGTACTCCTGTCTTCTGGTATTCAGTAACCCCCGGTTTCAGCCATACGGGAAGCTGTTCATACATTCGCTTAAACCTTGACAGGATCATTTTTGCTGATGTTTCTTTATTTGATACTATACCAACTACCTTGTCTTGATGGAAACACGCATACCATAACACGTATGCGGCAACGATGGTTGTCTTGCCGCTCTGACGTGAGCATAGTGCTACATTGAATCTATGATCTTGGAATTTTTTTAACAGGTCGAGTTGGTAATCGTAGGGTTCGAAAAAGATTTCACCTTTATCAGGATTAACGATCTTTATATATTTGATAAAATGATTTACATCTTGCGAACACTTATAAAGTTCCTCAATCTGCTCTGGTGTATATTCTACTTCTTCGTTTGGTCTTTTTACATATTCATCATACTTGATTGGCATTTTATTCCCCCTTACATATTTATCTACTACTATTTATGCAAAGAGAAAAAAAAAGAAAGGCACAAGGATTTCTCCCTGTGCCTTTTTTAGCTTATTCTGTTGTGCCTTTTTTAGCTTATTCTGTTGTATACTCTACGTGATAATCTCCATGTTTCAATAGACTCAATTTACTAGCCCTTGCGGTTGTAGGACTGTTTGCTGCTGTAGGTCTTGGTTTATCTCCTTTACTTGAACATTTCAGAACAGTCTGGTTTCCATTCTCCTGAGTTTTCAAGTAGACAGCGTTTCCCCAAAGACGGAATATATGCTTCATAGTTTCCTCTGCATATTTCCTGTTCAAATCCGCTCCTACGTGCCTGTGTTCAAGATATAACCCATTACCCTGATACTTACCATCCACAATTTCTACAAGCGGAATTTGGGAGTGTGAGAAGCTTGCAACAATCAAATCCTTTATCTCTTGAGCCATATGTTTTGTTACTACGGCTTCATATGCTTCTGGTGTCTCTTGAATAACATAGATAAACAATTCAAGATCGGCAACCAATTGTGGTGTAAGAAACTCCTGCATAAAGAACCAATCAGTATGTGTCTGCATCACTTCAAACATCTTCTCATGACCCTTCATGTCTTTGGTATCCCATTTTTTCTTCTCTTCTATGTTCTGGCAATTCTCATACTCTTGTCCATGTCTCCCCTTGTTCCAACGCTCTACAAGGTCTTCCCACATTGCACAACCAATCTGATATGGATTCATTGAATAAGGATTCTTTGCTTTCACAAGTGAGTTAGAATAGTTGTACTGTGAATGATCACTTGTGCTAAGTAATCCTTCATCGAATAGACGATCCATAATGATCTGATGCCAATATGTAGCAAACCCTTCATTCATATATTTGGTTTTCAATTGGGGCCAGAAATATCTACCTTCTAGTCTGCATATTTCCAGAATATCTTTGTGCCAATCTTCCAGTATTGGAGAATGGTCAATCAGGAATCTAAGGATGTCTCCGGTTGGTTCAACAGGAACCTTCATTCGTAGACTTCTCCAAAGGTTCTGATTGAAGAGTTCTATATCCATTCCTATTTCTTTCTCCTTATGGAGAATGTCTTTGAATTCTGATCGTGGAGCGGGATTATGTGCTTCACGTTTCTTGTATTCGAAGATTCTTTGACGTTTTTCTTCTTCTGTCTCATTATCGAAAGGAGACGAATGGAATTGAAGAGCATGACCCGCATCCACGATCAATTCTAATTCATCGATGCCATACTTTCTTTCGTATTCCGTAAACCGCTCTGACGCTCTCATCATTACTTCTAATATGTCTTTGCGTGTTGGAATGAAATACTTTGACATCGTGAAAAAAGATGTGTGGCCTACTACGTGTGCCATGACTAAACACTGAACAGCAAAGGTGTTCGATTTCATCAGGTATGCCCGTGACGGATCGGAATTGATCACAACTTCATATGGTAGTGCAGGATTCACGTTCTCATGAATGGTTCTCAATCTTTCATAATCTCTTCCATACTTCCAGTTCGAAATATTGACAGGAAGATGATATGCCATGATCTCTAGCATCTTTTGGTCTGGTACGATATCCCATTCGATTTCGCACGTCTTCAAACCATATTCTTCTGCTAGCTGCATGATTCGATCTTCTATCTTTATCAATCTTTGAAGTTCAGTATTTTGCATAATAGGCTCCTAGCTGTTTACTTTTGTTCTGTTTCCCATGCTTCATTTTTGTCATCAATGAATTCTCCACTCCACTCTGCAATGAAGCCTTCCAGAAAAAGCATTCTCAATGCCCAAAGAATGATAGCAGGAAAAAGGACAAATCCCAGACCAAAGAAACTACCGGTAAGGACGATTGCCCCCATCAATATACTGGCCTTTCTTTTGGCACTCTGGTCATCCCAAAGGAAAAACGCTCTATCGACAACGTAACAACATTTTTGAAAAAATTCTTTCAACATCTTGTACTCCTTTTTCTATTTGGTTTTCTTCTTTTCGAACAACAAATGTTTCAGTGCAGGATAAACGTGTGACTTGTTCTTTATCACTGCAAGCAGAAACCTCTTCTCACTGTTTTTGTAAAACTCTGTTCCATCTTTTGTAATCTTTTCAAATTTATAGTTCTTCTTGATTTCGGCTAGTAAAGTTCTCCATTCGTTTGATCCATACCATCCGGTGTTCTCATCATATGCCACAAGGATTTCCACATAACCAAGCATACTGATTTCTTTTTTGATCATCTCTTTGATTTTGTTTACTGTATCTTGTGGATTGAAGTCTTCACCATCTGACAGATAAATGGTATACACGTTCCATTCGTCTGTAGGGTATTCCGTATCAATAAGGTGATTAGCAAGTTCGAATGCTGAACCACAATATGTTCCCCCTGATTCCCCTTTGTGGAAGAACGTATCTTCGTCAACCAGTTTTGCGTCAGTGGTATGGGTGATGAAACGGATATCAACATGGTCATACATTTTCTTCAGGAATTGTACCAACCAGAAGAGCATTGACCTTGCAAGGTATTTCTTCTTCTGATGCATTGATGCTGACACATCCATCATTGCAATTACTACTGCTTTTGAGTGGTATTCAACATCATGCTCAATCTGCTTGAATCGTAAGTCATCGTCATCGATAAGAACCGCTCCTGAAGGTGGCTCTGTCACTGCTTCTTTTGCGATCAATTCGATTGCTTCATTGATATCTCCTGCTGCTTGCATCAATGCTGCTGCTGCAAGCTCTTCCGTACAACCTGTCTCTTCCATAATTTCAGCACAGAACATAACGTTTCGTTTCAGTGCTTCGATCATGGTTCTCTTTTTATGTATACGTGGGATGATCCCTTTCTTAGAAATGGTTTCGAACTTCCATCCTTTAGGAACCAGAATTTGTTTTTTTGTTTTCTCTTCGATCCAAGGAAGACCCAAATCTTCAAACATGATTTTTATCAGATAGTCAATATCGACTTCTGTTTCCATGTAGTCTTCCCCCGGTGCTTGACCTGCTTTGTCTCCACCTTGCCCTTGCCCCGGTTTAGGCTGTTTACCAATGACATCTCCCGGTTTCGCAGGGCCTTGACCAACACCCGCACCATTCTTATTCCTACCATAAATGAAGCGGTAGTCCTTCATTCCCTTTACAGGAATTCGAACTTTCTTTCCGTCTTTTTTGGTAATGATTGACTCTTCCGAAATAACATCTCTCACGTTCTTTCTGATAGCGTCATCTATCTTTTCTCTATGACGTTCAGCATCTTTTCTTCCCTTTTCGGAAATTCCCCAATCATCATGGTAAATAATCGACATGGTTATCTCCCCGTAAACCCCTTTACTTGTGTACGTCCTTTGGATTGGTTATAGGACTCTAGGGAGCGAACTTTCTCTATCCATTCTATAAATTCTTGGCAGTCCGTTGTCTGGAACCAAGCAGAGATCGTAGTTTCGTCATCCCTAGAGTCGGATTCTATAACCACTTGAACCCTAACGCCCATTTAGTTTGCCTTCCTTAGAATCTCTCCAACAAACATTAGAAGTACTTCCGCACAATGCTTGCAGTATCCACGTTTCATCAACGTTTTCATTGCGGTACTTCTCTTACGTTTCGCCTTGTCACTGGTATTCGTGGTGGTTGCGATTGAAAGCTGAACAACGTTCTTCAGGTCGCTCATAAGTTTCTTCTCAATCGCATCCTTCAGCGGATCGTAATCTTTGAAGGTGAAAGGCTGACCCTGTTCAAGGCATCGTGCTTTCTGTACAAAGATTCCGTTTCTGAATTGTTCCTTTGAGTTTTCTGGAACCTTGATAATCTCTTCCAGTTTTCTCATCAGGTCTTCATCGGGTGGTGACTCTTCACCTGTTACTGAATCGTATACCTGCTCCTTGCTTACGAAAGCAGTCACGTTCAACATATAACGGTTGAACAATTCTTCTGCCTGATCTTCATATGCGTGAAGGAAGGAAAGATTTACTTCTTTCTTTGCAACTTCCATGTACTCTGTAAGGACAGAGTTTTTATCACCGGAAAGGATGTTTAGATATTTTTCAACGTCTTCATCCTTCATTCCGATTTGATGTCCAAAATTGTTTCTCAACGCACGTAGAACATCAATCGGTGTGATACATGACTTGTCTTCTTTCATACCAAGTGCAACGTTCAATGCATTGATGATGAATCGTGGAGAGATGCCGGACATACCTTCTCCGTTTGCACGTCCACGCTCATACAACTGTTTGATATCGATGTCTGACTTCTTGAATTCATCGATGGTCTCACCGTTGTAGAGTTTCATCTTGTGGATAAGAGAAGAACATTTCTTGTCTTCTACAAGCCGTGTCAACACTGCAAACGAAGCAGCGATTTTAAGGGTGTAAGGTGCGATGTGGATTCCACGGAAATCTGATTCATGAATCATCTTCTCATAGATTTTTACTTCGTCATCCACACGCAAGTTCCACGGCACATAAACCGGATACATACGGTCATGCAACGCTTCGTTCTTCTTGTCTCCTGCGAATGCATCAAACTCTGTCTGGTTGGTGTGTGACAGAATCAAACTGTCGATGTACATCTGCGGGAAACCCGGTGCTTTGATGGTCTGTTCCTGTGCTGCCGTAATCAGAACATAGTGGAACTTCACATCTGCTTTCAGGATTTCGATGTATTCAATCATGCCACGGTTGGCAACTTGAAGTTCTCCATCGAACTGATAAGCACGTGGGTCTGTTTCTCCGAAACGAGCGATCTTGCTCATGTTCACACGTCCAATCAATTCGGTGATGTCTTGTGATTTCGGATCGGACGGTTGAAATGTTCCGATTGCTATTCTTCGCTGTTCGGAAGTTTTGATCGGTATAACTGGTACGTCTTCCCAATTGACGATACCATCACTTGTATATTCGGTGTCAAGCATCTGCTGACATACCGGACATACAAAGCCTTCAATTTTTACTCCAAGTCTTTCTTCCCAATCTTCACGATCTTCTTCTGGGATAAGATGGAGAGGTTCTTCGTGGATCGGACAACCTTTGATTGCATACATCGGAGTATTGTCTTTCTCTAATCCTTTTTTGACGTTTGCAGCAATGGTTGACTTTCCTGAAGACACGGGGCCGACCATGATAAGAATTCTCTTTCCGGTCTCCGTTCTTCGTGCTGAAGCTTTCATGAACCGCATGAGGTCGTGGATTGGTTCGTAGGTGCCGAATATTTTACCATCAAAGAACTTGTACTTCACCAAGTCTTCATAGCCTTTTGTCTTGTATTCGGTTGGAAGTTCGTCTACACCATACTTCATGATCATGTTGTAGATTCTTCCCGGTGCGAAATTTGCGATTTCTGGTTGCTCTTGTGCCAATTTCATATAGTCAAGCATTGACATCTCTTCTGTGGCAACCGATCCCTTCTTTTCTCTCTGTGCTAAAATGATATCTCTAAAATCTTGATTGTTCACAGGTTGGCTCCTTTCTTTTACGGTTTTTGTCATAAAGAATCTCCTTTTCCAAGTGTGATTGTCATTCTATCAGAAACATAATCATTTGTACACGTTTCACACCTAATTTTTTTCGCTTTCTTCAGGTGCCGGTAATTCATCCTTTTTACCCATGATTTTCAGTATGTCTTCACGGTTTGCAAGGATCAAATTTTGATTAGTAATCTTGTTGCTCTTGCCAGATACCTTCCATTCAACTTCTACTTTTTTCAATTTTACCAGTTTGTCACGCAAATGTAAATATCGTCTGTAATTTTCGTCTGATATCAGTTCCTTACTTGCTGCTGTGACGGAGTTGATAAGGTTCCCGGCAACTTCTACTAAACGTGCTGTAAAGTTTCCCCGTTGAATTTCTTCCTGTACCTTGTCGAGAATTTCATTAGCACGTTCAATGTTGTCTGCTATAATGGTACGTGGATCGTTTTCTCTTTCCCATTCAGCTTCAAATTCATCGTGGTCATCTACTATCTCTGGTTCCACAGGTTGTTCATCATTTATGTTGAATTCTTCTTCCAAATTCTGTCTGTCTAACAATGGCATATAGATAATCCCCCTTTGTAAATACTACTCCTACAATTATTTATACAAAAAACAAAAAAGGAGCGAGAATTTCTTCCCACTCCTTTATATGTTCCGACCTGCTAATGAATTACTTCATTAGGTAGGAATGTTTACGAGTGTTACTTGCTGATAGTATTTAGCTGCGCCAAACATATGTTCGTGAATTGCGTATCTACTCATCAATCCCATTGATGGTTGGAATGAATTTTCGAATACTGCTCTGCTTGCTAGCAGTTGAACATAAGGCAGATAAATTACACCAGTGTCGTACTCAGATGGGCCTTTATATCCAAGGATAAACTTGTCGGTTGTTTCGAAAGTATCTCTGTAAACAGTGATTCTTCCGTCAAGAGAACCTTGTCTTGATACACCAATACCTGCTGTTACTACATTACCGGGAACCGGAGCAATAGTAAAGTTAGGCAGTGTTTCAAAGATAGCGGTTGCTCTGTAGTTACCAACTACCCAATTTGCAGAACCTCTACGAGTTTCGATTGCGATTCTGTTGCTTCTACGGATCAGATAGTGATACATTTCACGATATCTTTCCATTTCCCAACGTCCACCGGGAACGCCTGTGCCTGATGCTGCGGTGTAGTTCCATGTGGTATCATAAGATGAACCACCTGTAGTACATACATTAGCAATCTTAGTAATCAATTCACGGTCAATTTCTTGGGTGATTTCATATGATAGAATATCCATCATTTCTTCTTCCAGATTCAGACCATGCATTGCTCTAAGGTCTTGTGCAACTTCAAGAGACCAACGGCTTCTCAGTTTACGAGTCTTTGCTTCTACTTGGGTCTTTTCTACGGTCATGTTGACTTCATTCATGTGTGTTCCTGCACCAACACCAAGGCCGATATCAGAACCAACACCTGAACCTGCGGCTGAACCCAGAGCTTCACCGGCAGAGGTGATATATGATCCAGAGTAAGAAGAATCTACGGTATTGTAACCAAGTTCTACATTACTACTTCCACCATATGTGTCTGGGCCACCACTCTTAAATCTAAGAGCGAATGCCAATCCAACAGGGCCAGTAAGAGGTTGGACACCAACTAGATCGTGAGCTACCAACTCAGGGAAAGTACGTCTTACCATCGGCACGGCAATCTTGTTGAACATACCTGATGTTGTCCAGTTTGCCAAACCTCTACCGTCACCGGTTCCGAATGAGTCTGAACCCCAACCAGTTGTTTCGTTAAGATAGTTATGCTGATTTTCAAGCATGATCGCAGTAGAATTCAAAACACTAGGTCTTTTGATTTCTCTACCCTCATCAAGTACTTCTTTCCACTTTTCTACTAACTGTGCAATGTTCATTGTTTTTCCTCCTGTACTAATATAACATCCTCTAAGCTAAGAAGTTAGGAAACTCTATTTTCCTTTAATACTTTCTTATATGCCTCTAGATGTTTTTTGAATGGGCTTTCATCTTCTTCGATTATTTCTTCTCCGTCAATTTTGCCCGTTTTGCCTTCATCCATGTCATCATCATCGTCATCACCGTTACCGTTCTTCTTCTTTTTCTTCTTTTTCATGTCATCATCATCATCATCATCATCATCATCGTCATCATCATTATACTGCTCAAGAACGATAGGGAACTTCTTGTCGATTTCTTCCTTGTCTTTTACACCTTCAAGAATGGTGAAAACTTTGTCTTTCTGAGCTTCGGTAAGGCCCTTGCATTTTTCATACAAGTAAAGTTGTGCTGCCATTTCCTGTGCATCACTCTTCAACTCAAGGTTTGCTTCATACAGAGTATTCATTTCTGTACGCAGTTTTACGATTTCTTCCTTTGCTTCCTTCAAAAGTGCCTTCACTTCATCATTTAGCAGTCCTTCATCAACTGTCAGACGAACCTTGAATTGTTCAATTAAATCATGGTAAAGCTCTCCACGTGCTGCGAATTCAACTATCTTTTCAGGGATGGTTAGTTCTTCTTCGAAAATACCGTCAACGAAATCTGAAAACTTAGATGTGATTTCATCCTTGTACTCATCAAACTTCTTTTCGTAATCTTCGACCAGTTTTTCTTGCTCTTTTTCCAGAACTTCCTTTGAAAGTTCCTTTGCCTTCACTTCAACGATAGCTTCAAGCTTTTCCTTGATTTCCTTCTGTGCATCTTCTTCTAGCTTCTGCACACCAAGCATTTCAAGAAGTTTTTCCATTGTTTTTCCTCCTATACTAATCTTCATACCTCACGGTATATCACTATTATTTATTTTACATATAATGCCCATATAAAAAAACACAAAAACCTTTACAGGCATTGTGTTTTTCTACGGATAGAGTTCCGATCCGCTATCCTAATATCTTACAGGAAGTAGATTTACTCCTATATTTTTCGCTATTTCTCTGTACTCATCGTCTAATGTAGAACCAATAGGGATTTGCGGGTGATGTGAATACGTTACTTCATTCGTATCCACATTGAAGTGAACCCAATCTTCCCTCTTTGCATAATGGTCATCAAACATAACGTTCAACGATACATACGGAGATGATTCATTCAGTAATATATCTATTCGTCTAAGGATATCCATTTTAATTTCTAGGCCAATCGATCATTCCTTTCTGCCAAAGTTCATATATGGTTTCTTTGGTAAGGTTCATGAGATGTTTCTGATACCATGTAACCATCTCATCGATCATCATTTCTTTCTGTTTTGCCTTTTCTCCATCTGAAATCCATTCTTGACCTTCATAGATTCCCTGTACCCATGAAGGATTGTTTGAAGGTTCTGTTACCATATCCCATGTGATAAGGTTGAAGTCTTCGTTTACTTGACCACTTTCGCTGACTGTTCCCAGACCTCTACTTGAGATTCCCATGTCTCCTTCTTTTACGAGCGTTCTTGCTATTGCTCCCATAGGAGTGTCAAGAATCTTTGCCTTTCCGTAAACATCATTGTTCTTCCATTCAAGATTGACGGTTTTGATTGCAATCTTGTCTGCGTTTACTTCTGGATTCGGTGGATGTCCAAGTTCGCCCCATATAGACTTTTTACCCGATACTTTCTTGATTTCTCTTTCAAGAATGTTTCTTTTGTAGACTCTGCCATTATTGTTCTTGATTTCCGCTGAAGACCAAATGCCCACAATGTATGGGTCTTTACCCTTTGCTTCATACAGTTCTACGTCATGACTTAGTTCTGTAATAAGTTTCATGCTTTACTCCTTTTTATCATCATCACCCTTGCCCTTGTCATCATCACCTTTTGCTTCAGGTTCGGGTGTAATAGGTTCTTTCAAACCTAATTTCTTTTGTATAAATTCTTCCTTCGCTTTTTTAATTTCTGGTTTTAGAGTTTCCTTTGCACTAACAAAGTCATCGTTTTGAAAATCATCTAATGCTTTCTTTACCTTTTCTTTATCTACTGGCATATATCCTCCTAGTCGATGCTCATAACATCTTTTACAATTTGTGCTGCCGCTTTCCTCATCAAAAAACGTGCATCATTTACTTTTTGTTTTAGAAGTGATTCGAATTCCTTCATAACCACTTTTGTATCTAATTTTTCCTTTGGTATGTTTGAATAAACTTGTGTGTGGATTTCATCATATGTTATATCATCAAGAATATTATCCATAGGATGAAATTTCTCCAACAGCATATATTTATCTAACTTATCTTTGATATCCATGTTTTCCTCTCTACTTTATTTATATTTTATAGATATTTGATATCTGTTTTCAGTCTTCTATCAGAGAACCCGCCCATGCTGTCTTCAGACTTGAAACCATATTTCTCATCCATCTTCTTGCCTTCAACGTTTTCTTTGATCTCTTCGTCTGACCATCTAAGGAATTTCTTCATCAGGAAGTATTTGCTCATTTCTTCTCTGTCTGCCAACGTGCTATAATTATTGAACCTACTTTCCAAGAAATTTTGTTCCATCTGTTCCTAGTAATTGCTTGGTGGAGTAAGTTGCGCTCGGATTTTCTTCTTATTCAACCCATACTGTTCCTTCAGCCCCTTGAATTCAAGGTGCATCAAAAATAGATCGGTAAACTCATCTTCAAATTTCTTTTGGTTTCTTTCAAGGAACATTGCCCATTTTACTTCGTCTCTGGAAATTTCGCCAGTGCTGTTGCCGCCAAACATTATATCACCTTCACGTCTTTCCTGTGCTGCTGATGTACGAGATGCGGGATATTTCAATGCACGGTAGAGTTTCTTTGCAAAATAGTAGATATCATCCAGTTCGGAGAATCCCGCTGAATTGCCACCAACGGTGTCGATCTGTGATCCTCTACCATCTGCTGACTGTGGCATATAATAGTTTTCAAGTATTGATAATACTTCTGGTTCCTGTGAAAGCTGTCCTGTTGTTGGGTCATAGGATTGCTTCTTTGTCATCTTCTGCTTGATCTTCTCTACATACTTTAGAGCCTTGTCTCTTGGCATATTGCCTGTGTCAATTCTGAAAACAAGACGTTCAGGCGCACGAACGATTCTGTAGATTATAACTGATGTTTCCAGAAGCTTCAATTGATTGAATGGAACCTTTGCTTTTTCAAGATAACCAAAGATTTCATATTTCGTTTTTCCAAAAATTCCATAATTGACAAAACCTATCTGTTCTGGATAAAAAGCAATGATTTCATTTTTACTCTGTGCTTTCTGAACATCTTCCAGAGTTTTAGGTTTTTTTGTGTTTTGTTTCAAATATTGAAAATACGCACTGATGTGTCCTGTAAATGGATCGTATATGTAGTCAATTGTTTCGGATGGGAGACGCTTGATGCTCAGTATTCCTTTCTTGGGGTTTTTCTCATCGATAACCTTTTCAAAGAATACCCTACCATCAATGTAATATGTTCGCAGTAAATCCCATATCGCTTCTTTGGAATTTACTCTTCTTTCAAAAAGTTCTTCAAATTCCTTGTGAAGATTGTTTACGATGTTTTCATTTGTAGCCAAATCCTTGTCAAGGATATCAAGCGTTAGTACTTTACCGTTGCTGTCTTCCAACGTAGATTCGTTTACTGCGTCTTCTATAACATCAGAAACCTCTGGTTGCAGTGACATTTCACGATATGTCTTCAGCTTTTCAAGTTCGTTCTTGAACGCTCTGTTTATGTATTGATCGTAAAAAAGATTGAATGATTGGAGACCAACGTTGCCATAACCGGGAATGTCGATAACACTTTCCCAACCTTCACCTCTCTGGGTTTCAGGTTTTGGTTGTTCCCCCTTGTCTTTGAATTGCTCAATTGCTTCTTCTACTCTATCGTTTCCAAAAATATTATCTAATATACCCATAGTTTTCTCCCCCCTTATTATTTATATTCAACAGGTTTCTTGTGGCATCGATAACCATTTGGGGATAAATTTTCTTGGTACATTCAAATTGTCTTGGTGTTCCCTTGTGTAGTGGACAATAATTCCAATCTCCCTTGTCGAACTTGAATCTTGGATCATTGAAACAACCATGACATACATCTTTGTTCTGAACCCTTGTTATCCCTGTCTGAAATTCACAGAAGTCTTGTGATATACCAGACACCATGATTACCGGAACGTCCATAGCCCATGCCAACCAACCTAAACCTGATGGGCCTACTAACAGGCACCGGGCATATTTCAGATAAGACATGGTTTCTTTTATGTGTCGATTAGTCTTGTTTATTACTCCTTTCAGTTTTGTTTTCTCTTTGCTTATTACTACTACCTTGTATCCACTGTCTCTCAGGAAGTCTACAACCTCTTGCCACCCATTCGGATAGTTCCAGTATTTGAATAGTGCCGTAGAGTGTTCTGTTAGACAGACGTATTTGCCTTTTATCTTTCTTCCCGTTTCAGGAATGTCAATAAGCGGCTTAATCTCCTTGTACTCAATACCAAGATAATCTGATGCAACCTGCTGTAGTGGAACAGTGATCCACGGTGTTTTGTTGTGATGGATGCTGTCTCTGCAACCAACGGAATACATTGCATACAAGTTATCATGAGTTGTTCCCGGTGGTGCAAACTCTATCTCTGGGTACATTCTCTGAAAGAACAGATTCCAAAATGTAGTTGCAATAACATGACAATCATGCTTCTTTCTGAACTCTTCTATATATGGGAACCATGCTATTGTATCTCCAAGTGATTTGCTGTCAAGATATATCAGAACACGTCTTCCCCTTGCATCAAAATCGTGTCTGAAAATCTCTTCTCCATATCCCTTTACTTTTAGTTGCCAATTGGTGAAATACTTCCTATGTGGTTTTGTCCAATGATTCGGTTTCAGCAATGTGCTGTGAACCATTGCATTGTTGTCCTTGTCAATGAATTCGATTCTATATTCATGCTCACCTTCACCTTTGATTTCCATGAACGCACCATTGACAAAGTGACAATTACAATCAATTTTAGGAATCTCCATACTATTCTTCTTCCTTGCAATCATTACTAGTTCTATATCACCTGATATAGGATTGGGTTTACTTTCACATGAAGTGACACTGAATCCATGTCGTGCCGCCAACGATGAAAGAGTGTTTCTTGTAAAACCAGAGTAGTGAAAATTTCCTTCATGTGTTTGACCACCAAATATATGATCCAATGCTCCCCATTTGTCTTCGCTCTCCGTCCATTTCTGAACACATACATCGAAATCTGGAACCCGCACATCTAACCAACCATTAGGTCTCAATACTCTGTTGAATTCCTTGAACAACCGTAGAACATCATCTTTACTAAAATGCTCAACGGTGTGTGATATAAATACTTCGTTTATTGAATCGTCCTTGAATGGCAGAACCATAACATCGGCATTCACATCCACACCATTAGTATTGTTATATCTGTCAATGTTTACGTATCCTTTCTTTATATCGTTTCCACATCCAAGATTCAGAATTACTCTTTTTGGTTGTCGTTCATATAGCTCACGTATGTGAACCATTGCTTTATCTACGGCTTTTTCCCATGTGAATTCCTTTCGGATTTTCTTCGATCCTTCCAATGCTCTCTTCTTACATAATTCATAATTCTCATAGACATATCGCATTACTTCTTGTAGATTTTCATAGTCTGGTTCAGACCATTCACCGGGAACCTCTTCTTTTTCAAACATGAAAACGTTCTCTGGTTTTTTCATTTCTTTGATTTTTACCTTGTGTGATATGCCTTCTGCAAATTCAAGTTGTGCGCCAAAGTCTGAGCATATGGTTGGTGTACCACAAGCAATTGCTTCAATCAGTGGTATATTCCATCCTTCAGAGCGTGAACAGGTAACAAGACAGTTTCCCAATTTTAGATGGTTCACATATTCCTTGAATGGTGGGAAATGAAGTATTTTTATACGTGAATCTGAAACACCCATTCTTTCTAATCGTGCTTCTGTCGAACCCATACCATCATTTGAAAATGGGTTGTCTGCCGATATCAAAAGCTCAACATCTTCTTCTTTGAATTCAAGTGTGAACGCCCTCACAATTTCCTCTATCGATTTTCTGTAATCCCATCTGCCGAATATCATGAATGTAAATGGTTTTATATAATTACCTACATATGTATCCGGTGTGAAGATATTACTATCAATGCCTTCAGGAACAACCTTTACTCTGTCTTCTGGGTATCCCTGTTCTATACTACATTGTCTCTGCCATTCGGTAGGAACCCACAATTGATCATACTCTAATAGCTTGTCAAAGTAGTATTGTGGTTGTCGTGTACTTTCCCATACATTGTAAGCAATCTTTGGGCCTACATAATTATCGTAGAAAAAATAATGGTGTGTCTCATTCAAAACGATGTGGAGAACATCGTCTTCCTTTCTGATCGTATCTGGCTTACCAACTGTCCAAGGTGGTTGTTCCCATCTCTGCTGAAGAATCATATCTCTCTGCATTTCCGTCAGATAAGAAATATCCGGTGTGTGAGCATAGTTTCGTACTCTCACTTTAATTCTATCGTTTAGATGGGTGAAGAACTCTCTTGAATGGTTGGCATAGCCGGTATGACCAAGAAAAGAGGTGTGTGCATAAATTTTGTTGAACATTTTCACTCTCACATTTTGAAGTATTTTATTGTTGTTTTGGAACTACATCAAGTTGATGCATTACTCTATTATTATTTATGATGGTCGTAACATCAAATCGGAGTTGGTATCGTTCCAACACTTCCATTATTTCAGTCCAACATTCCTGCTTTCTTTGTTGTAGATCGCTCTCTAATGCTTGTAATGCTTCGTCTCTTCCTATAACTTTTGTTGCTTCCATTTCTTCCATAATACAATTTTCTCCTATAACCTTTTTTTCAGTTCATCCACTTCTTTCTTTAGCTCCTTCACAGCATTGATCAACGGCATAACAAAATCACTGTATGCCAGTGTTTGCATTCCACTCTCACCGTGGTTTTTTCTCCACCCGCTGAAATCAATTCCCAATTCATCCATTGCTGTTTTTACTTCCTGTGCAATAAGACCATCATACATTTTGTGTTCTCCAATATCGATCTTATTGAATCTCTTTGGTTGAAGTTTTACAATGAAATCAAGTCCTATATCATTATTTATAATGTTTGACTTCATTCTTTTGTCAGAATATGTTCCCCAAGAAACTTGTGCTTCTGCCGCTGAGACTGAAGTGTTTCCCATAGCAATATAGTTGGATGCTGTCGCTACTGCACCGTTACCATATGCTGCTGCATTTGAATGGCTGCTACTATCTGCGTCTGCTTGATATCCGATAAAAGTATTGCTGCCGCCTTCAATGATTGTGTCTCCTGCCTGATGTCCAATCATTACATTGTTGGCTGATCCTGCTACATACCCTGCTCTGTAGCCTATCATTATATTGTTGTTTACTGTTGCCGCTGAAGCAGCGTCAGACTGCATTGTTTCTGAACCAATACAAATATTATAGTCGTTGCTATAAAATCTTCTCAATGAATTATAACCAATAAGTATGTTATGTGTACCATCAGAACCCGCTAGTGATACTTGACCGCTACCCGCTTGATATCCGATAAAAATATTAAACTCTCCCGAATCAAGATAATATCCTGCACCGTATCCAACACAAGTATTGTAGTCTGCCAGATGATCGCCACCGCTGACCCCGCCTAGAGCAAAATTTCCAACGGCTGTATTTCTGGAACCCGATGTTTCATAGAACATTGTATTGTAACCAATGGCAATATTATCATCCCCGGCATTTCTTAGGTTTGTTCCTGCTGCTAAACCAATTATTGTACATCTATTGTAGTCATTATTATCATCGAAAGCACCTCTACCGGCTGTGTAACCAACCACTATGTTCTGTATACCTGCCTCCACAAATGCACCGGCCTGATAGCCAACAAAAGTATTTCCTAGGCCTGTACTGCTGTTTCCTGCCGATGATCCTATGGCAACAATTGGAGTGTTAGTAGATGCACCCGAATTTTGACCAACGCAGACGGAACCAATACCATTGATAATCGAACTTCCCGCCCCTGCGCCAATAGCAATATTAGATGATCCATTTGTTAAATCCAATAATGCACTTGCTCCAATTGCTATATTATCTGTTGATAGAAATCCACCGACAGGAGATTGTATGCTATACAATGCTCTGTAACCAATAGCAATGTTGTCTTCTACTTCTGAATATCCAGTAACCGGCCCGTACATTGCCTGATAACCAATAGCAATGTTGTCATCATTTGCATTGTACCCATAGTACATTGCATCACGACCCAATGCTATATTTTGAATTGAACCACGGGAAGTGTTAAACATTGTGGAATAACCAATAGCAACATTATAATTACTATCATTATATGCTTCTCTTAATGAAGAATATCCTATAGCAATATTATCAGAAGCAGTTGATGTACCACCGGAAGCGATAAATGAACCACACTGTTCTCCTATGAATACATTTCTATTTCCAGTTGATAGTGTCTTCCCGGCTTGATCACCTAGTATAACGTTGTTTATTCCCGTTAGTGTTTCCCCGGCTTCTTGTCCATAAACAAGATTATCTGTGCCACCCATTGCAGAAGGGCCGATTACGCTGAAAACATTATTACTACCATCGAAACTAAACCCACCACCGGCATTATCATCCACGTATGTTTTTATTGCATATTCCGTTACAAATGCAGATGGGCTTGCATTAGCGAGAGTGGTATCATTAGAAATTGTTGATATTGTCGTTGTTCCACCCGCTGTTCCAATTTCAAAGTCACCTGAAGTACAAGTATTAAGGTTTCCTGAAAGCCGATAGTAAGTAAATCCTTCATGAACATCGTAATCATTAGCGGTTGTATATGTTAATTCTCTAGAAGCAAGCAAAGATGTTCTATCCGAATCTGAATATATATCCAGATACCATTTACCATCTGATGTTATTCTATAAACATCACAGTAGTATGTTGTTCCATATGAAACGGTATAACTAGAAGATATGTGTTGTGATGTATCATACGATCTCAAAACTAATGCTCTAGATGTTGCGGGTATGTATACAGCAACGTTTCCATTACTAACGTTCCACCATTGATCTGCTCTCAGATTTGTTGCTGAATTATGGAGAGCAAAAGGAACCATATAACCGGTACCGGATGATCCGCTACCAAGTTTGAAACTGAATTTGAAGTAAAGATCGCCCGTGAAATATCCACTACCGTAACTTTTTACTACGTTCTGTGCGCCAGTATAAGACAAAGAATAAGACGTACTTGTAGTAATCGTTGATGCTACCACTGTCAAATCTGATAATGGATCGTTCTCAGCATACCCACTGGTATAATCTATAGACGAATAAGATATACCTGTTGTTATGTATTTCTGTGACTCCCCTGCGTCTAATACTAAGTTTCCGTTGAAATCAATTCTTGCCATTAAAATACTCCCGTGTCTGCACGATAGTTAAATACATAATTACTACTATCTAGCGTTCCTGAAAATCTTACTGTAAATCCCGATGTCTGCTTATCTACTATTAACCAGTTATAGAATGATGGTGATGCATCGGTTGTGTTTTCCAAGTTTCCTATTATATTATATGATGTTGTGCCAATATCCGTAGAAAAACTGATTACTGCTGACACTGCTGCTGATAGTGTTTCTATTCCTGTTCTTACACTATCAGAAGTAATTGTACCGTGGATATGGAACATATTGGTACTGAAATCACCGGATACCAACGGAGTAGAGGTATTTGAATTTGCAATTATCAGTTTGTTTGAAATTGCTGTCTCGTTTTGTCCTGCTTGGTATCCAAGGATAACATTGCTGTCACCGGTTACGTTTTGTCCTGCCTGATATCCTATTACTACATTGTTTGCTACTGTAGTTCCTACGCTAAGTGCATCTCTACCTATTGCGATATTATTATCACCTGATAGGTTTGCTGTTCCCGCATCGTTTCCGATAAACACGCAGCTTTCATAGCTTGTGGTACTTACCGCTCCCTTACCGGCATCGTAACCAACAACAGTGTTACCACCATTTCCGCTGTTTATATATCTTCCTGCATTTCCACCTATAAGAGTACTTGGGTTTGTCTGTGAAGGTAAATCCTCACCGGCAGCAAAACCGACTGCTACATTAAAGTTAGAAGTGGTCATGTCTGCTAATGCATTGTATCCAATTCCTACACTGAAAGAACCACTTTCATTGTCTTGTCCTGCATTATAGCCGATGAATACACACCCACCATATGTATTGGGATTTGTAGCATGTCCACGTCCTGCTTCTGCACCGATACATATGTTCGTACCGGTGCCGGTTTCCAGATATCTAGCTGCATTGTAACCTATGAATACCTGATTACTTCCCTGTGTTAAATCTCTACCCGCATTGGGGCCAATTGCTACATTTTGACTAGAAGTGGTAAGTGCAGCAGAATATAATGCAGAATCGCCTATACCAACATTATTATCTGTTGAATCGATAGAATACCCTGCTCTATATCCAATATAGACATTATTTGAAGCATTAAATGTTGATGCTCCTGTTCCGAACCCTGATTGATATCCAATGTAGACACTATTACTACCATCGGTCTCATTATAAAGAGATTGTGTACCAATAGCAACAACGTCAAGAGCCGTTTCATTACTGTAACCTGCTTGGTATCCAATGAAGATAGATCGTGCATAATCAATTGGATTTGATGCATGGCCCCAACCTGCTTCAGTACCAATTACTATGTTTTCACCGGCACTGCTTTCCAGATATCTTGCTGCGTTATAACCAACAATAACAGAGCCATTAGTCTGTTGTGTTATATCTGCACCGGCATTGTTTCCGATTATTACTGTATTATCATCGTCATCCAGTGATGCCCCTGCATTTACACCGGCAAGGAAATTGTCTGCTCCGGTTGTCAGCGACCCCCCGGCACCTGTACCACCAACTATATTATTGTTTCCATCTTCATTAAATAGGCCACCCGCCCCCGCACCGGAAGTCATTGCTGAAACCGCTGTTCCAGTTAGAAGAGTATTTGGATCACCTGTAGGAGTAGAAGATATAGCGTTTACTGATCCACCTGTTTGTAACTGTAGTGGTACGTAGTGTCTTACTGTAGCACCACCAGAAGTAAATTCGGTAACAAGCGTTCCGTCTGCACTTATCTTTACGCTTCCGGTTCCGTATGCTCTTACAACATCATTGCCTGATTGGATTCTATCTGTTGCGCCAATGGCACCGGCATCACCTGTTCTTACAAATGAAACATTCACTCCTTCATTGTTGGATAGGCTTGATCCTGCTGTTACGTAAGATACAACAATCTTTCTATATCCAGTAGCAGTAATATTTGCTCCTGTAATTGCAAATAACGCCCAATTGGTTGCCGTTGATCGGCTTGAAACCTTTATGTATCCTCTTATTGTACTATCGGAATCATCAAATGTCGCAATCCAATTTGTTACATCTTGTGCGTAGAAATTCTGAAGATCGATATAGATTCTTGTTACACTTGAATATGTAGAATTATTGAATCTTAAATATCCGCTGCCGGGATCACTATCGGCAATGCTTGTGCTAAATCTATATCTTTCAGCAACCGCCCCACCACCTGAAGTACCGCTTGATCCAGATGTTCCTGCTGTGCCTGAAGTACCGCTTGATCCTGAAGTACCGCTAATACCTGAAGTTCCTGAAGTACCTGTGGTTCCGCTTGTACCACTGGTTCCAGAGGTGCCACTGAAACCGCTGACACCTGATGTTCCTGATGATCCAGAAGTACCGCTGACACCTGATGTTCCTGATGTTCCACTTACCCCACCTTGTAGAAACTCATCCCAATAGGTTGTCCATGATCCACCTGAAGGTGGTTCGTTTGTAAGGTCTGATGTATGGTCGGTTGTACAGAAGTAAACGTTTCCTGCATTGTTTACGATGTCTCTCTCAACATATGCTGCACCAGATACCCAACCATCTTGCCAGTTGAAACTTTCTCCGCTCGTTCCGCTGCTGCCACTACTACCAGATGATCCACTACTACCACTTGTTCCTGCTGTGCCTGAAGTACCGCTTGTTCCTGATGTACCTGCTTCTGATACAAACAAATCCCATGCAAGAGTCCAATTGATTCCAACCCCCGGCTCATCTGTAGAAACAGATGTGTGGTTCACTGTACAGATATATGCATCACCGTTATTTTCTACAACATCATCAACTATGTAAGAAGTAGATACAGCCCACGGCCCCTTCCATGTAAATCCCGATCCTGATGATCCACTTGTTCCTGATGTTCCCGCTCCTGTAGAGAAGACATCCCAAACTGTATCCCATGATGCACCACTTCCCGGTTGGGTAGTAGAGTCTGATGTATGATTTGATGTTGCTATATAGGCATTCCCACCTGATTCTACAACATCGTTTTCCTGATAGCTAGTAGAAGTAATCCATGTTCCTTCCCATACTATTCCATCACCGCTAGTGCCTGATGTGCCTGAGCTTCCACTTGTGCCTGAAGAACCAGATGTTCCCGATGTACCAGAGTTATCGACAAATATTCCCCATGCAAGAGTCCAATTGATTCCAACCCCCGGCTCATCTGTTGCTGTTGAAACGTGTTCTACTTCACAGATAAATGTTCTTCCATCGTTTTCTACAATATCCCATACATAATATGCTGTAGAAACCGCCCACGTTCCTCTATAGGTAAATCCTGATCCAGATGATCCACTTGTGCCTGAAGACCCAGAAGTACCACTACTTCCTGATGTTCCACTTGTTCCACTAACACCGCTTGTTCCCGATGTTCCACTAACACCCGATGTTCCACTTGATCCACTTGTGCCTGAATTTCCACTTGTGCCGCTTGTACCATCAACACCCGATGTTCCAGAAGTTCCTGAACTTCCTGCCGCACCGGATGGGCCAATACTACCTGATGTACCTGATGACCCGCTTGTGCCACTTGTACCGGCAGGGCCTTGAACACCACTTGTACCTGAAGACCCGCTTGTTCCGCTGCTTCCCGAACTTCCCGAACTTCCCGAAGACCCAGAAGTGCCGCTGCTTCCTGAAGACCCGCTTGTGCCGCTTGTTCCAGACGTTCCACTTGGCCCTCTTCTGATTACATCAATATTAGTGTAAGTAAACTCCGAAGAAGTAATATCAAAATATTCCCCGGCACCGGGATAGTCTGTATCGTCTACGTAAAATGAAAAATAACCGAAAGCATCAGAAGTAATTTGTGGTGCCGCACTGATCGGTGAGCCACCCGTAAAGGCAGTATAAACAATTGCGGGTGTTGTCTGTCCTGTTCCTGCTTCCCATATTGATATTGGTTCGTTTAGTTTTACGTTTCCGTATGTGTCTCTCGCTCTTCCTTGAAAATGGTAACGTGCCATTTAATTAAAATACACCTCCGGTTATTTCTACGAAGTCAAGAAGGCTTGCAAATGCGGCAGTTCCTTCATGATATGACCTCAATTCAAACATAAGTGTCTCTGATGTGTTGTACACTTTGGGTTCATCATTCGTCAATTCAAACATTAAAAAATCTACAGTATTTGTATATCTATCTGCCATTTATATTGAAAATACATCCAAGTCAGTAGCGTGATAATATGTATACCCTGTTCTTTGGAGTCTCCATATAATTCTATACTTTCCTATCGTTGCAGTGACCAATGTGCCTATGATTGCAAGAACAGTATTTCCCACAATCTGTGCTGCCTGTTCTGCTACTACTTCTGTTCCGCTTTCGTTTTCTACGGCAAAGAAGGCAGCACTTGGAACAAAGTCTTGACCATCTTGATCATTGATAGTAAGCTCAATTGCTCTGATTTCATTCTGATATAATGATTGATATGTCTGCATCCTATCTCCTTCTTGGGAACTTTCCAGTTCTCTTGAACTGTGCTACATTCTTTCTTATTCGTTTTAGTTTTGAAAGGAATACATTCTTTACCTTTCTGCTGAAGTCTTTGCTCCATGTAGAGACAACGATTGTCTCAACATCATCCATTGGTATTTCCTTTGCTCCGCTTATGTAGTATGCAGGATCATAGAAATATCTTCTAACAGCATTTTGAATCTGCGGATATCTTGATTTTACTTTCATCCACGTAAATTTCACATCTGGTCTTTTCGTCATTTGTGCGCTCCAATCACGCACAAATCTTCTTCTAATAGCACGTGGAACATATGAGAGATTTATTGCCTGAAAAAATCTCCATTGTCTTCCCGTGTGCTGATGTGTACCTTGAAAGAAGTACATGAATATAACTGTCGGTTTCGGATCGTTCTCGTATGCCTGATATTTGAAGTCATAAAAATGTCCACTCTTCCATGTCACACCTTTGAATCTTTTCTTATATATTCTTCTAAGTGCCATTAGTAAAAAGTTCTCTTTCGGTCAGAATTTTCCACCCATACCCCATTTGTCTACAATATTCTATAGCTGCTTTGAACTTAGCCTTATTCCTTTTGTAGTTGGCTTCTTTGATCATCTTTGTTCTTTGTGAATCACCCTTCCCGAATCTTGGTGGTACAGTTTCTTTATATGGTTTTATCTCTATGAGATGTCTTTGTATGTTACCATTATTGTCACGCAAGCAAATGAGAAAATCTGGGTAGTATCTTCTCCACCTATTATATACAGGATCGAAATATTTGATGTACGTGCTTTCGCTCTTCCACTCTATCACATTTGGATTAGCGTCAAGCCATTGCATAAACATCCTTTCCCATGTACTTCTTACAACAATCGGGTACGTTCCGGTATACTTCTCTGAGTTTCTTGGAATGAACGTATCCTTCACATTATTATACTTATTGTAATTCATTAGTTTCTTGCGCCAATGAATGTTCTCTGACGTTTGCCGGTTGCCGTGCGTCCTCTCTTAGCCATTCTCTTAGACTTTCTTGCCATAAGTTTTCCACGTGCCGATCTACGGTATTTCTTCAGCTTTCTACGTTTCTTGAATTTGGTGCGTCTATATTCTCTTCTTCTCTTTCGTCTTTCGGCAGGGTCGATTCTAACCTTTCTCCTTACCAGTTCTGAAAGTTCTTTTTCTTCATCAGATTCTTCTTCATCATCCCAATAATCAAGAATTTCCATTATAGAAGTTGCCTGTTCGTCTGATACCTGATCTGGCTCTAAAGACATAAAAAATTCTAACATCTGATCTATAATATCTTCATCGAAATCAGCATCGACCTCTGGTTCCTCTTCATCCAGAAAATCTTTGATTTTGTCTTCTACCTTTGCCATTATTAGTCTGTCTCCTTTTTGGCTTTCCATGATTTGTCAACTTCATCGAAGAATTTTTTCTTGTCTTCATCAGAAAGTTGATCTGGTTCATCGACACCATATTTGCTCAAAATCTTTTTGAACAATTTTTTGTATTCTTCACCCTTATTATCCTGCTCTGCAAGATAATTATCGATCTTATCTAGGATTCCCATTATAACCCCCTCAATAGATTTATTGCTTGTTGAAAGACTTTTGCTGCTTCCTTCTGCACTTTCATCTGTGCGTCTTTCAATTTGTTCTTTTTGTCTGCATTCATGAGCAAATCGTGAAGCTCATCATATCTTGTCACTGCCTGTGAAGAACTTGCTTCATCTAAATGTTGTTTTAATCTCATTTGGTTGCGCCCTCACCCTTCTTCCAACCTGTCTTGGCTCTAAGTGCGAACAGAAGTTCTCCCATTTTTTCTTTGTTTCCCGGTTTACCTTTCAAGGCTTCAATTTCCTTTTTCAATTGTGCAACTGATTTCCCTGCGTGTTCACCGGTACTTTTTATTTCTACTTCTTTCTCCCATTTTTCAGGAAGAAGCATATCGATCTTTTCAACGATATCCATTTTATTTACTTACTCCTATTGTGTATGCCCCTGCGTGTGGTAAATCACCTTCTTTCTACCGGAAGGTGCTTTACCCTGTTTTGCCATTGCAGATTTATTTCTGGCTCTTTTCTTTCCCGCTGCTGAGTTGGAGATTTTCTTCTTTCGTTTTTCCAGTTTGATTCTATTCTTGCGATAGTAGTTTCTTGCATACTGCTTTGTGGTAGCGTGTGATTTCTTTGCACGTTTGTAAATCTTGCGTTCTTCAAGATCACCACCAAGGAACTCGACCTGTCCTATTATTTCAACCAACTTGTCAAGTTGTTCGACTGCCAGATTGTCATGATGTATAGCCAGTAGAAGATTGACCATTCTATTGAACATATCCTGATCTTCTTCACTGTACTCTTCATCCTGTTCATGCAGTTCTATCGCTTCTAGAATGTCCATTTTACTTCAAAAACTTTTCCATTAATTTTAGGTTTTTCATAAGACCTTTATAGGTTTCCATTGCACCCTTTTTATTTCCATATTCAACCATCTTTTGAATATCATCTAACCAACCCTTTGCACCTTTGATGTGACCAGTTAGATCATCTTTCATCATGGCATAAAATTTCTCATGCAATGCTTGTTCTTGTGGTTCTGGTTCTTCTTCTCCTTCTGGTTCCTGTCCATCTATAGGCCCACCACCATTATTCGGTTTTGAAAATGGTTTTGATTTTGGAATAACCATTGCTCCACTATCAAGAGAAGATGCTACACGCTTCAAAGCCATTAGAAACTCTGAATGCTCTTTAGTTGTGTCTGCAAGTAGTTGGTACATCTGTCTTTGGTAGACAGGATTCTCATCTAACTTATCGATCTCCGCTTTGATGTAATCCATATAATCATCAATGCTATCATCCAAGAGTTGCAGTTTTCTTCTAACACCTTTCTTGGCTTCATCCAATCTGATCTTCTCATATGCCTTGAAAATTTTTTGGTTCTCTATAGTATTACTCATTGTTATCTCCTTGAATAATTACCATTCCATTTTTGAATATTACTGTGAATGGTTCGTCATTTACATTTATTTCAACATAGACAACTATGCCTTTTGCTTCCGTCCAGTAGCGATATTGTGTAATGCCGTACAATCCCGGCTCTAAATCCACCACTTTTACTTCATCTGTCCATCTTATATTTAGTATTTCATAGTCTATTTGTTCCCCATTTTCGTCTAAAATAAATTTTGCAATTCCTAGTTTTGTATATGGGTGATGATTTATGAAAGTAATTGGTGTCGCTGACACAGTTGTACAAAGAAGGGCCAATAAAACAAACATTGATAACAGTATTTTTCTCATAAATAAAAACTCCTTATGTATTCTAAGTTATTTATTTTTGAAAAATAAATAAGTCTGAACAGGAATATTCTTACGAAACGAAAGGAGTACATTTATCATGGTAGACAATCTAGTTGAAATTGTGCAGGAGATTCATAAACTACGAGATGATATGAGATCAGACGTAAAAGAACTCCATGATAAAATTGAACGTTTTCATGACAAGACAGACAGAAAGATAGAAGATCAACGTTCATGCATTGTTGAAAAGATAGACAAGCAGAGGGAAGAAAGAAACACCTGTTATGAAAACTGTTCACAATCCTTGACTACAAAAGTGAGCAGCACTTGGTTTCGATGGATTGTTGGTTTCATAGTAGTTGGTGTGTTTGCTATTGGTGGATATTCTGCCGCTAATAGAGCGGAACTGAAAGAGTTAAACACATCGGTGCAGCAACACATGGAAAATAGCAATAGACAAATAGACGAAATCAAAAAAGTAATAGAAAAACACACGAAGGAGCATAGAAATGCCAACACCAAGATCGGGGGAAAGTAAAAGCGATTATATCAGTAGATGCATTCCAGTACTGAAGGATGAGGGAAAGAAGCAGGAGCAAGCCGTAGCTATCTGTTACAGTATGTGGGAGAAGAAGAACGAAGATATCATGAAAAGGATAGACCGCTTTCTATCTGAAGAGGACGGTGGGGGAGAAGTAGGAGCAGGATCGACCACTGTTGGAAACATAGCAAAAAATTATTCTAAAGGAAATGTTGATGTAGTGGGCGGCAAGTGTCCTGACGGATATAAATATGATTCGAAAACAAAGACTTGTGTTCCAGTAGTAAAAGAGACATCCGTAGTAGGTGGATCATATATTGACGGAACAACCGTGAATGTAATCGGTTCGGGGCAAACGAGAGTATGGGGCAATTATAATCAAGACATCGAAGTGCTTCATACAAAACAAACGGGATTGGTTACACGATTCAATAAGCTTCTGGGAATATACACAGTAGATGAACCAGTGCAAGAGAAAAGTTATGTTAGCGGTAGCGGGGGCAAAGGCATGACACCAATGCCCTGCCGGTCAGAGGTGGTCAAAAAAAGAACAAAGATGTGTATAGGAGAACAATATGTCAAAGAAAATGAATAGTGATGAGATGTTTAAGATGGCGCAGAAGATAGCGTCAGAAGTGTCAGAAGAAGAAGTAGAAGCCGCAAAGATTCTAAAGGAAGAAGATACCAAACCAACTATCAACCTATCCGCACTTGATCAAGCAAAAAATCAGTTTGAAAAATTGTTGAAGGACTTTGAAGAGTTTTACGGGCCAAAGGGTAGAAGCCTGAAGATAGTTGTACATATAATAAAGGATGACAAGAAAGACACCGTTGCTGAAAAGTGGATGTTCGGAAAAAGATATCAAGTTATATCCGCAATCGATATTGGCACGGCACTTACAGAAGAAGAATTAGATTTAGAGTGGTAGAATGAGAAATTGTAACGGATGCACACTGTGTTGTTTTTTTCCAGATATTCCAGACTATGAATCACCATGTAATGAATATTGTAAAAACTGTAAACCGAATATTGGATGTTCGATTTACAAGGATCGAAAGGAACTTTGCAGAGGGTTTGAATGTTTGTGGAAACTTGAAGAAAGCCTTCCAGAATCATTGAGACCAAATGAATGCGGTGTAATGGTTGAGGTCTTACCAAATCAACTTTTCATTGCATATGTTGATCCAGAAAAACCGGAAGCATGGAAGGATCAGAACGTTCAAAAACTTTTTCATGCATCAACAATGGCGGGTCACCCGGTTGTGGTTTACAGAAAAGGTAGGAACCCAAAATACTTCTTACCGGAAGGAACAACAATACAAGAGGTAATAAACAAGATATATGGCAGCACCAGATTATAGAACAGATTTAGAAGATATAAGTCTAGCCGAAGACGAAACGGATTGGGATGAATCGGGAGACGGTGCATGGAATGAAGGTGGCGGTGCCGAACCGGAACCCGATTATTATATTCAAGGCACATACTGTATTTCAGAAACTTTGAAAGATGGTGTCGGCAGTCTAATATATGATTATGGTACAGGGATTACTTTCAGCACCGGAGATGTTTTTGTTGCATGGCATTATGACCAAGCACCGAATGTTCTTGGGCTTCGATCAGAAGGTGGAATGAGAATGATTATAGGTAGTAGTCTTGATGACTTCTACGCATGGAAGGTTCTCGGTAGAGATTACTACGAATATGGTGGATGGGTCTGCATACCTATCGATCCTGAGCGAACAGCGGATTATACAGTAGGAACACCAACCGCTACAAGACAGTTCTTTGGAAATGCTTTCAATCACAATAATGGTTCTGTTCAGAAAGGAAATCCACATGGAATAGATGCATTGCGTTACGGTAGAATGGAATCAATCTTTGCGGGTGGTGATCTAGCAAATGGATATTGTACCTTTGCAGGTTTCGCAGAAGAAAACGATAATCAACAAAATAGATGGGGCCAAATTCAGGAAATCCCCGGTGGTTATCAATGGCAAGGATTGATGTCATTTGGAACCGCTGCATCTGCTTGTGATTTTAGAGATGAGAATGTAAGCATCGTTGCACTAAGCCCACATAGAGTTTATGAAACTTTTAATAAAATAGAGATAAACAATTCATCTACAAGAGTAGATTGGGATACAATTACTTTCTCAGCACTAGGAAGTGCAGCACCGGGATACTTTCAAGTAAACGATCCAAGTGCCGATGTCAACATTACTGACTGTACATTTGTTGATATGGCAACGTTCCAATTCAGTGCCGGTAGCGATATTATCGGAACAACATTTAGAAGATGTGAATCGGTAACGCAGAGTGGGGCAGCGTTTGATGGTTGCACATTTGACTCTATGACAGCATCAGCACATTTGTATGCGGAAGACCTTGCAGATATTGATAACTGTGATTTTATTCAACCGGACGTGAATGGTGGTCATGCAATTCACATTGCCACATCTGGTACATATGCCTTTTTAGGAAACACATTCACTGGTTATGGGGCAAGTGCTACAACATCAGCAGCAATTTATAATAATAGTGGCGCACATATCACAATCAATGTTTCGCAGGGAGACACACCAACAATTAGAAACTCTCCCGGCAGCACAACTACTGTACAAAATACAGTACAGATAACATTTACGGATGTGGTATCTGGTAGTGAAATAAGAATTTTGGAAGCGGGAACAAATAATGAATTGGATGGTATAGAAGACGTTCCTGCTTCTGGTGAATGGACATATTCTTATAACTATGTGGCAGGAACATATATTGATTATGTCGTTCATCACGTAGAATATGTTTACATTAGGGTAGAAAACTTTCTACTACCGGCAACCAACCAAGATATCAGAATAGATCAACAATTTGACAGGTGGTATAGTAATCCACCTTAATGATTGAGGTGAATAATGGTAAAATGTCAAACCTGTGGAGAAGAGACCAAAAACAAGAAGTATTGTAGTAAAGAGTGTTTATACAATAGAAACAAAAAGGTCGAACAAGACAGGAGAAAAACAATGAAATTCAAAGTAGTAAACAGCACAGCACAATTGCTGATGGGGTTCTACTTCGAATATGTAAAAGTGCCTAGACATGGAGACGTAATAAACCTATGCAAGATGGAAGAATGTAAAAAATATGGAACACCAAATTGCGAAAGAAATTCGACACATAAAAATTTTGAAATAATAAATAGTACTAAAGTTGGAAAAAATTACAAATTTTCTAACTCAAACGTTACTCTTATTTGTAGAAGAGTAGAGAAAAAACAGGAGGATATAACATGGCAAAGATAGTTGATCCCGATAACTTGAGCAGAAATCAGGAAATAACATTCTATCTCGGCACAAAGACAATTCAATTGTCAGCGGGGGGGTCAAGCAACATCGTAGCTTATGATGGAGTTACTTTTCAAGCAGTATACTCAAAATGTAAGGAGTTATGGAAAGACGAATCTGATTTGATCAGATATCCATTCCCTCTAATCTCAATTACGGAAGAATCTTTCGAATTGGTAAACGGTTGGGATTTCTATGATGAACCAACAAAGACATACGTAAGAGATGGTGGATGGGCATTGAAGGATGCCGGTGGTACATCAGAAGAAGAATATATGAACGTTACCACTCTGGGTTCATTTGATGATTCAAACAATGACCAAGCATACTACTTGCAAGCATCAGCGGGTACACCGTCTGGTACAGTATTCAATGGAGAAGTAAACCAAGCAATCAAGATTTATGGTGATGCTACTCATGGTAATATTGACTATAGAGATTACTTCAAGATTTTCCTAAGAGAAGAAGCGAAGACTTACGATTCTTATGATCTTTTGACAGAACAGAACTTGACTGTATTGACATATAAGAAGTACGCACTTCCATTGTCAAACTCAGGTGATGTTAAGATCACACATACTGACTCTGAGGTTGCTACAGGTGCTAATTATACCAACATAGATGTTACATACTACCCTGCTTCGGGTGCAGGATTTTCAAGAAGCATTGGTGGTATTCCATATGATTTCCATGTTCTTATTGAAGGTGATAGTAAGTCAGCGGAAATTATCTATGAAAAGATTCAGTACCTATTGAGACAAACAACCGATATTGATCAAGGTGCAGGGGTTGTTCGTGGTGATATCGCAGATGAATTGCTACAGTTCATTGGAGATACATTGAGAACATTGTATGTACCTGCCTATGGTGGTGTATTTATCGATAACTTTGATACAAACGATACAAACCGTTTGGAATTTACCGATGATACAAATACCATTAGAACATACCCATTCGTTGCGGCAGGAACAATATCATTCAATGATAACTTGCAGAACGATTCGGATTCGAAGTACTTCATGTTCTTTACTACAACACCATCAGGATCATTTGGATCATCTGCCGCTATACTTGTAAACGATAACAGCGGGGTTCCTATTTCAGGTGGATATAGTGAAATCTCTGGTGGTTCATACCAGTGGGATTTCGATTATGATAACAATGATCAAGGTGGTAGAACACCGGGAAGTGATGCAGCGGTAACTGTTGTCGCTATCGGTCTAAGTGTTGCACAATACGTGCTAACAACTTCTACCATTACAAGAGCGGTTGGACAAAATATTTCTTTGGTTGCCGCACTTGAAAGAAACTATAGTAATCCTGTTTAATAGGTGGTGATAATGTGGCAGAGAAAGTTACTTTCGATGGAAACCAGAAGTTAATAATAATTAACTTTGGAGAGACAGGTGTTGATGCGAAGTCTGAACTCTACTCAGCATGGAAGAGGTGGGTTCAGGGTGAAGAGGGAGTAATTTATCTTCAGGCATTAAGAACAGTTGGTGGAGACCCTTTAACAGGGTCTCAAACCATCTCTCCCTATTTCTTCCTTCTAAATGGATGGAGAATTAGACCGTATGAGGGTGATCATAGACTGACCATATCAGGAAACCTATTTGAAGATGGTGGTGACAATCCTTTTGTTACCACCATAGGAAACTATAACGTTCTTATAAACCTTGTAACATCTCCGCAATCCATCACTACCACTATAGAAGTAAGTGCCGGGGGTGGTGGATTGTCACAAGAAGACGTGGAAAACGTTGCACAGGAAGTTTGGAGCAAAATAGTTTCTTCGGGTTCACCATCTGGATCATATGGAGAATTGGTAGAAGAGATTAGAAACCTAACGGGCTTACTACCGGCAATAGTATAATGGGTGTAATTCTTACAAGATCAGGAGCGGTTGGAACAGGTTCCGGTACTTCCGGTACTTCCGGTACTTCCGGTACTTCAGGAATCTCTGGCACTTCGGGTACATCCGGTGCGGGTGATGGTAGA
>Ga0209536_100002313_pt1 | contig 30979 bp, 20 predicted proteins | sample DeeMarSeWOR28_12_FD_187461 | JGI IMG/M metagenome (GOLD analysis project Ga0209536, IMG submission 187461) | Marine sediment microbial communities from White Oak River estuary, North Carolina - WOR-2-8_12 (SPAdes) (version 2) | ecosystem: Environmental > Aquatic > Marine > Intertidal zone >... | reverse complement strand
CCCCCGCCGATCTGGATTCCGGGCGGCGGCTCGATCGAGACCTGGCACTGGTGCGCCGAGCGCGACTACGTCTACAGCTACCTCTCCTACTTCGGCTACAAGCAGGGCAAGGCCACGATGGACGGCTTCTGGCAGGAGATGCGCCGTCTCGGCAAGGATCCGAACCCGTTCCGCGCGGGCTTCCTGCAGTTCGTCGGAGTGGCCGAGTCGCGCGCCGAGGCGCTCGAGCTCTACCGCGAGCCGGCCGAGTACTTCTACGGCCGCTGCCTGCACGTGGACGCCCGCTACGCCGCGCCACCGGGCTATGCGAGCGAGTCGACCCTGCGGGCGCGCATCCGCTCCCAGGTCGAGCAGGCCGCCAGACGGGCCTCCGACGCCGCGCACCGGTCGGGGCCGCGATTCGAGGACATCGTCGAGCAGGGCTACGTCGTGATCGGCAGCCCCGACGAGGTCGCGGAGCAGCTGCGCACCGTCGCGCGCGAGCTGAACGTGGGCCAGCTGATGCTGCTGCTTCAGTTCGGCGACATGAGCCGCGAGCTCACCTTCCACAACAGCGAGCTGTTCGCGAAGCGAGTGCTTCCCCAGCTGGCAGACCTGTTCGAGGACGAGTGGGAGAACCGCTGGTGGCCGCGGCCGCTGCCGCCCCGGGCGCGTGTACAGCCGCGCGTCGCCGGGGACCTGCGATGAGCGAGCCCCGACGGCGGCGGGTGCCGCTGCCCGGCGGAGGCGAGGCGCGCGTGCTCGAGCTGGGCGAGGGCGAGCCGCTCGGCTTCCTCGGCGGCCTGCGCGGGCTGCCGCGCTGGCTGCCGTTCCTCGATCGGCTGGCCGGCGAGCGACGGGTCGTCGCACCTTCGCTGCCCGGCTTTCCCGGCGGCGGCGATCACCGCGGACTCGACGCCCCGATCGACTGGATCACCGCCACCCTCGACCTGATCGAGGCCAGCGGCCTCGAGGGCGCGGACCTGGTCGGCGCGTCGCTGGGCGGAGCACTGGCGGCGGAGGTCGCCGCGCTCTCCCGCGCCTCGCTGGGGCGCCTGGTACTGATCGCGCCGCTCGGACTGTTCGACGAGAGCGAGCCGGTGGCGGACCTGTTCGCGAAGCGACGCTCCGAGCTGCCTGGTCTGCTCTCGGCCCGCCCCGACGTCCTCGAGGCGTTCCTGGCCCGGCCCGAGGGCGAGGAGCCGATCGAGTTCGAGATCGTGAGCGTGCGCGCGGAGGAGGCGGCCGCGCGGCTGCTCTGGCCGCTCGGCGAGCTCGGGCTCGCGAAGCGCCTGCACCGCATCCACACCCCGACGCTGCTGCTCTGGGGCAGCGAGGATCGGGTGGTGCCGGCCAGCTACGCGAAGCGCTTCGCCAGCCGGCTGGGCGGACTGGTGCACATCCGTTCGATTCCGCAGGCGGGCCACATGCTCGAGCTCGACGCCCCGGACGCGGCGGCGGACGCGATCCTCGAGTTCCTGGCCTGACGGCGGCATGCGCGGCCTGCACTTCGACGGTCGCGAGGCGCGCGTGCGGGACGTGGATCTGCCCGAGCTGCCCGCCGGCTGGGCGCGGGTGCGGGTCCACCTCGCCGGGGTCTGCAACACGGACCTCGAGCTGGTGAAGGGCTACATGGGCTTCCGCGGCGTGCTCGGCCACGAGTTCGTGGGCGAGGTCGAGGAAGGACCAGCACCGTGGCGGGGACGGCGCGTGGTCGGCGAGATCAACTTCGCGTGCGGTCGCTGCGAGACCTGTGCGCGCGGCCTGGGCCGACACTGTCCCCAGCGCAGCGTGATGGGAATCCAGCAGGCCGACGGCGCGTTCGCCGAGTGGCTGCACGTGCCGGCCGAAAACCTCCACGAGGTGCCGGAAACGGTCTCCGACGAGCGCGCGGTCTTCACCGAACCGCTGGCGGCCGCGTTCGAGATCCTCGAGCAGGTGCCGCTCGCGCCGGACACGCAATGCCTGGTGCTGGGAGACGGCAAGCTCGGCCTGCTGGTCGCCCAGGTGCTCGCCCTGGCCGGCGGTCGGGTCACCGCGGTGGGACGCCATCCCGAGAAGCTCGCGCTGCTGGCGCGACGCGGTATCGAGACCCGGCTCGCCCGCGACTGGATGCCGACGCCGACGCAGCTGGTGGTCGAGGCCACGGGCAGCGCAGCCGGCTTCGCCGCGGCGATCGCCGCCACCCGGCCGCGCGGCACGCTGGTGCTGAAGAGCACCGTCGCCGAGCACCCCGGAGTGGACCTGGCGCCGCTCGTGATCCACGAGATCCAGGTGGTGGGCTCCCGCTGCGGTCCGTTCGAGCCCGCGCTGCACGCGCTGGCCGCTGGCGGCATCGAGACCGAGGCACTGATCTGCGACCGCCTACCCCTCGAGCGCGGCGTCGTCGCACTCGAGCGCGCCCGCGCTCCGGGTGCACGCAAGGTGTTGATCGAGGTCTAGCTCCAGCTCCGCACCGGTTCCGGGCCGCGACGGCAGCGCCACGGCGTGCATCGCGCCGCCGACGCTGCGTCCGGGCGCTACGCGCGCCAGCCCTCGAGGGTCTTCGTCATCTCCTGGCGGCACGCGGCGAGAATGGCCGAGCCGATCTCGTCGGGGCTGCGTTCGATCGGGTCGCCGACGCGGACCCGGATGCGTGTGCCGAACGGAACCGGGAGCAGGTTGGAGCGCAGCAGCCGCCAGGACCCGTCGATCGTCACGGGCACGATCGGGACCTCCGGAGCCGCCTCGAAGAGCGCGAGCGCGCCGGCCGGCCGAAAGCGCCCGAGCTCTCCGCGGCGCGCGCGGGTGCCTTCCGGATAGAGCATCGCGGAGACCCCGCGCTCCACCACCTGCTCTCCCAGCTGGCGGATCACCCGGGTCGCCTCGCTGCGATCCGCGCGATCGATGATCGCGTTGCCGCCGGCGCGCAGGTTGTACGAGATGCTGGGGATCCAGTGGGCCAGCTCGCGCTTCGACACGTACTTCGGGAAGTGCGACCGCAGCACCGCTCCGTGGATCGGGATGTCGAACATGCTCTGATGGTTGCCGATGAAGAGATACGGTCGTCCGGCCTGCAGCTGCGACGAGCGCTCGACCGCGAGGCGCGCTCCGGTGAGCCGCATGGCATGCACGAGGCTCACCTGGAGCCAGCCGGCGACGCGCTCCTGCGGGCGGCGGCCGAACACGCGCGCCAGCCGCTGTAGCGGATCGAAGACCAGCAGGATCGCCCCGAACACCAGCAGGAACGGGACGGTGAAGATCCAGTCGAGCAGCCGCCGCACGGCGGGAGTGTGGCACAGCCCGCGGGCTCGGCACGGGCGCGTCGACCCGGCCCCACCGGGCGACCTTTCCCTGCCGGCGCAGGCACTTGTCAGGGCGCGTTGCGCAGCCGTTGCCGGGCCTGCTGGCTCCCCCCGCGCCCAGGCCACGCCGGGATCCTGACGAAATCCTGACGGGAGAACGCCGGAACTGGCATTCTGCGCTACGTAGCTTGTGGCTGTTTCACCTCGGAACCGTGCTGCGCTGCCACTGGTATGTCCTTGAATCACGATAGAACGACGGACCGCCCGTCGCGGATCCCGTCGCTTCCGCCCGTGACCGTCCTGATGCCGGTCTACAACGGCGCGCGCTACGTCGGCGATGCGATCGACAGCATCCTGCGTCAGACCCACGAGCACTTCGAGCTGCTGATCATCGACGACGGATCGACCGACTCGACGCCCGCGATCCTCGACCGCTACGCCGCCCGGGACGCGCGCATCCGCGTGCTGCACCAGGCCAACATCGATCAGCCCGCGACGCTCAACCGCGGGCTCGAGCTGGCGACCTACGACTGGGTCGCGATCATGGACCACGACGACGTCTGCCTCCCCGACCGTCTCGAGCGCGAGCTGGAGCTGCTGCAGCGCGAGCCGGAGGCGCGACTGATCGGGACGTGGGCGGTCGAGATCAACGCCGCGGGTCGGGAGCTACGCCTGCGGCGGCATGGCCCGACGTCCGTCGCGGAGTTCCGCAAGTGGGACGCCGAGGGCAGGCGGGTTCCGCTGGTGCATCCGTCCGTCCTGATGCACCGACCGACGATCCTGCAGCTGGGCGGCTACGACCCCGACTTCAGCTCGGCCGCCGACAGCGAGCTGTGGACGCGCGTCGCACGATTCCACCCGATCGTCGTCGTGCCGGAGCCGCTGATCCTCTATCGCATCCACCGGGCGAGCATGTCGTTCGAACGGATGTTCGAGCAGCGCGAGCGCCTGCGCTGGATCGAGGCTCGCGACGAAGCGCGGCGCCGCGGCGACGCGCCGCCGTCGGTCGAGTCGCTGCGAGCCGACCGCCGGGGTCGCCTGCGAAGCCTCTGGCGCGACATCGGGTGGCTGCTCAGCTCCTACCACTCGCTCGCCATCGGCGAGGGCCGCCGCATCGCGGCCCTGGGCTGGGCATTGGGCGCCGGCCTGCTGGCGCCGAAGAAGATCGTGCGACGCATACAGCGCTCGTTCTCCCACGACCCGAGAGGGGCCGGATGAGCTCCCGCCGGAGGCGACGGTGAAGGGCGAGCGGGCGGTGATCCGCGCGCTCGCACCGATCCGCCGCTGGCATCCCCGGATCCTGCCCGTGATGACGGCGATCGGCGTCGCGAGTGCGCTCCTCGAGGGAGTCGGACTCAGCCTGTTCCTGCCCTTCCTGTACAGCATCGATGCGGGAACCTTCGCTCCGACGGAAGACAGCTTCCTCGGGCAGACCTTCCATCGCGCGCTCTTCGAGATTCCGGAGTCGCATCGGCTGCTCGCGGTGTCGATCGGCATCGTAGTGCTCATCTCGCTCAAGAATCTGCTCGTGTATGCGAACGCGATCCTCGACAGCTGGGTACGCACACTGCTCGTCCACTCGCTGCGTTCCCGTATCGTCGACCAGCTGTTGCGCACGCGGGCCGACTACACCGAGAGCCGCGAGGCGGGGCGCCTGGTGAACGTGCTCCAGAACCAGACTCTCGAGGTCGGCCGCGCCTTCGCCAGCCACGCGCAGATACTGGTCAACGCCTCGACGGCCGCCGTCTTCGGCGTGTTCCTGGTGCTGGTGTCGTGGCAGCTCGCGCTGGGCGTCGGCGCGGCGCTGCTCCTGATCTCGTCGCTGGTCCGGCTGGCCTGGCGCCGCGCCGAGGGCCGCTCGCCCGCGTTCGTCAAGGCGTGGGACGAGCTGTCGCAGCGCGGTCTCGAGCTGCTGCAGGGCATGCGCACGATCCAGCTGTTCGGGCGTGAAGCGTACGAGCGCGAGCGCTTCGCGCGGGCGTCGCACGAGGCCAGCCGCATCTGGCTACAGCTCGAACTGCTGTCCGGGCTGGTGCGACCCGCGTCGGAGATCCTGGTGGTGGTCGTCGTAGTGGTCGCGCTGCTCGCGACGCTCCAGGGCGCGAGCAGCATCCCGACGGTCCTGACCTTCGCGTTGATCCTGTGGCGCCTGCGGCCACAGATCCAGGGCACGGACGTCGCACGGGCGCAGCTGCTCGGGGCTCGCGCATCGGTCGAGGCCGTGGCGGCCCTGCTCGATCCGGGCGACAAGCCGACGCTCTCGTCGGGAACGCTCCCGTTCCACGGGCTCGCCGACTCGATGCGCTTCGAGGCGGTGTCGTACCGCCACGTCGGGAGCGAAGAAGATTCGCTGCGCGACGTGTCGCTCGCGATTCCGGCCGGGCGCACGACGGCCGTGCTCGGCCTCAGCGGTGCGGGCAAGTCGACCCTCGTCCAGCTGCTGCTCCGCGTGACGGACCCCGATCGCGGCCGCGTGCTGCTGGACGGCGTGCCGCTGACCGAGCTGGATCTCGCGAGCTGGCGACGCGGCACCGCACTCGTCACGCACGACCCGGTGCTCTTCAACGCGACCGTATGGGACAACATCGCCTACGGTCTCGACGGCGCCGGCGCGGACGCGATCGCGCGTGCCGCCCGGCGAGCCGGCGTCGACGACTTCATCGAGCACCTGCCCGATGGCTACCACAGCCTGATCGGCGATCGCGGCGCCCGGCTCTCGGCCGGTCAGAAGCAGCGGATCGCGTTGGCGCGCGCGCTGCTGCGCGAGCCGCGCCTGATCGTGCTCGACGAGGCCACCAGCGCGCTGGATGCGACCGCCGAGAAGAGGGCACTCGAGGCAGTCAGCTCGCAGGGCGGCCGCGTGACGGTCGTCTTCGTCTCCCACCGCCGAGCCGTCGTGGAGCGGGCCGATCACTTCGTGCTGCTCGACGACGGTCGCGTCGCCGCCGAGGGCGACCGCTCCGTGCTCGAGGGCATCAGCGGAGCGGTGCGGGGGCTCTATGGAACCGACACGCTCGACGACCGGACGCCGCCGCAGGTGCGGGTGGTCCGCGGTCGGGCGGGCTCTCCGCGCGAATGAGTCGAGTCGGGCTCAATAGTCCCACTTCCACTTGACACCGACCTTGTTGCCACCCTTCTCGGTGGTACCCCCTTCGATCCGGACGTCGGGCAGCACTTCGACCTCGACGGTGGTGGCGGCGCGGGAGCCCTGCTCTCCGCCGGCCTCCACCTCGATGTAGACGCCCTCGGTGATGTACTTTCCGACACTGACCCGTGTGGCATCCGGATTCTCCTCCGACTCGGCGAAGTTGATGACGTCGACACCGAGCGCACGCCGGGTGCTGTCCAGGATGCCGGCGACGCCGCCGACACCGCTGTAGGTCGCGAGAGCGGAGGCCAGCTGGAGGCTCTGGGCCGGGGTCAGGTTGGAGGAGCCGGTGCCGAACAGCGCCTGAGAGGCGATCTCCGATTCCGGCAGAGGCGGCCGCGAGGTCAGCTCCACCTTGGGATTCGATGCGGACCCGGTGATGTTCACCAGCGCCGTCAGGGTGCTCGCGCGGTGCTCGGCGATCAGATCCAGGAGCGGGTCGAAATCGTCGGTACCGGTGAATCGGATTGCGCCTCGTTCGAGCGTGAATCGCTTGCCCAGCAGGGTGAAGTGGCCGCGCACCGGGCTCAGCGCGCCTGCGATCTTCGGAGCCTTTGCGTCGCCGCTGATCTTCAGGTCGCCGCTCCATTCGGAGTCCAGGCCGAGACCGCGCGCGAATGCGCGTCCCGGCACGCTGATGTCGACGTCCAGCGCGAGGATGGACGGGGTGTCCGCACCCCGAGGGCCATCGCTCTCCCGGGCGATCGGCTTCCCCGCCACGACCTCGTCGAACTCGAGCTCGACGACGTTCGGCGGCAGCGAGCCGGCGAGCATCAGCTCCGTTCGGCCGGTCGTGATCTTGCCGCTCAGCCGGGCGCTGGTGAGCGTGCCTTCGAGCACGAGCCGGCCGCTGGCGTTCAGAACCAGCTCGTCACGAGCCGCCAGCAACATGTCGTCGAACTCGAGGCTCAGATCGATGGGATAGCTCCGGCCGGGCAGGAGCTGCACGACACCCCGGCCCGAGAGCGTTCCCTTGCCGCCGTCGCTGGCGCTCAGCTGCTCCAGCACGAGCTTCTCTCCGTCGCCGACGAGGCGCAGGTTCACGTCCGCCAGCGTGGTGCCGCTCAGCACGTTCTCGTAGCGGCCCTGGTCGATCTGGAGATGACCGCTGATGCGCGGCGCAGCGACGCTCCCGGTCAGATCGACCGCCAGGTCACCGGGCCCGCTGAAGCGGTCCTCGTTCGGACTCACCAGATCCCAGACCGGCTCGAGATCCCCCGACCAGCGCAGGCGGCCTCCCACGGGCTCCTGCTCGGGAACCGACAGCGCGAGCGTCTGCGCATCGAGTCGCAGGGGCAAGCTCAGACGCGCATCGATGCCGGCCTCGGAGGGCTCGCCGAGCGCGAGAGCGAGCTCGAGTCGGCCGGCCCGCCACTCCCCGTGCAGCCGTGAAGAGACGACGGCATCGCTGCCGGGCGTCGCATGCGCCCAGCGCACATCGCTGCCCGTGAGCTCCACCTCGCCCGTCGGCGCGTCCCTCGTCCCGCCCAGCGTCAGCTGACCCGACACCGATCCGGTCGCATCGACCAGGGGGACCAGCGCCGCGAGCGTCGCGAGCGAGAGCCGGTCGGCTTCGATGCTGGCGGCGATCTGCACCGCGTCCAGGTGGCCCTCTGCCGTCACCCAGCCATCCGCAACCGCCAATCGCAGGTTCGACAACCCCGTCGCGCCGTCCTCCCGGGTGATCTCGGCCGGCTGCAGCAAGCGGATGACGTGCTCGTCGACGGTCGCGTCGAGAGCGGCCAGGGTGACCGTGAAGCCCCGGTCGCCGCTCCGGTAGTCGGCTGCCAGCTCCAGCGCGACGGGAGCGTTGGTCTCACCCGTCGCGCGCAGCGTGGCCCGAGCGCTGTGCGGGTCGCTCATCGCCAACGTCGCCGCGACGCTCTCGAGCTTCACCCCCTCACCCGCGGCATCGGTGGCGTCGATCCGCAGCTCGCCCCTGGGCGAGCCCAGGAGATCGGCGATGCGGGCCGAGACCTCGATCGCGGCGACCGTCAGCGCGCCCCCGTCGTCCAGCGCAATGCTGAGCGCCTCGCCCCCCGCGTCGACGTCGAGCTGCTGCTCGGCACCACCCGTCAGAGCGAGGGCCAGATGCGCGCTGCCGGAGAGCGTGCGCCCCGCCGGCTCCGACCACGACGCCAGCGCAATCCGCTCTGCGGCCAGCTGCCCGGTCGCCGTACCCCGCGCCGGATCCAGATCGAGCGTGCCCGCCAGCGTCGCATCCCGGGCGGTCAGGACGAGCGGGGCCAGGCGCAGCGTTCCGCCCGCCCGCGGCGACACCCCGCTCGTCAGCGAAATCACGCCGACCGGAGCGTATCGGGCGGACAGCTCGACCTCGCCGCTGGCCCCACTGACGACGTCTTCGAGCGCGACCCGGCCCTCGGCGGGCCCCAGGGCGATCCCGCCCACGGACAGGTCCTCGGCAGCCAGCCGGACACTGAGCGCCGGGTCGGCGGGATCACCGCCGACCTCGCCGCTGGCCGTGAGTGTGCCGGCCAGCGGGCTGCCGACCGGCTCCGCGAGCGCCGCGAGGCTCGGAACCGTCAGCTGGTAGTCGGCGCGCAGGTTCTCTCCATCCGTGCCCAGACTGCCGTTCGCGACCAGGTTCACGCCAGCCGCAGCGACCTTCAGATCGCGCAGCGTCCATTGGCGGCCCGCCTCGAACTCCAGCGAGCCCCCGACGTCCACTCGCGAGCCCACGAGCGCCAGCCACGGGCTGCCCCCGGGAAGCGGTTCCCGCAGCGTCGCGTTCGTCACGGCGCTGACCCCGCGCCGGACGTCATCGGACCGGATGAGCGCATGGAGCTCCGCCCCGCCGTGGAGCGGCAGGTCCGCAAGGCCGCTCAGTGGCGCGAGGTCCGCCACCGCCAGCACCGCTTCGCCCTCGACGGCGGTGCCCCGTACCTCCCCCGAGAGCTCGAGCCGCGCCAGCGCATGGCTGAAGCGACCCTCCTGCACCGCGAGGCCGTCCCCGGTCCACTTCGCCCGCACGCTGAACGCGACCTCGCCGGCCAGCAGGTCGCGCAGTGGCGGCTCGACCAGACCCGCGATCTCCGCGCTGCCGTCGAGCGTGACCGCGGGACCGGCGGTGGCATCGACGCCGAAGTGGCCGTCGAAGCGCGCGAGATCGCCCGCGCGCGCGAGCGCGCTACCGCGCAGGTCGTGGGCCGGCCCCTCGGCCGATGCGCGTATCGAGATCGCGGGCAGCCCCTCGAGATCCAGCGCGCGCGCGAGGATGCCACCGCTCGCCTCGTCGAGCGCCAGCTCGAACCTCGACGGCTCCGAACGGGGTCGGATCTCCGCCTCGAGCCGAAACTCTCCCGAGGTGCCTTCGGTGCGCGTCACGCTCAGACGCATGCGCAACTCGTCGCCGGCGTCCACGCTGATCTCACCGGCAGCGTCGAACGCGAAGCGCTCGCCGGTCAGCGGCGGCTCGAGGAGCACTTCGCGCAGCCGGAAGCGATCGATGGAAACGTCCAACGGAAGCCCGGCCCAGCCCGAATCCTCCGGGCTCTCGCTAGCCGCGGGCCGGCGCATCACGACCAGACCGTCCGCGTCGAGGCTCGTGATCCGAAGGCTTCCCAGCAACAGCCTGGCCGGTGACCAGGTCGCGGACGCCTGGCGCAATCGCAGCCAGACGCCGTCATCATCGAGTACGCTCAGATCCTGGATCTCGACGCAGCGCAGCAGGTCCCCCCCGATGCGCCCGACCCGCACACGGAATCCCGCGTCCCCGCCGAGGCTTCGATTCAGGGCCTCCGCGATTCGCGAACGCCCGGCTTCACTCTGGAGAAACGCGTAGACCGAGAGCAGCGCCACACAGAGCACGCCACCTGCGGCGAGGAAGCCGATCACCAGCCAGCGAAGAACGCGCGCTCTCATCATTCAGAAGGCCTGGCCTATGCTGATGTAGAACTGCATCAGATCGTCGACCCTGTCGCGCCGATTCAGCGGAAAGCCGAAGTCGAGCCGGATCGGACCGAAGGTCGTGAAGTATCGGCCACCGAATCCGACCGCCCACCGGAGATTCTCCGACGGGTCCGGATACGGGTCGTCGTAGACGTTCCCACCGTCGATGAAGACGACCCCACCCAGCGAATCGGTGACCCTGATGCGCAGCTCCGCACTGACCTCGAGCAGCGATCGCCCCCCGAGCGGAGTGTCGCCGGGACCGAGCGGGCCCACCGATTGGAAACGGTAGCCCCGGATGGAGGCGCCGCCCCCGGCGTAGAAGCGCTTGTTCGCGGGCAGTGCTCGCGTCGATTCGCCCAGGCTCGAGCCGAGGCGCGCGCGTCCCGCGAGGGTGAGATGTTCACCGGGGTCGACTGCGTAGTATCCGGCGAGGCCGAGCACAGCCGTGAGGAAGTTGACGCGATTCTCTCCGGTTCCGAGATACGGTGTCATGGAGAACCTGATTCGCGAGCCCGCGTTCGGATCGAGCCGGTCATTGGACGTGTCCCGCTCGCTCTGGGCTTCGAGTCCGAACAGCGAGAATCGCCGCGTTCCCTGCAGATCGTCCAGATTGCTGAACTCGATCGGCATGCCGGCGACGATCTTCCAGTCGGCGGTGACCCGGCGCTCGATGCCACCGAAGTAGCGCGTCAGGGGCCCCTTGTATGCATCCGTATCCTCGTACGCCAGCGCGGCGTCGAGCAGCAGATCCTGGTCCGGACCCAGCAAGCGAGGTTTCCTGAACACTGCCGCGAACTCCTGCTTGATCTCGCCTGCCTCACCGTCGAGCGACAGGCGCTCGCCGCGCCCGAAGAGATTCCGGTGCTCCCATTGCGCCTCGAAAGCGATGCCCTCGTCGGTGGACCAGCGCGCCGCCAGGCCGATGGAGCGATGCTTTCGCTCCTCGATCAGCAGCGTGATCGGAAGCTCGCCCTCGGCATCGAGCTGGTTCGGACGCTCGAACGCGACGGCGGCGAACAGCCCGGTCTCCAGCAGGAGCTGGCGCGCCTGGTTCAACCTGCTTCGCTCGAATCTCTCACCCTCCTTCCAAGGGATGAAACCCTCGATGTAGGCGGGCGCCACGCTGGTCGCACCCGTGATCACCAGCGGACCGAAGAGCGCCTCCTCGCCTGGAATCAGGTGGATGCTCACGGACATGCTGTCATCGGCGTGGTCGACGAGCACCCTCTGGTCCACGACCTGCGCGAGCGGATGACCGCGGTCCGCAAGCAGCTCCAGGAGCCGCCGACGGGCGCCCACGACGACTTCGGCCCGGGCCGGCTCACCGAGGGTCACGCCGAGGTCCACGGGGTCCTGCGGCAGGCCCGGAGCATCCGCGCCGGCGTCGGTGTAGAGGATCCGGTATTCGACGAGCCGGTAGCGCTCGGCGAGCTTGACGGTCAGCTTCACGCGGACGGGCTTCTCGTCGCGTTCGAGGCGGTAGTCGATTTCCGCCGCGTAGTAGCCTTCCGAACGCAGGACCGCCTGAAGCCTGTCGACGTCACCGCGAGCGCGCCGCTCGAGAGCGACCAGGGTCGGCGGCAGGCGGTCCCCGAGCGTCAGGAGCTGCGAAGACGACTCGAGCAGATTCCGGAGCGGCTTGTCCTCGACCCCACTGATCTCGACGCGGTAGGCGACACCGTTCTTCTGGATCGGCAGATCGAAGACGCGTCCCGGACCGTCGCTCAGAACGCCGGCATCGGCGGGGGGCGACGGGCTGGCCAACGAGACCGCCACGGCGAGCAAGGCCAACGTGCGGGTCGAGCGCAGCCGGCTTGCGACCATGTCGTCGAATTTCGAACGGGATGTCAGCGGGCTCATGGTATCACCGCTGTCTCAGGCGGGCCGATTGCGGATCGCGTGCCCGGCCGCCCCCGGCCGCAGCCGGCGCGCGCGAGCTAGGGCCGGACGCCGCCGCGCGGTCTGGGGGACGGCCGCGCACCAGGTGCCGAGCGCGGCGACCGCGATGGACTCGGCCGCTGCTCGACCCGATGGGTAGCGCGTCGTCGCGATCCGTAGTCGCGCTCGAGCTGCGGCCGCGTGGCGCCCGGAGACGGCCGCGCGGAGGACGGATGCGGACGCGCAGAGGGTTGCTGCGAGGGACGCGGCGAAGGTTGCGGCGACGGACGCGCAGAGGGCTGTCGCGACGGCGGCGAAGGGGATGGCGACGGACGCAGATGCGATGGCAGCGGCGACGGCTGTTGGGCGGGCCGGTCCAACCCCTGTGCCGGTCTCCACTTCCCCTGATCCCGCGTCTCCCATCCGCCCTTGCCGGTCGGTCGGTAGACGTTGCCCGAACGATCGGTCAGCACGTCGTTCGGCGCGTCCAGCCGCGCCGGCCGCGCTCGATCGCGCTTCGCCGGCGCAACGGCGATCCGGTCCCGCGCGGCAGGGCGGTCGTAGATGTTGTCCGACGGGATCGTCGCGGGACGCGTGGCACCGCCCGGCCGTACGCCCGTCGCCGGCAAGCGCGACGGTGTCCCGCCGGCTCCGGGTCGCATCGCATACAGCTCCGGCCTCGGCTTCGTGTACCCGGGCCGCGGATACGGCCGGTAGTACGGCGGACGGTGGTAGGGAGGGCGACGGTACCCGCCCCAGCCGTAGTACCCGCCGCCCCAGCCCCATGCGATGCTGAACGGCCCGTTGGTCCACGTCACGCCGTAGCTCCAGCCGTAGTACGGGCTGTATCGGACGTTCAGGCCCCAGGTCCACGGCCGGTGGTAGTAGTGGTGGTGATACCAGGGGCGGTAGTGCCAGCCAGTGCCCCACACCACGCAGCCGTGGTACCAGTACGAGCCGATGTAGCCCGGGGTGTAGCCGACGTAGACCACCTGCGGCGTCGTCTCGTACACGTGCACGTACGTCACGTTGTGGTGCGGATTCGATGCCGGGATCTTGTACAGCGACACCGGTATGTTCGTCGCCACGCGCCACGGACCGGTCGCCGTCTCCGACACGTACCAGATGGCGTTGTCGCACGCCCAGTACCTGCCGTTCGCCAGGAACACCGGTGTCTCGGTGTTGATCGCGTATCGCACCTCGCTCACGTCCTCGACCGGCTCGAACTCGGGCTCGCCGTCGTACTCGACCGCGAGCGACGCGTCGTCCCGCTTCACCGCGGCGGTCTGAGGGATCGTGTTCTGCAACGCCTCCTCCCGCGCCTGCGCGGTTCCGGCCACGTGAGCGAGAACGGGTCCGTTGACCGAGTCCTCGGGAATGTCCGAGAACGCCTGGGGCACCTGGTCGTTCGGCACGTTGGTCCAGACGAACTCGCCATCGATCGACTTGCCCGAGTACCACCGACCCGACGCCAGCACGTAGTAGCTCTGGGTCGACAGGTCCAGGAACAGGTCGGCATCGGTATTGTCGCAGTACAGCAGGTCGAGGCGGCCGATCGGCTTCCAGCTCGGCTCGCCCTGGGTGACGATCAGCTCGGTCGGCTCGGTGGCGACCACGATCTTCGGCGGCGCGATCTCCTGCGAAACCTCGCCGGACTCCTCGGGGGCTTCGACCATCTCCATCGACGCGCGGATCTTCGCCGGCACCTCGGTCGTGAGGACCCACGGGCCCAGCGGGTCGCTCGCCGAGTACCAGTACTTCTCGCCGCCGAAGAGGTAGTAGGTGCTCGCGCCCTTCTCGCGCACGACGGGCAAGAACGTGTTGACCACGCTCTCGAGGCCGGGCGCGCCAGCGATCGCGGCGGTGCGCGGCGCGCCGTCGTAGAGCAGCAGCACGGCCGGCTCGATGCTGTGGACGAACTTCGGTGGGTCACTGCGGATTCCCGGAGTCGTCGCGTATTCGGCGCCACCACCGAGGTCGGCGACGACGCGGTCGAGGTCCAGCGCGAGCTCCCACTTCGGAATCTCGGTCTCCAGCAGCTGCGCCATCGCGACGCGCTGCTCGTCGGTCGAGTCGGCGAACCGGACCTCGGGCACCGTCAACTCGCGCACGACCATGACGCGTTCCTCGCGGTCGATGTCGACCTTCGCCGACAGCCAGACCGCGCCGAACGCCGGCTCCCCACCGCCATCGGACCGCTTGACCGACACCGCCGCGCGCGCCTCGAGGTCGACGCCCTCGAAGCTGTCCACCTGCGGCTCGTAGATCGTGACCGTCCACTCGCCGGTATCGATCGCGCGCGGCCAGTCACGAGTGTAGTCGTCGGCGAGCGCGGAGACGGCGGCCAGGAGCGAAACGGTCGTCGAGCCCATTGCGAACGCGAGCGTGGCCAGGATGAAGCGAATGACGCGCAATGAGGAGTGCCTCCGGGTCGGGGCCGCCCAGGGCGAGCTGGTCCGCAACGGAACGATCGATCTCCACAGTCTAGCCGGAGCCGGCGAAGATCAGCGCGTGGAGCCGGATGCAGACGCAGCAGAGGTCCCGAGCGCCGCTGTCCGCACCGGCGCATGCCGCCGCCGCGAACGGAGCAGATGCCCCGCCGATCCGGCCCGGCCGGATCCCCCGTGCGCGCGGATCGCCAGCTCGGCCACGGCCAGCCCGGCTCGCGCGGCACTCCGGGTCGGGAGGTCAGGAGCAGCCGCGTGCGGGTGCCGACGGCGACGTCGACGAAGACCTCGATGATCGCGGGTAGAGACCCGCCGCTCGCCGCTCGACCCGGCGCGTGGCATCATTCGAGGCATGGCGAACAACGCGAGACTCGTGCTGGACGGGAAGGAGACGGACCTGCCGGTCGGCGTCGGCAGCGAAGGGGAGGTCGGTATCGACATCTCCAGGCTCCGCGCGCAGACCGGGGCCATCACGCTCGACCCCTCGTTCGCCAACACGGGCGCGTGCGAGAGCGCCATCACCTTCATCGACGGAGAGAAGGGGATCCTCCGCTATCGGGGCTACGACATCGCGGAGCTCGCCGAGCACGCGAGCTTTCCCGAGGTCTGCTACCTGCTGATCCACGGCCGCCTGCCGACGCGAGCGGAACGCGAGGACTACCGCACGCGGCTCACGCGCCACTCGCTGGTGCACGAAGACATGAAGAAGTTCTTCGAGGGCTTTCCCCCCTCGGCGCATCCGATGGCCATTCTCTCGGCGATGATCGCGTCGCTCTCGGCCTACTACCCGGAGCAGGAGACTCCGGAAGAGATCGAGCTGAACATCGTCCGCCTGCTCGCGAAGGCCAAGACGCTCGCGGCGTTCTCCTACAAGAAGTCGATCGGTCAGCCGTTCATCTATCCGCGCAACGACCACTCGTACCTCGAGAACTTCCTGCTGATGATGTTCGCGGTGCCATCGGAGCCCTACCAGGTGGAGCCGGTGGTGCGAAGCGCGCTCAACAAGCTGCTGATCCTCCACGCCGACCACGAGCAGAATTGCAGCACGACCACGGTCCGCACGGTCGGCAGCGGTGGCGCAAACCTCTTCGCGTCGATCTCCGCGGGAATCTGTGCGCTCTGGGGGCCGCTCCACGGCGGGGCGAACCAGGCGGTGATCGAGATGCTGGAGCTCATCCGACGGGACGGCGCGAACTACCGCAAGTACGTGGAGCTGACGAAGTCGAAGGACGCGGGATTCAAGCTGATGGGCTTCGGGCACCGCGTCTACAAGAACTTCGACCCGCGCGCTCGCATCCTCAAGCGGGCAGCGGACGAGGTGCTCGCGAAGCTCGGCGTGGACGACCCGCTGCTCGAGATCGCCAAGCGGCTGGAGGAGGTAGCGCTCGCCGACGACTACTTCGTCGAGCGCAAGCTCTACCCCAACGTCGATTTCTACAGTGGCATCCTGTATCGCGCGATGGGCATCCCGACGAACATGTTCACGGTGATGTTCGCGCTCGGGCGCCTGCCGGGCTGGATCGCGCATTGGCTGGAGCAGCGGAACGCGCCCGGTGCGCGCATCAGCCGTCCGCGACAGATCTACACCGGCGAGACCGCGCGGCCCTGGGTTCCGCTGGACGAGCGTTGAGCGGGCCCGGCACGCTGCGCGACCGGCTCGCCTACCTCACCTTCCCCGTCCTGATGGGCGGCTTCGTCGCCCTGACGGCGTGGGGGCTCGATCGCGGCATCGATCCCGCCCGCCTGGGCGTCACGCTCACGCTGGCGAACTTCTTCGTCATCCTGGGCGTCGAGCAGCTGCTGCCGCGCAACCCGCAGATGAACGTCTTCCGGGACCGCCAGTCGCTCAACGACGCCGGCCACGGACTGCTGCTCGCGGTGTTGGCGCGGCCCGCCGGAGGGGCGATCTCCGTCTTCCTGGTGGCGCGCCTGGCCGAGCTGCGCACCGCCGGCGACCTGGCCGTGCTCTGGCCCGGTGACTGGTCGTTCGCGTCGCAGCTGTTCGCGGGCCTGCTCCTCTGGACGTTTGGCGACTACTGGATCCACCGCAGCCTGCACACCTTCGACCGGCTCTGGTGGTTCCACGCGATCCACCACGACACGCCCCAGATGCACATCATGAAGTCGGGGCGTCTCCACTTCGGCGAAGAGATCTTCAACGCCGTGCTCAAGCCGATTCCGCTGCTGCTGCTGGGAGCGCCGCCGGAGATCCTGGTGTGGCTGGGGCTGTGGATCGTATTCGACGGGAACCTCGTCCACTCCAACATCGACCAGCGCTTCCCGTCCTGGGCGCACTACTTCCTGCCGACCGTTCAGCTCCACAACCTCCACCACGCCCGGGACCGGAGCCAGCAGGACACGAACTACTCGGGATCGAGCGCGATCTGGGACGTGCTCTTCGGCACGTTCAGCCACCCCGATCGCTGCCCGTTGGGAGAGCTCGGAATCGAGGGCAGCCCGGTGCCCCCGGGCTTCTGGGGACAGGTCGCCTTCCCGTTCCGCGCACAGCGGGTGCCGGTCGGAGCCCCCCGCAGCGAGTCGGCGCCCCACGCGACCTGAGGCCCGGAGCCGCGCGCCCTCTCCCGTCGCATCCGTCGGAGCTGCGGGCGCCGAGCGCCGGGGCTACTCGATGCGCGCAGCCAGCACTCGCTCGAGACGCGCCGGGCTCCGGCGCAGGTGGATCGAGCGGCCGCCGTGCACGACTACCAGGCCGGGCTTCGCGCCCTTCGGCTTGCGCACGTTCTTGATCGGGACGACGTGCACATCGGCCCGGCTGGCGTTCTTCTGGCGCGAGAAGTGGACCGCCAGCTCGCAGGCGTCGAGCAGGGCCTCGGACGGCGGATCGTCGCGGCCCTCGGTGCGCAGGATGACGTGGCTGCCGGGCGCGCCGTCCAGGTGGAAGAAGAGGTCCTTGCCGCGCGCCAGTCGGGTGGTCAGGTAGTCGTTGGCCGCGTCGCTGCGACCGACCCAGATCTCGAGCCCGCCCTCGGTTCGGTAGCGCCGGGGCGCGAAGCGGGCCGGCAGGTCGCGTCCGCCGAGCCGGCGCTCGTCGCTCTTCGCCTTCGCCCGGGTCTCGGCGGGAGCGGGCGCGTACTTCGTCAGCAGGCGGGCCACGTCCTTGCGCCCGGCGAAGGCCGCGAGCGCCTCCTCGTCCTCGTCGCCCAGCGCCCGTTCGTGCTCGCGCTCCAGCAGGGCCAGCGCCTCGCGCGCCTCCCTGACGCCCGCCAGCTGGGCGCCCCCCCTGGTGAGCGCCCGCACCGCCTTGCGATAGCGCTTGAAGATGCGCTCCAGGTTCTCGGCCGGCGCGAGCAGCGGGTCGAGCGCGATCGCCACGTCCTCGCCACTGTCCCAGTCCTTCACCACCACCTCTCGGTCGCCGCGCGCGATGCGTGCGAGCGCGCTCTTCAGCAGCTCACCCTGGCGGCCGAGGCCGGTCGCCGCCTCGGCCGCCGCGAGCTCCTGCTCGAGCTTCGCGAGCTTGCGCTCGACCGACTTCAGCTCGCGCCGCAGCGCCTGGGCGATCCGTCGCTCGAGACCGGCGCGCTCGCTCTCGCGCTCGGTCTCGGCGTACTCGCGCTCGATCGTCTCCAGCAGCTCGTCGTCGGGCACATGGGCGAAGCGGTCCTGCTCCCCGCCCCGGGGCGGGGAGCTCGGCGAGCGCCACTCCCCACCCAGCTCGAGCTCGGGGCGGGTCTCGGCCAGTGGCCGCAGGGCCGCCAGGATGCGGCCCTCGGCATCGAGCGCGTAGAGATTGCTGCGCCGCCCGAAGATCGCGAGCAGCAGGTCCAGGTCGCGCTCGGCGCGCACGCGGATCGCGAGCTGCCGGTCCTCGCCGAGCAGGCGAATGCCGGCGATGCGACCGCCCAGTGCGTGGGCGCGCAGGTACTGCGCGAACGCGGGCGGCGGTCCGCCGGCTCCCGGCGCGCGCTCCGCGAGCCCTACCCGCGCGGCCTCGGGGTGGGCGGACAGCACCAGCTGGCGCTTGCCTCCGGGCCCGCCGCTCGGCGCTCCGTAGCAGGTGATCACCAGCGTGTACGCGTCCGGCTGCACGACCGCCTGCACGCGCTGGCCCTCGAGCTCGCGCGCGAGCACGTCCCCGGCGCGTCGCAGCTCGCTCAGCGAGAGCACGGTCAGCGCTGGCAGCGCGGGCAGTAGTGGGTGCCGCGCTGTGCGACGACGATCCGGCGGATCGGCGCGTCGCAGCGAGCGCAGGGCTCGCCGGCGCGCGCGTAGACCCGACGCTCGCTCTGGTAGGCACCGTCGCTGCCGTCGGGCGCCACGTAGTCGCTGATGCTCGATCCGCCCGTCTCGATCGAGCGCCGCAGCACGGCCCGCAGCTCGCAGGCGATGGCATCGCACTCGCGCCGGCTCACCCGACCGGCGCGCCGGCCCGGTCGCACTCCCGCACGATGGAGCGCCTCGTCCGCGTAGATGTTGCCGACGCCGGCGACGATCGACTGATCGAGCAGCAGCGCCTTGATCGGCGCGCTGCGTCCGCGGCTCTCCGCGAAGAGCAGCGCGCCCGTCACCTCCAGCGCATCGCTGCCGAGCTTCGCCAGGCGCGGGTGCTGCTCGCCCCGGCCGAGCAGCAGCAGCTTCCCGAACTTGCGCACGTCGCGCAGGTAGACCTCGTCGCCCTCGTCGTCGAACAGCAGCCGCAGGTGCGTGTGGGCGTCCGGTTGGAAGCCCGCCTGGGCCTCGGGCGGCAGCGCCGCGCGCGCGGTGGCCGAGAGCAGACGCGGGCTGGCGGCGCTGGCCGCGAACAGCTGCCCCGTCATGCCGAGATGCACCACCAGCCGACTCCCCGCGTCGAGCTCGGCCAGCAGGTACTTCCCCTGCCGCCCCAGCGACTCGACGGTACGCCCGGTGAGCCCCCGGCGCAGCCGCTCCGGCGGGGTGAGGAACAGGTAGCTGGCGGCGGTGGTGTGCACGCGGCGGATGCGGCGCCCCACCAGCAGCGGGGCGATGCGCTGGCGGGTCACCTCGACCTCGGGAAGCTCGGGCACGCGCTGTCACTAGCACCGCCGGAGAGAACGCCCCAGGCGCCCCGGGGGGTCGTACGCGGCCGACCGGCAACTTCCCTCTCCAGGGAGGCGGCCGGTCAGCCGATGAGGCTCGGGATTCGTGACTCCTTTGTGGGGTGCCGGTCGTCCTCGGGGCGGCCGGCACCCATTCCGACGCAACGCGGCGGTCGGACCGCCGACCACCCCCGGGATGCACGCATGAAGCAGGGTCTTCGCCTCTTCTCGGACAAGCTCGATCGTCTCGCGTTCTCCACCTACTTCCTCGGCGCCGTGGTTCCGCTGCTCTCCCTGGCGGTGGTCGTCGAGCGCTTCGCGCTGCCCACCGTCACCGAGCGCAACCAGAGCCTCGCGCTGATCGGCCTGGTGGCCTGCGCCGCGATCCTCTCGCTGGGCTCGTTCCTGGTGCTGCGCGGCGCGACCCGGCGCTCGCTCTCGCGCATGGATCGCGACAATCACCGGCTCACGTCGTTGCTGCGGGTGTCGAGCCGGCTCGCCGGCGTCCAGCACGTGACCGAGGCGACGGACACCGCGGCCCAGTGCGCGCTCGAGCAGACCCACGCGAGCGCGGCCTACCTGCTGCTCACCGGATCGGAGAATCCACAACCCACGCTGGCGGCCGCGGCCGGCAAGGACGCCACCAAGCTGTACGAGGCGATCGGAACCCACCTGGTTCCGCTGGCCGGTCTGGCGATCGAGGGCTCGCGTCCCGCCGCCAGCGAGGCGGGCCCGGTCGAGGACTTCAGCGCGATCGCCGTTCCGCTGCCCGGCGAACGCATGCCGATCGGCGCGGTGGTGGCAGTGCGCAAGGCGCCGGGACATCCGTTCGTGAGCGAGGAGATCGACGGCCTCTCCACCCTGGCCGGGCTGGCCGCCGTCGCGCTGCACAACGGCGACCTGCGCGACTCACAGCGCAACTTCTTCTCCCACGTGACCGACATGCTCGTGACGGCCCTCGATGCGCACCTGGGCTTCCACCAGGGACACAGCGAGCGGGTCGCCCAGCTCGCGAATCGCATGGGTCGCGCGCTCGGCTTCGACGACGATGCCCTGCAGCGGCTGCACTTCTCCGCGCTGCTGCACGACATCGGCATGCTCAAGCTCGACCGCAACCAGCAGATGAACCCGAGAACCTGCGACAAGCACAGCCTGCTCGGCTCGCGCATGCTCGCACGCATCCGGCTCTGGAAGGACATCGCCCCGATCGTCCACCACCACCACGAGTGGTTCGACGGCTCGGGCTACCCGGATGGGGCCACGGGCGAGGGCATCCCGCTCGAGGCGCGCATCATCGCGCTCTGCGACGCCTGGGACACGATGACGAGCGAGCACAGCTACAAGCCGACCGCCACCCGCGAGGAGGCCGCCGCCGAGATCGAGGCCTGCGCCGGCACCCAGTTCGACCCGGAGCTGGTCCGCACCTTCCGCGCCCTCGTCGACCGCGGCGAGATCTGACCGGCGGCGACACGCCGGCTGCCGCCCCCCCACGATCCCCACCCACCGGCCGCGCGGGCGGAGGTCCGCCAGCGCCGGAGCGCGCCGCCGAGCGCAGCCCCGACACCGGTCGAACTCTTGACGAACGCTCGTTCACCGTGTTAACGAATGTTCGTTCGTATCCTGGGAGCCCCAGCCAAGATGTCCCCTGAATCCGGCACGCCCATCACGCGCGACCGCATCCTCGACGTGGCCGAGGCGCTGTTCGCCAGCCGCGGCTTCGCCGGCACCTCGATGCGCGACATCGCCGCGGAGGCCGGGCTCACCGCGGCCAGCCTGTACAACCACTTCGAGGGCAAGGACGACCTCTACGTCGCCGTGCTCCAGCGCGGCATCCGCCCCCTGATCGACCTGATGCAGCGCCTGGCGGAGAGCGAGGGCGGCGACGCGGCCACCGAGGCGGTGATCCGGGCGGTGATGGAGCACCTCGCCCGGCGCCCCCACCTGCCCCGCCTGATCCACCACGAGGCCGTGACCGGCGGCTCGCACATCGCGCGGGTCGCGCGAGGCTGGGTACGCCCGCTGGTCGAGCAGGGCCTCGCCGAGATGAAGCGCGGCGCTCCCGCGCAATGGCAGCCGGACGAGTACCCACTGGTGATCGCCAGCTGGATCCACCTGATCCTGGGCCACTTCGCGCTGGCGCCACTGTTCCGCGACGTGTTCGACGAGGACCCGCTGGCACCCGAGCTGCTCGAGCGGCAGACGCGGGTGCTGCTGAAGATCGCGCAAAGCACCGGGGCACGCAGCCCGGTAGACGAATGAGGAGTATCCCCATGCAGCTGTCCAACGTGAACCTGAACGACCTCGACGCCTTCGAGCGTGGCTGTCCCCACGAGATGTTCGACGTGCTGCGGCGCGAAGCGCCGGTGTACTGGCACGAGGAGAACGCGGGGCCCGGCTACTGGGCGATCACGAAGTACGAGGATCTGAAGCAGATCTCGCGCCAGCCGACCCGCTTCTCCTCCGAGAAGATGGGCATCCTGCTGCGCGAGCCCGAGCCCGAGACCCTCGAGTTCACGCGCAACATCATGCTGAGCATGGACCCGCCGAGACACCGGCGGCACCGCGCGCTGATCAACAAGGCGTTCACCCCGCGCATGGTCGAGGGCCTGCGGCCCCGCATTCGCGAGATGGTACGCGGGATCGTCGACGCGGTGATCGAGCGCGGCGAGTGCGACTTCGTCGAGGAGCTGGCGGCCCCGCTGCCGATGCTCGTCATCTGCGAGATGATGGGCGTGCCCGAGGAGGATCGCCGGCGGGTCTACGAGGTCGGCAACCGCATGGTCGGCTTCGACGACCCGGAGCTGCAGGCGGACGGAGAGCGCATCTCGGTCGAGTCGGGCATGGAGGCCTCGGCGGAGATGTTCATGTACGCCGGCAAGCTGCGGGAGCGCGCGATCTCGAGCCCCGCCGACGACCTGGCCACTGCGCTGGTGCGCGCCGAGCTCGACGGCGAGAGACTCTCGGAGGCCGACTTCAACTTCTTCTTCCTGCTGCTGCTGATCGCCGGCAACGAGACCACCCGCACGGTCACCACCAACGGAATGATCAGCCTGCTCGAGCACCCGGAGCAGCTGAGCAGACTCCAGGCCGACCTTTCGCTGATCGACTCCGCAGTCGAGGAGATCCTGCGCTTCTCGCCCGCCGTGCACTCGTTCCGCCGCACCGCGATGGAGGACACCGTGATCCGGGGGCAGGAGATCCGCAAGGACGACAAGCTGATCCTCTGGTACCCGTCGGCAAACCGGGACGAGGACGTCTTCCGCGAGCCCCACCGCTTCGACATCGGCCGCTCGCCGAACGACCACATCGCCTTCGGCTTCGGCGAGCACTACTGCCTGGGCGCGAACCTGGCCCGCATGGAGCTGCAGGAGATCTTCCGCGAGATCGTGACCCGCATCCAGGGCATCGAGATGACCGCGGCTCCCCGCCGGCTGCGCTCGAACTTCATCAACGGCGTGAAGGAGATGCGCGTACGCTTCGAGCCGGGCCCGCGCTCGGCCTGACGCCCGGCCGTCCGCGACTGGCGGCGAGGCTGCGCGTGCGGCGCCGGCAGGCCCCGGCTGCGCGGCTAGGAGGCTGACCCAGGAGCCGCTCCTGGGTCCGCCGACGCAGCAAGCGTATCCTCGCCAGCTAGCCGTCCACGCCCACCGGACAGCTGACCCCGGTCCCGCCCAGGCCGCAGTAGCCGGCCGGGTTCCTTGCGAGGTATTGCTGGTGATAGTCCTCGGCGTAGTAGAACTCGGGAGCCGGGACGACCTCCGTGGTGATCTGGCCGTAGCCCCGCTCGGACAGGCGCTGCTGGTAGACGTCGCGCGAGGCCTCGGCGCCGAGACGCTGCGCCTCGGAGTGGAAGTAGATGCCGGAGCGGTACTGGGTGCCGACGTCGTTTCCCTGGCGCATGCCCTGGGTCGGATCGTGGCTCTCCCAGAAGACCCGCAGCAGCGCGTCGAAGGACACGGCGGCCGGATCGAAGACCACGCGCACGACCTCGTTGTGCCCGGTGCGACCGCTGCAGACCTCTTCGTAGAGGGGATTCGGCGTGCCGCCCCCGGCGTAGCCGACCGCGGTGACGTAGACACCGGGCGCCTGCCAGAACTTGCGTTCCGCGCCCCAGAAGCAGCCGAGCCCGAACAGCGCGAGCTCCATGCCCTCCGGAAACGGGGGCTCGAGCGGCGTCCCGAGCACGAAGTGCTTCTCCGGCACCCGCATGCGCTGACTGCGCCCCGGCAGCAGCTGGTCGCGGGTGGGCATGCGCATCTTCTGGGTGAGCCAGCCCATGGCGATCTCCTTCGGCCTGGAGCATACGCGATCCGCCAGCGACGCCATCCTGCCGCCGTCCCCGCGGACCGGCTCCGTTACTCTTGCAACCCCGATCGAGAGGATCCCCATGCGAACCGAGCTGTGTGAACGACTGGACATCGAGTTCCCCATCTTCGCCTTCACCCACTGCCGGGACGTCGTCGCGGCCGTGAGCCAGGCCGGAGGCTTCGGCGTGCTGGGCGCCGTCGGATTCACCGCCGAGCAGCTCGAGATCGAGCTCGAGTGGATCGACCAGCACGTCGGCGACAAGCCCTACGGCGTCGACATCGTGATCCCCGGCAAGTACGAGGGCATGGGCGAGATGGACCCGGCGAAGCTCGAGGAGCAGCTCAAGCAGCTGATCCCGCCCCAGCACCGCGAGTTCTGCGCGAAGCTGCTGGCGGACCACGGCGTGCCGGAGATCCCGGCGGACGAGCCGAAGCGCCACGAGCTGCTGGGCTGGACCGAGGCGACCGCCGCACCCCAGGTGGAGGTGGCGCTCGCGCACGAGCGGGTGCGGTTGATCGCCAATGCGCTGGGCACGCCTCCGAAGGACGTGATCGAGCGCATCCACCAGGCGGGTCGCCTGGTGGCTGCGCTGTGCGGACGCGCCGCCCAGGCCCTGAAGCACAAGGCCGCGGGCGTCGACATCATCATCGCCCAGGGCGGCGAAGGCGGCGGCCACACCGGCGACATCGGCAGCGTGGTGCTCTGGCCGGAGGTGATCGACGCGGTCGCGCCGACCCCGGTGCTCGCCGCCGGCGGCATCGGCCGCGGCCGCCAGATCGCGGCGGCGCTCGGCATGGGCGCCCAGGGCGTGTGGACGGGCTCGTTGTGGCTGACGGTGGAGGAGGCCGAGGCCCCGCCCTCGCAGATGGAGTCGTACCTGTCGGCGACCAGCTCCGACACGGTGCGCTCCCGCTCCTGGACGGGAAAGCCCTGTCGCATGCTGCGCAACGACTGGACCGAAGCCTGGGAGGGGCCCGACTCGCCCGGGCCGCTCGGCATGCCGCTCCAGGGCATGCTCGTGACCGACGCGATGACCCGCGTGCACCGCTACGCCGGACCCGCGCAGAAGGTCGCCTTCAACCCGGTCGGCCAGATCGTCGGCGCGATGAACGAGAAGCTCCCGGTGCGCGAGGTGATCTACGAGCTGGTCTCCGAGTACTTCGACAGCGTGGAGCGGTTGCAGAGACTGAGCCCCGAGGAGTAGGGCGGCCGGCGCTTCACCTTCCCACCGGCGTGACCGAGTCGCAGCCCTCGAAGGGCCGACCGTCCCAGGTCTCGCCGGTCAGGCAGACGAGCTCGGCGTCGGGCGCGATCGCCGCGTCGCGCACCCGGACGTGGACGAGCAGGTCGAGCCGTCCGTCTCCGTCGCGATCCCCGAGATGCGGACCGTTTGCGTGGGCGACGCCGGCCGCACCGGGACCGAAGGCGAGCGTCTCCGGATCGATGTCCTCCACCCGCAGGTCATCGGCGCCGTAGACGAGGACCGGGACCACGCCCCGGCCGTCCACGTGGATCGGGTTGCGATCGCTACCGGGCTTCAGGTCGACCCACGCCCCGAGCATCTCGGGTTCGCTCGGCTCGCCGCCCTGCCAACGCAGCGCGTCGACCCCGTAGCGGTGGCCGAGCAGGCCGGTCCCGAACCACACCACGCGATCCACCTCGGATGCGAGGCCGACCGTCTTCCACGCGCCCACGCTGCCGAAGAACACCGACTTCGTCTCCACCAGCTGGTTGTCGAGGAAGCCCGACACCTGGAAGTAGTCCATGAAGAAGGGGAAGGCGCCACTGGCGCGTGCCACGTCCAGCTCGAACCCCTGCACCGGCTGGTCGAAGCGCACCGCCATCGAGTAGGCGGTGCCGTCGAAGCCGAGGAAGCGCGTGCCGCGGCTGCCCTCCAGCCCGAAGCCACCGGGGTCTCCGGCCGACATGCCGTCCCAGGTGGCGCCGTCGTCGGTCGCCCGGAAGTGCACGCCCAGATGTGCGTACTCCTCCGAGATCAGCGGCTGCGAGTCGTTCGTAGCGGGCAGGTCGTCGAAGTCGATCTGCTGCGCGAGCGCCGGCAGCGAGATCGCGAGGGCCGCACCGACCAGGGCGGCGGGCACGAGGGATCGCGTCATGGAACCTCCGCAGTCACTACGGGCGGTCCCCTCCTCGGCCGATCCGTTCGCTCTGATTGGTCGGCGCCGGCGCGCGCGAGCTTTAGCGACGTGCCCGGCGCCCCGGTGAAGACGCGCGGCGCCTGCCCGCCAGCTGCGTCGGAGGCGCGCGACCCCTGCGCAACGCCCGCGCACACGTGTCGGGCTGCCGATCCGACGCCGATCAGCTGCCGCTGCCGCGCTCCCGCTCGAGCCGGCGCAGTCGCGCCTCGAAGCCCATCACCGCATCGCGCAGCGCGGTCTCCGGGTCGAGCTCGTGCGAGCGCGCGAACGCGGCCAGCGAGAGCAGCAGCTCCCCGAGGTCGGCTTCGCCGCGCTCGCGATCCCCGGCGCGCAGCGCGGCCGAGAGTGCAGCGAGCTGCTCTGCGAGGCGCTGCTCGGAGATCTCCGCCAGCGACGCGTCCAGTCCGGCCCGAGCGGCGCGTCCCAGCAGCTTGCGAGCGCGCGCCAGCGCCGGCAGAGCGAGCGGGATCCCGTCCGCCAGGCTCTTCTCCCCGCGCTGCGCGCGCTCCTCGCTCTTCTGCCGCTCCCAGGCGTCGGTCTGCGCGCGCGCCGACTCGATGCGTGCCTCGCCGAACACGTGCGGGTGACGCCGCACCAGCTTCTCCGAGATGGCCTCGACCACCCCGCCGAAGTCGAACTGGCCCGCTTCCTCCGCCAGTCGCGCCTGGAAGACCACCTGGAGCAGCAGGTCGCCGAGCTCGTCGCGCAGCGCCTCGGCATCGCCGCGGCGAATCGCGTCGTCGACCTCGTAGGCCTCCTCGATCGTGTGGGGCGCGATGCTCTCCGGCGTCTGCTCGAGGTCCCAGGGGCAGCCGTCCTGCGGGTCGCGCAGGCGAGCCATGATCTCGAGCAACCGGCGCACGTCGCTCACGACTCGTCCACGACCGCCGTCATACGACCAGCAGCAGGCCGCGGACGGCCTCGCCGCTGGCGCGCTCGATCGCCTCGGCATAGATGCGAACCTGTTGGGCGTAGGCCTCGCGCCGTTCGCCGAGCTCGACGTCCGTCTTGAAGTCGACGACGGTCCAGCCCATGCCAGCCTCGCGGTAGGCGAGGTCGACGACCCCTTCGACGATGCGGTCGTCCGGCAAGCGGGCCAGCACCGGCGTCTCGCGCCGCAGCTGGTCGGCGGCGGCCGCGCTGCGCAGCACGGGATGCTCGAGCGCCGCAGCGACCGCCTGCACCGCGGCGCGCACCTCCTCGTCGCTGGCAGCGACCAGTCGGCCCTGGAGCGCCGCCGCTGCGGCCAGCGCGTCCGGCGACGCGTCGAGCGGGACGACGGCCAGCAGCGCGTGCACCAACGTGCCGAAGCGACGCCCGTGGGGTCGTCCCGCCCGCTCGCCCGCGACCTCCCGCACCTCCACCGCGACCTCGGGCGCGCCTGCCTCGCCGGCTCGCTCCTCGGCCAGCGCGGTCGCGGTGACCGCGCCGAGCGAGGGTTGGCCGCCGCGCTCGAGACGCCCGACGCGCGCCTGCTGCCACTCCCGGTGCGAGCGCTCGCCGCTCGCGACCGCAGTGCCGGCCTCGTCGGCCTCGAGGATGCGCTGCTGGCGCAGGCCCACGTCGTTCTGCGCGCCCAGCGCGAGACCGTTCGGATCCCACCATACGACCGACCCGTTGCCCGCGCGCGGCCACAGCCTGCCGGGACGAACCGGGGCGCGCTCCGGCCGTGCGCGCCCCGGCCGCTCGACGATCGCGTCCGGACCGAACGGCGGACAGCCCGGCGCGGGCTCGCCCTCGCCGCGCGAGCCCGCGTCCGGGTGGGTCACGGGTGTGAGCGGCGCGAGCCAGCCGTCCTCCAGCTCGCGGTCGGCGACGGTCGGCACCACCAGCAGCTCACGGGCGCGGGTCGCGGCGACGTAGGCCAGGCGTATCGCCTCGGCGCGATCGCGGCGCAGCTCGGCCTCGCGATCCTCGAGCAGATCGAGGGGCGTGCAGCCCGCCAGCGGCTCGGCCCACAGGCCGCGCGTCGCGTCCACCCGGCGGGTCGGTTGGTCGCGAGTCGCGCGGCAGCTGGGATCGCAGAGGATCACGACCGGGAACTCGAGGCCCTTGGCGCGGTGCGCGGTCATGATGCGCACGCCCTCGGTCCCCTCCTCGACCACCGGCGCGTCCTCGGCGTCGCCGCGCTCCGAGTCGGCCTCCAGGCGCTCCACGAACGCGCGGAACGACGGAGCCCCGCGCCGCTCGAATCGGCGCGCCAGGTCGACCACCCGCAGGCAGTTCGCGAGCGCCTGCTCGCCGGTCGGCCAGATGGCGATGCCCGCGTGCGCCCGCACCGACTCGAGCAGCCGCGAGACCGTGTCCGCCATCGGCCGTCGATTGCGCCCGCGGTGCAGGCCTCGCAGCAGTGCGAGGCAGTCGGCGACGTCGCGCTCGTCGCCGGTGAGATCGTCCGGCAGCGGCCGCAGCGGGTGGAGGCTCCCGATCCGGTGGCGAAAGGCCAGCAACGCGTCGTCACCGATCGCGAACAGCGGGCCGCGCAGGCTCGCGAACACGCGCAGCTCGTCGTCGGGCCACTCGATCGCCGCCAGCGCGTTGCGCAGCGCGAGCACCTCCTCGCGCTCGTGGAAGGTGCGACCGCCGACCAGCACGTGCGGGATGCGCCGCGCCTCCAGCGCGCGCACGTAGGGACGCGTGACGTCGTCGCGGAAGCTCTTGAAGCGCCGGAAGAGCAGGCAGACGTGACGCGGCCGGATCGGCTCGTCGCGCTCGCGCCCTTCGGGATCGCGCTCCACGACCGTCCAGCCGCTCTCGTCGACCAGCCAGTGGACGAACGCGCCGACTGCGTCCGGCAACGACTCGTCGATCTTCCAGTTCACCACCCGGCCGTAGTCGCCGTAGGGGCGCGGGGTCGGCAGCGCGATCAGCGTGGGGCGCTCCTCCACCTCGGGCCGCGCCGCCTCGAGCGCCACGTAGTCGGCCTGGCTGTGGTCGGGCGCACCCCGCATCAACGGCTCGAAGGCCGCGTTCACCGCGGCCTGGAGCGATGGCGGTGCGCGGAAGCTCGAGCGCAGCTGCAGCACCGCGGCGCCCTGGGCCAGGAGGCGCGCCTTCGTCTCCTCGTAGATCGACACGTCCGCGCGCCGGAAGCGGTAGATGGCCTGCTTCGGATCGCCGACGAGGAAGAGCTTGCCCGGAATCGGCCTGGCGCGTCGCCAGTCCGTCTCCTGCGGGTCGTCCGCGGCCAGCAGCAGCAGGATCTCGGCCTGGAGCGGATCCGTGTCCTGGAACTCGTCGACGAAGTAGTGGGTGAAGCGCTGCTGGAGATCCGCGCGGGCCTCGGCATCGCGCACCAGCAGGTCGCGTGCGCCGATCAGCAGGTCGACGAAGTCGAGCACGCCCGCCCGGCGTTTGTTCTGCTGGTACGCCTCCACCACCGGCCGCAGCTCCTCGCGCAGACACGCCGCGAGCTCCGCGTCGCAGGTCTCGAGCAGCGCATCCAGCGCGAGCTTGGCCGCGTCGCGCCGCTCGAGCACCTCGCTGCGCGCCACGTCCGGCGCGAACCACTTGCGGTTGTAGCCCTTCCAGTGCCAGCCGATGCGGCGGTCGCGGGCCAGATCGCGCAGCTCGGCCTCGAGCGCATCGTGGTCGCGGGAGCGCACGCCTTCGCGCAGCCGGTTCTCCGCGACGAAGCGCGCCACGTTCGCCAGGTTCTTCGCGAGCCAGTCGTCCGCGTCGGCCGCCTGTGCGGACAGCGCGGCCAGCGCATCGAGCGTATCCATCACCCCGTCGATCGCGGCGATCCGATCGAAGGCCGGACGCGACCAGGCCGCCTCGAAATCGCGGTGCTCGCACAGGCTCGCGACCGCGCCGCGCAGCGAGTCGCGCGGTCCGGCCGAGCCGAACCCGCGCGGACGCCGGCGCAGGATGCGCCGCACCCCTTCCGGCGGATCCGCCAGCGCGCGCTGGAACCACCATTCGAAGGCCTGGTCGAGCAGCCGCTCGGCCTCGTCCGGTGAGGCGATCTCGAACAGCGGATCGACGCCGGCCTCGATCGGCCGCTCGTGCAGCAGGTCGGAGCAGAAGCCGTGGATCGTGCCGATGCGCGCCAGCTCGAGCCTCTCGAGCGCGGCGTCGAGGTGCTCGCGGCCTTCGGGCGGGAGCTGCGGGTCGGCGCGCACCCGCTCGATCTCCGCGCGCAGACGCAGCTTCATCTCGCCCGCCGCCTTCTCGGTGAAGGTGACGGCCACGACCCGGTCGAGCGTGCCGCTACCGGAGCGCAGCAGCGACACGATGCGGCCGACCAGCGCGGTGGTCTTGCCGGTGCCGGCGGCGGCCTCGACGAACACGGTGAGGTCGAGCTCCTGCTGGATGCGCTGGCGGGCCTCGGCGTCGGCGAGCGGTGCGGCGGCCGTCACGGCAGCTCCCGGAGCTTCGCGAGCGGCGCGAGTGCGGGCTTCCACTTGCGGGCCGTGCGCAGCTCCTCGTAGGGACCGCAGACGCTGCGGTAGTCGCACCAGCGGCAGGCTCCCTGGGCCGGGGCCGCGGGCAGGAAGGGCTCGCCCAGCGCCTGACCGATCACGTCGGCCACCGTCTGCGCGCTCCTGCGCGCAGACGCGTCGAGTGGGACGCTCCGCTCCTCGAAGCCGCCCGCCGCGGTGCAGTAGTAGAGCCGGCCCGACTCGACCTGCAGCTCGGGAAAGAGCTTCTCGATCGCGAGGCCGTAGAGCACCGGTTGGAGCGCCTCACCGCCCGCGACGATCTGGCCGGGCTCGACCCGCACCTTGCCGGTCTTGTGATCCGTCACGCGCACCCGGTCGCCGGACGCGCGCTCCACCAGATCGATCGAGCCTCGCAGTGCGACGCCGCAGTCGAGCCGTACCGGCTCGTCGCGTGAGTGGGG
>Ga0209536_100002312_pt1 | contig 30980 bp, 28 predicted proteins | sample DeeMarSeWOR28_12_FD_187461 | JGI IMG/M metagenome (GOLD analysis project Ga0209536, IMG submission 187461) | Marine sediment microbial communities from White Oak River estuary, North Carolina - WOR-2-8_12 (SPAdes) (version 2) | ecosystem: Environmental > Aquatic > Marine > Intertidal zone >... | reverse complement strand
GGTCGGCGGCGCCCAGCCCCTCCCGCTTCAGCAGCTCCTCGTACAGGCCGATCGGGTCCCGCCGCCCCCAGTAGGCGAACGTCTCTGGCGAGATGAGCGCGCGGGCTTCCTGTTCGTCGTGGGTCGCATGCCCACCCATCCGGAACGTCTCGGTCGAGAGAATCACCGGGCCGTCGCCGGCACGGCACTGCGCGGCCGCGAGCGCGGTGGCGGCGAAGGCGTCGAGCACGTTGTTCCCGTCGAACGTCCCGCCGGCGCAGCCGTACGCCTTGTGCACCTCGGAGAAATCGGACGCCCGGTGGTGCTGGGACACGAGCGTGCCGAGCGCGATCTGATTGTTCTGGATGATGAACACCACGGGGAGGCGTGCGGCGGCGGCGAAATTGAACGCCTCGTGGGTCGGTCCGGACTTGACGGAACCGTCCCCCACCCAGGTCAGCGCCACGCCAGGTTCCCGGCGCAGGCGCATGGCCAACGCGATCCCGGCCGTGACTGCGGGCATGTTCCCGATGTTCGAGATCGGCTGCAACACCCTGTGCGCGAAACTCCCGACGTGTCCGTCGCGTCCCTTGGAGGGGGAGTCGTAGGTACCGAGGTAGCCGCGCAGCATGTCGGCGACCGGCATGCCCATCTCGCAGCACGCGCCGGCATTCCGGATCATGGGCGCGACCACGTCGCGGTCGCGGTCGAGGGCATGCACCGGCCCGACCGTCACCGCCTCCTCGCCGGTGCCCAGCCAGGCCTTCGAGATCACGCCCTGGCGCACCCAGCGTTTGAGCATCACGTCGTGGAGCCGCGTCCGGAGCATGCCGCGGTAGAGCGTGAGCTTCGCCGTCCGGTCCAGCTCCGCGATCACCCGGGCGCGCTCGGGATCGGCCGCGACGGTCGCGGCGTACGCGTCGACCAATGCCGTTGCAGGCTGCCAGTCGACGTATTCGGGCGGATCGAAGGCGGGGAACCGTTTCATCGCGACGCGGACCGCTCGGTTGGGAAGGGGTGGTGGCTTCGGCGCCCGGTCGCGCCGCCGTGGTGCGGGGACGGCCGGTCGGTCGCGCCGGCGCTCAGACGAGGTAGCGTCGGACCGCGTCCCGTTCCGCTGCGTCGAGCACCTCGACCAAGGCCTGCCCGAAGTCCCACGCCGTCGCGTAGCGGTTGTTCGGCTCGGACTCCAACGCCTTCATCAGGACGGACTCGAGCGCCGGCGGAACGTCGCGGCGCACGCGGCGCGGCGGTGTCGGCTTCCCGCGCAGCCGCGCGATCATCATCTCCTGCGGCGAGCGTCCCTCGAACGGCAGCTTCGCGGTGAACATCTCGTAGCCCATGATACTGAGCGCATACACGTCGCTGCGGCGATCGAGCACCTTCCCCCGGATCTGCTCGGGGCTCATGAACTCCGGCGTGCCGAGGATGATGCCGGTCGCGGTCAGCTTGGCCACACCCGGACTGGCACGCCGCTCCTTGGCGAGGCCGAAGTCCATGACGACCGCGATCTCGCGCCCGTCGTCCTGGGGTACGAGCATCACGTTCTCCGGCTTGAGATCGCGGTGCACGATGTTGAGTTCGTGCGCGTGGTGCAGGCCCGCACAGCACTGCACGAGGATCTCGATTCCGGTGCGGAAGTCGAGCTGTCCCACCCGCACCTCCCGCTCGGACAGCAGCTCGCCCCGGAGGTACGGCATGACGAGATAGATCAGACCGTCCTCGGTTTCGCCGAGCCGCTGGATCCGACAGGCGTTCGGATGGTCGAGCCGCATGGCCAGCCCCGCCTCGCGCCGCAGCCGTTCGACCGAGCCGTCCTCCTTGCCGATCTTCGGTTGCAGCACCTTGATGGCAACCGACTCGCCGCCCGAGAGATCCCGAGCCTCGTACACGAACGCCATGCCGCCTTCGCCGAGCCGGCGCAGCACCTCGTAGCGGCGGTCGATCACTTCGCCGACGAGCGACCCCGCGCGGTGGAGACTCACGCCGACGGCCGCCTTCACGGCGCCCCGCACCACCGTCCGCCCCCCGGGCTTCGGGGTTGCGGCGCTCCCGCCTGCGGTGACCACCGTGCCGCCGGGCCCGGTGACGTCGACCAGCGGACTCCCGTCCTTGGGACAGAACCGGGCCCCGCCGGCGTACACCGATTTGCAGCGCGGACAGCGTCGACTCATGACCGTACCAAGTTGCGTCCGGCGCGCTTCGCGCGGTAGAGGGCCGCATCGACACGGCCGAGCACCCCCTCCGGATCGTCCACCTCCCCGGCACTCACCGTGGTCACGCCAACCGAGATCGTGACGGAGAGCATGCTGGCATCCTCCGAGAAGTCGCGCTGCGCCACCCGCTCCCGGATGCGCTCGGCGAGTGCCACCGCGCCGGGCTGGGTCGTCTCCGGCAGGAGAATCACGAACTCCTCCCCGCCGTAGCGGGCCACGGTATCGACGGCACGGACCTCGCCGCGGAGCAGGGCTCCGATCTGCCGCAGCACCTCGTCTCCCGCGAGGTGCCCGTGCGAGTCGTTGACCTTCTTGAAGTGGTCGAGATCGATCATCATGAGGCTGAGCGCTTCGCCGTAGCGCTGCACGCGCTCGAGCTCGGCCTCCAGGCGGTCGAGCAGGCCCCGTCGGTTCACGCAGTCCGTCAGGGGATCCGTCGTCGCCAGCCACGCGTACTGGTCTTTCGCGAACTGCGCGTCCTCCAACCGGTACGCCCGCTCGATCACGCCGACAGCCGTGCCGATGATCCGCTCCGCGAACAGGAGGTCCCCGTTGTCGAGCGGCGGCTCACCCGCCATGGTCCGCAGGAAGAACACGCCGCTCTGCTCGCCGTGCATTCCGAACGGCACGGCGATCGCAGAGTGCGTTTCCACGCGGACACCACGACCCAGCCAATCCTGCCGGGCCGCCTCGAACAGCGGGTCCTTGGCCACATCCCGGACCAGCACGGGCTGATTCAGCGCGAGGGCCCGGGAGATCTCCGGGTAGTCCGCCACGCGGATCTCGAGATTGTTCAACTCCGGCTTCTCGGCGGCGACGACGACCAGCGCCTTGTCCTCCCCGGGTTTCGCCAGCACGATCGAGCACCGGGAAATCCGCAGCGCGTGCAGCACCCGATTGGCCAGCACCCGGTAGATCTGGTTCGGCTCGAGCTGCGTCGTGACCTCGTGCAGGATGTCGAGCATCTCCGAGCGCACGGACGCTTCGATCGCCGCGCGGCGCGCCTCGAGCCGTGCGTCGCGCAGAACGCGCCCGGCCCTGAGCTGGGCCTCCACCCGCGCCGCCAGTTCCTTCGCGCGGAACGGCTTCGAGATGAAGTCCGCCGCCCCCAGGCCGAGTGACGTCGCCGTGGCTTCCTCCGGTGCCAGCACCGAAATCATGAGCACCGGGAGATCACGCCATCGCTCATCCGCCTTGATGCGCCGGAGCAGTTGCAGCCCGTCGACCTTCGGCATCAGGATGTCGAGCATGAGGAGATCGGGGTTCTCCCGAGCCAGCACGGAGGTCACGTCCTCGGGATCCTGCACCGGCGCGACGAGGTACCCCTGACGCTCGAGCGCCAGGGAAAGCGCCGTGAGCTGCGTCCGATCGTCGTCGACGACGACGATCTTCGCCGGGGTGACGGTCATGAAGGCTCCGCCAGCGAGACGGGTGTCAGGTCGTCGATCGTGTCCGGATCCATGTTACCCCCGCTCACGACGAGCACCGCCGGCCCGCCCGGCCGCCACGCCCCGCTCCGCACGGCCGCCGTCGTGGCCGCCCCGGAGGGTTCGGCGCGGACACCCACGTCCCGGTGCAACCACCGCGTCGCCTCGATGATCGCGTCGTCGGACACCTGCACCGCATCGACGTGTCCCTTCACGTGCGCAAACGTCAAGGTGCCGACCGCCAGCGGCAGCAGTCCGTCGGCGACGCTGCCCGTGCGCGCGAGCCGAACCGGCGTTCCCGCAGCGACCGCAGCGGCGAGCGCCGCGCCCCCCGCCGGCTCGACACCGGTCACCGCGGCATGCGGCCGCAGGCCGATCACGGCGGTGGCGATCCCCGCGATCAGGCCACCGCCCCCCACCGGCACCGCGACCTGCGCGACGTTCGGCAGGTCCTCCACAATCTCCAGACCCACGGTGCCCTGGCCGGCGATGATGTCGGGGTGATCGTACGGCGGCACGACCGTGAGGCCGTCCGCCTCCGCGAGCGCCAGCGCGCGCGCGTAGCGGTCCTCGGACGTGGCACCGGCAAGCACGACCTCCCCGCCCCAGCGACGCACCCCCTGCACTTTCGCCGGCGGAGCCGTCTCGGGCATCGTCACCACGGCTCGAATGCCCAGCCGCCGAGCAACGAAGGCGACCGCCTGCCCGTGGTTGCCGCTCGAATACGTGATGACCCCCCGCTCGCGCGCGGCGGGCGCCAGCCGGCTGATGAGGGTCCAGGCTCCCCGGAGCTTGAAGGCCCCGGTGGGCTGCTCGTTCTCGAGTTTCAGGTAGATCGGCACGCCTGCGAGTTGCGACAAAGCCGGCACTTCGCGCAACGGCGTGCGCGCGGCCACGCCGGCGAGATGCCGGGCCGCGTCCCTGATGTCGTCGAGCGTCACTCGGTCGGGCGTGGCAGGCTCCCGGCAGGGGTCTAGATTTCCATTTCGCGCTGGTCGCGCCCTTCGACGATCACCTCGGCACCTTCCGGACGGTCATCCACCGCGTCGTCCTCGAGCACGACGCGTGCCACGTCCATCACCGTGTCTCCCTGGTCGAGGTTCATGACCTTCACCCCCTGGGTGTTCCGGCCGATGACCCGGATCCCGTCGACCGGCAGGCGGATGATGACCCCCTGGCGCGTTACCAGCATGAGCTCGTCCTCGGGAAGCACTTCCTTCAGCGCCACGACGGCTCCCGTCTTCTCGGTGCGCCGCAGCGTGATGATGCCTTTCCCGCCACGCTTCTGGACGCGGTAGTCAACGATCGGGGAACGCTTGCCCAACCCGCGTTCGGACACCACCAGCAGCGTCGCGTCCCGTCGCAGCACCACCATGCCGATGACGCGGTCGTCTCCCTCCAGCTGAATCCCCCGCACGCCGGTCGTCGCGCGGCCCATCTCCCGCACGTCCTTCTCGCTGAACCGGATGCTCATCCCGTCGCGGGTCGCCAAGACCACGTCGTTCGTCCCATCCGTGACCTGCACGTCGATGAGCTGATCGCCGGCCTCGATGTTGATGGCGTTGATGCCCGTCGAGCGTGGATTGCCGTAGGCGGACAGGAGCGTCTTCTTCACGATGCCCTGCCCCGTCGCGAAGATCAGGCTCTGCGTGTCGGTGAACTCGCGCACCGTCACGAACGCCGCGATCCGCTCCTCCGTCTGCACCTGGATCAGGTTGATGACGGGCCTGCCGCGCGCCGCGCGTCCGCCCTGAGGAATGTCGTACACCTTCAGCCAGTACACCTGGCCGCGGTCGGTGAAGAACAGCACGTAGTCATGGGTCGAGGCGACGAACAGGTGCTCCACCCAATCGTCTTCCTTGGTTCCCATCCCGTTGAGCCCCCGACCGCCACGGCGCTGCCGCCGATACGTCGTCACGGGGATGCGCTTGATGTACCCCGCGTGGGAGATCGTGACGACCATGTCCTCTTCGGCGATGAGATCCTCGATGGAAAACTCGCCCTCGTCCGCCACGATCTCGGTCCGCCGTGGATTGCCGAACTTCTTGACCAACTCGTCCAGTTCCTCCTTGAGGATCGCCATCCGCCTGTCGCGTGACGCGAGGATGCCCTTCAGGTCTTTGATCAACGCCCGCACTTCCTGCAGCTCCCCGTCGAGCTTGTCGATCTCGAGCGCCGTGAGTCGAGCGAGCCGCATGTTCAGGATCGCTTCACTCTGCTTCTCGGACAGGCCGAACCGGCTGCGCAGCGCGGCGTCCGCCGAAGGCACGTCCTCGGCCTTGCGGATGATCTGGACCACTTCGTCGATGTTGTCGACGGCGATCTTGAGGCCCTCGAGGATGTGCTCCCGCGCCTCCGCCTGCGCGAGATCGAATGCGGTGCGCTTCGTAATCACCTGGTGGCGGTGATCCACGAAATGCTGCAGCATCTCCTTCAAGTTCATGACCTTCGGCTGCCCGTCCGCGAGCGCGAGCATGATCGCTCCGAAGGTGCTCTGCATCTGCGTGTGCTTGTACAGCTGGTTCAGGACGACCGTGGGGTTGCCGTCGCGCTTGAGCTCGATCACGACGCGCATTCCGTCCCGGTCGGACTCGTCCCGAAGGTCGGAGATGTCGGTGACCTTCTTCTGGCGCACCAGGTCGACGATCTGCTCGATGAGCCTGGTCTTGTTCACCATGAAGGGGATCTCGGTCACCACGATCTGCGACCGGCCGGACGACTCCTTCTCCTCCACCTGCGCGCGAGCCCGCATGATGATCCGGCCGCGGCCGGTCTCGTAACAGTCGCGGACACCGTCACGCCCGTAGATGAACCCGCCCGTCGGAAAGTCGGGGCCCAGCACCAGCCTCCGCAGCTCCTTGATCTCGCAGTCCGGATGGTCGATGAGATGCTTGATCGCCCCGCAGACCTCACCCAGGTTGTGCGGCGGGATGTTCGTCGCCATGCCGACCGCGATGCCCGACGAGCCGTTCACCAACAGGTTGGGGAGCTTCGACGGGAGGACCGTCGGCTCCTGGAGCCGGTCGTCGAAATTCGGCGCGAAGGACACCGTGCCCTTGTCGATATCCTCGAGCATCGCTACGGCGAGCGGCGTGAGCCTGGCCTCGGTGTATCGATAGGCCGCCGCGCTGTCGCCGTCCACCGACCCGAAGTTGCCTTGCCCGTCGATCAGGGGATATCGCAGCGAGAAGTCCTGCACCATGCGGACGAGGGCGTCGTACACCGCCATGTCGCCGTGCGGGTGATACTTGCCGAGCACGTCGCCGACGACCGTCGCACTCTTCTTGTGCGGCCGGCCGGGCTGCAGCCCGAGCTCGTGCATCGAGTACAAGATCCGCCGGTGAACCGGCTTGAGTCCGTCACGGACGTCGGGAAGCGCCCGCTGGACAATGACGCTCATCGAGTAGTCGATGAACGACTCCCGCATCTCGTCCTCGATGAGTCGGGGCAAGATGCGCTCTCGCTGATTTGGTGCAGTCATCGCTTGTCTGTGTCGAGCTACATGAAAAAGGGGCCGCCGAGGACCCCGTGAGAGGTCCGGTAATAATACCTGGAACGGACCTCGAAATCAATGGCCTCGTCGGCCTCTAAGTCGTTGACAAACAAGCAATTATCGCGACGTCGCGGCGGCGCGCTGCCCCCGTTCGCGAGGCCGGGCCGGCCCCCGATCCCGCCGCGCGCCCGAACGGCGGAATCGAACTCGCTGCAACCATCGCCGCGGACAGCGCATCTAACACGGTAGAGCGGACGGCGGGGTGGAGGGAACGAATCCTCCGGGCACGGCAAACCGTAGTATGAGTGAGCGAAGGAGTGAACCGATGTCGCATCCAGCAGCGATCCTGCCGTGGACGGTTACCGGCGCCCGGGCCGTCGCGCCGCCGCGGCGGAGCCGCTCCGACCGTCCGTCCGGCGCCCGGGCCGTCCGAACCGGGGGCGGTTTCGCCCTGTTCGACGAGCTCGGCCGTTACGTCGGGACGGTGGTGGCCGCCGGGCAGCGGCTCGCCTTCGGGCCCGACGCCGACAACGTGCTGCTCCGGCGGAGCGACGGAATCTGAATCGACCCACCAGACCAGATTCCCTCCCGTTCCGCCGGTCGCACGCCCGGCTATAGCTCCAGCACGATCTTCCCGAACTGTTCCGCGCGGCCCAGGCGCTCGAGCGCTTCGGCGCCGCGATCCAGCGGAAAGGTCGAATCGATCACCGGCCTGAGTTGCCCCTGCCCGAGCAGCGCGGCGATCTGCCCGAACTCCTCGGCGTTACCCATCGTCGATCCCAAGATGTTCCACTGGTACCAGAAGAGGCGTCGCACGTCCAGTTCGACTCTGGGACCGGTCGTGGCGCCGCAGGTGACCAGACGGCCGCGTCGCGCCAGCATCTTCAGCGACCGCTCCCACGTGACCGCGCCGACGTTCTCGACGATCACGTCGACCCCGCGTTTCGCGGTGAGCGTCCGCACCTCGGCCACGACGTCCTGCGTGGCATGATCGATCGTCACGTCCGCACCGAGCTTCCGTGCCGCGGCGAGCTTCGCGGCGCTCGACGACGTGACGATCACGCGCGCACCGCACAGCTTCGCGACCCGCAGCGCCGTCAGCGACACGCCGCCACCGACCCCCCAGATCAGCACCGTCTCCCCCGGACGCACGCCCGCCCTGGTCACGAGCATCCGCCACGCGGTGAGCGTCACGAGGGAGAAGGCCGCCGCCTCGGCCCACGAGATCGGCGCCATTCCCTCCGCCAGCGCCGGAATCGCCGCGAGGTTCTGCTCGGGCACCACGATGTACTCGGCAAACGTGCCCGGGACGTGCTCACCGAGCAACTTGTACGACTCGCACAGCGAGTGATCGCCGCGGGCGCAGTCGGCACACCGATAGCACGAAACGCCGGGGTTGAGCATCACCCGGTCACCCGGGCGGACCCGCCGCACATCGGATCCGACGTCCGCAACGACGCCCGCCCCATCCGCACCGAGGATGTGCGGAAAGGACAGTGCCAGGCCCGGCAGGCCCCGAAGGGTCCACAGATCGAGATGGTTGAGCGCCGCCGCCCTCAGCGCGACCAGCACGTCCGAGGGCCGTGACACCACTGGAGCGGGAACGTCGGTGACCGCCAGCTGCGCGGCGTCGCCGTGCCCCCGAATCACGAGTGCTCTCACGGCATCACGATCGGTCGAAGGCCCCGCCGCCGAGTCAGCGGCGGAAATCCGGCCGCACGAGCTGGTCCCGCGTGCCGGCGCGGCGAACCTCGACCGATGCCGCGGTCGAGAGGGACATCAGGTAGAGCTGCCGCAACGTCGTCCCGGACGGGCCGGGCGCTTCGACCGCGGTAGCGAGCAGGTCGGCATCGGCGGACAACGCAAAATCGTTGACGACGGGTCCCGGCTGCGTGAGCACGTGGAGCTCGCCGTCGAGCGGATGGCGCACCACCACCCACTCCGCGCTGCGCGCGGTGCGTTCCTCACGCAGGTAGGCCAGCGTGCCCGAATCGATCCATGCGGGCACGCGCTCGTGGATCGACGTCGCGGTGTTGGTGAAGTTGCGCTCGTTCTCGCCGTCGACGTCCATCAGGTAGATCTCGTAGTTGCCGTCGCGAATGGACGAGAACGCGATCGTCGCACCGTCCGGCGAAACGGCAGGTTCCATGTTCGCCGGGCCGTCGGTGAGCGCCTGCTGGCCGGACCCATCGACACTCATGATCCAGATCTGCGGTGCGCCCGACGCGTCCGACTGGAAGACCAGGCGCTGCCCGTCCGGACTCCAGGCCGGCTCGGTCTCGTTCGCCTCCGTGTTGGTGACCCGCACCGGCTGCCCCCCATCCGCATCGACCACGTAGATCTCGAAGTTGCCGTCGCGATTGGACGCGAAGGCGACGCGGGACCCGTCCGGCGAATACGCCGCGCCGATGTCGTCGCCCGGCCCGCTGGTGACCGGCACCAGGACCTCGGGATTCGCGCGGTCGAGGGCGAAGATGTCCGCAGTGCCCTCACGGGTGGACGTGACGAGGATCTCTCCCTGCACGAACACGAGCGCAGTGTCCGCCACCCCCCACGGGGTGGACGCGACGATCTCGGCGCGACCGATGGCGGCGGGCCGAAGCTCGCCGTCGGCGGAAACGGCTACCACGCCCGGCGCCGACGAGGTCCACGTGACCTGGCGCGCCGGTCCGAGTGGCTCCCCGGTCGAATCGGCGAAGGCGGCGTGCAGCGTCACCTGGTCGGAGCGCCCCATACCGAAGCGTTGCCGGTCGATCACGAGCCCGGTCGCGACCACCTCCAGATCCCAGCTTGCATCCGGGAATCCGCGCGCGCGCATGGTGAGCCGTGTCCTGCCAAGCTGCCAACCGCGCACCGCCAGCGCTTCGCGATCGAACGTGGCGAGCGCGGTGTCGGCCACGTCCCAGATCAGCACCGCCTCCGGTATCGGCGAGCTGTCGGCGGCAAGCGCGGTGGCGGTGAACTGCACGGAGCCGCCGAGCGGCACGAGGACGTCTCCGCGCTTCGGATTGACGCGGATCTCCACGACCTCCGGGTGAACCGTGACCATCGCGCGCTGCTCCTGCCCAAACGCCGTCGCGGCGATCTCCGCCGTGCCGGTCGACATCGCCGTAACCACTCCGACGGGCGACACGGCGACGACGTTGGGATTCGTCGATCGCCATCCCGTGAACTGACGCGGGTCGAGCGGACGGTTCCCCTGGGAGGGCACCACGGCGCGCAGGGTGTCGGACTCGAGCGGGGCGAGGGAGTACCGCGGCTGGGCGAATGTCCAGTCGGCCGGCGTGACCTCGACCCGTACGCGGCGACTGAGACCGGTGCTGGTGCGCGCCTCGATCACCGTCACCCCCGGCTCGATCGCGGCGACGATCCCTCCCTGGTCGACTCTCGCGACCTCGGGTCGCACCGACTCCCACGTCAGCGGGCTGTAGGCCGCCAGCGTTCCATCGTCCTTGAGAAAGGTCGGCTGGAGCTGGACCTGCTCGAGGGGAAAGAGGCGGACCTCCGTGGGTTCGATCTGGAGGATGGTGGCAACGCCTACCCCGGCGGCGACCGCGGCACCGGTGACCGTGACACCGATCGTCCGGGACCGCCCTCCGGCCCGAATCTCGAGATCCGTGACGCCCGGTCCCACGCCGACGAGATAGAAGACTCCCGGCGGGGATGCGGGATCGGTTTCGACCCGCACGATGGAGGTATCGACCCGAGACCACTGGAAGCGCACACTCGACAGGTAGTCGCCGGAGGAGCTGTACGCCGAAACGAGGATCTCCTCGCGCTGCCCCACGCCGAGCGAGACTTCGGGGGGGAACACTTGGAGGTCCGCGACCTGTGCTACGGTGCGTTGCGCGCCCGTCGCACTCAGAACGACTGCAGCGATCCCAATCGCTGGAGCAAGTCGTCGCATGGATGCCGCCACCATTGGATGAGCGTAAACCAATACCGGATCACAACATATGCAGCGAACCTAAGGGCCGTTCGGACGGGGTGTCAAGCGACGGGATCACGCTCATCGGACTGCCGACCCGGCAGCCGGCGTCGGCAGCCCCTTGCGGAGGCTCCCACGCCCGCAAAGACTACGGGACGCAGGACGGTCCGTCCGAAGGAGGTCCAAGATGTCCGCATCGTTCGTCGGCGAGGGTTCCGGACCCGGCGGGTCCAACCTCTGGGACCCCATGCCGCGCACGCCACCGGCTCCTCCCACCACGCCGAAGCCCGAGGAGTTCCTCTGGTCCAAGCCGGAGCGACTGCAGGAACGGGATGCCGACGAGCCGCCGAAAGAACGCACCAAGGGCGGGAACCGCGCCGTCCGGGGCCGAGCGACATCGCCCGCCGCTACCGGAGGACGTCCGGTGAAGAAGGCCGCACGGAAGCCGTCGAAGCGAAGGACGGTCACGGCCGTCGAGCGCAAGCGTCGATGAAGCGAGACAGGCCCGCGACTCGCTGGCTCCCGCCACCCGGCTCTACTCCCACACATTCTCGAGGAGATGGCCGATGCCGAAGGTTCCGTTGAGTCGCGCATTCGCCGGCGCAGTGGTGCTGACCGCGGTGAGCTGTTCGCCGCCCGCCACCGCGCCGGACCCGACCGCCGAGATCACCGCGATGCTCGCACGTTCGGCGGTCGCGTGGAACGCTGGCGATCTCGACGGCTTCGTGTCCGACTATGCGAACGACTCCACCACTTCGTTCGTGGCCGGAGGCCGGCCGCGCTACGGGTACGACTGGATCCGTAGCAACTACGCGCCGCTGTTCGAACCGGGCGCGGAGCGCGACTCGCTGCACTTCGAGAACGTCGCGGCACGGGCGCTCGGCCCCGCCTACGCCATGGCGACCGCCCGGTTCGTCCTCGCGCGGGGGGACTCGATCACCAGCAGCGGGCCGTTCACCCTCGTGCTGCAACGAATCGAAGGGCGCTGGAAGATCCTCCATGACCATACGTCGAGCGACTGAGCCTCTCACGTTCCTCGCCGTGGCGCTGGCTCTCGGGTGCAGCCCGGGGGCAGGGAAGACAGCGTACGTCGGCGCGGAGGTGTTCGATGGGACGGGTGCGCCGCTGATCCTGAACGCCGTGATCGTCGTCGACGGCACTCACATCGCCGCGATCGGACCGGCGGAGACCGTGGAGATCCCGCGGGGTGCGGTCGTCGTCCCGCTCGACGGCAAGTGGGTCGTGCCGGGATTCGTCGACGCGCATGCGCACGTGGAGCGATGGACGCTGACCCGGTTTCTCGGTTACGGGGTCACCAGCGTGCGGGACGCCGGCGGCCTGCTCGACAGTGTGCGGGTGTTGCGCGACGAGACCGTTCTCGGGTCGATCCTCGGCCCGCGGATGTACATCTCGGGCGCCATGATCGACGGAGCACCGGCGACGTGGCCGGGTGCGATCGAGGTGCGCACGCCTACCGAGGCGAGGCAAGCGGTCGACCGCCTCACGCTTCTCGACGCGGCGATGGCCAAGGTGTACACCCGGATCGATCGCAGGCTGATGGAGGCGCTCCTCCAGGAGGCGGCGGTGCTGAACCTGCCGGTCACGGGCCATCTCGGGCGCGTCGACGCCGTCACCGCGGCGGACCTGGGACTGCACGGCATCGACCATCTGTCGGGCATCGTGGAAGCGACCGTCTCCGATCCCGGTCGGTACTTCGCCGCCCACACCACGGACTTCTTCGCCGGGTGGAACCTCACCGAGCAGAGCTGGCCGCAGCTCGACTCTGCTTCGCTCGACCGCACCGCGCGGCGGTTGATCGACGGCGGCGTGTACCTGGTGCCCACCTTCGTGCTGCACGACGCGTGGGCCCATCTGGCCGATCCCGCGTATATCGCGGGGCTCGACCTCGCCGGGATGCCCCAGGCGGCGCGTGAAGCGTGGGACGTACCGGACCTGATCCGACGCGCCCGGCTCGGCGCCACGGAGTTCCGGGCGTTCCAGCGGGCGCGGCCGTACCAGGATCGATTCGTCCGGATGTACCACCGGGCCGGAGGAACGGTCGTGGCCGGTACCGATGCGCCGAATCAACTCCTGGCACCGGGTGCCAGCCTGCACCACGAGATGGAACTGCTCGTGCGGGCCGGCTTGCTGCCGCGCGACGCGCTGCTCGCGGCCACGGGGAACGCGGGACGGTTCCTCGGGGTGGACTCCGTCGGAGTTCTGCGACCCGGATCGGTCGCGGACTTCGTCATTCTCGACGCCAACCCGCTGCAGAGCATCGCAAACACCCGGCGGATCGCTCGGGTGGTCTACCGAGGCACCGCGCACACGCCGGCCGAACTCCTGGAGCAGCCATGAGCTTCCGCGCGGCGCTGGTGGCGGCACTCGCGATCGCCACGAGTGCCTGCGGTGGGGGTGAACGTTTCGATCTCGTGCTCGCGAACGGCTGGATCGTCGACGGCACCGGCAACCCCCGATACCGCGCGGATCTCGCGGTTCGCGGCGACCGGATCGCAGCGATCGGCCACCTGCCCGACGCGCGCGCGCGTCGCCGGATCGACGCCACGGGAATGATCGTGGCGCCTGGATTCATCGACATGCTCGGCTGGTCCGAGATCAACCTGCTCGCCGACGGTCGCGCCGTCAGCAAGATCACCCAGGGCATCACGACGGAGGTCACCGGAGAGGGCACCTCCGTCGCTCCGCAGACACCGGCGACGATCGCGCTAGGCGCCGATGAGTACGCCGACCTCGGGGTGACGGTCGACTGGATCGACCTCGACGGCTACTTCCGCCGGCTCACCGCATCCGGATCCGCCGTCAACGTCGCCACGTTCGTCGGCGCGACGCAGGTCCGGCGGATCGTGCTCGGCGACGCCGACCGCGCTCCCAACGAGGAGGAACTGGCCGCGATGGTCGCGCTCGTGGACACCGCGATGATGCGTGGTGCCGTGGGTGTGTCGTCTTCGCTCGTGTATGCCCCCGCATTCTATGCGACGACGCCCGAAATCGTGGCGCTGGCGCGAGCCGCGCGTCGGCACGGCGGGATCTACGCCACCCATATCCGCAACGAGGGCGCGGGGTTCGACGCGGCGTTCGACGAAGCGCTCACGATCGCGCGGGAGGCGGACGTCCCCGTCGAGATCTGGCACCTCAAGCGGGCCGGCCGCGACAACTGGGGCGACATGCGCCGCGTGCTGACCAGGATCGACTCCGCACGCGCGGCCGGGCTCGACATCACCGCCGACGTCTACCCCTATCAGGCTTCGGCGACCGACCTCGCGGCGAGCATCCCGCAGTGGGCGCACGACGGCGGGATCGCCGCGATGCTCGCCCGGCTGCAGGACCCCACCACTCGCGCGCGGGTCCGACAGGAGATGATCCGACCGCCGGCGGGGGTCGAGAGCTTCTTCGCCGGTGCCGGCGGGGAGGCCGGCGTGCTCGTGGCCGGTGTGCTCGCCGACTCGCTGAAATACCTCGAAGGCAAGACCATTCAGTCGATCGCCGCGCTCTGGGGCGTCGACCCCATCGAGGCGCTGCTCGACCTGGTGCTCAAGGACCGCGGCAACACCGGTGCGATCTACTTCAGCATGAGCGAGGACGACGTCCGGACGGCCATCGCCTACCCCTGGACCAGTTTCTGCACGGACTTCGGCGCAGTGGCGCCGGACGGCATCCTCTCGCGGGATCGGGTGCATCCCCGGGTGTACGGCAGCTTCCCGCGCGTCCTCGGTCGGTATGTGCGGCAGCGAGAGTTGCTCCGGCTCGAGGACGCGATCCGCAAGATGACTTCGCAGCCGGCGCAGCGGGTGAGGCTGTCGGATCGCGGGTTGCTGCGTCCGGGCTTCGCGGCGGACATCACGGTGTTCGATCCCGCCACGGTGATCGACCGCGCGAGCTTCGAGGATCCCCACCAGGTGTCCGAAGGAGTGCGGTACGTGCTGGTCAACGGACAGGTGGTGCTCGACGAGGGCACGCTCACCGATGCGCGCCCGGGTCGGGGACTCAGGGGACCAGGATGGGCCGGAGGCGACGGCCCGTAGTCGATTTCCCAACGGGTGGAGGGCACATGGGCGGGGAGCACCTTCGTGAGGCGCTCGCTCGAGCGGCGGAGTTCTTCGCGGAACGGGACACGCGAGCGGGGGTGGTCGCGCGCCGGCACCTCCGAGCGGACCGCGCCAAGGACGCGGAACTCGCCGACCATCTGATCAGGGAGATCCGTCGGCGCACGCGGCTCGATGGGAGCATGGGCGGGTCGCTCGTGGCCACCGCGTGGGCCGCGTGGGAACTCATGGACCTCGGGTGCGCCGCCGATTGCGCCGCTCTGGTGCGCATGGTGGGATACCTGCTGGCCCGTCAGGACGGGCCCGGCCACTTCGCCGAAGGCTGCAGCGAGGAGCGGCACCGTCAACAACGGTGCCACCACTTCCTCCAAGGGTTCTTCTCCCCGGGTGTGCGCGACACGGCGATCGCGCCCCTCTCGTTCCCGAGCGGGGTGACGATCGCCGACGAGGAGGAGGCGCGGTTCGCCGCCAGCTGCTTTGCCCTCCGCACGGTCCTCCGCGCCGGCGAGGACCGGCGCGAGGGTGTGCTCCGGCACGTCGCGTCGCTGGCGGAGTCCGCATTCGTCGGCGATCCCTGGAACCGTGGCGCGGATCCGAACTCGTTCTTCTTCGCCTTCGGCGCACTCGCCCGGGGCCCGCGAGCGATACGGCCACGCGTGGCGCAGCTGCTCACGGAAGCCCTGGCCCACCAGGAGGTCGAGGGATCGTGGCCAGGCACCCACCTGTTTCACGCGCTCGACATGCTCGGCGGGACTACCGGGCCCGAAGTGCCGTTGGCTGCCGCCCGCCTCGCCCCCCGGCTGTGCGCGCTGCAGGGGCCCGATGGTGCGTTCGACGCCGAGAGCGACGAGGAACGTGCGCTGATCGCGATCCGGATCCTGCTGCTCGCTCGCGGAACGAGCGCCTGACGAGGCGCGCGGGCACCCGCGCGTGCCCCGGCGGGGTGACATGCTACTTTTCAGCGCGTGCATGACACGTCCGGTGGGGCTCGATCCCACGCGGGCTCTCTCAGGGTGGAGGCACAGGCATGGCGGAGTCGCCACGTGACCAGCGGCCACGGATTCGACTGACGACCCTGTCACACGGCTCGGGCTGAGCGTGCAAGCTCGGCCCGGCCGAGCTGGCGCAGGTGCTGCGCCATTTGCCCGCCGTCGACGATGCCCGTGTGCTGGTGGCCGCACTGACCCGGGACGACGCAGCCGTGTACCGCCTCTCCGCCGACCGCGCGCTCGTCGCGACGCTGGACTTCTTCACGCCGATCGTCGACGACGCATACACCTTCGGCGCCATCGCGGCGGCCAATGCGCTCAGCGACCTCTACGCCATGGGGGCGACGCCGATCTTCGCCCTCAACATCGTGGCATGGCCGCGGGACCCGGATGTCCTGCCCCTGGTGGGGGACGCCATGCGCGGAGGTGCGGACAAGATGCGGGAGGCCGGGGCCTTCATCCTGGGCGGTCACTCGATCGAGGACCGGGAGCCGAAGCTCGGCATGGTCGCAATCGGCGAGGTCCACCCCGAACGATTGCTGACGAATGCGGGCGCCCGCCCTGGCGATCGGCTGCTCCTGACGAAGCCGCTGGGAACCGGCATCCTCGCGACCGCGCTCAAGCAAGGCACGATTGGCGAGCAAGACATCCCCGAGGCCATTCAGAGCATGCTGACGCTCAACGCAGGAGCGCTCGCGGCAGTCCGGGCGGTGGGCGCCGGCGTCCACGCCATGACGGACGTGACCGGCTTCGGGCTGCTCGGGCACCTGCACACGATGCTCACGGCCAGCGCCGTCGGCGCCCGGCTCGAGGCCGGCAGGGTCCCGTGGTTCCCTCGCGTGCGGGAGCTGATCGAGGCAGGCGCCGTCCCCGGTGGGACCGCGCGGAACGCGGCGGCGGCAGCGGGATTCACCGCGTGGGCGGACGGCGTCGACGACGCCACGCGCACGCTGCTCTGCGATGCCCAGACCTCGGGCGGACTGCTCATCGCCGTCGATCCCGCCGTGGCGCCCCGCCTGCTCGCCGCCTTGGAGGATGCGCGTACGCCGGTTGCCGCCGACATCGGCGGGGTCACGGTCGCCGGAACCCCGATGCTGGAGATCGTCCATGAACGCTCGTAAGACCGCGCTGAAGTTCGTGCTCGTGCATGCCGACGAGAGCTGCCTCGGCAATGGACGGGAGGGCGACAATCCGGGCGGTGCCGGCGCGCTCACCGAGATCCGCACGCGCGACGGCATCGTGCGGCGGGACGTGTACATCTCCTCGCCGTCGACCACCAACAACCGGATGGCGCTGGCCGGCGCGATCGCGACGCTTGCGCTGCTGTCCCGACGAGGCAATCGCTTTCGTGTGGCGTACGTTTCCGACTCGGAGTACCTCGTCAAGGGAATGACGGAGTGGGTACCGGCCTGGATTCGGCGCGGCTGGACGCGCAAGGGCGGGAAGATCGAGAATCTCGAGCTGTGGCAGAAGCTCGTCGAGGCCGCCGAGGGACACACCGTCTCGTGGCGGTGGGTCCGAGGCCACGCGGGACATCCCAAGAACGAGTACGCCGACGAGATCGCGACGGCGGCGGCACGGGATCAGGCTCATTCGCAGGGCGCGGTACCGTCGCATTTCGAAGAGTGGATCGCGGCGCGCGGCCAGCGGTTCGGTGATTACGACCCGGACGTCGATTTCGACGAGACCGAGGCTCAACTCGCGGACGGAACATGACGCGATACAAGGACGGCGTGGCCGAGAACACGCATCCCCTCAACCTGCTGCCGGACGGTGCGGAGCCGCAGGCCGACCGGATCCCGCTCTACGAGGTCTACATGCGCATGGCCGAGGAACTGGCCAAGCGCTCGACCTGCAGCCGCCTCCAGGTCGGTACCGTCGTCACCGATGCGCAACTGGAGAACGTGGTCGCCATCGGCTACAACGGGAATGCGCGGGGACTGCCCAACCGCTGCGATTCGAGCGTGCCGGGGAACTGCGGCTGCATCCACTCCGAGGTGAACGCGCTGGTGAAGGCGCCCGGCGGCATCCGGGACAAGGTCGTCTTCGTGACCGACAGCCCGTGCGTTGCCTGCGCCAAGCTGATGATCAACTCCGGTGTGACCCACGTCTTCTATCGGCGACCGTACCGGGACCCGAGCGGTGTCGAACTCCTGGCGCGATCCGGGGTCACTCCCGTGCACTACGACCGCTGGGCCACGGCCTGGAAATGAGACGGACCATGGACGACGTCGATCGCCTCTTTCAATACCTGGTGCAGCACCTGTCGGCATCCGCGCCCGAGTACCTCAAGCGGTCGTTTCAGGTCTCCGAGCTGTATCAGCGGCTGATCCCGTACCGGCTGCATCGATCCGGCCTCGGGTTCGACTCGATCGAGGACTACGAGATGGCCGTGCTCCGGCTGCTCGCGGGGCAGCACGGCTACGTGGCGGTGGAACCGGAGGACGCGCAGCGCGCGATGGCGGACGAGGCCGAGCTTCCCAACCCCACACCCGGCGCCTTCCGGGAGTTCGCCGCGGCCACCATGACGCTCAGCGGGGACGCGGTGCGCCGGCTGGTGAGCGTGGAGGAGACCTACGCGCCGCCTCCGGAGCCGTCGCCTTACCTGTCGTTTGCCCCGCCGCGGGCGCCCGCCCCGGCTCCTGCCTTGACTCCCGAGCCCGCGCCTCCACCCCCCCCGGCCACCGCGCCAGATGCGGTGGCGTATCCGTTCGCGACCGCGGGAGCGCGCGCGCAAGATCTCGTGTTCGAGCCCGTGCACGGCCGGTCCACGGCGTGCTCCGGGTGCGCGGCGGCGCTGCCGCCGGGACGCGAGGTGCGGTTCTGTCCGTTCTGCGGCCTGCGGCTGCAGTCGGTCGAGTGCCGCCAATGCGGCGAGACCGTCGAGCCCGCCTGGCGGTATTGCCCCGCCTGCGGCCGGTGCGCCGATGGGTGACGCGGGCACGCGCTTCGACATCGCCGTCATCCCCGGGGACGGAATCGGTCCGGAGGTGATCGACGCCGCACTGCCCGCGATCGAAGCGGCTGCCCGGGTCGAGGGGGCGACGCTCCGGTTCGAGCGACTGCCGTTCGGCGCCGAACACTTCCTGAGCACGGGGGAGACGCTGCCGGACGACGCATTCGCGCACCTGCGCGACGACGTGGATGCCATCGTCGTCGGGGCCCTGGGCGATCCCCGGGTCCCAGGCAACGAACACGCTCGCGACATCCTGCTCGGTCTGCGGTTCCGTCTCGACCTGTACGTCAACTTCCGGCCGTGCAAGCTGCTGCATCCCGATCTCTGCCCGCTGCGCCCCCGCACCTCCGAGCCGCGGCAGGCGGGGGACGAACCCGACGGCCGGCGCGCGATCGACTTCGTCATCTTCCGGGAGAACACCGAGGGCGTGTACCTCGGACGTGGAACGGAGGAGGGCGTCGGCACACCGGACGAAACGCGGATCGCGCACGAGGTGCACACCGCATCGAACGTCGACCGCATCCTGCGCGCGGCGTTCACGTGGGCCCGGGAGCACGGCCGGACCCGCGTGACGATGAGCGACAAGTCCAATGCCGTCCCTGCGCATCGCCTGTGGGGTCGGCTGTTTTCCGAGGTCGGCGCGGATTTCCCGGAGATCGAGCAGGAGCACCGGTACGTGGACGCGCTCGCCATGGAGCTGGTCCGGTCACCGGAGCGCTTCCAGGTGATCGTGACGAACAATCTGTTCGGCGACATTCTCTCCGATCTCGGAGCGGAGCTGGTGGGCGGGATGGGATTGGCCGCGAGCGCGAACCTGCACCCGGGACACGCGGGTCTGTTCGAGCCCGTTCATGGGTCCGCGCCGGCGATTGCCGGCCGCGGTGTCGCCAATCCGCTCGCCGCCGTGCTCACCGGCAGTCTCATGTTGGGGCATCTCGGCCTGTCCGGCGGTGCGGAGGCGCTCGAGTCGGCCGTCCGGGCTGCGATTGCCCGCGGCGTCACCACTCCCGATCTCGGAGGGCGAGCGACGACGGGCGAGGTCGGCGCCTGGATCGCCGAGCGGGTCGCTGCCCGTTGACGAACCGTCGATCGGGCCGGGGACCGGCGTCGGCCGGCAGCGACCGCCGTGGCCCGGGAGGGGTAGGAACCCGCAGGTGACCGAATCGCTCCGGGGGGAGGGCAGATGAACGACCTGGTTCCCGATACGTCGCGCATCGATCGGGCGGCGCTCGAGCGGATCATCAAGCGCGCTGCGGAGCTGCAGACGGTCGAGCGAGACATCGGCGAAGGGCTCACCGAACAGGAGTTGTTGCAGCTCGGCCAGGACGTCGGCATCCCCGGGCGGTATCTGCAGCAGGCCCTGCTCGAGGAGCAGAGCCGCGCCGTGATTCTGGCGGAGCCGGGCCTGGCCGCGTGGCTCGCCGGCCCCCGTTACGTCGTCGCCCAGCGTTCGGTCCCCGGGAGCGTCGACGGCGTGCGGGCCGCGCTGAACCACTGGATGACCGAGGGCGAGCTGCTCACGGTGCGCCGGCGCTTTCCCGACCGCACGTCGTGGGAGCCCCGCCGGGACATGATGGCCTCGCTGAAGCGGGGACTCGAGGTGGGGGGCCGGCCGTACCGACTCGCCCGGGCTCGGGAGATCATCGGGCAGGTCTCGCGGCTCGACGACACCACCTGCCTCGTCCAGCTCCTGGCGGATCTCTCGAACACGCGGCGCGGTCACCTGGGCGGCGCCGCCACCCTCGCAGGCTCGGGCGCCGTCGCCACCACGATCGGCATCACGCTTGGCGTCATGCTCCCCATTGCGCTCCTGCCCGCCGGTATCGGCCTCGTCGCCGGGGCCGCCCTGGCGCGCCGACGAATCGGCCATGTCGAGCAGCTGCAGGTGAGCCTCGAGCAGGTGCTCGACCGGCTCGAACACGGCGAGGTTCGGCCGGACGGATCCGGCGGCCGGGGACTCGGGACGTTCGAGCGCCTCGCCCGCGAAATCCGCCGGAGTCTCGGCACGTAACGCCGACCGCGGGCTGGAGCATGGGTTGCGATTGCGTCATGTTTCCCTGGTGCCACTGTCCATTGCTGGCCGGCGTCCGTGGGCGAACCGACCCCGGCGTCCGGCAGACGGGAATCTCCAGCATGCGTAGACTCACCCGGCCATCCAGGTATCGCGTCACGCCGTTGGTCGGAGTGGCGGGGGTGCTCGCGGCGCTGGGCGCGGCGGCGTGCGGCGCGGTCGGCGCGCGCCCGTTCTTCACCCCACTGCCGGACGCGCTGCTCGACACGCTGAGCGCGGATCCTGCGGACGTGATCACGGCGCTCACCGAGCTCGTCGTCGGCGAGGGCCTCGCCGTCAGGGTCGCCAGCCCGGCGGAGGGCTATCTGGAAACCGAGTGGTACGACGTCGTCGACCGGCGCTCCACGGCCGGCACCGGGCTGGATCCCCGCCGGGAGGTGCGCCTGCGCTTCTTCGCCGACCTCGTCGAGGAAGGCCGCACCCAGGTGGCCGCAGAGGCCGTTCTGCGAAAATTCGTGGATCCGTCCCTCGCGTCGCGGGAGAACGAGGTGATGGCGCCACCCGGACACGCGGGCGATGAGCTGGTGCGGCGCATCTTCTCCGCCCTCGAGCTGGACGTCGGATCCACGCGGCGATGACCGGGGGAGGGCACGCGGACGCCAGCGTCCTACGACGGCGGTGGGACGTCGTCGTGATCGGCGCCGGCCCCGCCGGTTCGACCGCCGCTCGGATCCTCGCCGCGCGGGGGCACGCAGTGCTCCTGGTCGATCGATCGGACTTCCCGCGGGACAAGGTCTGCGGCGATGGCCTCATCCCCGATGCGCTCCGATGCCTGCGGAGGGCCGGACTGTACGAGACCGTGGCGCGCCAAGGATTCCACACCGACACCCTGTCGATCTTCAGTCCGTCTGGCGTGCGCGTCGATCTGCCCGGCGAGTTCGTCACCCTGCCTCGCATGCAGCTCGACACCCTGCTGCTGCGCGCTGCCGTCGCGTGCGGAGCCGTCTTCCACGCGGGAAGGGTCACCGCCCTCTCGTCGCAGCGTCACGGCGTCCAGCTTCGATTCCGAGACTCCGCGACCCCGGTGCAGGCCCGGTACGCCGTGCTGGCTACCGGAGCCGATGCCTCGCTGCATCCCGGCACCGCCGGGATGGCGGAGCGGCGCGCGGACGCGGTGGCGTTGCGCTGCTACGTGGACTCGCCGGTCGGGCCCGAGGAGCTGATCATCTCGTTCGACCGCTCGATTCTCCCGGGCTACGCCTGGATCTTCCCGTTGGGACGAAACCGATACAACATCGGATGCGGCGTGTTCCACCGGGGCGAACGGCACCGGCGGGTCAACCTGCGCCGCACGTTTGCCGCGTTCACGCAGCGGTTCGAGCCCGCACGCGAGGTCTGGTCGGCGCGACAGGCGAGCACGTCGCTCCTGGGGGCGACGCTGCGGTGCGGGCTCGAGCCGAGGTGGGCGTACGACGGCGGGAACGTCGTGGCGGCCGGGGAGGTCATCGCGACCACGTTCCCGTTCACGGGCGAGGGCATCGGCAAGGCCATGGAGAGTGCCGAGGCCGCGGCGGAGCATCTGGCGGCGGCGCTGGCCGGCGATGCCGACGCGCTCGCCGCATATCCGCGAATCCTGCACGAGGCGTTTCGGCCCCGGTACACCGGCTATCAGCTTGCCGAGCACTGGATCGCGAGTCCGTGGGTGAGCGATCTCGTGGCGCGAGGTGTCCGCCGCAGCGAGCGACTCCGCCGGGCCGCCGCGGGCGTGATCAGCGAGTCGGTCGATCCGCGAACGGTCTTCTCCGTGCGGGCGCTTGCAGCGGGCCTGCTTCCCTGGCCACGGTGGCGCTGAGATGGCGGCCGAGGTCACCGAAGCCGGTTCGCGCGCCGCCGACCGCACGTTCTGCCGCGAGGTGCTCCCCAGGGTCTCACGCACCTTCGCGATCTGCATCCGACTGCTCCCGCCGGAACTCGACCACGCCGTCCTGATCGCCTACCTGCTGTGCCGCGTCGCGGACACGGTCGAGGACAGCCTGCGGCTGGACGCCGAGGACAAGGAGCGTCTGCTGCGTCACTTCAGCGCCTGCCTCGAGCCGGAGGGTCCGGAGGCACACCCGCTGCGGGCGGCGTTCCCGTCGCCCGGGGATGACGAGGAGCGCCTCGCGCACGAGGCCGACATCGTTCTTCGCGAGTTCCGCCGGCTTCCGTCCCCGCAGCAGGACGCGATCCGCCCTTGGGTGCAGGAGATGTGCGCCGGGATGGCGGACGTCGTGCGCCGCAAGGGATCGAGCGAGGACGGCGCCGCTCACCTCGAGGCACTGGCGACGGTCGAAGAACTCGATCGCTACTGCTACTACGTCGCCGGCACGGTCGGGCACCTGCTCACGGACCTGTTTCACCTTCACGCCGGGCCGCGACAGCGCGAGCGCTACCACGCGCTCGATTCCCTCGCCACGAGCTTCGGACTCGGGCTGCAGCTCACGAACATCGTCAAGGACGTGGCCGACGACCGCCGGCGCGGGTGGAGCTTCGTACCGCAGGAGCTGTGTCAGCTCGCCGGGATCACCCCCGACCAGCTGCACGACGGCCGCCACCGCGACGCCAGCCGCCGGGTGATGCACCGCCTGATCGCCAAGGCCAAGGACCACCTGTTGGACGCGCTCGAGTATTCGACGCTGCTCGCACGGAGGCAGTACGGGATCCGGCTCTTCTGCCTCACGGCGCTCTACTTCGCCGTCCAGACGCTCGAGCTCGCGGAACGCGACGACCGCCTGCTCGATCCGGATCACAAGGTGAAGATCACCCGGTCGGCAGTCCTGCACACGATCGCCATGACCCGGATGGTCGCGCCCAGCAACACGCTGGTTCGCTGGTACTTCCGTCGACTGGCCGGCACCGACTGGGCGCGCGCGCGTCCGGGACGGCCGGCGACATCCGACAGCTGATCGTGCGCCGCAAACCCGCCCCTGCCGCGCCCCACGGCTTCACGGGCGAGTTTCTCATCGACCCCCGCTCCCGATCGGTCTATGCGGAGGGTGCGGGACCGTACCGCGTGGTCCCGCTCGCCGTGGCCCTGCCCCACACCCCGGAGGACGTCGCCGCTCTCGTGCGGGCGGCCACCCGCGAGCGTTGGGCGCTGGTGCCGCGAGGAGCCGGGAGCGGCATCCCCGGCGGCAACATCGGAGCGGGAGTGATCCTCGACCTGCAGCATCTGCGGGAGCCGCTGACGGTCAGTGACGGTGGCGCCCACGTCGGGGCGGCCGTGACGTGGCGACAACTCGACGGCGTCGCCGGTGCCCGGGGGCTGCGGCTGCCGCCCGACCCTTCGAGCTCCGCCTACTGTACCATCGGCGGCATGACGGCCACCAACGCCGCCGGTGCCCGGTCCCTGCAGTACGGGACGATGCGACGGTGGGTCGAGGGCGTCGAGGTCGTCGTCGGCGACGGCGAGATCGTCCGACTGACCCGCAGCGAACCGATGACGTCGGGCGGTTCCGCGCTCGAATCCCGGTTCGTCACCCGAGCGGCGCCGGAGATCCGGTCCGCCGCCACCGTGATCCGCCAGCGGTTCCCGCGCACCACCAAGAATTCGGCGGGATACGCGCTCGACGCATACCTGGACTCCGGAAGTCTCGTCGACCTGGTCGTGGGGTCGGAGGGAACGCTCGGGGTGATCACGGCCGTCGATGTTCGGCTTGCGCCGCGCCCGCACACCGTGGCGTCCATGCTCGTCGGGCTCCCCGACCTGACCGAGCTCGCCAACGCCGTGGAGCGTCTCCTGCCCCTGCGGCCCGCTGCCCTGGAACTGCTGGACCGGTCGTTCCTGCGACTCACCGAGCGCCACACGTCGTTCCCCGTGGGCGACTGGCAGGCGGCGCTGCTGCTCGACTTCGAGGGATCGGACGCTGAAGTCGCCGACGTCGCCGATCGCGCGGAGCGGACGATCTCCGACGTCGCCGCCTTCACCCGCCGGGCGGTCGGGCAGGGGGAGCGCGACGCGATCTGGAGCCTGCGGCACGCCGCGAGTCCGACGCTGGCCAGTCTCCCGGACACGCGGCGATCCCTGCAGGTGATCGAGGACGGGTGCGTGCCGGTGCCGCAGCTCGGTGCGTACCTCCGTGGCGTGCACGAAGCGGCGGCGGCGGCGCGCGTCGATGTGGTGGCGTTCGGGCACGCCGGGGACGGCCACCTGCACGTCAATGCTCTCGTCGACACGACCGAGGCCGGATTCGAGGCCCGCCTGGCGAGCCTGCTCGAACGCGTCACCGCGCTCGTGCTGGAACTCGGGGGTACGCCAAGCGGGGAGCACGGGGACGGACGCCTGCGGGCCGACGCCGTCGCCGCCCTCTATGGCGAGCGGCTCGTCGAGGTGTTCCGCTCCGTCAAGCGGGCGTTCGATCCCGCCGGGGTCCTGAACCCCGGCGTCATCGTGCGCGCGGAGGGGGTCGCGGTCCCGGGCTTCAAGGTCGGGCCGGGGGCGGCGCCGATCCCGCCCGAGGTCGCGGGGCGGCTGCGGCAGGTGGAGCGGAGCGCGGGCTGGGGCATTCCCAAGCTGGAGTTGCTTCGGGATCCGGATCCGCACTAATTCCTCTATAGAGGCGGGACGGCGTCATCCGTCGGCCGCCGTCTTCGAAGGCTTCCGTGCAACCCGGGACGCGATGCGACAGTATCTCGATCTCCTGCAGCACATCCTGGACGACGGCCATGACAAGCCGGACCGGACGGGCACCGGCACGCTGTCCATCTTCGGCCATCAGATGCGGTTCGACCTCGCCCGCGGATTCCCGCTCGTCACGACGAAGCGGCTGCACCTCAAGTCAATCGTGTACGAGCTGCTGTGGTTCATCCGGGGGGACACCAACGTCGGCTACCTTCGGGACCATGGCGTGAGCATCTGGGACGAGTGGGCGGACGAGCGCGGAGACCTCGGCCCGATCTACGGTGCGCAGTGGCGCTCGTGGCCGGGCCCCGACGACTTCCGGGTGGACCAACTCTCCCAGGTCATCGACCGGATCCGCACCGACCCCGACTCCCGCCGACACATCGTCACCGCGTGGAATCCCGGGATGTTGCCGCAGATGGCGTTGCCGCCGTGCCACATCCTGTTCCAGTTCTACGTGGCCGGCGGCCGGCTGTCGTGTCAGCTGTATCAGCGGAGTGCGGACGTGTTCCTCGGGGTGCCGTTCAACATCGCCTCGTACGCGCTGCTCACGGCAATGGTGGCCCGGGTGACGGGACTCGAGCCGGGGGAGTTCATCCACACCTTCGGCGACGCCCACCTCTACCGGAATCACCTCGACCAGGCCCGGCTCCAGTTGCGCCGTGAGCCTCGGCCTCTTCCCCGTCTGCACCTCAACCCGGCGGTGCGCGCGATCACCGAGTTCACGTACGAGGACGTCCGGATCGAAGGGTACGACCCCCACCCGCGGATCGCCGCGGAGGTGGCCGTCTGATCGTTTCGCTCATCTGCGCCATGGCCGAGAACCGCGTCATCGGCCGGGCCGACGCGCTTCCCTGGCACCTGCCGCGGGACATGCGCCGATTCAAGCGCCTGACGACCGGTCACGCCGTGATCATGGGTCGCAGGACCTTCGAGACCCTCCCCGCACCGCTGCCCGATCGGCGCAACGTCGTCCTGACCCGCGATCCCTCCTACCGACGGTCCGGCATCGAGGTCGTCCACACGCTGGACGCCGCGCTGGCACTCGTCGCCGGCGCGCAGGAGGTGTTCGTCGCCGGCGGGGCCGAGGTCTACCGCGGAGCGCTGCCGGTCGCGGACCGCATCCATCTCACCGTCGTCCACGCGACGGTGGACGGCGACACGTTCTTTCCCGAGATCACGATGGAGGCGTGGCGCCTCGTCGAAGACCTGCGGTTCGCGGCGGACGAGCGGCACGCGTTCGCCTGCAGCTTCCGACGGTACGAGAGGCGCACGCACCGATCCTGAGCGCGTTCGCGCCGCTTCCACACCCGCGGTCGACGCCGTCGGCGGACGCGACGCACGCCGTCGCAACCGACGACGGCCGAAAAAAACTATTGCATATCTCATCGTGTTCTCTTATCGTGTTGCGCAACAGAAACTCCGGCCGGAGTGCACTTGCGCATTGGGCTCGCCTACAACCAGCGACCGGACGACGTCATCATCGACGGTGACGGCGAACGTCGCACCACCTTCGAACCCCTGACCGACGCCTACGTAGAGTGGGATGACGCGGAGACGATCGCCGCCGTCCGCGGCGCGCTGCGCGCGTTCGGCGACGTCGTCATGCTCGAAGCGGTGGGCGACTTCGCGACGCGGCTCGCCGCGGCGCGGGTCGACTTCCTCTTCAACATGGCAGAAGGCACGCTCGGCCCGAACCGCGAGGCGCACGTGCCGGCCATCGCCGAATTCCTCGGCGTGCCCTATCTCGGCAGCGATCCGCTGACGCTGGGGCTGTCGCTGCACAAGGTCCGGGCAAAGGAGGTCTTCCGACAGCGCGGCATTCCCACGGCGGCGTTCACGTGGATCGAAACGGACGACGACCTCCACGTGCTGGCGAACGGCCAGCGTTACCCCGTGTTCCTCAAGCCGGTGTGGGAAGGGTCGTCCAAGGGCATCGCCGAGGCCAACTACGTGGCCACCGCGGCGGAGGCCCAGGCTCGGGCGCGCCATCTGCTCGCCACCTACCAGCAGCCGGTGCTGGCCGAGGCGTTTCTGCCGGGTGAGGAATTCACGGTGGCGATCCTCGGCAACGGGGCCGACGCCCGCGCGCTGCCGATCATCCGCTATCGGTTCGAGGCGCTGCCCTCGGGCGCGCTCCCCATCATGGGATACGAGGCGAAGTGGAAGTGGGACGTGCCGGACAATCCGCTCGACGTGCTCGAGTGTCCCGCCGAGATCGACGGCCCCCTCGCGGAGCGCGTCCGGAAGACGGCGATCGCCGCGTTCCACGCGCTCGGGTGCCGGGACTGGGCGCGGGTCGATGTGAGGCTCGACGGCGACGGCGTGCCGAATGTGATCGAGATCAATCCCCTGCCCGGGATCATCCCGGACCCGGTGGCCAACAGCTGCTTCCCCCGCGCGGCGTGGGCCGCCGGCATGACGTACGACGAGCTCATCCAGGCCGCGGCGCGGACGGCGTGGCGCCGAATCACGGGTCGCGAGCTGGCCCCCGAGCGCATGAACGGGGCGGCTGCGTGAAGACCGTCGTGATCTACGACCGCGGCGCCGAGAGCTGGGCGCCGGAAGACATCCAGGCGGTTCTGGACTCCGTGGAGAGCGTGAGCGAGGTGCTCGCGGCCGCCGGGCAGAAGGTCACCCGCGTTCCGGTGGATACGGATTTGGCGTGGTTCGATGCCGTGCGTCGCGCCGACCTCGTGTTCAATCTGTGCGAGGGCGTGGGCGGGGTGAGTCGCCTGGAGTATCCGGTCGCGTCCGCGATCGAGCTGGCGGGTGTGCCGTGCACCGGCACGTCGGCGTGGACGATGACGGTTTGCCATCGGAAGCCGGTGCTCAATGCCGTGCTCCAGTCCCACGGCCTCCCGGTTCCGCGGTGGACGGTTCCCGTCGTCGGCGACGAGAGCGAGGATTTCCTGCTGCCTGCGATCGTCAAGCCCGCAGCGGAGGACGCCAGCATCGGGATCGAGCAGTCCTCCGTGGTCGCCACGCCCGAGATGCTCGCCGAACGGGTCCGCCAGCTTCGCGCGCGGCACGGGCAGGTCATGGTCCAGGAGTATGTCCCGGGACGCGAGTTCAACGTCGGGTTCGTCGGTCAGCGCGCCCTCCCGGTTTCCGAGATCGATTTCTCCGCCATGCCCAGCGGAGCGTGGCCGATCGTGTCGTTCGCGGCGAAGTGGCACGACCACAGCGCGGAGTACGCCGGCACGAAGCCGGTGTGCCCGGCCGACATCGACGCCCACCTGGCGACCCGCCTGGTCGAGACCGCGCGGGAGGCCTGGCGCGCCGTCGAGGGACAGGGATACGGTCGCGTGGATCTCCGGCTCGACACGGACGGTCAGCCGTGGGTCCTGGAGGTCAATCCCAATCCGGATCTCTCGAAGGACGCCGGACTGGCGAACATGGCGCGTGCGTTCGGCTGGTCCTACGCGGATCTCGTGCGGGCGATCGTCGATGCGGCGCTCGATCGGCCGGCGGCGGCGCGTCCCTCCCACCCGCAGAAGGTGTCGGCCGCGTGAGCACGTCCGACGCCGTTGTGACGCTCGGGCCCCTGCGGGCAGCCGACCGGGAGCGCGTGCGCCCCATGGTGACCGGGACCGGGGTCTTCCGGATGGACGAGGTGGACGTGGCCGTCGAAGTGTTCGACGACGCGGTCGCGCGGCCGGGCGTGGACTACCACGGGATCGGCGCGCACGACGACGCGGGCACGTTCCTCGGATTCGCGATCTGGGGTCACACGCCGTGCACGACGGCGACGTGGGATCTCTACTGGATCGTCGTCGACCGGTCTGCCCAGCGCTTCGGGCTGGGGCGACGACTGATGGACGCCGCCGAGCGGGACATCCGGTCCCGCGACGGGCGGCTGGTGGTGGTCGAGACCTCGTCGCGCGACGACTACGGTCCGACCAGGAAGTTCTACGAGTCGATTGGCTACGACAGGACCGCGCGCATCGCGGGATACTATGCGCCGCAGGACGACCTGATCGTCTACACCAAGGTTCTCGATCCTCCCGAAACAGCGGCGGGACACTATGGCTGATTGGCAGAAGCTCCTCCACGAACGTGGTATCCGAACGCTGCAACAGCTGGTGGAGAAGTTCGGGGCTGAGCACTTCCCCGACCTCGAGCGTCTGCAGGAGGCGGTGGACAATTTCGAGTTCCGGATCTCGCCGGCGATGGCCGATCTGATCCAGGAGCCGGGCGACCCGATCTGGCGTCAGTACGTGCCCGACTTGCAGGAGCTCGAGGTCGTGGACGGCGTGGCGGACAGTCTCGACGAGGAATCGGACAGTCCCGTGCCGAACATCACGCACCGCTATCCGGACCGGGCCCTGTTCCTGGTGAGTCCGGTCTGTGCGACGTACTGCCGATTCTGCACGCGACGCCGCAAGGTGGGCGACCCGGAGAAGATCCCGCTCGCCCAGCTGGAGAGCGCGTTCAAGTACATCGAGCGGCACACGGAGATCCGGGACGTGATCCTGTCCGGCGGCGACCCGCTGCTACTCTCCGACCGGCGCCTCGACCAGATTCTCAGCCGCCTGCGGAAGATCCCGCACCTGCAGATCATTCGGATCGGCAGCCGCGTACCGTGCCATCTGCCCGAGCGGATCACGCCCGAACTGTGCGCGGTGCTGAAGAAGCACCATCCCCTGTACATCAACACGCACTTCAACCACCCGGTCGAGTTGACCCCGGCCGCCGTCAAGGGACTCGGGATGCTGGCGGACGCCGGCGTGCCGCTCGGCTGCCAGACGGTCCTGCTCAAGGAGGTGAACGACGACGTGGGCATCATGCGCGACCTGATGCAGAAGTTGCTCGCCGCGCGGGTGCGCCCCTACTACATCTATATGTGCGACAACGTGGCCGGCGTCGAGCACTTCAAGACGACCGTCACCAAGGGTCTCGAGATCGTCCGCGGATTGCGTGGATGGACGAGCGGACTCGCCGTGCCGCATTTCGTCATCGACGCCCCCGGCGGCGGCGGCAAGATCCCCCTGCTGCCCGAGTACCTGGAGCGGATCACGGAAGACGAGGTCGTGCTACGGAACTACCAGGGCGACCGGTACATCTATCCCCAGGTCCGGAAGGAAGCGCTGGTGGCGGCCGGACTCGCCGAGCCCGAATACGGGATCCTCGAGGGCTTCGAGACCCCCGCGGCGGGCGGCCGGCAGAATGGGAAGGGCGCCGGCAAGAACGGCAATCGCCGCTCGACGAAACGGTCGAAGTAGCGGCCTCGCGGACGGATGACGGGCCGGCCCGC
>Ga0209536_100002311_pt1 | contig 30981 bp, 21 predicted proteins | sample DeeMarSeWOR28_12_FD_187461 | JGI IMG/M metagenome (GOLD analysis project Ga0209536, IMG submission 187461) | Marine sediment microbial communities from White Oak River estuary, North Carolina - WOR-2-8_12 (SPAdes) (version 2) | ecosystem: Environmental > Aquatic > Marine > Intertidal zone >... | reverse complement strand
TGCAGCTCGACCAAATACAGGAAAAGACGGAAGAACAGGAGTAACACTACCGATTCGAACGAGATTCAAATTAACGATTTTATAAGGATGTTTGTTATGTCAGAAAATTACGATTGCATTATAGTTGGTGCCGGGCCGGCAGGACTGGCGGCGGCTCTTTATACCGCCCGTGACAGACTCAAGACCCTAGTTCTTGAAAAATTCATGCCGGGAGGACAAATCAACAATACCGAAAGGATAGAAAACTATCCCGGCATTGAGCGAATCGATGGACCCGGGCTTATCCAACAGATGCTAAAACAGGCCAAAACTTTCGGCGCCGAGATAAAGACCGGCGGCGAGGTAACCAGCCTGGAAAAACTAAAAGACGGCAAAATCTCCGTCCAATGCGACAAGGATACTTATACAGCAAGGACCGTTATTTTAGCCCCGGGCAGCGACTACCGCAAACTCGGCGTCCCCGGCGAAGACGTGTTTCGCGGTTCGGGTGTCAGCTATTGCGGAACCTGCGATGCGCCGTTTTTTAAGGGAAAGCACGTTGTTGCGGTCGGAGGAGGCAATACGGCGGTGGAAGAAACCTTGCATCTGACAAAATTTGCCGAGAAGGTCACAATGATACACCGAAGAGACGAATTCCGTGCTGCAAGAATCCTCGTCGAGGAGCTGCTGGCAAAGGCCAACGAACCGGACTCGAACCTGATTATCCAGTACAGCACCATCGCAACTGCTATCAATGGTGAGAACAAAGTCCAGTCAGTCAGGCTGAAAGACGTCAAAAGTAACAAAGAAGAAGATTATGCCTGCGACGGCGTGTTCGTATTCGTAGGTATGGAACCGAATACTGGATTTCTCAAAGGCTTTGTGGAACTAACCGAACAGGAATTCATAAAATGCGACTGCGCGTATCTTCGCACAAACGTACCAGGAGTGTTCGTGGCGGGTGATTGCAGAATCGGAGCAGCCATGCAGCTTGCCACCGCAGTCGGCGACGGCGTAGTCGCCGCCATGATGCTCAAGCAGTACTTTAGAGATCCTAAATGGTGGAACGAACCTGTCAGCGACGTACTTCAGCCAGGCGGATGGTAAAATCAATTGACTATTAACAATTGATTATTGACTATTTGCACATAACCTGTTATCAATAGTCAATAGACAATTTATGCCATAGGTATAGAAAATAATCAATGTAGAAAGGACAAAATAATGGCTGGTAGTGTAATTGAGCTAACCGATGCTACTTTTGATAACACTGTTCACAATTCCGATGTGCCGGTACTCGTTGATTTCTGGGCGCCCTGGTGCGGACCATGTAAAATGATAGCCCCAATCATCGAGGAAATTGCCGATGAATACTCGGACAAGGCAAAAATCTGCAAGCTCGATACAGATGAAGCCCGCGATAGTGCCATGGAATTCGGCATAAGTGCGATACCAACGATTATCCTGTTTAAGGATGGGCAGGTTCAGAAAAAATGGGTGGGTTTGACCAGTAAAAAGGACCTCACCGAAGCAATCGACGAGTTCCTTTGAAAGCACAATGTATCTGAATCATACCTGGCCTTTCGCCAATAAACAAATATACACAACCAGTAGCTTTACCAAAGGTTCCAGTGTTAAATTAATGACATAACGCAGAGGGAATCCCAAAATGATCTGCGAAGACCTCAAGGGTAGGAGTGTTTTGGTTACCGGCTCCAGCAGTGGAATAGGCTCGGCGACGGCCATCCTATTCAGCCAGCAGAATTGTTTTGTCGGAGTTCATTACTTCCGCACGCCCGAAGGAGCACAGAAAACACTCGAAGAAGTAAAGAAAGAAAGCGACGGAATTCTGCTCCACGCGGACGTCCGCGACGAAAAGCAAGTCGAGCAAATGATCAAGCAGTTCGCAGATAAAGCTAGTGGAATCGATATTCTCATAAACAACGCCGGCACATTAATCGACAGGCAATCCTTCGAAAGTGGTACGCTGGATTATCACGAAGATGTTTACGCTACCAATGTACGCAGTATCTTCCTGGTAACAAGAGCTGCCCTTCCGTATCTCAAGAAAAGCAAGGGAAATATTGTCAATATCGGCTCGGTCGGCGGCCATACCGGCGGAGCCGGCGGCTCAGGCATATATTGCGGTGCAAAAGCCGCCGTAGCTACTGAAACAATTGGAATGGCAAAAGAATTCGCCAAATACGGAATCAGAGTCAACAGTGTCCTGCCCGGCTTTATCGAGACACGTTTTCACGAGCAGTTCAGCACTGCCCAGCGAAGGAAAGAAGTGGCCCGGGAAACTCCGTTAGGCAGGAACGGCACCGCCGAAGACGTCGCAAAAGCAATTTTGTTTTTGGCAAGTAATGCGGCAAGTTTTATAACCGGTGAATATATCGCCGTCAACGGCGGTTTATACATGAGAGCGTAAAACAAACACAGAAACAATTGAAGGAGAGAAAAGATGCTTAGTTCAAGGTATGTATTGCTCCAGACACTTGGCACAATTACCACATTAATTATTCTGCTGCCTGCAGCCTATGGACAATCTCGGCCCGAGTGGGAGAATCCGCAGATAGTCGCCATAAACAAAGAGCCGGGACACTGCACGTTAGTACCTTACCCGGACACCGGGTCGGCACTTAAATGCGAGCGCCAGAACTCGGAATTCTACAAGTCGCTAAACGGCAAGTGGAAATTCAACTGGGTCAGCAAGCCCTCGGACAGGCCGGTTGATTTCTACAAACCTAATTACGATGTTAGCAAATGGGATGAGATTCCAGTTCCATCAAACTGGCAGATGCACAGCTACGGCCGGCCGATTTATCTCAATATGAGGTACCCTTTCCCTGTGAATCCACCTTATATCCCCCATGATTATAATCCGGTCGGTTCCTACCGAACCGAATTCGAGATTCCCGGGGCATGGGAAGACCGTCAGGTTTTCCTTCATTTCGACGGCATCAAAAGCGCCTCATACTTCTGGCTCAACGGCCAAAGCGTCGGATACAGTCAGGACAGTATGCTGCCCGCCGAATTTAACATCACAAAATACCTAAAGCAAGGCAAGAACACTCTCGCCGTCGAAGTTTATCGCTGGTCCGACGGCAGCTATCTCGAAGACCAGGACATGTGGCGGCTCAGCGGAATTTATCGAAACGTCTATCTTTTTTCGACGCCGCATGTACATGTCCGGGATTTTGCCGTACGCACCGACCTTGATGACAGTTACACCGATGCTACCTTGATGATCCATCCCAGAATCACCAACTATACCACGGATGATCTTAAAGGATGGACAGTTGAAGCACAGCTTTACGACGCCGAAGCAAAGCCGGTCCTGTCCGAAGCTTTATCCAGAAGCGTATCATCGATCATCGGTGAAAGATACCCACAAAGAGGAAATGTGCCGTTTGGACTGTTGCAGACAACTATAAACAATCCGCATAAGTGGTCCGCTGAGTCACCGTATCTGTATACACTTGTACTGATGCTCAAGGATTCCGGTGGCAAGGTTGTCGAAATTGAAAGCTGCCGGGTCGGCTTCCGAGAGGCCGAAATAAAAGACGGCCAGCTTTTCGTTAACGGCAAATCTATCAAGCTATTCGGTGTCAACCGGCACGAACACGATCCCGATCACGGCCGGGCTATTCCCGTCAGCCGGATGATTCAGGATATGAAGCTGCTCAAGACACATAATCTAAACGCCGTCCGAACGTCTCATTATCCCGACGATCCCGTATGGTACGACCTGTGCGACGAATACGGCATCTATCTGATTGACGAAGCCAATCTCGAAACACATGGTGTGGGCGGATACTTCTCGAACGTGCCGGAATGGAACACTGCCTTCATGGAACGTGCAATCAGGATGGTCGAACGGGACAAGAACCACCCATCCGTAATCATCTGGTCGCTGGGCAACGAAAGCGGCTGCGGTCCAAACCACCAAGCCATGGCTGAATGGATACATTACTATGACCCAACCCGCCCTGTGCATTACGAAGGGGCAGCAGCAAGACCCCATGATCCTGATTACGTCGATATGATAAGCCGCATGTACGCACGAATCCCAGAAATTATCCGCTTAGCTACCGACCCGGACGACAATCGCCCCATGGTACTTTGCGAGTACGCCCATGCTATGGGCAACTCTGTCGGTAACCTGAAGGAATACTGGGACGCCATCCGTTCGCACAAGCGCCTTATCGGAGGCTTTATCTGGGACTGGGCAGATCAGGGCCTGCGAAAAACCGATGAGGATGGCAAAGAATTCTGGGCCTATGGAGGCGACTACGGCGACAATCCGAACGACGGCAATTTTTGCTGTAACGGGCTGGTCCAGCCCGACCGCAGACCAAATCCTTCACTAATTGAGGTCAAGAAAGTTTACCAGCGTATCAGTGTCACGCCCGTCGAGCTTTCAGCAGGTACCGTTAAGATTCGCAACGAATACGATTTCATCGATCTCGACTTCATTGACGCCTTATGGGAATTGACAGAGGATGGAAAAACAATCCAGAAAGGTAAACTACCGAAAGTATCTCTGCCTCCCGACGAGGATAAACAAATCGATGTCCCATTCGAAAAACCAAATCTGCAGCCCGGCGCCGAATACCTGCTGAAGATTAGCTTTGCCCTGGCCGATGATATCCCCTGGGCTGAAAAAGGACACGTAGTAGCCTGGGAGCAGTTCGTCATTCCATTCGATACTCCACGGGCGCCTTCGGTTGATATTGCTACAATGGCACCGCTGAAGCTGCAGGAATCGGACACCGTACTGAAGATTACGGGCAAAGATTTTGAACTTGTCGTCAGCAAATCAAGCGGAGCGATCGAGTCGTTCAAATTCGACGGCAAAGAATTAATCGCAGAGCCACTGGTTCCCAATTTCTGGCGACCGCCGATAGATAATGACAACGGCAACGGGATGCCGCGACGCCTGGGTATCTGGCGCCGAGCCGGCCAGGACAGAAAGGTCGGTAAGGTGGAATCGGAACATATCTCGCCGCAGATTATACGCATTACTGCCGAAGCCTCGCTTCCAGTTGCAGACAACTGGAAATATACATCTGTTTATACCGTCTTTGGCAGCGGTGATATAATCGTCGCCGGCAGCATCGAACCAGGTGACGAGCTTTCACAAGAACTATCGCGATTCGGAATGCAGATGGCTATACCGGGTGAGTTCAGCACAATGAGCTGGTATGGCCGGGGCCCCAACGAAAGCTACTGGGACCGTAAAACCGGCTCGTCCATAGGTCTTCACTCAGGACCGGTTGAAGAGCAATTCCACCCGTACGTGCGCCCGCAGGAAACTGGCAACAAAACCGATGTCCGATGGATGGCTCTGACCAACAAAAGTGGCGCCGGATTGCTGGCTGTCGGTATGCCGCTGCTCTACGCGAGCGCCTGGCCGTTTACGATGGACGATTTGGAAAAGAGCACGCACATAAACGAGTTGCCGCGGCGAGACACAATCACTGTCAACCTCGATTACAAGCAGATGGGCGTCGGCGGTGACGATAGCTGGGGCGCACGAACGCATCCGGAATATACACTACCGGCGAAAGCTTACAGCTACCAGTTTAGGCTGCGGCCGTACACACCAGACATGGGCGATATCAATTCCGTCGCTCGTAAGACCATAAATGTACCTGACAACTAATAACCCTGCTATTCATGGAGGTAACTTAAAGTGAAGGACCAAGTTATCAGATTAATAATCATAATGGCAGCAGCAACAGCAATGTGTGCCGGTTGTCACCAAGCAACGGACACAAAAGTCGCCGCAACTACAGCAAAGAGCGAAAAAGCAGAAACAATCTCCCTGGCGGGCCGATGGTCCTTTAAGCTCGATCCTAAAGATGTCGGCCGGCAGGAAAAATGGTACTCAGGCAAACTTGCCGATAGTATAAAGCTGCCAGGCTCTACAGCAGAGAACGGCTACGGCGATGATTTGTCGATCGATACGAAATGGACCGGTCAGATCGTCGATAAGTCATGGTTCACCGAGGACAAATACGAAAAATACAGACAACCCGGTAACATAAAGATTCCATTCTGGCTGACACCGGTAAAGCATTACGTCGGGCCGGCCTGGTACCAGAAGCAGGTCGATGTCCCGAAAAGCTGGAGCGGCAACCGAATCACGCTACTGCTGGAACGATGTCACTGGGAAACAAAGGTCTGGGTGGATGGAACCGCAGCCGGCATGCAGGACAGCCTGTGTACGCCGCAGCTTCACGACCTGAGCGATCTTTTGACGCCGGGCAGACATACGCTGACTGTCCGTGTGGACAATTCAGTTAAATATAATGTCGGAGTCAATGCCCACTCGGTCAGCGACCACACGCAATCGAACTGGAACGGTATAACCGGGCGTATGGAACTTCAGGCAACCGACAGAGTATGGATCGACGACATCCAGGTCTATCCGGATATCCAGGACAAATCGGCAAAGCTGGTTGTGACTATTAGAAACGAAACAAACAAGCGAGTCAGCGGAACACTCACAATGGCAGCAAAAAGCTGGAATACCAAACAAAGTCATGCTCCGGCAAAAAAGATTGTCAAATTCGTGGCGTCAGAACCAGAAACTGTCATTGAAGTCGATTATCCGATGGGCGATGATGTGCTGCTATGGGACGAATTTTCCCCGGCGATGTACCGACTGAATGTCTCACTAAATGCCGCCGCGGTCAACAAGGCGTTCAGCAACGAAAAGGCCGTTGCGTTCGGCATGCGCGAGATAGGAACGAAAGGTACACAGTTTACTATTAACGATCGCTTGACCTTCCTTCGCGGGACGCTGGAGTGCTGTATTTTCCCTCTAACCGGATACCCGCCGACGAACGTCGAAGAATGGCTGCGGATATTACGAGTTGCCAAAGCCCACGGCCTCAACCACATACGCTTTCATTCCTGGTGTCCGCCGGAGGCGGCGTTCGAGGCTGCTGACAGGCTGGGAATTATGTTCCACGTCGAATGCCCTGCTTGGACGACAATAGGTGACGGCAAGCCAATCGACAAATACATCTATGCCGAGGGCGACCGGATTCTAAAAGCATACGGCAATCACCCATCGTTCTGTATGTTCGCATATGGCAACGAACCCGGCGGGCGCAATCAAAAAAGATTTCTCGGAGACCTGGTTAATTACTGGAAGGCCAAAGACCCCCGCCGGCTTTATACAAGCGCCGCCGGCTGGCCCATCATCCCGGAGAACCAGTATCACAGCACACCGGGCCCTCGCGGCCACCAGTGGGGCGCAGGTCTGAGCAGCCGTTTTAACGCAAAACCACCTGATACTGCGATGGACTACAGCGACTTCGTAAAAGAATACGATGTCCCCATTGTCAGCCATGAAATCGGCCAGTGGTGTGTCTATCCGAATCTGAAGGAAATACCCAAATATAAAGGCGTGCTACGCCCTCTGAACTTCGAGATTTTCCGAGATTCACTCGCCGCTAATTACATGCTCGACCAGGCCGAAGACTTTCTCCTTGCCTCCGGCAAATTACAGGCCCTGCTGTACAAGGAAGAAATTGAATCAGCCCTGCGCACACCCGGCTTCGGCGGTTTTCAACTGCTGGATATCCACGATTTCCCAGGCCAGGGAACGGCTCTGGTCGGGATACTAGATCCCTTCTGGGATTCGAAAGGATACATAGAAGCGAAAGAGCATCATAAATACTGCTGCGAGACTGTCCCTCTTGCTCTAATGAAAAAACGTATCTGGACCACAGACGAAAAATTCAATGCCGAAGTTGAAATCGCCCATTTCGGGCCAGCTCCGATCCGGGATGCCGTCCCCCTCTGGTCTGTCAACTATGCCGACGGACGCAAAGTCGCATCCGGTAAGTTGCCTTCAAGAACAATTCCTCTTGGTAACGGCACTGAGCTGGGCCAGATTGAAGCGATGCTTGAAAATGTTGACGCCCCGGCAAAACTTGTTGTGACCATATCACTTGAAGGAACGCCCTATAAAAATAGTTGGGATATCTGGGTATATCCTGCCGGGCTCAATACTCAACCGTCGGATAATGTGCTCATCGCCGAAAAGTTCAACGAGCAGGCAAAAGCGGCTCTAAAAGACGGCGAGAAAGTGCTACTGATGCCGCCGCTGAATTCCATCGACAGCGACGTGCCGGCGGCGTTTACAACAATCTTCTGGAACACGCAATGGACGGCCCAACAGCCGCCGCATACGTTGGGGATTTTATGTAACCCGAAACATCCGGCACTGGCGCATTTTCCTACCGAGTTTCACAGCAACTGGCAGTGGTGGGATATTACAACCAAATCCAGATTCATGATTCTCGATGAATTCCCAACCGAACTTCGCCACATCGTGCAGGTGATTGACGACTGGAACACCAATCGCAGGCTCGGCATTATTTTTGAGGCAAAGGTAGGCAAGGGCAAACTGCTCGTATCCGGCATTGACCTTAAAAACAATCTTAACGAACGCCCCGCCGCCAGGCAAATGCTTCACAGCCTGCTGAAGTACATGGACAGCAAAGCATTTGTCCCCAAGAGCAGCATTGACGTCAAACTTATACAATCCTTATTTAGAAAACCCTCTCTATTAAGCAGTGCCCGCCTGACTATGTCCGACAGCGAGGCGCCCGGCTTCGAAGCCCGCAATATCATAGACGGTAATCCGAACACTATCTGGCACACCCCATGGGGCGACAACGCCCCTACATACCCTCACGAATTCCGGATCGAGCTTCCGGAGAACCTTAAAATTACAGGATTCACGTATCTTCCCCGGCAGGAAATGTCAAACGGCTGGATTAACCAATACGAGGTATATGTCAGCGCCGACGGACACAACTGGGGCGAGCCAGCAGCAACGGGGAATTTCGAAAAGAATCGGAACAAGAAGAAAGTTCTCTTCGACAAAATCATAGAAGGCCGCTTATTCCGCTTTGTGGCACTTTCAGGATTCGACGGACAGATATTTGCGTCAATGGCCGAACTCGACATCATTCCGGCTTCGGAAAAATAAGAAACACTGCCGAATACTTTTACCAGAAGATGATATAGAAAGCAATTACTCCCGCTATCACCAGACCGCCAGTGAGTTTAACTTCAGGCGCAGTTTTTATTTCAACGTCCTCACGAACCGGCAATTCCCTCGGTTTATCTAAGGGCTTGAAGAAAGTAATCAATCCCATAATCATCAGAACAAGCTGGAATGTAATCGCGACCTCAATCAGGAAGTGCAAATCCGGAGCAAATTTCTGAAACAGACCATAAATAATCGGTCCGGCAATCAACGCTGTCACTCCGGCGGCGCCGGGTGCTTTTGTTACCATCATGCCGAACAGAAACGCCGCTACTACGCCGGGCCAGATATATCCCTGAAACAGCTGAATATATTGAAAAACACCGCCAAACTTTTCGTCATCCAGCATCGGCGCCAATAGACAGCCTGCAACGACAAAAACCATCGTCATAATACGCCCAAGAAACAACAAACGTCTCTGGGAAGCATTGCGGTCGAACATCCGGCTATATACATCCATCGTAAAAATCGTCGAGGCGGAATTCAACATCGAAGCAAGCGAGCTGATTACCGCACCGGCAATCGCTGCGAACATAAAGCCCCGTAATCCCGCCGGAACCATATTGCGAATCAACATTGGAAACGCCTCATCAGCCTTTGCCATTTCACTACCATAGAGCTGATAAGACATAATACCTGGCATCACAATTGCGAACGGCACCAACAGCCACAACGCCCCCGCGAAGATTACTCCAAGCTGCCCGTCACGGAGCGTCCTGGCTGCCAGATTACGCTGGACAATATACTGGTTCAAGCCGCAATAATAAACCAGCACAATCCACATACCACCGAACACACCCGTCCAGGGCAATCCCTCATGATCGGACGGAAGGACCATATGAAGTTTGTCCGTGTTGGTGGTTGAGAACTGCTCCCAGCCGCCGCAAGCATCCAGGCCAAGAAAGAAAATCATAACACCGCCGGCAAGCAACGCCAATCCTTGGAATAAATCCGCCCAAGCCACTGCTTTCAATCCTCCCCATACTGTGTAAATCGCAGCAATGATGCCGATCAACCAGACACCCTGCCTCATCGAAAGGCCAAATATTGTCCGCAGCGTCAATCCCCCTGAATAAAGTACGGCAGTAAGCAGGACAACCACATAAATCACAACCGTGGTTAACGCCATAATCGCACGGGCAGTGGAGTTGTATCTATGTTCGAGGTATTCCGGCATGGTATAGATACCGGCTCTGAGAAAACGAGGTAACAAGGTAAATGCAATAATTACTATCCCGATGCTTCCGAACAACTGCCAATTGCTCACCGCCAGCCCGATGCTCCCCGCTCCCTGTCCGGCCATGCCCACAAACTGCTCCGTCGAGATATTGGCAGCAACAATTGAAATGCCAATAAGCCACCACTTCAAACCACGTCCGGCTAAAAAGTAATCCTCGCTTGTCTTCTCCTTACGGCTCTTGAACATGCTGAAAACAACGACAAAACCGATGAAAGCCAGGAATACTCCGATATCAAAAAGATTCAGTTCCATGATAAAACTTCAACTCCCAATCTTATATTTATAAAGAATTTCGTAATTATAATCTTTCTGGTGCGAACTGCAAATCAAACAATCACAGTTTATCCCCTAAAGCTTGAAAGATAAAACTTGCATTCAACGACTTTTTTCTGATATATAAGGTACGTAATGAGAAAACGAATATGGAACTCTGGTAAGGCAGGATATTATGGCTGATGTTTTTTTCAGGTCGATGAATAGAAGGAGCTTCATTCAAACTAGTTTGGCCACCTTCGGAACATTAATTAGCCTCAATTCCGGTTGCGGCACGGATTTAATGAAAGCTGATGAAAAGCAAGCCAATCTGGCGCTTCTGGCTGATACTCATATCCCGGAGGACGTCGAGAATAATTACCGGGGATTCTATCCATATCAAAACTTGGAGAAAACCATTCCGGACATCATCTCCGCCTCACCGGACGGGGTATTTATTGCCGGTGATCTAGCACGGTTGACCGGTGAATCAGGTGACTATGATAATCTTAAAAAGCTCCTGAGTCCTGTTGCGGAAAAAACGCCCATTTTTATGGCGCTCGGCAACCATGACAACCGGGAAAACTTCTTGAAGGTTTTTGACGAGACGCCCGGAGAAAAGCCTGCTGTCAAAGGTAAATATGTAACTGTCGTCGAAAAGGCGCCTATACGCATAATCATGCTGGATTCGCTTCTTTATGTTAACAAAGTACCGGGATTATTAGGCAAAGCACAGAGGCAGTGGCTGGAAAATTATCTGAAAGAATGCGATGATACGCCGACGATTCTCTGCTTTCATCATACTTTGTCGGATGGTGACGGTGATCTGCTGGATGTGCTGCGACTATTTAACATGATTGCACCCATCAACAAGGTTAAGGCGATTGTTTACGGCCATTCCCACGTTTACGGATACTCCGAATTCGAAGGGATTCACCTGATAAATCTCCCGGCAGTGGGATATAATTTCAACGACAGCGATCCCGTCGGCTGGGTGGAAGCTCGCCTGACAAGTCGGGGCGGCGATTTTGTGCTGCATGCCGTCGGCGGCAATCAGGAACATGACGGAAGCGTAAACAATCTGACATGGCGAAAGGGATAAGAGGACGGATTTTTAATGCTTCTTTCAGCACGGATGAAAAATAAACAATGGGTAATCCAACCACTGGATGATCGCCGCGAACAGCTTGCTAAATCGCTCAAGGTCTCACCGCTGCTGGCACAGGTTCTGATTAATCGCGGAATCACCGATAGCGAAGAAGCTTCTGTTTTCTTGAGGCCCAAACTGACCGAGCTTATCGATCCATCCCGGATGCCGGGGATCGAGGCGGCTGTTCAACGACTAAAACAGGCAATCACAAACAAAGAACAAATCACCGTCTATGGTGACTATGACGTGGACGGTATAACCGGCGTGGCAATTCTCTGGCAGATATTGACAATGCTCGGCGCCGATGTTGACTATTACATTCCCCACCGGATCGACGAAGGTTATGGCCTGAATCCCGAGGCCATTGAGAACTTGGCAAAATCCGGCACCAAACTTATGGTAACAGTCGATTGTGGCGTCACGGCATTTAAATCGGCCCAACTGGCGGCACAACTTGGCCTCGATTTGGTAATCACCGACCATCACCAGCGTGACTTAGAAATGCCGCGAGCGGCAGCGATTGTACATCCGGCACTGGATGAATCTTATCCGAACCAGGACTCGGCCGGGGCGATGGTCGCCTTCAAGCTGGCCTGGGCAATAGCCAACGAATTCAATCCAGGCCGAAAGCTCGAACCGAGATTGCGGGATTTCATGCTAAGCGCAACCAGCCTGGCGGCAATGGGAACTGTCGCCGACATCGTAGATTTGCGAGGTGAGAACAGAGTCCTGACGAGTTACGGGCTCAAAGCTCTGCCGGACTGCAAGCTATCCGGAATAGAAACACTGATTGAGACTGCAGGATTAACGGGGCATTCAATCGATAGTTTTCATATCGGTTTTCGCCTCGCGCCAATGCTCAACGCCGCCGGCAGGATGGGACACGCTCGACTGGCGGTGGAACTGTTGACATCAGACTCACCCGTCCGCTCGATGCAAATCGCCGAATACCTCAAGGAGCAAAACAGTCTGCGCCAGCAGTGCGAGCGAAAGATTTTCAAGCAGGCCTGTGAAATGATAGTCGAGCGTGATTTGAACCACCCCGACCGCAAGAGCATTGTCCTTTCAAGCGAAAACTGGCACACCGGTGTAATTGGCATCGTCGCATCGAGAATCGTAGATAAATTTTATCGTCCGACGATTATGATTAACGCTGCCGACGCCGAAAACGGCATCGCCCAGGGCTCCGGCCGTTCGATTCCCGGCTTTTGTTTGCTCAGCGCTATCAGAGCCTGCTCACAGCACCTAAGCAGCTTCGGGGGACACAAAATGGCAGCTGGCATCAGAATCGAAACAGAAAAGATCGAGCAATTCGCAGCCAAACTCGAAGATTATGCCAGACAAAACCTGAACGAAAATGATGTAGAAGCCAAACTTCACATTGATGCGATAGTGCCGTTGGAGACATTTCGCATTGAAACGGTCAACGAGCTGCAGTTACTCGGCCCGTTCGGCCAGGGCAATCCGGAGCCAACATTCGCCACCAAAGGAGTGCGTCTGGCTTCGCCGCCCAGGAGAGTCGGCGCAGGCCGCGAGCATTTGCAGCTTGCAATTACCGACAACACAGCGGCGATCCGCTGTATTGGATTTCGATTCGGAAAATTAGAGAAAAAGCTGCTGGAAACTGAGTTTTTCAACGTCGCCTACCAGCCGCAAATCAATACCTACAACGGAAACAGCAACGTCGAATTCATTCTGACCGATATTCAGTTCGAATAAACGCTTCAGCTCAGCGGTACTTTATTTTCTTTCGACCATTACCTTGTCGATTTTAAACTGCCCCAGTGTGGGAGCAAGGTTTAGCAAGTCGCCCGGCTCACCGTTGCCAGCGGCCAAGGCAATATGGCCGGCGTCATAGCCGCCTCGCCCGGCACCTTTGAAAGATGCGTCAAGCCCGATCCATTTGTCACCTATATAAACCTGTGTCCAGGCATGTCCGCCAAAGCCCTGATTGCCCATAAAGTCATCGACGTATGCCACTCCGGCAACAACCTGGGCGGGTATCCCAATAGCCCTGCACATCGCAGCGGTAAGGACTGCAAATTCAGAGCAGTCCCCCTGCCTGCTGGTTGCAACTTCCGCAGCCGATGCATAACCGACCGACAGGCTTCTGTTCTCAATGTACTCGGCCACAAACATCTCGATTTTCTTCGCCGCCTCAGCCGCATCTTTGGTATCACCAACCGCGCGGCGGGCAAGAGTGATAACCTGCTCATTGTCACTTTGGAGAAATCTTGTTGGCTCCAAAGCCTCCAGAATTGCCTTATCTTTGCCTTTATAAGGAAATTTCACTCCTTTCGACGGAGTAACGGGTTCTACTTTCAGTATTACATTACCATTATCGAGCTGTTGAGCTTTCTGATTATCAGCCGATGGTATAGTGAAGTCGGATTCTTTCTTTAACGGGCTCAAAACATATGTGATGGATTTTGTCGAGGAGAGATTGTTCAATGGCTCAGGACTTATAAGGAACATCTTATCAATCAATTCCAGAACGTCGTTTTGACCCAGTGCGAATTCCTTAGCACAGGCAACCATCACAACTTGCATCCCCGCTATCGGCATGATACTCTTTTGCATCTTAAGGTCCCGGTCAACATAACCGGTGCTGACAATTTCGCCAGCTCCCGGCATAATAAGCGTCGTGGTTACTTCTCTGAGAGTGACCACGCGTCCAAGCAAATCAATGTCTTGCTCCGGGCCGATGCTTATTTTCGTATCGACCGCCTGCATGATCCCGGAACTGAATATCTTGACCGAATATTCTGTGCCCTCTTTCAAACCCTTTTTCAGTGTCATCAGACGCAGGCCTTCGGCCATCAGTGCTCCCTGCGGCCATTGAAGCGTGCTTTTCTGCTCAGCCCCCATCGTAGATGAAGTCAAAGTTACCATCCCCTGTTTATCTATTCGCCCCGTTACTTTCATAGCCATAGCACCCAATTTCTGTGTCGCTTCAAAACCCAAAGGCTCGCCGCTTGTCGTCTCGAAACTGGTCTCGATCATCTCGATCGTCATCGAAACTCCACCTCGGCTTATAGTCAAGCTGACCTGCTCGGAAGTGGTCACCTTTCCATCTGAGACAACCCGGCTCTGGATAGCATGGCCGACCTTTTTGCCTTCCATGAAGACGGCGAAATATTCTGTATCGTCCGATTCGGCATTCGAGCCGGCAAAGCTCGTGGAAATCTGGCAGGTTATGACAGCAAAAACCAAGAAAATATTTAGAGCACATTTAATTTTCATCGTCCAATTCCTTTCTTAAGTTATTGTTATAAACGATTATTATAGACTAAGAACACAATCTTTCGCTATTATATTTTCGTGTGACATCAAATTAACTCTACATGATTCCTCGATTTCGCCGGGATTTAGGCGTACCGGTTGCATTATTCAGCCTTTTAATCTAAGATATCCCGTATTCGATGGTCGATAAACTATAGTTAATTAATGAGCATGCAGTAGAAAATTATGACTTTCAATGAGCTATTGGAATTAGTACGAGCGGAAAACGGCCCGCGTATCCGTACAGATTCGAGACTTGTAAAGGATGGAGATATCTTTGTCGCCGTTAAGGGCACAGCTTACGATGGTCACGACTTTATCGACCAGGTCCTTACCAACGGCGCCAGGTACATCGTATGCAAGCAGGATAGGCAATACTCGACACACGATAGCCGGCAAGAATTCATAGCCGTTGAGGATACGACAGAGGCGGCGGCAATTCTGGCTCAGGCTTCCAGCGGTGACCCGGCTTTGCAATTATTAAATCTGGCCGTCACCGGCACAAACGGAAAGACCACTGTTGCTTTTCTTGTTCAATCGATAATCACCCACGCCGGTTACAAGTGCGGGCTTATCGGCACCGTGAGGTACGACACATGCTCCGGCAGTATTCATGAAGCGCCCCTGACAACACCAGATTGCTTAGACATCGCCGCCAAACAACAACAGATGGTCGAAAACGGCGCGAAGTATATGGTAATCGAGGCAAGCAGCCACGCTCTTTCGCAAAACCGGCTGGCACAGATTGACTTCAAAGCCGCCGCTTTCACTAACCTCTCAGGCGACCATCTAGACTATCACAAAACCACAGAAGATTATTTGGCCGCCAAGACCAGACTTTTTTCAACTCTTCCTCCGGATTCAGTAGCAGTCTTGAACAAACAATCTCCCGAAGCCGAACATATTGCCGGCCAAACCGGTGCCGGACTATTATGGTATGCCATTGACGAAGAAGCCGACGTTACAGCTCATATCGACTCGATGGACATAACCGGCACAGTCTTTGCCCTTGAATATGCCGGTCAATCCTCGATAGTGAAAACGCCTTTGCCTGGACTGTACAACGTCAGCAATTGTCTGGCCGCGGCCGGGCTATGCCTGGCAGCCGGTTTCGATCTGGATACAATCGCTGCAGGTTTATCGACTTCGGAAACAATACCCGGCCGACTGGAAAAAATCGACGGCGTCGACTTTTCTGTGATTATAGATTACGCCCATACTGACGACGCTTTGAAAAATGTTCTCACAACGCTAAAGCCACTGTGCAAAGGCAAATTGCGGGTCGTCTTCGGCTGCGGCGGAGACAGGGATAGAACCAAACGCCCCCGCATGGCCAGGATTGCCGAAGAGCTGGGTGATTTCATATTCGTTACAAGCGACAATCCCCGCACTGAAAACCTGTCAAGTATTATAGACGAAATCGTTGCAGGCTTTGAAAATAAAAACACACAAACAATTACAATCGAACCGGACAGGAGAAAGGCCCTCGAATTAGCTATAAAAAGTGCCGGCAAAGGTGATATCGTACTGATTGCCGGCAAGGGACACGAAGATTATCAAATCATCGGAACCCAAAAAATTCAATTCAGCGACAAAGAGATCGCTCAGAAGTGCCTGAGAAAACAAGGATGAAAGAATTCCCAATAACAGATTTAGCAACAATAACAAGAGCCAAGATTCTGTCTTCCTGCTCCCAACACGATATTTCCTCTTTCATGGGTATAAGCACAGATTCACGAACCACGAAAGTCAGGGACTGTTTTTTTGCTATCTGTGGCGAGAATTTCGACGGGCATGACTATGTTTCTGATGCTTTCGCAAAAGGCGCTGTCTGTGCCGTCGTCAGCAGAGATATAGACGAGGAAAAAACCGTCGGCAGATGTTTACTTAAAGTCGAAGATACTATCAAAGCCCTTGGTGAGTTGACGAGAGAATATCGTCGGCGGGCCGGTTACAAAGTCGTTGCGATAACTGGCTCAGCGGGAAAAACAACCACCAGGCAAATTATTTATCACGTCTTGAGCCGGCGGTTCGACATTCATCAATCACCGAAGAGTTTTAACAATCAGATCGGCGTGCCGCTGACACTTCTCGGCGTCTGTTCGGACGCCCAGATAGTTCTCGCCGAGCTTGGCAGCAACCATCCCGGCGAAATATCCTATCTGACCCGTATCGCAGAGCCGGATATCGCACTGGTCACTAATGTACACCCGGCCCACCTGGAAGGATTCGGTGACTTACAGACAATTATTCAGGAGAAGTCATCAATAGCCGAAGGACTGAGACCTGACGGCGTTTTTATAATCAACGGCGATTTCGACAAGCTGGTTGATGCTTGTCGGGCCAAAGGTCTCAGCTTTACGACTTTCGGCAAATCGGACGGCTGCGACTACCGGGCCGGCAACATTCGCCCTGATGGCACGGCCAGCCGATTCACCATCGACGGGGTGGAAATTTACCTACCCCTGGCCGGTCCGGGTAATGTCGAAAACGCGCTCGCCGCCTGGGCAGCTTGCAATCAGTTAGGTCTGAATATAGGAGATTTTGAAGAAGCTCTTCGAACATTGCCCCCCGTTTCCATGCGGGCGGAAGTACAGAATATCGGAACATTAACAATATTAAATGATTGCTACAACGCAAATCCGGCTTCAATGAAAAATGCGCTTGATATCCTGGCCCAAATCGACCAAACCGGGCAGCGCAGGCGGGTTTTTATCTGCGGCGATATGGCCGAATTAGGCCCACAGTCTGAGCAATTACATGCCGAACTCGGCAAACATATCATACAGGTTAATGTGCAATTGTTGCTGACAGTAGGCGAATTTGCAGAAACAATCGCTGCGAGTGTCAGGGCAAATTCCGGGGATAATATTCAGATAAAATGTTACCGAGATGTAGTATCGATCAGTAATAATCTGCACAAATACATAAAAGATTACGATATAATATTAATTAAAGGTTCACGGGTAGTCAAATTAGAAATTGTCGTCGATAAAATAAAGGAACTTTTTTCGCCAAATTTATCTCGTGAGGCGAGATAGGAAATACGAGAAGCGAGATGATATACCACTTATTATGGTATTTGCGAGATGTTTTCACCCATCGGGTCGGCTTTTACGCCTATCAGAATGTGGTTTTTCGCTCGGTAGCAGCAACATTAACCAGTCTGCTGATAGCGCTCGTAATCGGACCTAAAATTATTCGCTGGCTAATGCGAAAAAAAATCGGCGACCGCCCGGAATTCCATCACGCCACATTGAACGAATTGACCAAGGAAAAAGCAAATACCCCCACGATGGGAGGCCTGATAATAATTCTCGCAACAGTCACGACTACTCTGCTATGGGCAAAACTCTATAATCCTTTCATACAAAAAGCAATCGTCCTGGTTATATGGTTCGCCGCTTTAGGGGCTGCTGATGACTGGCTCAAACTCACCGCCGGCGCGCGGCATCGCAGCAGAAACGGACTAAGGCCATGGGAAAAACTTATCTTTCAAATCGGCGGGGCCGTACTGATAGCATCGTTTCTATATGCCGATTTCGTTAACATAGACGATGCCAAACTATTCTGGCTGCCGTTTTATAAGCACGGTTTGCCTTTGGCCAACTGGATGTTTATATTGATTGCGATTTTCTATCTGACCGCGACCAGCAACGCAGTAAATCTTGCCGATGGTATGGACGGCCTGGCCGCCGGTTGTGTAGGAATGGTTTCTCTGGTTCTGGCGCTGCTCTGCTACGTCGCATCCGAAACGATGGCCCGCGCCACTCCTGTGACCTGGGCAAGTTATCTTCTGCTGCCCGCGATACCCCAGGCTGGCGAATTGAGCATTTTCTTTTCGGCGATCTTAGGAGCAGTACTCGGCTTTTTGTGGTTCAACTGTCACCCGGCCCAGACTTTCATGGGTGACGTCGGTTCGCTTCCATTAGGTGCGGCAATGGGCTACGGCGCCATCGTAACGAGAAATGAAATTCTGCTGCTGGTCATAGGCGGGGTATTCGTCATGGAACTGATGAGTGTCGTGCTGCAGGTCGGTTATTTCAAATATACCGGCGGCAAACGCCTTTTCAGGTGTGCACCCATTCATCACCACTTCCACCTGATCGGCTGGAGCGAGCCACAGGTAGTAGTGCGCTTCTGGCTATTGTCGGCCGCCTTCGCCGCACTGGCCCTAGCGACGCTAAAGATCCGCTAAAAACGTCGAGCACGCGGGTGCAGCCCTGCGCGCGCAGGCGTCCCGAGCCCAGTCGAGGGAACAAATTCAACAACCTATTCCAAATAGAAAGGGCCGGCAACTTTTTCGTGCTGCCAGCCCTTTGACAATACTCGTCTGACGACAGTCAAGATTGGGTGATTTGTTTTTCTGATTTGGTTTACTTTGCTATCGCTTCGATTTCGTTTACGGTCAGTGCCTAGTTGTAGATGCGGACATCGTCGATCAGGCCGGAGAAGAAAGTTCCGACATCAAAGTCTTTTGAAGCACCTATGTATAGGCCCCCAGTCGCTGATTTCATTGGATTCTGAGCGTTTGTATCTTTAGCGACTTCTATGCCATCCACATAAAGAGCTCTATATGAACCATCCCATACAAAGCCGATATGATGCCACTGGCCATCACATATGATGGATTCTGATATTAATGGTTGTGGGTAGTTCCTGCCGATCTTTTGCGGCACCAAACAGGTCATAAGTGAGTTATCGTGTATTAGGCCCTCTTGATGACAACACGATAGGATCGATAGGCAAGATCGTCGACCTCTACGAAACCTGGAATAAACCAGAAAAAGCCAACCAATGGCGGGCAAAACTAAATTAAAAAGTCGTTAGTATTTGGTTGTTAGTATTTAATGCCGTCAAAGACAATTTCAACCATTCACTTACGATCAACGACTAAACACTATTCACTTTAGCGCATTTATTCATCGTGGTGTTCGATATGAATCTGGACGTTTTTTCTGTATCCCTGAGGATCTTCGGAATCCATTTTGTCTAATTTGTGCTGTGCCCAGAAGATTTTGACGGCGGTAATTCCACAGCCGAGCCCTGCAATAAAGAACACTATCGAGGCCAGCACGGCAAATAAATCACGCAGGATATAGACAAGGAATCCAAAACCTATCAGCAGCAGGCCTGTAATGAAAAGACCGGCTGCGAAATTTCTCGACGCCTGGGAAATCACGTTCGTATAAAAACGAAAACTCATAATTAAAGCGCCTCGTAATTAAGGAAAAAGCGGGCCCCATTTCGGAACCCGCTTTCGATTCGGTCTTCTAATACATCCCGCCGCCGGGAGGTCCGGCCGGGGGTGTCTCTTTCTTCTCAGGAATCTCGCTGACAACCGCATCGGTCGTAAGCAGTAACGAAGCAATCGAAGCGCCGTTCTGCAGTGCGGCCCTCTCGACTTTCGTTGGAACAATCACGCCGAACTCGACCATATTACCGTATTTTTTACGCAACGCATCATAGCCGAAGTTTTTGTCCTTGCTGTCCATTACCTTCTGAGCAACGATTGAGCCGTCAAGCCCAGCGTTCTCGGCGATTTGCTTGATCGGCGCCACGAGCGCCCTTCGGACGATATCAACACCGATTTTCTCGTCTCCGGTGGCTTTGACTTTGTCCAATGCCGGTATGGCTCTGAGCATCGCTACACCGCCGCCCGGCAGAATACCTTCTTCGACCGCCGCTCGACAAGCATGAAGAGCATCTTCCACTCGGGCTTTCTTTTCCTTCATCTCAGCCTCGGTTGCAGCCCCGACGTTAATCTGTGCTACACCGCCGGCCAGTTTCGCCAGTCTTTCCTGCAGCTTCTCGATATCGTAATCACTCGTGGAGTTATCGATTTCGTTTTTGATCTGCTCGATCCGGCCTTTGATTGCCTCAGTGGCCCCGCCGCCTTCGATAATTGTTGTGCTGTCCTTGTCGATGGTAATGCGTTTGGCCCGTCCGAGCTGACGCAGTTCGATGTTCTCCAGTTCCAGGCCCAGGTCTTCGAAAATCGCATCGCCACCGGTCAGGGTCGCGATGTCGCTGAGCAGGGCTTTTCGCCTGTCACCAAAACCGGGCGCCTTGACTGCCGCTACCTGCAGGATGCCCCGCAGCTTGTTGACGACCAGCGTCGCCAGAGCTTCTCCCTCGACGTCTTCTGCTATGATCAGCAAAGGCTTGCCCTGTTTGGCGACTTTCTCCAGCAGAGGAACGAGTGATTTGACGGAGCTGATTTTCTTTTCGTGCACCAGAATATAAGGCTTATCCAGCACAACTTCCATATTCTCAAGGTTATTGATAAAGTGCGGGCTAAGATATCCCTTATCGAACTGCATACCTTCGAGCAACTCGACCGTCGTTTCGAGGGATTGGCCTTCCTCGACAGTAATGACACCGTCTTTGCCGACCTTTTCCATCGCCTCTGCCAGCTTTTTGCCGATCTCTTCGTCCTGGTTCGCCGAGCAGGTCGCCACCTGTTCGATCTGTTTGGTTGACTCGATAGGCGTGGCCATCTTAAACAGCTCATCAACGATTTTCTCGACACCCTTGTCGATGCCTCGTTTTACCTGCATTGCATTGGCGCCGGCGGTAATGTTCTTGAGGCCTTCGTCGAAAATACTCTCAGCCAGAATTGTTGCTGTTGTTGTGCCGTCGCCGGCGACGTCCGAAGTCTTAGACGCAACTTCTTTGACCATCTGCGCGCCCATATTCTCGTAGGAATCTTCCAGCTCGATTTCCTTTGCTACCGTCACGCCGTCTTTGGTGACTACAGGCGAACCGAAAGATTTCTCCAACACTACGTTTCTGCCGCACGGCCCTAATGTGATTTTCACTGCCTTCGACAGTTTTCTCACGCCTTTCTGAATCGCGGCACGTGCGTCAGTACCAAATGCTATTTTTTTAGCTGCCATATTTCTTCTCCTATTCTGTGGCTAATTGTTTTTTCTTGCTTACTTTTCAATTACAGCCATGATATCCGACTCGCTCATAATCAGATACTCCTTGCCGTCGATTTTCACTTCTGTTCCGGCGTAGCTTGTGAAAAGTACCATATCACCCTTCTTCACCTGTAATTTTCTGACCGTGCCGTCGTCGAGCATTTTGCCTTCGCCGACGCTAACGATTTTACCTCTTTGAGGTTTTTCTTTGGCGCTGTCCGGCAGAACTATCCCGCCCGCAGTCTTGGTTTCCGCTTCGAGACGCTGAACAAGCACCTTATCTGCCAATGGTCTGATCTTCATTTTGTGTTTACTCCTTTCGATAAAATCTGTTTATTATTCTTGATTCTAAACCATCCCCAAAGCCTTCGACCTTGAGGTTTCAAACTATCTTATAAGAATATACGAAGCTTGTCATTCTGAGCGCAGCGAAGAATCTCAAACTTCAATTTAACGTAAAACTTCTTCCAATCCCAGATGCTTCACTTCGTTCAGCATGACAATTGCATAAACCATTAAATTTGAATTTATAATTAGACTCCTAACTCCTGATATCCCCGAACACGCTGCTGCTGTATTTTTTTAAGAACAATCTGTGAAGCTGCTGTTGCAGAATAGCCATATCAACCGGCTTATCAATTACGCTGAAAACATCGAGCCGCAGCGCCATATCCAGCAAAGACTGTCCCGCCCTGCTCGTCAAAAGGATGCACGGCAGTAAGGGATAGTCCATACGGATTATTTTTATGGTCGCAAGCCCGTTAAATTCTCGCGAGTCAACATCCACGATTGTTGTGTGAATACGCTTATTTCTGATAATATGGACAAATTCCGAAGGATTCTCAGCCACTAAAAGATTAACGCCCCTCGGTCTAAATATATAGCGTAAAGCCTCCGGCCAGGCCCAGTTCGCCTCACTGGCTAGAACGTTAATCTCTTCAAGTTTTGACAGGTTTGAGACCATAATATCTACTAAAGAGCAAATGTCGTGCCAGAGAATTCCTGCCTACTTCCTTTATAGATAAGTGCTTATTTTTAAGGATTTTACGATATTATGGCCAATTTACACCATCTGCCAAAACCTTCGCTGGAGAAGCCCCCACCTGCCAACCTGACAGACTTGGTTTTACAGGATTTCTATCACGCCGGCTTGAATTTGGGCCGATTCTCTGGTATCATCTACTGTAATGATATGGTGGCTGGAGTATAGAAAATGACGAATGCATCAAATCCAAAAACTCAGCGGACAATTACCATCTTTACGCTCATAATTCTATCCGCTTTTAATTCTATAAAAGCTCAATCTCAAAAAGGCAGACCGATAGCTAATGCCAGTTCTTCAAGATATGCAGCATCTAATCCAGTTATGCTTGATGGATCAGGCTCCTATGACCCGGATAATTCCGGTTCCCTGACCTACGAATGGCGACAAATAGCAGGCCCTAATGCTATTATAATAGATGCAAACACTGCTACCCCCACAATCGGCGGAGCTATGCAAATAGGCACAGGCAGAGACCGAACGCCTAAACTTGTTGGTTTTATTCAAACAGATGAGATTCAGTTATGTGAGTTTGAATTAGTTGTAAGTGACGGCGAATTGACGAGTTTGCCTGACACTGTAGAAGTTATTATAGTTCCAGATTTCGGAGAAAGTTTGCTAGAACTGAGAAATAATTTATTTGATCCCAATAAGCCAACAATTATTTATTTTGGTGGAGGTAATTGTATAAATGGTTTACAACAATATAGTGGTAATCCCCTTACACACCCCAGTTGGTTAGATAAAGCAAATATTATTAACTTTCCAAAAGGATACTATCCGGATACTGGTGATCAACGAACATACTTTCAATGCGGTGACATGATCATTACATATCTATCCTCAGTAGCCCCAAACTACAGACAACTTATACAAATATCCGGCTGGAGTACTGGTGGGCAGCCAGCAATAGATGTTGGTCGACACTTGAATTTGACCTATAAGGATCGGCGATATGCTATTAATCGAGTCACATTTTTTGATACTACACCATATTGTCAAAACTATACTGATAGCATTTCAGACTTTCTAAATAGCACCGTTGACGGAGAACAGTGTTGGATTGATAACTATGTAAGTTCATCATCATATACTGGAAATGTTAAATATCCTTTTTTTTATAACAACATACTTAATATCTGGTTTGAGAAGGGAACTGGCAGTTCTGCATATGGTTCGGAAGAATGGTTCAGAAAACATCAGCATGCTCAAGAGTGGTACAATAGCTCTCTTATTAGAGAAAATATGACTACCTTTAATTCCGGGATTGTTGCTGGAGCTTACTGGTCTGTAGTTGGCCCTGGTAGAAATCTCCAGCTTGCAACAACAGATACCCAAACTTATAAGTTCAAATGGTATGAATGGAATCCGAATGGTCATATGGATTTCTTTGATAAATCCAACCACCCCGGTCAATTACCGGAACCAGTTACTCTCATTGGACCAGAAAATGATGCTTTTATTGATATTAATGGAGCAGTATTAAGTTGCGAGGAAAGTGAAAACGCTATAGGTTATCAGCTTTTGTTTGGAACTGATCCATATCGCGTTATGGATTATCTCGTCATTTCAGATACTCCTAATCCACCTGTTGGAACCATAATTGAATTTCCGTTCGAACAAACTTGGTGGACCATCAAAGTGTATGATAGCTTCGGTTCTACCATATACGCCGATCCACGCTGGATAAATGCAGCAGTTGTCTCACCCGCGACAAGCACTCCCTCGGATGGCAAATACGGAAGCGGAACTGGAGAACTCGACAATCCTTATCTAATCTATACTGCCGAGCAACTGAACGCCCTCAGTACCGAGCCGAATGATTGGAACAAACACTTTAAGCTCATGGCCGATATCGATCTATCAGGATATTCGTATGAATCTGCCCTGATTGCTCCGGATGCCGATCCGTGTGATTTGGATTTTCAGGGGGCGTCTTTCAAAGGTATATTCAACGGCAACGGCCATAAAATCTCGAATTTAACAATCACTGGTGAGCATTATCTGGGTTTGTTCGGCCGGCTCGAATACGGGGCTGAAATCAAAAACCTCCGAATCATTAACGTCAATATAGCTGGAACCGATTATGTCGCCGGAATCGTAGGTTTCAGCAAAGGTAACATAGAAACCAGCTACTGCACAGGAACGGTCAGCGGAAACAGGTTCGTCGGCGGCCTGACGGGCAGGAACTGGAGCACTATCAACGCAAGCTACAATGCTGCAACGGTCACGGGACATGACGATGTCGGGGGCCTCACAGCCGGAAACTATGGCAGCATCACCAACAGCTATAACACCGGGGCTGTTACAGCGGATTGGGATGCGGGCGGTCTTGCAGGCACGAACAACGGCAGCATCTCAACGAGCTACAGCACAGGCACGGTCAGCGGAGATAACAGGGCAGGAGGATTAGTGGGCTACAATAACTGGGATTATGGCGTAATTACTTCAAGTTTCTGGGATACGGAAACTTCAGGATTATCAACCAGCGATGGCGGGATCGGCAAAACAACCGCCGAGATGCAAACTGCCAGCACCTTCCTTGAGGCCGGCTGGGATTTCATGGACGAAACGGCAAACGGCACAGAAGATATCTGGCAAATCCTCGAAGGCGAGGACTATCCCAGACTCTGGTGGGAAGCCGCAGAGCAGTGAAAGCATACTGTTCTGTGGAAATCCTCAATCCGAATATCTAAATCCTAAACAAGCAGGAATTCTCAAAGCTCTAATTTTCTAAAATGCTGGCCTTTGTCCCGCATTTGGGATTTCTGCCATTTAAGATTGGGATTTGTTTAGAGCTCAGGATTTATTGTTTTGTGTTTTGAGTGCTTTCTCAAGGAAATTTTTTTGAGATTTTGCCGATTTTTGTGTTGCTATTAGTATAATATATAACAAAATATAATAAAAAATATACAATTTATAACACAGGATGACAGAAATGGCCCAGATCAGCAAATCAAGATTGAAGACAGTATTTATTCGTGTTCACCCTGTGAAATAGGTTAAGACGTTATCTCACCGGGTAAATTTTGGATTTCGCGGTTTTTGAAACTATTTGAAAAAACAAAGCCAATTTGCCAGCCTTCGGCTGGAAATCCTAAGCACTAAATTCGAAATCCGAAACAAGTTGAAAGGGTATGTTTGAAAAAACAAAGCCAATGTTAAAATGGGTAGTTTAATGCAATATGTGTAATAACAGGGATTTATGGAGATCTTATTGATGTTGATCAGCTTTTATCAAAGAAAAACAAAGCCAATTTCAGGGGAAGGTAAAAGTAAAAAGATAAAAGGAAAAATGAAAGCTAGTCCGTAGGCTCTCTGGTGGGCGGTTTGAAAAAACAAGCTTGTACTGAGCGAAGTCGAATGTAGCCAATTTTCCGCCAGCCATATTAGCGTTAAGTCATTAATAGCAATGGTTTATGGAAATTCACAGGTTGGAGGCGGCAAAAAAAACAAAGCCAATTCAAAGCCTGTCTTGAGCTTAGTCGAATGGGCCAATTTGTCGGTCTCTGCCCGAAATTCCGAAAAAGGAGAAGAAGGAATATGAAAAAATTATTCAAGTTCCTTATTAAATTACCCTATCAAAGGCAAATCCATGCGAAAGTACATATCCTTTCTTATGCCTTTTATTACGATTATTATGGGCCGTGCAGCTCATCCCTTTAATACAAGCCATCTTAGAAAGATTATCAGGGTACTAAATACTTTACTTTTATTCTGAAAAAAGGTATAATGTGGGCAAGAAGGGATTGGGTTTTTATGTTAATATGGCTAATATATGTACCGATATAACACTTGATATTCACGAAAATTGTACCTAAATGAAAGGGGACAGCAAGGAGAGGATTGAAAATCTTTAAGGCGATCTTTTTCCGTTGTTTTGCCGAAAAATACGAGGAGATATCCAATGAAAAAACCTCTTAATATCTCGCTTCTTTTACTGGTGTTTTGCCTGTCGGGCTCTCTTAGCTGTAGAAGCCTAACCCGACCTAAACAGCAAAAGGTTAAGGACGAGCCCAGGGCGGCCGCACCGGGTCTAAGCGCCAGCGACTTTTTCAGGACCGAGACGCAAAGAGCTTTAGATGCGTCTCAAGCACAACCGGTACCTGCACCTGCCAGAACAATTCCCGGTCCTGCAGTTACAGGCCCTTCGACTACCGGGCTGGTGGCGGTAAGCGCACCGGGATCTTCTGTCATATCAAGGACATATCCGTGGCCTGAATGTGGAATTGTACAGTTAGACAAAGTCATGCCGAACGAAGTCGGCCTGAACAGATCCTTCAGCTACACAATCAAAGTCACGAACCTGACTGAAACAACACTCACTGACATCGTCATAACCGAACATCTGCCTGATAATTTCAAATACATGAGCGCCAATCCGTCAGCGAGACAGGATGACAAAAAACTTATCTGGGACATACCTACGCTTGGGCCGAAGGCACGACAGCAATATACAGTTTCCGGCATAGCCACCTACACAGAGCCTCTGAAACACAGTACGACTGTCATCACACCAGTAATACCAGCCACTGCGGTTATAGAAGTTATCCAGCCTGAGTTGAAGCTGGCAAAGACGGCACCGGCCGAGGTTCTACTGTGCGATCTTATACCTGTAAGATACGTTGTGAGCAACGCCGGAACGGGATCCATACAGAATGTCCAAGTCACAGAAAATCTTCCAGCCGGCCTGCGAACAACCGACGGCAAAGGCCAGCTAGTATTCGATGCCGGCACTCTCGGAGCTGGTCAATCCCGGCAATTCACCACAGAACTCCGGGCCACTCAAGTCGGTACATTCGTAAGCAGTGCCGTGGCAAGCTCAAGCAGCGGCTTGAGAATCGAATCGGAAGCGACTACGACATCCGTAGGTATGCCTGTATTGGCAATCACCAAGACCGGGCCCGATCGTCTGTACATCGGTCGTCCGGCAGCCTATGAAATAACAATTAGAAACAATTCGGACGTATCTGCGAAAAACACTGTGTTGGAGGACACTATCCCCAGCGGAGTCACTGGAGTAGAAGCCACTGCCGGAGCAAAACTCTCGGGATCGAAATTAGTCTGGGAATTCGGCACGCTGGAACCTAACAGCTCGAAGAACGTGCGTGTAAATTATACTCCAACTCAAGCTGGTACGCTGGTAAACACCGCAACAGCGAAGGCCTATTGTGCAGAAGCCGTCACTTCGACAATGAGAACCATGGTGACCGGAATCCCGGCACTGTCGCTGGAGGTCGTTGATATCGAAGACCCGGTCAGAGTCGGGGGCCGGGCAACATACGTGATCAGGGTCGAGAACCAGGGCTCAGCTATCGCCACCAATATCCGCGTCGCTTGCCTGCTGGAAAACAATGTCCGATACGTTTCTTCAGCCGGCGCAACTGCCGGCTCAATAGAGGGTCAAACTGTGAGATTCTTCCCGCTCGGCAGCCTTGCTCCAAAGGCCCAGGCAGCCTGGCGTGTAGTCGTCGAGGCTGTAAGTCCGGGAGATGTACGCTTCAAGGCAATTATGAACGCTGATCAGCTTAGCCGCCCGGTGGAAGAAACAGAATCGACACATATTTACGATTAGCTATAACAAAAAGGAAAACTGGCGCCGCGATGCAGCCTGCATTGCGGCGCCTTCATAATATCCGGGCCATCCCACTAACCACTGTCATAACCGCCTTCCGAATGCTCCTTGAGCATCTCCTGGCCGACGAAAAAGAAGCATAACAAGGTTATTTCTCTTGACAGGCATCACAGTCTAATTCTATAATATATATGTTGTGAGTGCAGTTCGACGGTTTCGCCATAGCGCTACCCGCGGTAATGCGCAAAAAGGCACATCGCAACAGGGAGGCAGGCCCAAAATTAGTTTTAACATTTGCCTGTGCCTCCCTTTTTTTGTATAATTCCTGCCGATACTTTTTTAGGAGGCTTAATATGCGAGTAACGGAATTTCTGGACGCCTCGGCAGTCAAATATGAGGTAAGCGAACACCCACCTGCATTCACAGCACAGCAAATGGCGGCTGCGGAACATGAGCGGGGCCAATTTGTTGCCAAACCGGTGATAGTCAAGGCCGACGGCAAAAACATAATGTGCGTGCTTTCTGCGTGCTACAAGATCGACTTTAGCAAGTTGAAAAGCCAACTCGGTGCTAAGTCTGTCAATTTAGCAGACGAAAAAGAAATCGGCAAGATCTTCGAAGACTGTGATCTCGGAGCCGAGCCGCCGTTCGGCAACTTGTATGATTTGCCGGTCGTTATGGACAAGGCTCTGGAGAAAGACGACCACATCACGTTTCAGGCCGGCACGCACGATAAAGCGATTCGGATGAGCATGGAAGATTACCGAAAGCTCGTAAAGCCGAAAGTGCTCGAATTCAGCTACCACATGACCTCGTGATTCTGAAACTTGGAAAGAGCCAGCTAGTCATACATCAACTTGACAAGTCATTGTCAATCTCTGCAAGTGCAGGTTTATCGTTGTACGTCCGAACATGATGTTGTAGAATTTTCTCAAATTTTCCTGGTTTTAGCGACGGATTTACTAGCCGGGGCGAGAAATATCTATAGAGATGTTAGCAACAACATTGTGCTATATCCAAGCAATCGACTTATGAATGGAGATTTCGAAACGTATGTGATACATGCCGCGCAAAATGGCAGCGAACAGGCATGGCAGGAGTTATTCCAGCGCCACTTTGACGCCGTGTATCGGTTCTGCATTGTGCTGGCGAGCGGTCATCACGAGTTGGCTGAAGAAATAGCCCAGCAGGTTTTCGTCACTGCAGCCCGTAGAATCCATCGTTTCAACCCCGATCGGGCGACCTTTCGAACATGGCTATTTGGGATTGTGAAGAACCGTAATATGACAATACAGGCAAGCGAACAGAGACGTAAGCAATATGAGGAATCATCTGCTAAGGATAATTCTAAGTCGGTCAATCAGGAAGGGCCTGATTTGCAAGTTCATGAGGCACTCGCAAGGCTGCCCTGGCATTACCGTGTCGTGCTCGAAGCTAAATACCTGCGGGGGCTCAGCATGAAAGAAATTGCAGCAAATAACGACGCAAGTATCGAGGCGATCGAATCGCTGCTGCGGCGGGCCCGGGCCTGCTTTGCCCGTGTGTACGAACAGATACATACTTTAGAGTAATTAATTTTGTAAGGTGATAATATGAAAGATAGTGACATAGATACACATCTGAGGCAGCATTTGACGGGAGATAAGCCGAGAGAGGTATTTAAGCAACAGACACTCCATGATTCCACCGTAGAATTCGTTCGTGTTTATCAGCGACGTTCCGGTTTGCGGAGAGCGGAACTTGCTGCCGCAGCGATCCTGATCGCCAGTTTGGCATTTCTTGGCGGTCGTCTATCGACGCCATCTGCCTTGCCCGAGAGCATGGATGTCGCGCATGAGGCGACTACCGAGCCTGAAGGTGTAACCGTATCGAGCGACCTGGTCGCATGGCTGGATGCGGCTCGCCTGTTCAATCAGTTGGGGATGCAAGACCGTATGGCTCGTGCCGTCGAGCGTGCAGGCAGGCTACTGCCTGCTGATACATTTATCCCAAATGACCAAACCTTGCGAGCGTCCCCAGCCGGATCTATTGGGAGTCAAACAGAATGTGTTGAACCGATGGGTATTCAGGGCCCACACCCGTTGGTTGAGAATATAAATCAAATTCTTGCACAGTCTTTAGGAGATTAAAAATGAGAACCGAACAGATTAAAAAGTTATTATGTGTTCTTTGCCTGATTCTGCCGATGGTTTTGACGGCGGACGCAATGGCCCAGAACAAAACGTCGAGTATATTGGATCGCGTCCAGAAGGTGGACGACCCTGAACTTGGAGAGCTGATTCGAGTGGCCATAGAAAACCACAAGAATCTCGACCAGAAAGGCACTCTGGAAATCATCCGCAAGGTCACTCTCAGTTACGTGCAGGTCAAGCTCCTCGACGAGCAAATCGCAGAGGTCTCCCGCAAGATAAAAGCGGAAACTGGACCCGACGAAATGCGTTATGAGCTGCTGATGGCCA
>Ga0209536_100002310_pt1 | contig 30992 bp, 27 predicted proteins | sample DeeMarSeWOR28_12_FD_187461 | JGI IMG/M metagenome (GOLD analysis project Ga0209536, IMG submission 187461) | Marine sediment microbial communities from White Oak River estuary, North Carolina - WOR-2-8_12 (SPAdes) (version 2) | ecosystem: Environmental > Aquatic > Marine > Intertidal zone >... | reverse complement strand
TTCGGCTCCAGCAGCAACAGCCCGGTCTGCATCGATGCTGGTGGCGATATCACCATCTACCACCGCCAGTGAAAGTTTTCCCGACAGATTTTTTATGGTATGTTCAATTAGGGAAGTTTTTCCAGCGCCAGGGGAAGCCATCAGGTTGATACCATACACAGCGGACTGATCCATTCGCAGGCGATTTTCTTCTGCCAGGCGATCGTTGGCACTCAGGATGTTTTCAACAACGGGCATGGTCTGTTTCACAAATTTTTCTCCACCGGTAATCTTTTCAGGTCCGTATTATAAAGGTTCTGCTTGAATCCGTGGGGACATCCACTAGAAATAGGAAGTTTGTCATATCCAGGTGTTCTGGTATTCAAACGAAGTTCCGTCTGGTTGCAGGAACCGGGATGTAAGGTGGAAGGATCAACCTCGGTTAAGTATTTTTATGCCAGATAAATATTGTTAGAGGCGATTTTTCTCGGTGGTTAATTGATTTCCGCCAGGTAAATTTCGATGGCAGTTTTCAGCTCACCAGGGTTGAAGCCGTATGGACCCAATCCACCCGCATAGACTACCCTGCCATCTATACCGATCAGGTAAAGGCGGGTAGGTTTGGCGGCATACGCTTTGCTTACCGGGTCATCGATCTCATCGACATATATAGGTATCTCGTAACCAAGACTATCTGCGAATTTCCTGGCGACTGCCCGGCGCTCTTCGATCGTCTTCTGATCGGAAATATTTGTGGCAGCCTGAGGTATGCCTTTCTTGACCATTTTGCCCACCAATCCGCCCCCCAACCACCAGCCATCTTTGGGGTGTGCTTCACGAATATAAATAGAGATGAACTGCACCTGGTCATGGTACTGCTGGTAGATTTCATGGAGACTCACGGTCCCTCTGACATATGGAGGTCAGGTGAAGCTGCCGAAGACCAGGGCGACAGGTTTTTTTCCCCGGAAATTGGAGAGTTGTACCTGGTTTTCTCCACTGATATCGTGGAGCTCGAAATTCGGTGCCAGGTCACTAACCCTGGGTGCGGTGGCATTGAATTTCTTCTGCCAGGCTCTCTCTTTCCTCATGTAGTGGAAAGTATTGGGCATGAAGAATCTCCGATCCTTTGTTCAAAATAAGGATCCACATTATACAATGGTGATTTTCTATCGATTGTTCTCTAGGTGAAATTCTTTTCTATAAGACCTGGCAGCTGGGAAATACCGCTGATTTCCCGGTATTCAAAATCACTTAACTCATGCTGTTCGGCGTTCTCGTGGAACCAGGTCTGTTCATTGGGGATATGCACTGCCTGCCCACCAATCTTGAGTACCGGCAGGATATCGGAACGCAAGGAATTGCCAACCATCAAGAAACTGGTTGGATCGATACAATATTTCTTTAATATTTGCAGGTACGTGGCGGTGGATTTCTCACTGACAATCTCGTAATAACGAAAGTGATGGGCAATACCTGATATCTTGATTTTGCGTTCTTGTTCGAAATGGTCCCCCTTCGTGATCAGCACCAGGGGGTATGCGCTGGATATAGTTTCGAGAGTTTCTTTGACACCATCGACAAGATCTACCGGAGCGGAGAGCATCTTTTTCGCTATGGCAATGATCTGATTAATCTCTTCTGCCGAGACCTGACCTTCGGAAACGTGAACAGCGGTTTCGATCATAGACAAGGTGAAACTCTTGATGCCATATCCATAATAAGGGATATTCGCTACCTCCGTTTGGTCAAGATGTGCTTGTATATTTTCAGGTTGCCGGTAACCTGATAGGATACCCACGACATCTCTCTTTGCCCGGTGATAAAGTACTTCATTGTGCCAGAGGGTGTCATCTGCATCAAAACCGATCACATTGATCATTTTTGGATCTCCCATCGATAAGATCATTCGGAATTTGTTCAGGATAAGTCTGGATTATTCCGCCAGGATTTTCCTTTCTGCAGCACAATATTATACTTCCCTGGTAAATCATACCGATCGATCCTGGCAGAACAGGGTATTGTGAGATGACTTGACTGGATGATTGGTATTATCCCTTGTATAATTTATCATCCGAATGCTACCGGAGTAGTGATTTCAAATTAAGAAGCTTGACAATTCATTCTGAAGGATTTTTCAATGCGTGAAATTTTCTATCCAGCGTCAGTCGCAGTAATCGGCGTATCTGCCAAGCCAACGAATTTAGGCCGCAACATCGTCGCCAACCTGGTGGAATACGGGTTTGACGGGATCGTATACGCAGTGGGCCCCAGCGGTGGGATGATCGAAACCCGGCGGATCTACCGGGCAGTGGGAGATATTCCCGACCATGTCGACCTGGCGGTGATATTGACACCTGCCCACACGGTACCTATGGTATTAGAAGAATGCGGAAAGAAAGGTATTCGCTGGGCGATCATCGAGACGGCTGGTTTCCGGGAATACACTGAAGAGGGTCAGCGATTGGAGAACGAGATCTCCGAAATCGCAGAAAAATACGGGATCCAGTTCGTTGGTCCGAACTGCATCGGGGCGATCAACATGGAAAACGGGATGTGTGTGCCTTTCCCGCGCCTGACGAAGTTCGTGAAGGAAGGCGATGTCTCGATGATCACCCAGAGCGGTGGTGTCGGGATGAGCGCCTTGAATTTAATGGCGAATGAAGGGCTGGGTTTGAATAAATTCGTTTCCGTGGGAAACATGCTCAATATTGATGCTGAGGATATGCTTGAGTACCTGATCACAGACGAAGGCACCAGCCTGATCTTCATGTACTTAGAGAGCATCCGTGATGGACGGCGGTTGATGGAAATCGCAAAAAAATCACCAAAACCGGTGGTGATATTTAAAGCCAATATCGGGGAATTGGGCAAGAACATCGCCCAATCCCACACAGCCTCACTGGCCAGTGATGACAAGATCGTGGAAGCAGCGTTTCACCAGGCGGGAATCATACGCGTCAATTCGGCCACCACCGTGGGCAACAACCTGAAAATCTTGGGATTACCACCCATGCGGGGCAAGAACCTGGCGATAATATCACGCTCTGGGGGGCATGCAGTAATCGCGGCAGATGCTACTGAACTGGCGGGTTTTAACCTTGGATATTTCACGGAGAGCTTCCTGCGAGAGATCGAGAAGAATTTCAGGGCATCGGTGATCCGGCTAACCAATCCACTGGACCTGGGTGATTTATTTGACCTGGATGTCTATGCCCAGATCGTCGAACAGACGCTACAGCTGGAAGGCGTGGATGGGGTCGTATTTCTACATACTTCGTTATCTGAAGAGGAAAACCTGACCAGCCGAAAGCTCCTGGACCGGTTCATCGGCCTGGTGGAGAAGTACGATAAACCGGTTGCGTACTACATATCCGCTGCGGCAGAAGAAGTAAATTACCTGAAGCAAAATTACGATTTCCCGATCTTCACCCAGGTTGTCGAAACGATCCGGGCCCTGGAGATGAGCCACCAATATTGTGTGCAGCGTGCAAAAATCAACGAAAAATCTGAAACACCAGTCTATAAAGTGGATCGCAAAAGTGTAAAAGAGATAATCACAGCTGCAAAAGGTGAACAGCGGGACCTGCTGATCTCGGAAGCAATCCAGGTACTGGACCTTTACGGCATTCCAACCGCACCAAGCAAAATCGCCCTGACAGTGGCGGAAGCGCAGGCTGCGGCAGACCAAATTGGCTACCCGGTGGCGATGAAAATTGTTTCGGAGCAGATTTCCCATAAGTCTGATGTAGGCGGGGTGCAGCTGAATCTGAGAAGCAGCCAATCTGTGGCGGAAGCATTTGAAGACATGCTGGCGAACATCCAGCGGGCTTTTCCCGAGGTTGAGATGGATGGTGTTCTGGTACAACCCATGGCTTCCGGAGGCCGGGAGCTGATCCTCGGTGGGCGGAACGACCCGCAGTTTGGTCCAGTAGTTCTTGCAGGCCTTGGTGGTATCTTCGTGGAGATTTTTGATGAATCCCAGGTGCGCGTGGCACCCCTCTCAATTCGTACAGCAAGGGAAATGCTTGAAGACCTGCGCGGGTACCAGATACTGGCCGGGGCGCGGGGACACAAAGCGGTCGATATTGATGCGGTCGTTGAAACCCTGCTGCGTTTGTCGCAGCTGTTAGTGGATTTTCCGGAGATTGCAGAATTGGATATCAATCCGCTGCGTGTTTTCCATGCGGGTGAAGGCTGCAGCGCATTGGATGCACGAATAATCATCGGGTAATTCAATTATTGCAACTGCCATAATTATTGGGGATTAGTCCGCGATAAGGCGAACCAGTAGATGGCAGGATGAACCTGATCCTTTGGGCATTGAAGATTTTTTTATAACAGCATAACCAAGAGGTGGAGCAATATGTCATCCAATACGCAGGTGTCCGGAAAATATGATTATCCCCAATTTACTCTACTAAAGGTGTTTGGCTTATCTGTGATCCCTGGAATTGTGATCACAGCAGTTTTTATGATCCTGACCCCGATCGTGAGAAACCTGGGTTATCCACCATTGTTAGCCTTCTTGATCGCTGTTCTACTGGCCGGAATTCCAATTGAGCTGGGATACATGCTTTACCTGGGGAAAAAGGAAAATGGCAGAATGTCTCTTAATGGAATCGTGCTTTTCAGGGAAGGAATACCCCTCTGGCAGTATTTTGTAATAATCCCAGTGTCATTTATTGTCACCTATGGCCTGATCGTGATTCTACTTCCGGTTGAATCCGCTATTTTCGGGAACCTAATTACCTGGCTGCCGGTATGGATGTTCATGGATGCAGCTGAGCAATATTCTGCATACGACCAATCCGCGCTGGTGGTGATATTCACGCTGGCAGTCGCCCTGCGAGGTATTGCCATCCCAATTGTTGAAGAGCTGTATTTCCGTGGATTTCTACTACCGCGACTCTCAAGATTTAAATGGTGGGCGCCAGTACTCGGCGGTCTTTTCTTTGCCCTATATCATATCTGGCAGCCAATGGCTTTCATCACGGTCTTTGTAACCGGCGTGATACTTGGAATAATCGTGCAGTGGAAGCGGAATGTATACCTGGGCATCTTTATGCACATGCTGGCAAACATGTTCAGCGCGGTAATGGCGTTGATGCTTGTTCTTGGGGGGTCATGAGAAATACCTTGATTGTGCAAATTTTGATCTGAATAAGCAGGTACCCAAGGGGGAAATCCTAGATCGTTGTGTGTAGATGATAGGGATTAAAATGGCCAGAAGATCGGCATAACAAGCATCACCACAACGAGTACAACCAATGTCAATGGTAAGCCCACTTTAATATAATCACTGATGCGGTAACCTCCAGGACCCATGACGAGGAGATTTGCTGGATGGGCAACGGGACTCAAGAAGGCCGCGGATGCAGCAACTGCAACGGTCATCGCCAGGGGGTAAGGCGAGACTCCCAGGTCCGCTGCGGTGTTCAGTGCAATCGGTGCCAGCAGGACTGCCACAGCAGGGTTTGGCATGACCTGTGATGCAAGTGAGGTCAGGATGTACAGACCAGCCATGATAACCAGTGGTCCTAAGTCTCCAAGCAGGTCAACCATCCAGTTCGCGACGAAACTGGCTGCGCCTGTTTTCTCCATGGCGATCCCTAAGGGGATCATGCCGGCGATCAAAAACACGGCTTTCCACTCGATAGCGCGATAGGCTTCATCCATGGTTAAGCAACCGGTGATGACCATCAGTGCGACCCCAACCACCACCATGATAGCGATTGGAACCCAGCCCAGGATTACCGGCACGAGGACGATGGCCATGATCAAGACAGCCAGGAGCGCTTTATTTGTGCGCGGCGCTTCCTGGGCTTCCTCGGTTAAAACGAGGAAGTCAGGTTCACTGCCTAAGAGTCGAATTCTTTCACGGGAGCCGTGGAGCAGCAGCGCATCTCCAAAGCGGAGCGCCATCTCTCCCAGGTCCCTGTAATAGGCCTGTCCTTCCCTCCAGATAGCCAAGACGCTGAGACCATATTTGACACGGAAGTGTATCTCGCGCAAGTTCCTACCAACTAAAGTCGTATGAGGTGAGAGGACGGCTTCAACAAGGCCTACGTCCGCAGATTCGATGTCGCTCAATTCGGGGGGTAATTCGGATTCAATGCGAAGACTTTGCAATCCTTCTACTGTGAGCAGATCTTCCTGGCGACCTTTAATTAGCAAGGTATCTCCAATTTCCAGGCGCTGATCTGGATCAGGCATTAACTGTGATTTTTCCTGGCGGACGATGCCCATCACCCCCAGACCGAAAGCATCTCCCAGCCTGCTCTCGGCAAGCGATTTCCCCACCAGGGATGAATCTTCGGGAAGCCGGACCATCATCAGCCTATCTTCCAGGTGGTAAACCTGGTCCTCCTGGGCAGGTGAGATGATGAAATCTTTGTGATCCTGAAAGGTGTCCAAACGGGTGCGCCTACCCTGTACAAGCAGTGTATCCCCAGCCTGCAAGGGAATTGTTTCAAGGCTGGTGCGCAAACTGTTTTCTCCACGCCGGATGGCTAGCACGATCAAACCAAAGCGATGGCGAAAATCAACCTGGCGAAGAGTGCGGTTGATGAGTGAAGATTCTTCGGTGATCTGCATCTCGACCAGCTCGATGTCTGTCGTGGTAAGGCTTTCAAGTGCAATTTTGTCGTCTTCGATCACCAGATGCTGTTTATCGAGAAAATCATCTATCTGGTCAAGCGGCCCTTCCAATAGGAGTCGATCCCCAACCTGGAGGATAGCGTTTGCAGGGGGTGCCAGCTGTGTCTGACCATCATGTATGATTGCAATCACGTTCAAGCCCAGTATAGAACCGAGTTTACTCTTGCCCAGGGTTTTTCCAGCCAGGTTGGAGTCTTCCGGCAGGTAGACCACTATCATCTGATCTGTCAGATCGTAAAGATCCTTGTAATCTGTTTGTATCCCTCTGGCAGTTTGGCTGCTGATATCGCGCTTTGGCAACAAGCGGACCCCTAATAAGCCCATGAACAGGATCCCAGCTGCAAGAACGAAAATGCCAACCGGGGTATAGTCGAACATGCCAAAAGGCTCGAGAGCCGCGGCGCGCAATGCTTCACTGATCAAGATGTTGGGAGGGGTACCAATCAGGGTGGTCAATCCACCCATAAGGGCGGCAAAAGCCAGAGGCATGAGCAATTTGGAGGGGGGTATTTTTATCCGCCTGGCGATATCGATCACCACCGGCAGGAAAAGTGCCGCAACCCCGATCGAGTTCATGAACCCGGAGAGAATACCAACCATGAGCATGATCATGAAGAGCAAGCGAGTTTCGCTGCCTCCCGCTAAACCCAGCAGGCGGTGCCCGATTGATCCCGCAACGCCTGTCCTGGCCAACCCGGCACTCAGGATCAGCACAGCCCAGACCGTGACCACTGCCGCGCTGCTGAAGCCGGAAAGCGCTTCTACAGGGGTCAGGATGCCGGTCAGGGCTAAACTGGCCATAACCAGCAAGGCGACCAGGTCTACACGCACACGCTCGGAGATGAAGAGAAGGACGGCGAGGGCAGTGATGGCAAATACGATGGCGATATCTAAGTTCATATTAAGTTGGTATTATCGAATATAAGTTTGACCTATTCTACCTCGAATGTAGGGTGAATAAAAATTGGCAGGTAGAAATCACTGAATTCTCAATTCTCATTCGTAAATAAAACAGGATCGCATTGGCTTTCGATGCGATCCTGTTGCGATACTTCGATTAGGATTTACTGCCTGGCAAGCATACGCTTGAAGTCAGCCTCGTCATCTTTGATCACTTCCCCACTGACATCAATCGTTACGCTCTTGATTTTTCCAGAAAATTCGAAAGGTGACTGGTAATACTGTCCGACAGGCGCACCAGGGTCGGCTCCCACTATCCACCCACCGGTCAACCCCATGCTGAGCGGGGTAGTGGTGGCATACTCTTCCTGGCCGACCAGCTTGCCATCAATATACAGTTGGGCCCTGCCAGGTGTACCCTTGCCCTGAAGGACATCCGGCTTGCCAGTGACTTCAAACTCGAAGCGCAAGGAATGGGTGCCTTCGGGAACAACTTCCTGGGACTCGACATGGAAGAAATCACGGGCAACATAATTATGGACATGGTGCAGCTTGCCTTCCTTCACAAAGAAGGAGAATCCGCCATCGTTGCCACCGAATGAGATCAGACACCCTTCTGCGCCACCTTTGGGAATTTCGACTTCGGCGGTAATGGTATGGGTGCGGTTTAATATGCGCGGCCCCGCATTATAGGGAACAGATTGCGTGCCCGGGAAGAAGGTGTAAGATTGGCGGTCGACTGCAATCTGGGGTCTTTCTTCAGCAAAACGAGCAGTCCCGCGGCCATCCACAGGCATGACATCATATTTCCCTGCTTCAACATACCACATACCGATCATCTCGATCAGTTTCTCGCGGTTCTTATCAGCCAAGTCATGGTTTTCTGCCCAATCCTGCTCTACATGGTATAGCTCCCAGTGCCTTGCATCCAATTCTGTCAATTTTTCAGCCGGGATGGGTTCCCCAAAGAATGCCCCGGCCTCAGTGAAGGATGGACCGGGCCAGGGGCAGACTGCTCGCCAGCCTTCATGGTAGATCGATCGATGACCCATCATCTCAAAGTACTGTGTGTTACGTTTGCTGGTTGCTGCGGAATTATCGAAGGTCTGGACAAAAGAAAGGCCTTCAATCGGTGACTGGGTCACACCCTTGATGCTCGTTGGTGGTTCGAGATCGAGTGCTTCCAGGATTGTTGGAACCATATCGATGGCGTGCGCATATTGGTCACGCGTTTCTCCCCTGGATTTGATGCCCTTGGGCCAATGCACAATAAAGGGGTCACTGATGCCTCCGCGGTAGGTTTCACGCTTCCAGCGACGGAACGGCGTGTTTCCAGCCCATGTCCAACCCCAGGCGTAGTGATTAAAGGTCTTGGGACCTCCCAGCTCATCCATAAGCTTCAGATTTTCATCAAGCGATTCGGGAACGTTGTTGAAGAAGAGATTTTCATTCACTGACCCGGTCGGACCTCCCTCAGAGGAAGCACCATTATCTGAAATGACCATGATCAGGGTGTTTTCGAATTCGTTGATGGTCTTTAGGAAATCGAGCAGGCGACCGATGTGGTAATCGGTATGGGTTAAGAAGCCGGCAAATACTTCCATCATGCGGGCATAAAGGCGCTTCTCTTGTTCTGTACATTCCTCCCAGGGTTTCACATCCGGGTCGTGGCGCGAGAGTTCCGTGTCAGGTGGGATGACTCCCAGTTCTTTTTGGCGGGCGAAGACCTTTTCGCGATAAGCATCCCAGCCATCGTCGAATTGGCCTTGATATTTATCCGACCATTCCTTGGATACATGGTGTGGTGCGTGCATAGCCCCTGTGCAGAAGTACATGAAGAATGGCTTGTTCGGGGCAACCTGCTTGGAATCGGCGATGAAGGAGATCGCTTTTTCAACCAGATCTTCTGTTACGTGGTAACCCTCTTCAGGTGTGCGCGGCGGTTCCACCTGGTGGTTGTCATAAACCAGCTCCGGGTAATACTGGTGGGTTTCGCCGCCCAAGAAACCATAAAAGCGTTCAAAGCCACGCCCGAGAGGCCAGCGGTCATAGGGTCCGGCGGCAGAAATTTGATCGGCAGGGGTAAGGTGCCATTTGCCGATCGCATACGTGTTATATCCGGCGTCGTGCAGAATCTCCGATAGGAACCCGTTCTCAAAAGGAATATTGCCATTTGCACCCGGATAACCCGTGGAGGCTTCCGTGATGCATGCCATGGCATTTGAATGGTGGTTGCGGCCTGTCAGGATGCAGGAGCGGGTTGGTGAGCACAAGGCTGTGGTGTGCATGTTGGTGTACAGCAGGCCGTTGGTTGCCAGGCTGTCCAGGTTTGGCGTTTCGATCGGACTGCCATAGCAGCCCAGCTGGCCGAAACCGGTGTCATCCAAGACGATAAATAGAACATTCGGTGCACCTTCTCTGGCGCGCAGTGGTTCAGGCCAGGCCGGGCTGGATTGGTCGAAGGTACGACCTACCACACCGTTGAAGGCGGTGCCTGGTTTATATTCGTTGAGTGCCATTTGAACTCCTTTTTTTATGTGCTTGTTGTTAAAAAAAAGCAGGGGGAAATCCTGAATTCAAATTATATCAAGATCAGGATATTCTTGATAAGAAAGGTGGTTGAAAGATAATTCAGTTAATTGGGTGGGTATCTTTTTACTACCCGGTCACTAATTTTTGTTAATAAGAATGCCACCGCAACCAGGGCAAGGATCGTATTTATCCAGCGAAAATCCCAGATTTTTCGGATCGTGGTTTCGGAGCGTATCTCCGTTTGATCAGACCCTGAAGCAAAAACTGAAGTGAGCTGAATTTCCTGTGCAGATGCATATTGTGTCGCCCAATCATACAACTCATCTTTCGAGTCTATAAACTGGTTGAAATCACCAAAGGAGAGATGCTGCCCATCGCTGCGATCAAAGGACAGGTAGGAAGTGTACCCACGGCCGCAGCTAGGATCGGCGAGATGCCAGCGGTTTTGGGCGTTGTATTCTACCCAGGCGTGGCCGCTGCCCGGGATCCCGGTGGTATTCACCTGTGGCAGCGAGAAAAGTATATCGGGGAGAATTGTACCGATAACCATCCTGGCAGGAATCCCAGCTGCCCTGGAGAGGGCTACCATCAGGCGAGAATAGCCGATACAGGCTCCAGCACGTGTGTTGAAGGCTTCTAGTGCGGATACATTGGTCTCATCGCATCCAGTTTCTGAATATTCTAAAAAGTTGGCAGTAAATTGAAAAATCTTGAAGGCTTGATTTCCATTAACCTCGCTGGTAATCTGATCAGCAGTCTGTCTAATCAATTCGTGGTTTGATTCGATGCCTTGTTCTGGCAGCAAGGTAACTTGTTCGACGGGCGCCTGCCAGGCAGTTTTTCCCTGCCTGAGGGTGACGTCATATTCAACCACAGCAGTGGCCTGGCTTTTGCCAGGTAGGTGGCTCGATAATTTAAGTAAATCGACATAGGCACGTGATTGGGTATCCTGTCCACCATCCCATTGGATTGATACATTGTGTACCGTTTGGTATGGACCGGATTTCGGCAGCATTATTCCTAAATAGATGTTGGCAGCATCCGTGTCTTGCGAGACTTGAAAGGTCTTCTTGATGTGATAGTGTACCTTTGCAGGCAGCAATGCATAAGCAATTACCGCAGTGATGGTTAGAATCGCCAGGACAAGAATTAAAATACCCGCTGCAGTCAGGTATTGCCAGAGGCTAGCTCTCCTGGCAACAGGTATTGTGCCAGAATTCACAAACTGATGGGTAAAATTTTTTTTCGTATCCATAGTCTTCAGCTGAAGGCGTACAAAGTGTCGCAGTGGAAAATGGTGATGTTGAAATTGTGGATACTCTACTTTCCAGGAGACTCCGCAAGAAGAGGAATCTTCCAGGTTGAAAAATTGATGGAGGAGTTAGATCTTGAATATTGAATAAATTGAAATCAACTTGCCCAGTGAGTGTTCTAATCAAGACCATATCCAAAGACCTGTGTAATGATTGATCAAAGTATTGTATATTCTTGATTATATAACTTGTACCTGTCCCAATGAATTAATGTTTACATAAGCGGAACGAGTCATGACGAATGACATTCTAAATACCATGAAAGCTGTTAGCAGTTTTCCCAATTTCCTAGGGAGACCCAAGACCAAAATTGGTGAAATATCTATCCTTAATTAAGCCTAATGGCGTGCTTAATTTGTCTGAATTAACTAAGTTCTCCAAACAGCGCTTATTCGAAAACCTGATGTGGAGCGGATCTGGGATCCATGATTCCAGCATGTGAAATGGTGCTATCTGGTTTAGTGGCGATATGTTGGGATAGCGATTTGTCTCCTGCAGAATTCGAGATCTAAGAATATTCCAAGAAATGTTGATTCTCAGCCATCATGCAGCAAGCGATGGGGAAGGGGTTGGGTTTGATCTATCTCGAACACCATGAGAATGATCGCTTCCTGCTGACTTTTATTTTCCCAGCTGTGAAGCTGGGAAGCTTTGTATAATAAGCTATCCCCGGGTCTTAGCTTGTACTGCTGGTTTCCGATATGGTAGATCAGTTCTCCTTCAAGACAATGCACAAATTCTTCACCAGAATGTGAGGCGGGATCCGTTGTTGTTCCGACTCCAGGATCGATCGTGATGCGGTATGGCTCTAATTTCTGGTTTGGCATCCCGTTTCCTAACCCAGCGATGAGGAGTCCATTCCCTTGAATTCGCAGAGCGTTGTGCCGGGGTGTGAAAATGGTGGCCTGGTTAGGTCTCTCGGTGAAGAAATCCGTGATGTGAACCCCCAGTGAGGAGGCAATTTTATGCAGCGAAGCGACGGTGGGGGAATTATCCCCGCGCTCAATCTTGCTGATGGCATTGACTGATAAGCTGGAACTTCGAGAAAGCTCTCTCAGCGATAGGTTCTTTCCTTCTCGCAGGGAGCGGATAGCCTGACCCACATGAGGTGCAGTCGTATCTTGCATGATAAATTCCCCTTTCGGTTAGACTCAGTATCCGAAGAAAACACTTTTAAATTATACAACTAAAGTTGACAAGCGTCAATTATAGTTGTATAATCCGGAATAAATAACTCACCAAAATTGACACGTAGAGAGGTAATATGAAAATCGCACTGGTTACAGATGATGGCATCACAATCAGCCAACATTTCGGCCGAGCAACAAAGTATGCGGTGTACACTCTCGATGAGACAAAGATCATCCACCGGGAGCTGCGCGATAAAATTGGTCACCACCAGTTTGTCCAGGAAGAAAGTGCTCACCTGCAGCAGAATGATGCCAGGGGTCACGGCTACGGTAGTCACGCGGAAGATAAGCATCAACGCATGTTTGCCAATATCCAGGATTGTGAGATTGTGATTGGTCGTGGAATGGGTAGGGGAGCATACCAGGGCATGCTGCAGGCTGGCCTGAAACCCATTGTGACCGATATTGCCGAAATCGAAGCTGCCGCACAGGCAGTATTGGATGGATCGATAATCGATCATCCTGAAGCCTTGCATTAACTGTCCGTAGAATGGAGCAGGTATGAAGTATATTTTCGGGCCAGTACCTTCTCGACGGTTGGGGAGGTCTCTAGGAATTGATCCGATACCTTTGAAAACCTGTAACTGGAATTGTGTATACTGCCAGCTCGGACGCACAATGCCGGTAACGAATGAACGAAAGAATTACTTTCCGGTGCAGGAAATCCTTGACGAGCTGGATAGTGTTCTTGCCAATACCCAAGCAGACCAAATTGATTGGATCACAATCGTCGGTTCCGGGGAGCCGACTTTACACACCGATATTGGCAAGATCATCCGTGGAATCAAACAGCAGACAGATATCCCCATCGCGGTAATCACAAACGGTTCGTTACTGCATTCAGCGCAGGTGCAAACAGATCTTCTCCCAGCGGATGCGGTCCTGCCATCACTGGATGCAGGACATGTGGATTTATATCGACGAATTAACCGCCCCCACCCAGCCAACCCTTATGACCAATATATTGAAGGACTGAAACAATTTAGGGAAATGTATGAGGGAAAATTCTGGGTGGAAGTGATGCTGATAAAAGGACAAAATGACAACCCAGAGGAACTGCAGGCGATCGCCAGTGTACTGAAGATCATTGATCCCGACGAAGTCCACATCAGCCTTCCCACACGACCGCCAGCCGAAGCCTGGGTTGAACCTCCGGGAGAAGACCACCTGCAGGAAGCGATTAATATCTTTGGGGAGCGAACAAAGATACTCTATGCTGTGCAAGGAAAGTACGGGATGGAAGATAAATGCCCGGAGGCAAGAATTATCACAGAAATTGCCTCGAGGCATCCAATACCCGATGAGGAGATCGCAATAATTTTCAACCATTTAAGTGAGGCAGAGACACACGCATTGCTAAAAGAGCTGCAGAGCATGGATCTTCTCCAGCTGGTTGAGCGGAACAATAAGATGTTTTGGGTCGCAGGTGGTGCAAATTTTCCAGAAGATTCCAACCTGCATCATAGAGTAGAAGCATAGCCCATGGTTGAGAAGATGGAGATCAAGCTTCATCCGATCGGAAAAATAATGACACCCTTCAAGTCTCCTGATGGGATGCCGATCCAATCATCCGCTGCTCAAGGTGTAAGGGGAAAGGTTGTCCTATTTCCGGAATATTTGGAGGGAATCCAAGACCTGGAAGGATTCTCTCATATATATCTGCTCTATTACTTCCATTTGATCAAAAGAACCAAGCTGGTGGTAAAACCATTCCTTGATGATAAGCCCCGCGGTGTGTTTGCAACCAGGTCTCCGCAACGTCCAAATCATATTGGTTTATCGGTTGTCAAATTATTGAAGATCGATGGGAACAACCTGCACATTGAGAATCTTGATATTCTCAATGGAACCCCCCTGCTGGATATCAAGCCATATATCTCACTTTTTGATGGGCTCAAGGAAACTTCAGCAGGCTGGTTGGAGAACGTGGATATGAATTTGGGGGACATCAAGTCCGATAATCGATTCATCTAAAGTTAACAAAACTGAAAGCGGGGGGACCCTTTCGCCTGGGGGATATCCAAAATATACTTTGGGTATTGGATGATATTTGGAAGAGTAAGGAATAATGCTTGATGTAATTACGCTCGAGTGCCCATCCTGTGGTGGACGCACCAAGTTTTCAGCAGATTCGAAAATCCTGGTTTGTGATTACTGTGGAAACCAGCATACTTTTCGTTTGCCGGATCCCACCACCGGGGATACTCCTGCGGCAGTACTGGGGGAAGAGAGGACACCTGGCTCGGCTTCAGCCCTCGCTGGTAAAGAGCCTCATATATTGAGGCCCCGTCCAAGGGAAGTGAGCTTGGTGAAGCGGGAGGATCGCCTGCAGTTATCCTGGCGCTGGTTTTCCTGGAAGTACCTGCCGCTGGCTTTCTTCTGCATTGCCTGGGATGGATTCCTGTGTTTCTGGTACAGCATGGCATTCTCCATGAATGCTCCTTGGATCATGATCGTATTTCCGATCGCCCACCTGGCAGTTGGGGTGGGATTAACCTACTTCACCCTGGCTGGATTTCTCAACCGCAGCCTGGTAGCAATCGACAGAGATTCATTTTCGGTCAGCCATGGTCCCCTGCCCTGGTTTGGAAACCTGAATGTACCGGTCAGCCAGGTAGAACAGCTATACTGCAAAGAAAAAACAGGCAAGAGAAACAGCGGACCAGAGTTCCAGTTAAGTGTTATCCTGAAAGATGGAAGGAAGAAAGACCTGCTGTCCAACCTCGATTCTCCGGAAATTGGTTTCTACATGGAGCACCAGATTGAAAACTGGTTGAATATCCCCGATCAACCGGTGAAGGGTGAAATCCCTGATTGACCACAATTGACGAAGTTCACTCAACCGCGCCCTTTCCCCTTCATCACCCCCATTCCTTTAGCTGATCTGGTCTTTCATCCAGGATGATGTCCATGTTGTAGAGTAAGGACATCGCTTCCGGCAGTAAGAACCTGGCTTTCTTGATATTGTTGAGACCCGGATCGATGGAATAATTGCGAGCCTGGCTCAAGTCTGCCGCGGTTAAATTGGTGTGGATGAAAAGGCTATCGGATAGGTCGCTTCCCGAAAAGTCTGAATCTGAGAGATCGGCTTCGCGAAAATCCACATTGACTGCCTGGCAGTTAACCACCGGGATGCAATTCAAATTTAACCCAATAAATGTGCTGTGGTTGAGGGAAGAGGAATAAAATTCAATCTTTGGGCCAAGTTCGTTTGCAGGCCAATCAGCCATCGCCCAGTTGACGGCGATGATTTTTGATCCCTTAAAGCGGTTGTTGATAAATGTGCTTCCGGTTAGTTTTGCCAGGCTGAAGTCACATTGCCTGAACTCACAATTAACAAAGCGGCAACATTTAAATTCTGTCTCGACAAATGAACAATCGAGAAAAGTGCAATCGATGAATTGGCTGTCCTCGCACAAGATGCAATCCAGCTCCAGGCCACGAAAGAGCTGGTCTGCATAAAGTGTCCTGGATGTAATGCCTATGGTCACGCGGAACCTCCCTGCGTTGCTTATTTTGTCAGGATCATGGTTTATCAATTGCTCAATTCATGAAATCCTGGTCTTTCAAGTATTTGAGAACTTTCCTTGTGAATTCCTGGTGTGAGCTGCGTGAATACTTGACTTCGGTGTAGACCTGGGCCAGGTTTTCCACCCCGGAGTCGATGATCAGTTTGCGCAAGCGTGGGTAGCTCATGTAGCGCTCCCAACCCTTGACCTCGCGCTGGCGGTAAATTTCCGCAATACGCCCATCGTTGTAATCCTGGTATTTATCGTGGTGGACCAGACCATCCAGCGGCAGGCGGTCGCGGAGTTCAGGCTGTTCAGCAGGGTAACCCAGTGTAAAGCCGACAACCGGTACAACATTTTCCGGCAGATCAAGGATTTTTCCGACCTGATCGCAATTAGAGAAAGTGCTTCCCAGGTAGCAGATTCCCAACCCCACTGATTCGGCTGCCAGGGCTACATTCTGGGAGACGAGGACTGCATCAATCGCGGCGATCATGAAGCTCATGAAGTTATCGAAATTATCAGGTGCATTGCTGATGCGAAGCCAGTGCCGCATGCGGTGAAAGTCGGCACAGAATGTGAGCAGGAGGGGTGCTTCCAGCACCATATCCTGTTCGAAGTGTGCCTTGTGCAACTGCTCCCGCAAGGATTTATCCCTGGTGACGATGATTGAATAGGTCTGCATATTACCCGAGGAAGAGGCGCGGATACCGGCCTCCAGGATATTCTGCAGCAGGTCATCCGGGATCGGGTCGGGTTTGTACTTACGGATCGAGCGGTGGGCATGGATCTGGTCGATGATTGTCATGAAAGCTCCCTCTATAGAAAGAACTGAGAGATGGATGTTTAACAAAATGCTGGATAGATGTCTGGGTGCAATTTTTGATATCCCCTATTGTACTGCAGTGATTTTCAACACAAGCGGCCAGATTGGCTAACATCGAATCGTTTGATCGTGCGCAAGCTCGTTTAGAGATTATTGTGGAGTCTTCTAATGCTTCAACAACCAAATAACACGGTCATAAGACAAAACATAGTGAATGACCGTGAACAATCCAAGTGCAGCTCCCCACATTGGTTGTCCAGCAGCGATGAAAGCCCAGGTACCGGCGGCGAACAAGACAAGTTCAATCACCAATCGCACTACCCCAGGGACCGGGAGAGGCGCTGAACCTGACCGGCTGGGATCATCCGGGACAGCGAAAGTGCCCCAGATAACGGCTGCCAGAATCACGAGACCGATACTCCACACGAAGCGCCAGATGCCCTCGTGTTGACTCCAGCCCCAATAACCAAGGGCAAACAGAGCGGCAATTTCAAGTATGAAGCGTAATACAAGATTAAGTGGATTTGAACCCATGATGGAAATTTCCCTATTCTGCAGTAGTAAGAGCCGGGATCCTATGACTCATCGATCTATCATCGCGACCAGCAAGTTAACAGCAGGCTCGTGGAACCTGCAAATAATTTGATCATGACTTGACAATTGATGGCCGGGGTATTTCTTGATCATGGTTGAGTGACTGATAACCCCAGATCAAAACGACAATCATGGCAGTAACCAGCAACAAACCAAAATTGATCCAACGTCCTATTTCAGTGGCAAAGTATGGAGGCAACAATGCGCTGGTGGTGTTGCCAATCGTGTGGAACAAGATCGCAACCAGGAGACTGCCCCTGGTATTGTTATACAACCAGGTGAAAAGTACCGAGAGCACCATAATCTGCAATATGAACTGCCAGACGGGAATCGATGCTTCGGCCTGGGTGGTGCCATCTATGAAGAAGAGCGGTAGATGCCAGAGACCCCAGAAGAAACCGAGAACCAGGCTGGCAACGACAGCATTTTGACTGCTTTGCATTCGATCGAGGGCATAACCACGCCAACCGAATTCTTCCAAGCCCCCTCCGACGAACAAGATCGTGACAGCTGTTATCAACACCGCAAGCAAGGTGGGGGCAGTCCATTCCGGGATATCTGTTCCGAGAAGCGATAAGATGCCTGCGGCGAGCAGACCGATAACGGGCATTAAAAACAAGGTTGGTAACCACCACCAGGCGGAGAACCCGGTTTCAAATGCCCGGCGGAGCAAGCGACCCATTCCAGCCCGGCCAGATTCCAATCCAATCAAGACGAAGGCTGCAATTGTGGGTCCAAGGACGGCAAACATGCCGGGCAATCCAACGATCTCAGGCAGGTTGGGGAAACCGTTCGAGCGCAATACCGATGGCAGCCACAAAAACCATGAAATCAGATAGGTGAGTGCAAAAAATGCCCAAGTCTTGCGTAACATCATTCAAATCTCCAAGGGAATTTACTTTTCCATTTGTTCCTTCATCCAGCCTCACTTATTATTTTGGGGCGTCGAGCATTAATTGGATCAGCAATAGAAGTTCTATGTTAAGTCTGCCGCAATGAATTATCCATACTTAACCAACTATAGACCAATTTCTATGATTTGAACCTGGATAGAATGTTCAGTTGGAAAAGACCTGTGCATTCACTCAATTCATCATTCCAACCCACTTTACATCGATACCGGCGGTAGTTCCCAAACGTTCGCAGAGCTCCCCAGTGTGGTGCTGCAGGTGACGAATGTTATAAAACTGCAGCTCCAGCTTGTTGAAAGGCAGCCAGTAAAAGCCAGATTCGGCATCAAGATTTAATGCATCTACCTGGCGTTTCACTTCCTGGCGGCAGAAATCCAGGTATTCAAGCACCTCATGCTCTGTATACGCCACAAACTCTCCCCGGTCAGGTGACTCGTCAGCCAGGGCTTCAAAGGAATGGTAGTTTTCCTTGTGCCTTGGCCAGGGGATGAAATCCTCCTCGGATGGCTGCAGATAAAGGTGGGTGTAAAAAAGGACGTGGTATGCAACCTGCCAGAACTGGTTGTGATATTCAGCATTCACCCATAAATCCTGCGGGCACTGACGTATCGCCTGGTCCAGCATTTCCAGGGCAGCCAGGTACTGGGAGCGGATGATCTCTTTGGTGATCATATCTATCCTCCTAAATCCGACTCGTAGGAATCATTAACTGATGAATCCCATCCATTTAATATGGGAACCACCAGTTCTTGGGTTGGGGAGAGAAATCCCAGTGAACATGCTTGGTTTCGAGGAAGCTGTCCAAACCCTCGATGCCCAGCTCGCGGGCATTGCCGCTCATCTTCATCCCCCCGAAAGGCCCGGCATAATTATCAGTCAGGGGGTCATTGATCCAGACAGTGCCTGCACGCACTTCTTCGAAGAATGTTTTCACCAGGCGGGCATCGTTTGAGCGCAGCACTGCTCCCAGACCATACTTATTGTCGTTGACCAGTTGGATGGCTTCGGCGAAGTTCTTGTAGGTCATCATGGGGATTGCAGGGCCGAAGGTCTCCTCGGACATGATCAGCATGCTGTGATCGACGTTGGTCAGAACCGTGGGTTCATAAAAGAAACCGCGTTCGAACTGCGGTGGTCGTCGCCCGCCTGTCAGGATTTCAGCACCGCGTTGCCTGGCATCCTGGATGTGGCTTTCAAACTTGGCGCGGTATTTCTCACCGATCATCGGACCAACATCTGTTGTTGGCTCAATGCCGGGACCTAGACGCAAGGCCTTGACTTCTTCAACCAAGGCATCGGTAAACTGTGAGCTGAGATGTTCGGGTACATATACCCGTTCCGTGGCAGTGCACACCTGACCGCAGTTTAAAAGGCTTGAATATGCGAGGGCTTTCGCAGATAATTCAACTTCCACGTCTGGACCAACCACGAAAGCATCTTTACCACCAAGTTCGAGGTGCAGGTGCTTGATCAGCGGGGCAGCCTGAACACTGATGCGCTGACCGGTCTCAAGTGAGCCGGTAAAGGCGATCACCGGGACATCAGGATGCTTCACCAGGGCTTCGCCGACCGGGAGACCATACCCTGTGACGACATTGACCACCCCAGGGGGTAAATGTTCGAGGCATTTTTCAACCAGCATCAACGTCGAGAGCGGTGTCATCTCAGAAGGTTTAATCACGACGGTATTGCCGGCTGCCAAAGCTGGGGCGATCTTCCAGGCCAGTAGGAGCAAGGGATAATTCCAGGGGGTGATACAGGCCACGACACCGTAAGGCTCTTTGAGCACCATGTTGAGCTGGTTTTCCGGCTCGGGGGAGGGGAGCACACGACCCCGGGAATGGCGGCCCAGTTCCGCATAATAATCGAAGGTACCCGCAACCCATTCCATTTCCTCTTCGTTTTCCGAAACAGGTTTACCCTCTTCAAGGGTCAGCATTCTGACCAGGTCATCCCAGTTTGCCCGCATCCTGGCGCTGGCTTCATGCAGCAGGGCAGCACGATCTATTGCAGGTGTTTTTCGCCAGATATCAAAAGCTTTTTTCGCTGCCTGGACAGCCTGCTCTGCATCTGTTGCTGATCCGGCGGGGACCTGGTCGAGAACTTCTTCCGTTGCGGGATTGTGAACTTCAATGATTGGTTCTGAGTCCATGGCGACCCAGCGGTTGTCAATCCAATGACCTTTCATAGGGAGTTCTCCTTTCCTGGAAATAAGGATCAAGCGTTAATTGTAACCTGATGATCAAATTGATAGGCTGGCTTTGACCAAAAGCCAGCCTATCAATTGTTTGACTTACATATTATCCTGCTATCCGTTATTGATTTCGATCTAGATTCCATTATAGGGATCAGTAATATCACTTGCATAGCCGAGGAAATGCAGTGAGATAAGGCTTGATCCCCGGGATGACCTGTTTGGCTTCTTCCAGCTCAGATTCATCGGTGTTATTTGGGCTGTATCCCAGGCAGATTTTAACAGCTGCCATGACCTCCCGAACATCACCCACGCCGTAGACCCGTTGTTCAAACTCAGCTGTTTTCTCCAGGATGAAGTTACAGTCCCAACCAGCAGGCGATAGATTTCTATATTTCTCTTGTGACTGAAACGTGTTGGCAACTGGCATCCAAAGCAAATCGTTGTGGGTATGCATCACCAGGGGATTAAACAGGTGAGAGTTCCTCGAGTTATTCGGCCCCAAATCTCCTTGATTGCGACAGGCTTTTGATTTGCTGATAAAGTACTTTCCTATGAAGTGAAATTAATTCTGTGGTGTTTGAAATATGTATCTTGGTGGACTGTCGATATTAAAGATATTTTTTCCCTGGCTCTGTAAACGTCCAGCTCTCATTCCTGTGCTATATCATGGTTTATTACTTTTGGTCCACTCGCGATCGGCGTTTGATATATCAAGGATGCTATCCTCAGGGTAGAAATTATCTTCATGGGGCTCATGATCGGCATGCCATACCTGGGCAAAGAAGGGATTCTCGCTTGCCTGGCGGTCAAAATCCCAGGGTGGAGCCATGCATTCCGGGCACCAGTGACCCGCCTTGAGGATCGTGTTTGGTTTTGAAATGAATCTATGCCTGGCAGCACACTTCCAATCGAGGCTGGTGAACAGGTCACCATGCCATTCATCTGCCAGACACTGCCCACCACGGAATCGGGCTGCACTTTGGAGATCCTCCAGGGTGAGCGTGGTTTTGGTCTCATCATAACCGTGATCCAGCCTCTGCCATGCAGGTTGCGGGTCGATATCCAGCGATTCATCTTCCCAGCTGGGGATTTCTTCATAGCTGGCATAGTCATTATAAAAAGCCGAGATGCGCAAATCGTTGCGCTGGTTGTACCAATAAGCGGTGCCATTCTTGTGATCTTCGACCATCTCTTTCATCAGTGCGTAGGTTGATTGTTCAGCACGTCGTCGGAAGGCAGGGAACCTCTCGGCCAGGAAAGCAACAAGGCGCATATTGAAAGGCAGGTCATTGGTGATTTCCTGCCAATACTCATCGAGCGATGTGCGCCAGTAGTGCAGGTATTCATTGAGCAGATGACTATCCTCGTAATACTGCATGTGAAAATTGCGCAGCGCGAACCAGCGACGTTCAGTGCAGGCTTCTACACCAGATAATCCCGCCATCTGATAATTCCGGTTGAGATATTCATAGGCTGTTGAGCGCATGTTGGGCCCACCACCCATGTTATACACGCGTCGCCAGAAATCTGAATCATCGGGGATATCCAGGCAGTTCACAAGACCGAAACCAGCATCGCGGTCGGTAAGATTTTCCATGTAGGCATCGACCGGCATGTGGAACAAGATCGGGTCCTGCAAGTTGAGCAGCGCTTGATAGGAGGTAGGCATGATAAATGTCATGCGCAGAGAAGCCCAGTGCTTGATCTGCGACTCCAGGACAGCCCGTTCCCCGGCGATCTTTGTAACAGCGTAATAATCAAAAACCGATGGTTTGAGCGGGTCTCCAACCCTGCCCATATGGTGACCCGGGGGGCGGTTGCCGGTTTCAGCCACGGTGCCGGTGTAGACGAACTTTATCCGTTCAGCACCATCCGGTTGGGATTCAATGGCGCGGATGATATGGGTGATTGCTTCGGTGTTAACCGCCCTGGCGATCTCAGGCTGATAATCCGCCTGGGGAGAAATATACGCCATTGCACTGAGCACCCATTCAACTCCTTCAATTGTTTCAGCGACATGCTCATAAATCGTGGCATCTCCCCAGACGATCTTGAATCCCTCGCCTTGTGCAACCCCGCTGCCCTGGATTGACGGGACTCCTGCCTGGCGTTCGTATGAACGGAATAATCCTAACTCCTTTTCTGAAGGCAGTACCAATATGGAGATATCGTATTTTTCCCTGCGCTTCCACAGTTCCTTAAATGCCTGGAAACCCATTGTGCCAGAAGCGCCGAACAACGCAACTTTCTTTTTAACCATTTAAACTCCTGTCAATTATGCGCTTCCTGTTATTCAGGATCAAGGACCTTCTGCGAATTGAGCAGATGCCTGGACGCTATATAGCCGAAGGTCATCGCGGGTCCTATTGTGCCCCCGGGACCGGGATAGGAATTGCCCATGACTGACGCAGATGTGTTTCCAACAGCATAAAGGCCTGCAATGATACTGCCATCTTCCTTAATTACACGCGCTTTTTCATCCGTTACTAAGCCACCCTTCGTACCAATATCTCCCGGGTAAATTTTTACACTGTAGAAAGGCGGCTTATTGATGGGTGCCAGGCAGGGATTGGGCTTTACGGTCGGGTCGCCATAGTAGCGGTCGTACGCACTTTGACCCCGATTGAAATCCTGGTCTATGCCAATTACCGCGTATTGATTGAACCTAGCGATGGTCTCCAGGAAACCCTGAGCGTCAATACCGGTTTTCTCGGCCAGCTCCTGAAGAGACTCGGCGACGACAAAGTAACCGCTATCAATGTATTCCTGGGGAGGTTTCTTCATGGGGAACAGGGTGCCAAAAATATACTTGTTCCTGAAGCGTTGGTCCATGATGAAATGAGCGGGGATGGTCTGACCTTGATCACCGTTATTACGATACATTTCCTTGACTGCGTCCACGTAGGGAGCAGATTCGTTCATGAAGCGCTTGCCCTGAGAGTTGACGATGATACCACCAGGATATGCGCGCTCACCGACGTGAAAGAAAGGCACCGAACCAGGCGGGAGGCTAGCAGGACCCCACCAGGCATCCTCCATGAGGTCCAGCGCGCCGCCGAGTGCATGCCCCATGCGGATTGCATCACCGGTATTCCCCGGGCTGGCTGAGGTCCATTCAGTACTGGTAGGATGTGGGTGGAATTTCTCGCGCATTTCCCTGTTCAACGGGAACCCCCCAGCGGCCAGGACGACTCCTGCGTTTGCTTTGATCTTGACAAGCTGACCGTTTTTCATGGCAGTCACACCCATCACGCGCCCGTTATCCAGGATCAACTCGCCCAGTGGGGATGAGAGCCACAAGGGAACCCGTGCATCCAGCAATGACAGCCTCAGCCGTGCAGCCAGTGCCTGGCCGAGCGTGAGCAGTTTTATCCCTGCTGCGGCGCAATAAGCTGCCCTGACCCCGATCTTGGTCCCGGCGAGTAAACCCTCAACAGTCGAAGTTAGCATACCGACCTGGCGATACTCCTTTGAAGTCAGCGACAATCCCATGGGTGCCTCGAATATCGAGGGACGCAAATTATCTAATTCAGCGCCTAAATCTTTCCCATCAATCGGTACAGGTTCTATCCCCCTGCCCTGAAGGGTACTGCCTGGCAACTCCGGGTAATAATCCGTATAGCCTGGGGTCAGCTGGAATTTAACGTGGGTGGAGTCTTTGAGGTAGATCAGCATCCTCCTGGACTCACGCAGGTATGTTTCAATCTTGATCTTCGGAACCCGGTTGCCGATGATGGTTTCCAGATAAAGTACAGCTTGCTCGTGGGAATCAGGCAGCCCTGCTTCAGCCATCACATAGTTACCGGGAACCCAGACAAAGCCACCGGATAGCGCCGTTGACCCACCAAAGTATTCCGTTTTTTCCAGGATCAGCGCGTCGAGTCCGCCCAGTTTTGCCACCAGTGCTGCGGTCATGCCACCACCGCCTGAACCAACCACCAGCAGATCGGTCTCGTAATCCCAGTGGGCCATACTTAATCATCTCCAATGTTCATAAGCACGCCAGATGATATCACGAAGCGAAGAATCTAAAAATGAAGAGCCGCTCACGGCCGTGAACGGCTATATTGAGAATATTCGAGATTAAATTGAAACGGAAAATTTTTTACCGGACCTTTTTACCTGCCAGGTCTCACCCGGTACGTTCCCTGGATACTCGAAGTCATCTTGAATATCGACTCACAGGAAACAGTTGCGGTTGGGAATGGTGCTTCTCATCCAACCAATTTATCAAACTCTTCAATGCTCACCGCGGGGGCGGTTGAGAATGCGATACCGAGCATCTTGGCCAAACCAACGGAGGTTTTAATGGCAGCCTCGTTGTTTGGGAAGTCAATCACGAGCACCAGGTCTGTTTCACCAAGCAGTGCATAGCCAGCCTTGACGGAACCGCCATTTTCGGTGATCAGCTGCGTGGCTTTGCCTGTCCTCTCAGCGCTGACATCTTTGATTGATGCGGGGGAATATTTACCGAAAAGTATATACGTGGACATGGTAGGTTCTCCTTTGTTTTTGTCAATTCGCAGATTGCTTATTTATCCGGTGAGACCTGACAGGGTTTTACCGAAAATATCCCGGCTGCGTGGATGGGTGACGTAGGGGGAGGTAAATTGCGATGATCTTCTTGGGGAGCAGCGTGGATTGTTTGCTATTATACCCCTAACGGGAATATCGACTTCAACCTGGAGGTTCTTCCAGCAGTGAGGACAATACCTGTTCCAGCTCTGGAAGGGGGAGATCTTTGTAACCTGAAATGCGGGAGTAGATTTGCGCGGCAGCGAGATGAAAGCCTGCAGGAAGACCCACTGTATCGAATGTTGAAGCAATCTCATGCATCTCTCCTTCAAACCGCCAGGCTTTTGCGGTGACGCGCTGAACCCTGCTGGTTGTTTGTTCAACAAAATTGGAACCGAAATGGGACCACTCAGAAAATAACTCCTGACGGACCTGGAGTGCTTCGGATGCGGCAAGGATTGCGCACAGTAAGGCGCTGGTGCCCTTGGTATAGGCAGCATAACACATCTTCAAGGCGGAAGCCTGGCCGACTGAGTCACCCATTACTATGGCTGTTAGGGGTCCTGCAGAAAAAAAACTAGCAGTGCTGGCTGCACCTGCTCCGGAAAGATAGATGCGCGTAGTGCGAGCTTTCCAGGCAGGAGGACCGATGATGCTTCCATCAATATAGCTGATACCTGCCCCCTCAAGGATGTCACCTATTTGTCTCGAGTGCTGGGGAGAAACAGCGTTAGCATCGATGTAGGAGCCACGGAAACCTAGCGAGGCTACCTGCCTGGCAACACTCGCAGCAGCGCTGGGTGGACAGACGCAGATCAACGTGGAGCAAACCTGGCAAAGTTCTGCCAGGGAACCAGTGTCCTGCAGATGAATTTTTTCGGCACGAGCACGTGTCGCAGAACTGCGGTCCTCAGAAGCCCAAAAGACCTGCCCACCAGAATTCTGTGCGGCAAGGCCGACAGTAACACCCATTTCTCCGGGGTGCATGATACCAATATTTATCCCATTCATGGCATGCTCCATAAGTTGGTGTGATTTGGGTAATTATTATGTACAGGGCTGCACGGACAATTCTTAATGGTGGATTGCGAGAAGGACGGGCAAGACTCTTTTATTAAGCCTAGCTGGTGGTGGAACCTTTTTTCTTCCTATTATTGCGGTAGCGGGATTTGCGTTTCTTGCGCTGTGATTTTCCAGGAGAAGGTTGGATTTCTGCAGGAGGCAATTCTGGCGGTCTGTGCATCCATGCATGATAGGAATCATCCAGCAGCATGGCCAGCAATGCCAGCCCATCTTCATTGCCAGCCAAATCCTGTGCCAGGGGGAAGAAACGCTGCATGCGATCAATCTGCAGCTTATCACGGGCGCGCAGACGGGCTTCTAAATGTCCCACCAACCGCTGGGCTACCAGGGATTGTACATCTTCCTCATTCGGCAGGGGGCGTTTTTCGAATTCGATCTGGTAGTGAGCCGCGATGCGGTTGAGCTGGCTTTTCTCATTAATATTGATCAGCATGATGGCTGTCCCACTTGCACCCGCCCGTCCGGTGCGTCCGGCTCGATGGATATATGCCTCTACATCCTCAGGAGGTTCGTACTGGATAACGTGAGATAAATCAGGGATATCAATTCCCCGCGCGGCTACATCGGTTGCTACCAGAAAACGGAGCCTGCCATCACGGATCTTCTTGATCACCTTGTCACGTGCATTTTGGGAGAGATCGGAGCTGATCTGGTCGGCGTTGAATCCATAGCGCTGGAGGATGGCAGTCACGTAATTTACCCGGGCTTTCGTGTTGCAGAAAACGATCGCCTGCTGGGGAGTTTCCATCTCGATGATGCGCACCAGCGAGCGTTCTTTTTCCATGCCCGGGATCAGGTAGTAGATATGCCCGGTATCTTTGACATGAACGTGGTCGCTGCTCAAGCTGAGGAAGTCGGGAGCGTTCAAGAACTGTTGCGCCAGCCGGATTACGTGCGGGGGGATGGTGGCTGAAAACATGTAGCCGCTGATTTCCTCCCGGGGAAGGAATTCCTGAATCTGGAGCATGTCGGGATAGAAACCCATTGACATCATGCGATCGGCTTCATCGTAAATTAGGAATTTCAAGTTTTTAAAGTTCAGGTTACGCTTGATCAGGTGATCCAATATACGACCGGGGGTACCGATGACACACTGCACACCAGCCTTAAAGGCTGCGATTTGAGGTTTATAACTCGTGCCGCCATACACAGCAACCGTACGCATACCATTATCCCCAGCAAGCAACCCGGTTTCCGCAGCAACCTGCTGGGCCAGCTCGCGGGTGGGTACCAGTACGAGCGCCTGGCACTGGGGCCTATTTTTATCCACCTGGTCGATTAACGGCAAGATGAAAGCGCCGGTTTTTCCGCTGCCAGTCCTGGCCTGCACCATCAAGTCACGGCGTGCCTGAAGGTAGGGGATAGCCCGCGATTGGACCGGGGTCAGTTCGGTCCAACCCGCCCGGTTGGCAGCGAAGCGCATAACACCGGGCAACTCCTCGAAAGTAATGGGGGGTAGTGGATTTTGAGGCTCGGTGAGCTCCATATCCTGATTGCGTGGGTCCTCGCTCATATGATATATCCTGAAATTGAAATGTCTGTGTTTTTCGAATTTATTCGCTGTAATTTATTATACATGGGGTAGGATTGTGATTCCCATTGATTATGAGTTGCTTGATTTCACCTCCTGCATCGAGGCAAGGATAATGAAACCTTTCCCACACAAGAAAAAGGCTAGGTCTAAAGAGAGGCGAATAGATTTACAAGTAGTTGGATGTAATCAGGAAAATCTAAGTTTTTACGAATGTCCCATTACGAAGGTCGGCAAGTGCTTGCTGGATCTCCTGGGGTGTATTCATCACGAAGGGGCCATAAGGGACAATTGGTTCCTTGAACGGTTCGCCGGCGATGAGCATAAAACGTACGCCTGAGTCCGGAGTGGTTTGGATCTGGAGCTGCTCTCCATCACTGAATTCCACCATGCGGACCGCTTTAACCAGACTGCCTGCTCCGAGCTCGTCCAAACCAAATGCAGCTTCCCCTTCGAAAACATAAACCACAAGGGTATGGCCTCGAGGTATGGGATAGCTGAAGGTAGTACCAGGTTCCAACTCCACATCGAGGTAAATCGGGTTAGCCGCGATCTCGGCAACTGGGCCCAGGATGCCGTTGATCTCACCAGCCACAAGGCGAATTTTAGCGCCATCTACCTGCAATTCGGGTATAGTTTCAGCATTAACTTCCTGGTAGCGGGGCTGGTCCATCTTCCGTGCAGCTGGGAGATTGACCCAAAGTTGGAAGCCATAAACATTGCCCTGTGGACTACGGCGTGGCATCTCTTCATGCAAGATGCCGCTGCCAGACGTCATCCATTGAACATCCCCAGATCCAATCAAGCCCGAATTTCCAAGGCTGTCGCGGTGGTGGACAGAACCTTCCAACATGTAGGTCACAGTTTCTATCCCCCGGTGTGGATGCATGGGGAAACCGACCAGCGGGCCTTCAATAGGGTCGTTGAATGCAAAATGATCGAAGAGCAGGAATGGATCGAACAGATTATCCTTGCTGGGAGAGATCGAACGCCGCAGGAGCACACCGGCACCCTCGATGACCAGGCTGGGTTCGATTACTTTGGCAACAAGACGAAGACGAGGCATTTTCACTCCAAAGGGTTTGGGATGGATTGGAATCTATAAGATAAATTATACCCACATTGTAATAATATAATAGAAGCAAAGTCCACCTGCGCAATGATCGATCGTTAACTGGTTCACTGGAGGGGATTCCTTTTCCAGGTTGATTGGGCGTTTTAATTTGATCAGTGCCTCGAGAAATCCGGGTTTAATGTTCAGAGCATTGCGAACAAATCAATTCCGCTACCCTCGAGCAGGATCGTGCTGGCGCGGCTTTGAGTCTGATCCTCGATAGCGGATTTCTTTCGTTCCAACAAAGCTGGCTCCCTGGTTTCCAGCAGGTCGACTGCCTGTCGCCAGACGTCGTCTCGCCAATGGGTGATCAAACCAGAGATCAACCATTCATCCACAGGACCCAGCAGCTTATCCACGAGGTCCATTTCTGGGACCATGGTCTCCAGGACCTGGTCCTGGACGCTGTCAATAGTTTCGGCAATGATCTGGTTGACATGGTCGTGATCAGATTGGCGCATGGTGCGTGCCTGCGCGGAAAGCTGATCCCACTCTGCCTCTAACATATCAACCAGGGTGAATACCAGGTCGTAATTAATGTGGGTATTGATGCCCAGCAACAGGTCCTGGATGACCTGCGTAGTGCCGGATGTTGCAGCATCGTGCACCCTGACCCATACCTGGGGCGCAGTATGCCGGTCCTGCTCGTAAGCATCCAGGGCATCGAAGTAGTACTCGGCAAAACGGTGAAGAAAGTTGTAGACCCAATTCGAATCGTGGAACTGGTCTGCCTGGATGGCACGCAGCATATTCTCTGTCATCAGCAGGTAGCAATTCAAGAAAGTTGCCCTGCGGTCGGACTCGCCTTCCCATTGATTGATGCGTGCTTTCATTTTGAGGGTAATGGACAGGTGATTATTCATGGTGGTTATTACACTGGTGATACTGAATAACCTGCATGAGTAATTCTCATGCTACCGCAAGGAAACCGGGGAAATTGATGTGTTCAATCCCGCCCAAGACAAGAACTGGTGATTCAATCCAGGGAGAGATTTTACCATCCACATGGATTAATTGAAAACCGCCCAATTTTGGATTGAGCGGTCTGTCACTCAGTTCAGATTAGTGCTTGGGATATAACCAAATCCTCCCAGGATTCTTAGGTGGTGAAAGGTAAATCACCCGACAGGTTCAAAACGTGCCTGGAAGAAGCGCAAATCTTTGGGCTCATAAACCATCTGCAAGCTTTTGGTTTCGGTGCGGCAATCGTAGACCGCCTTGACTGCCTCGGCAACCACATCCATATGAGCCTGGGTGTAAACCCGCCGGGGGATCGCCAGCCGGGTCAGCTCCAATGCCGGGTAGCGGTGGTCTCCAGTTTCTGGATCGCGTCCTGCACTCACGTTGCCACGCTCCATGCCGCGCACCCCGGAATCCAGGTAAAGCTGGGCAGTCAGCACCTGGGCAGGAAATTGATCCTGCGGGATGTGCGGGTAGAAACTTCTCGCATCGAGGAATATTGCATGCCCGCCTACCGGTTTGACGATCGGGATGTCCCAATCCAACAGCAGGTCCCCCAGGTAAAGAACCTGGCCTACCCTTGAACGCACGTGATCATCCTGCACCGCTTCCTCGATGCCGATAGCCAGCGCTTCCATATCGCGCCCCGCCATACCACCATAGGTGTGCAATCCCTCAAATACCACCACAAGGTTGCGCAGGGCGTCGAAAAGTTCATAATCGTTAACGGCCAACCAGCCACCGATATTGACCAGGTTATCCTTCTTGGCACTCATCCAGGCGCCATCGGTGTATCTACAGAATTCTTTCAGAATTTCAGCAATCGACTTGTCGGCGTAACCTGGTTCTCTATCCTGGATGAAATACGCATTTTCTACCATGCGAGTGGCATCCAGGAAGATGCGTATACCATGCTGGTTACAGTACTCGCGCAACTGGCGCAGGTTTTCCATGCTGACTGGCTGACCACCAGCCATGTTAACCGTACCTGCCAGGCTGACATACGCCACGTTATCCGCACCAACTTTCTGAACCAGGGTATCCAGCTTTTTCAAGTCCACGTTGCCTTTGAAGGGGTGCTCATCGCTCGGGTCATGAGCTTCATCGATGATCACGTCAACAAAAGTGCCACCAGCCAGTTCGTGGTGCAGGCGGGTGGTGGTGAAGTACATGTTTCC
>Ga0209536_100002309_pt1 | contig 30993 bp, 33 predicted proteins | sample DeeMarSeWOR28_12_FD_187461 | JGI IMG/M metagenome (GOLD analysis project Ga0209536, IMG submission 187461) | Marine sediment microbial communities from White Oak River estuary, North Carolina - WOR-2-8_12 (SPAdes) (version 2) | ecosystem: Environmental > Aquatic > Marine > Intertidal zone >... | reverse complement strand
CACTAGCTGGCGTGAATATCCGTCAATGCGTCGCTATCGATTTCCCGCACCGAGCCTTCCAGCGTCTCAACGTAGCAGTCTCTTGCGTTCCGTCTTACCGCAAGTGACCGGACGGTCGTGTAGGACTCGATCCCGCAGACCTGCGCGGAAGCCTTCTTGAGGCGCGAGTAAAGAGTCTTCGCACCCGCCTTGGATTCGATGTCGAGACCCGCGTATGAGACCTTGACGGCAGCGGCATCGATCTGGCTCGGCGCCGCCGCGGAACCGACCGCGGGTATCGCGATCCCGATTGCCAACATGAAAGGAATTGCCCTGTTGCGAAATGTCGTGCCCATGATTCTTTCTCCTACGTCAAAGGTAACTCGAGGCCTGCCTACGACCATGGCAGAACAGGCTGAATTTCGGTGCACCTGGTACTTCGATGTGTGGGGCGGAAAAAACGTTGCACGAAGTAACGAACAGATCGTTATATAGCGTACTGACGGATCTCATCGGTAATATGAAATGAGAGAAACCCGTAATGCGATATTCTGAAGTCTTTCTACGCCTTGGTTCTGCGCTGGTCGCCTGGATGATGCTGTACGCGCACTTCGTCTGGCTCGCCGCACTGGGCGGCATTGGTTGCGGCCCGGATGGTGACGAGCTGCACCGGGTTCTGCTGGCACTTGCGCCGGTAGCGATCGGTTGCGCGCTCCTGCTGCGCGTAACCAGGCCCCTCGATGAAATTCACCGCATACTGCGCTGGCTGGGAGTGCCGCTGGCGGCACTGATGCTGGCAGGCACCTACCAGGTGTTTACGATCTCGCGATCCATTTACGCGACGGGGCTGGGCATTTGTTCGACGGACGAGGCCGGCGCATGGCATTTGCTGTGGGGCCCGGCGCAACTGCTTGCCATCGTCATCGCTGCCGTGATGATCGTGCGTGTGTGGCGGCATGCCGCCACAAGCGATGAATAATTGAGCGGACGCCTAACTATCTGAAAGTTAATTGCAAAGCCATTTCTTCGATGCTACAAAATTCCGTGTAAACCACTATAACAACGAGTCTCGAGCCCATCTCGAGGACCGTCGCCGGACATCGCCGCGAACGGTTACCGTATCCAAATTGGGGAAAAAAATGTCAATGATCTCTGAATTCAAATCCTTTGCAATGCGCGGAAACGTCGTCGACATGGCGGTAGGTATCGTCATGGGCGGCGCATTCGGCAAGATCGTTTCTTCGTTCGTAGCCGACGTGCTGATGCCGCCGATCGGCCTGGCGCTGGGCGGCGTGGATTTCTCTGATCTCGCCGTTACGCTCAAGGAGGCTCAGGGCGAGGCGGCAGCGGTCACCATGAAATATGGCGTCTTCATCCAGACCGTCGTCGACTTCCTGATCATTGCGTTCGCGATCTTCCTGGTGGTCAAGGCGATGAACGCCGTAAAGAAGAAGGAAGAGGAGGCGCCGGCTGCTCCGCCCAAGCCGAGCAAGGAAGAAGAGCTGCTCACCGAGATTCGCGACGCGCTGCGCGCGAAATAGGCGCGCACCGCCAGCGAACGGTTACGTCGCGCCGCCCACGTGCTGAGCCATGGCAAGTGCGGCGGCGCTCGCGCCGGCTACCGACCAGCCGCCGTCGACCGGTAGAACCACGCCGCTGATGTACTGCGCCGCGTCGGACGACAGGAACATCGCTGCCTGGCCTATCTCCTCGACCGACCCGAATCGCTGCAGGGGCACGCTCTTCTTGTACTGGCTGGCCACCGCTTCGTTTGGAGCCAGCCGTCGCATGCCCTCGGTGTCCGCTATCGGGCCGGGGGCGATGCTGTTGATGCGAATCCCGTAGGGCCCCCACTCGAGCGCCAGCGTGCGCGTGAGCATATCCACGCCGGCCTTCGCGGCACAGACGTGGCTCTGCATCGGCATCGGCACGAATGCCTGCGGCGCCGAGATGTTGATGACCGAAGCACCGGGCTTTTTGAGGTAGGGGAACGCCGACCGCAGTACGTGAAACGAGCCCAGCAGATCGATATCCACGACCGATTTGAAGCCGTTCGGCGACATGTCGTTGGCAAAAGCGGGGAAGTTACCCGCCGCGCCTGACACCAGGATATCGATGTCGCCGGCCGCGTCGCTGTAATCGGCGAGCGCCGCCTGCACGGCCTCGACGTCGCGTACATCGAGCGCATAGCCGGATGACTGCGATCCCAGCGATTCCAGTTCTGCGACCGCGGCGTCCACCTTTTCCTGCGAGCGGCTGGCGACGGCGACGTTGGCGCCGGCCGACGCAAAACAACGCGCGATGCCGAGATTGATGCCGCTGGTGCCGCCGAATACGAATACGTTCAGGTCCTTGAAATCGAAAGTCGCTGTCATCTCTGGTTCCGGTACTGGAGGGTCGAAGACGCAGTGTGTTGCGCTTCGTCCCGGATTTCAACGAGCGCGCCGGTACAATCGGGTCGCATGGAATTAATTCGGACAGACGCCGCGAGGTCCCCTTGAAAATCGTGCTGCTCGGCCATGACGATTTGCCCAGCCTGTACGCGTTGCAACGCGTGATCGAGGCGGCGCCACAGCACGGTTACACCGCGTTTTTCTCGGGTGATCTGCCAGCGGGCCGGGACGCCCCGGACGAATTGCGGGAACTCGTCGAGGTCGACGCCCGCCTTTGTGAACGGCTGCGCCGATCGGGCCGGCTCGCGAAGCCCCTGCTCGATTCGGCCGCGCTGCCGCAGCCAAATAGTGCGCAGGGGCTCGAGACCCTGGGGCGCCTCGCGCCGGACCTGGTAATTTCGATTCGTTATCGCCGCATCCTGCACGACGAGGCCATCGCAATTCCCCGGCTGGGTGTCCTCAACCTGCACTCGGGTTTGCTGCCGGACTACAAGGGCGTGATGGCCACGTTCTGGGCCATGCTCCACGGCGAGCCGACTATCGGCGCCACGCTGCACCGCATCGTCGACAGCGGGATCGACACCGGTCCCGTGATCGGGCTATGCCGGATCCCGGCCGCTTATGATTCGAGCTACCTGGCCAACGTGCTGCGGCTTTACGGCCCGGGATGCGAACTGATCGCGGTTGCGCTGCAGGCACTCGCGGCCGGCCGGGAGCCCGCGGCGACCCCGCAGGAGCCCGGCGGACGGTACTTTTCGACGCCCCGGGGCAGCGACATCGAGGCGTTCACGGAGCGCGGACTCGTGCTGGCCAACGGCCTGGAAATGGCGGAGGTCGAGCCTCGAAAGACTTGACTCCGTCCGCGCAAAAGAGAATAGTTATCGAGTGCAGTGGTGTCGCAATTATGCAACGCTACCTGAACGGGGGGTCTCTGCTAGCCACACCAAAACGCCGATTTCGGGCCTCATTGGGGCCTGGACCGCGTTAATCGTGTGTTGCAGGCGGCAATTAAATGAAGGAGAAAATCTTGGACATTAAATTCACAGAGCAACCGAAGCTCGCGATCGGCCTGATCTCGGCGCTAGTCGTTGCTTTACCGCAACAAGTGCTTGCGCAGGAGGAGGCGATCGAGGAGATCGTCACGACCGGTACACGCGCGCAAAGCCGCTCGGTCGAGGATTCGCCCGCGCCCGTCGACGTGCTGTCAGGCGAGTACTTCACGAACCAGGGCGACACGGACCTGCAGAACCTGGTCCGCAACATCGTTCCGTCCTACAACGTCAACGTCCAGCCCATCAGCGACGCAGCCACAGTCGTTCGCCCGGCGAACCTCCGCGGCCTCGCGCCCGATCACACCCTGGTGCTGATCAACGGCAAGCGCCGCCATCGTGCCGCGGTCATCTACTGGCTGGGTAACGGTGTCGCAAACGGTGCACAGGGCCCGGACATTTCCATGATCCCGTCGATCGCGCTGAAGCAGGTGGAAGTCCTGCGTGACGGCGCGGCCGCTCAGTACGGTTCCGACGCGATTGCCGGTGTCATGAACTTCATCCTCAAGGACGACCCCGATGGCCTTACGGTCGAAGGCAAGTGGGGCCAGTACCAGGAAGGTGACGGCGACAAGTACAGCGTAGCGGCCAACCTCGGCCTGCCGCTGACCGACGCCGGTTACGCCAACTTCAGCTTCGAGTATGGCGAGAGCGACCCGACCAGCCGCTCCGTGCAGCGCGATGACGCGGCAGCATTGATCGCTGCCGGCAACACGAACGTCGCCAACCCTGCGCAGATCTGGGGCTCGCCGCTCATCGAGGACGACATCAAGTTCTGGGGCAACCTGGGCCTGGACCTCGGCAACGGCAACTTCGCCTACGCCTTCGGAAATCACTCGGAGAAATTCGTCGACGGCGGCTTTTACTTCCGTAACCCGAATACACGTTCTGCAGTATTCAGCGGCGACGATGGTGCGACGTTACTGATCGGCGACCTGCAGCTCGCCGAGGGTGGTACGCCCGCGGGTTGCCCCGTTGTGCCGATCACCAACAATGTCCCTGATCCGACGGCGCTGGCCGAAGTGTTTGCGCGCGACGAGTGTTTCTCTTTCCAGGAGATTTTCCCGGGCGGCTTCACCCCGCGCTTCGGCGGTAATGTGAGCGACCAGTCGCTGACCGCCGGCGTTCGCGGCGAGATGGACAACGGCCTGCGCTGGGACTTCAGTGCCGGTGTCGGCCGTAACGAGGTCGAGTTCTTCATCCGCAATACGGTGAATGCCTCCCTCGGTCCGGCCACGCCCACGTCGTTCGATCCGGGCGCCTACACGCAGCTCGAGAACATGGTGAACCTCGATTTCGGCTACTCGCCGACCGACAACACCAACATCGCGTTTGGTGCAGAGTATCGTGTCGAGGAATTCGAGATCACCGTCGGACAGGAAGAGTCGTTCCTGATCGGTCCGCTGGCGCCGCAGGGCTTCAGTGCGGCTTCGAACGGTTTCCCGGGCTTCTCGAATCTTGCGGGTGGCAAGTTCGATCGTCGTAACACGGCGGTCTATGTCGACGGCGAGTGGGAACCCACTGACTCGCTGCTGCTCGGCGCTGCGGTTCGCTTCGAGGACTTCCAGGACTTCGGCACGACGACCAACTACAAGGTTGCGGCGAACTGGCGTATCACCGACGGCTTCGGCCTGCGCGGCACGGCGAGCACGGGCTTCAAGGCCCCGACACCGGGTCAGTCGAACGCGTTCAACGTGTCGACCGAGTTCGATCTTGTGGCTCAGGAGCTCGTCAATAACGGTACGGTTCCGTCAACGACGGCCGTTGCCCAGCTTCGTGGCGGACGCCCGCTGGAGCCCGAGGAGTCCACGAACTTCACGCTCGGCACGTTCTTCAACGTCGGCAATCTCGACATCACGATCGACTTCTTCAAGGTCGATGTGGACGATCGCCTGAACCTGTCGCAGAACTTCCAGCTGACACAGCAGGAAATCGACGACCTGATCGACCAGGGCATCACGAGCGCCGGCAACCTGCAGAACTTCCGCTTCTTCGTAAACGATTTCGACACGGAGACGGAGGGTTTCGACGTCGTCGCAACGTATCCGCTCGAGTGGTCCAACGCCTCGACTGACATCAGCCTGGCGTTCAATAGCACGACCACCACGGTCGCCAGGTTCAACCCGGTTACGATCGACGACACTCGCATCCTGCAGATCGAGAAAGGCCTGCCGGAGACTCGCTATAACCTCCAGGCGAACCACTTCTGGCGTAACTGGCGTTTCCTCGGCCGCGTCAGCTATTACGACGACTGGTACGACTCGGAAGACGGCGAGTTCTATAGCGGCAAGTCCATCCTCGATCTCGAGGCGGCCTACACCTGGAACGACAACACCACGATCGTGCTGGGCATGCAGAACGTGCTCGACGAGACGCCGGACGAGAACCCGAACGCTGCGGCTGGCGTGGGCAACCAGTACAGCCAGTACAGCCCCTTCGGCTTCAACGGCGGTTTCTGGTACCTGCGTGTGACGTGGCACGCGATGTAGGATCGCGTCGCGCTGCTTGAGCGTGACAATGCACGACGAAAAGCCCCGCCTCGGCGGGGCTTTTCTTTTTCCGGGTCAGGTGTGCGCTTCGATCCAGTCGAGCCAGTCCGCGGTCACTTCGTCGCGGTTGGTCTCGTTCAGCATCTCGTGCCGACCGTCGGGATAGATCTTCAGTTTCACGCGCTGATGCAGGGTTTGCATGTAGTGCATCGTCAGCCGGGTCATGCCCTTTTCGCCACCGACGGGATCGGCGCTGCCGCCCGTTATGAGAATCGGAAGGTCCGCCGGTATTCGTGTGAGAGCATGGTCCGATCCGAGACCGTACAGGCCACCGAGGAAGTCCAGCCACAGGCCGCAGGTGAACGGCCCGCCGCACAGGGGGTCCGCGATGTAACGGTCCACCTCGGTTTCATCCCGTGACAGCCAGTCCATCTCGGTACGAATCGGGCGGAAGGGTCGATTGAACGCGCTGAAACCGAGCGCATTGACCAGCGCGCTGTTGCCGCGCTTGCCGACCCGCAGTGATTCGAGTTTCGCGAGCAGCCGGCCGGGTAAGGTCTGGACGCGCTGCGGCCAGGACGATCCGGATAGCAGCAGTGCACGCAGCCGCCCGCCGTAGTGCATCGCGAAAGTCTCGGCGATGAAGGAGCCCATGCTGTGGCCGAGCATGATGATTGGCTGCGTCGCGTGGGTTTCACGTATGTGGTCGTTGACGATCCGCACGTCTTCGATGACCCTGGTCCAGCCGTTCTCGTCGGCGAAGTAGCCGCGCTCGCCCTCGGACTGGCCGTGACCGCGGTGGTCGTGGCCATAAACGATGTAGCCGCGCCCCAGTGCCGCGTCCGCGAAACGCTCGTAACGGCCGATGTGCTCCCCGAGCCCGTGCAGCATCTGGATGACACCCTTGGGGGCGTCGCCGGTAGCCCAGCTCTGGAGGTGGATCCTGTGGCCGTCTTCCGCTTCGAGGATGGTTTCCTTGCGGCTGGATGCATTCATGATCGTCGCGCTTTGGGAGTTGAGATTGCGGCCAGGCCGAGCAGCAGCAACAGGCCGAGTTTGGCGAGTTCCAGCGTCGAATAAGCCGCGTGTGCGATCGACGGCGGCGGTTCGGTTCCCGCCAGGATCATGCGCGCCCGTTCGGCGAGTTCTGGCAGCAGCCATACCGTCTGCAGCAGGATGATGAACGCCAGGACGGAGACTGCGCCCCACCACCTGCGCGCGTTTCCTGAAACGCGGACCGTGATCAGGAGCACTACCAGGGCAACGAGTTCCGCCTTGTTGAGGGCGGTGAAGATCGTGCGTGCAACGTCCAGCGATACCGCGCGGGTGGCTGTCGACGCCGCGAATTGCGACGGTACCGCCAGCAGCGATATCCCGGCCGTCATCCCGAACCACACCAGGCAGACCCACCCCGGGTTACTGACTGCGCTGCGGATCCGTGCCGCCAAGTTCTGGTTTGTCATTTGCTCGTCCGCAGGGAATCGCCGGGCTTGTATTCGCGAACTGCGTGGAGCAAGCTCCGCGCAATCCTGACGCAAGCAGACTCTATGACGATGAGTACAGAATCACAACTGGCATCGCGCGTCCTGATGATCCGGCCGGCGCGCTTCCAGAGCAATCCGCAAACGGCCGATTCCAATGCTTTCCAGACGGAGCCGGATGCAACGCCGGCCGAGCAGCAGCGTGCGGCGCTGACGGAGTTCGAGGGGCTGGTTGCGGCACTTCGCGACGCCGGTATCGAAGTCATCGTGTTCGACGACACTAACGAGCCGCATACCCCGGATTCCGTGTTTCCCAACAACTGGGTCAGTTTCCACGCGGACGGCACCGTCGTGCTGTACCCCATGGAAGCGGAGAATCGCCGCGGCGAACGGCGCCTCGATATCATCGACCGTTTCGCCGCTGAAATGGGGTTCCAGGTGCGGAACGTCGTGGACCTGTCACACCACGAAGTCGATGGTCATTTCCTGGAGGGCACCGGGAGCATGGTCCTGGATCGCGTCAACCGCATCGCCTATGCCTGCCTGTCGTCCCGCACCCACCTCGACGTGCTGGGGGATTTCGCCCAGCGCATGGACTACGACGTGGTTGCATTCGAAGCCGTCGACAGGGGCGGGGTACCGATCTATCACACCAACGTCCTGATGAATGTCGGCGAGGAAATCGCCGTGATTTGCGATGCGGCGATCACGCGCGACGACCAGCGCGCGGCCGTGCTCGAGCGCCTCGCATCCACGGGTCACCAGGTCATTCGACTCGACTTCGACCAGCTCGAAGCGTTTGCCGGGAACATGCTCGAGCTGCGTGCGGCGGACGGCATGCCCGTGGTTGCCATGTCACAGCGGGCGTGGAATTCGCTGAGCAACGAACAACGTGAGCGATTCGAAGCCAACGGCCGCGTCGTGACTGCGCCAATCGACGATATCGAGGACTCCGCCGGCGGCAGCGTGCGCTGCATGCTCGCGGAAATCCACCTGCCCCGTGGCGGGACCGGTGCCTGATTTGCGGTACCGGGCATCAGTTATACTGCTACGCCGTTGTTCGTCCGAGTAAGCCATGACCAGACAGAAAGATAAAATCCTGATGTGCCCGCCGGACTTCTTTACGGTCGATTACGTCATCAACCCGTGGATGGCCGGCAATGAGGGCTCGATGAGCCTCGCTCTGGCGAAGCAGCAGTGGACGAACCTGCGCGACGCGATAGCGGAGTTTGCCGAGGTCGTGACGATCGACCCGCAGCCAGAACTGCCGGACATGGTGTTCACGGCAAATGCCGGCGCGGTCTACGGCAACAAGGCGATTGCAAGCCACTTCATGCCGCATGAGCGCCGGCCCGAGGAGGCGCACTTCAAGACCTGGTTTCGCGACAACGGCTACGAGCTGCTCGCGCTCGACGAGAAGATCGGTTTCGAGGGCGCCGGGGACTGCCTGCACGACCGGCGCGGCCCGTGGCTGTGGACGGGCTACGGGTTTCGCACGGAGATCGAGGCGCACGCCGAGATTCAGAAGTTCTTCGACCTCGAGGTCGTCTCCATCCGCCTGACCGACGAGCGCTTCTATCACATCGATACGTGTTTCTGCCCGCTCACCGACGGTTTCCTGATGTATCACCCGCCGGCATTCGACTTCGACTCGCGCATGGCGATAGAGACCCGCATTCCGCCGCACAAGCGCATCATCGTGGATACGATCGACGCCGGTAATTTTGCATGCAATGCGGTCAACATAGGTGATCGCGTGTTCCTGCATCGCGCGTCCGAGCCGCTGAAAGCAAGACTGATGCTGGCCGGCTTCAAGGTGCAGGAGATCAAGCTCACCGAGTTCCTCAAGGCCGGCGGCTCGGCGAAGTGCCTGACGCTGAAACTCAACGAACCGCTGCACGGCTGATCGGTAGTGAGCACGTTTCATCGTTACCGGATATTGCCGCACGACCCGGCCGCGCACCTGTTCGAGGTGCAGCTGACCGTCGAGCGTCCTGACCCGGCCGGCCAGGTGTTCTCGATGCCCGCGTGGATACCGGGCAGCTACATGATTCGCGACTATGCTCGCAACGTGGTATCGATTCGCGCCGAGTCCGACGGCCGCGACGTGCCGCTGGAGAAACTCGACAAGAGCACCTGGCGCGCGGCGCCCGTGAAAAAGCCGCTGATACTGATTGCCGAGATTTTTGCTTACGACCTGAGCGTTCGTGGTGCCCATCTCGACAATACCCATGCTTACTTCAATGGGTCTTGCGTGTTCTTCGCCGTTTGCGGCCAGGAGGACCTGCCCTGCGAACTCGAGATCGAGCCGCCGGATGGCAGTGCAGCGAGCGAATGGCGCGTCGCGACCTCGATGCGACGGAAGGACGCGCCGCCGTACGGCTTCGGTACCTACACGGCTGTCGACTACGCGGAACTGATCGATCACCCGGTGGAGGCCGGTCACCTGACCATCGGCGAATTCGAGGTGCGGGGGATTCCGCATGCGATCGCGATCCGCGGCAAGACGCGTGTCGACATGGGCCGTCTGTGCCACGACCTTGCAACGCTGTGCGACCGCCACATGGCGTTGCTCGGCGTTCCCGAGGGCTTCGATCGCTACGTTTTCCTGTTACACGCACCGGGCAGCGGCTACGGTGGCCTCGAACACCGCTGGTCGTCGAGCCTGGTCTGCGCGAGGGACAGTCTTCCTGCGCGCGGCGAGGACTCGGTGGGCGATGCCTACCGGACATTCCTGGGTCTTGCGAGCCACGAGTACTTTCACGCCTGGAACGTGAAGCGCATGAAGCCCGCGGTGTTTACGCCGTATGACCTTTCGACGGAGACACACACCGGGCTGCTGTGGGTATTCGAGGGGATCACTTCCTATTACGATGACCTGGCGCTCGTGCGTTCCGGGCTGGTCACCGAGACGAGTTACCTCGAGCTGCTGGGCCGGACGATCACGAAAGTACTCAGGGGCGGCGGCCGGCTGCGGCAGAGCGTCGAGGAGTCGAGCTTCGACGCATGGACCAAGTTCTACAAGCAGGACGCGAATGCGCCGAATGCAATCGTCAGCTATTACGCGAAAGGCGCACTGATTGCGTTGTGCCTCGACCTCAAGCTGCGCAGCGAGACCGGCGGCCGCGCGTCGCTCGACGACGTCATGAAGGCCTGCTGGCAACGCTGGGGAGACGCCGGCGAGGGCATGCCCGAGGACGGCTTCGAAACGATGGCGGCGGAAGTGTCGGGGCTCGACCTGGAGGACTTCTTCAATGCATCGGTGAGGGGCACCGGTGAACTGCCGCTGGAGGCGCTGCTGCATTCGCACGGCATCCAGTACCACGTGCGGGCCGCATCCGGCCCCAGCGACAAGGGCGGACAGAAGCTGGGGAATTCGAAGCAGCGGGGTGTGTGGCTGGGCGCGACGCTGACCGCGACGAACGGCAAGTCGAGCTTCACATCCGTACTGAACGGCGGGCCCGCCGAGCTGGCGGGTGTCGCGCCGGGCGACGAAGCGGTGGCGCTGGACGGGCTGCAGCTGACGGCGGCCAACGCCGACGCCCGCCTCAAGGCCTACCGCGATGGTGACGAGCTTGACCTGGTCGTATTCCGCGGCGACGAACTCGTGTCGACCCGGATTCGACTCGCCTCGGCGCCGCTGGATACCTGTTACCTCGAGCTGGTAGAAGACGTCGAGCTGGACGTGGAATCGCGCCGCATGGCTTGGCTGCACGGCTAGGCGAGGCCGTGTCGATCCGCTTCCCGGGAAGTCCGCACCTGCGACTGTTTCTCGGCGCGGTGCTGATCAGCCTGTCGCCGGTGTGGGTGAAGCTGGTCTCCGTATCGCCGACGACGAGCGGTTTCTACCGGGTCGCGATCGGCAGCGCGACCGCGCTGCTGCTGATGGCTTTCGCGAGACAGAAGCTGCGGCTCTCGACGCGCGCCTGGTTGCTGGTCGGGCTCGCCGGCGCGTTCTTTTCCCTCGACCTGTTCTTCTGGCACCGCTCGATCATCTATGTCGGTCCCGGGCTTGCGACCCTGCTCGCGAACTTCCAGGTCTTCATCATGATGTTCGCGGGTATCGTGTTGCTGCGCCAGAAGCCCAGCGGATCGCAGCTGCTCGCCGTGCCGCTCGCGCTCGTAGGCCTGGCGATGATCATCGGGCTCGACTGGCAGCGCCTGCCGGGCGACTACAGGCTGGGCGTCATATTCGGGTTGCTGACTGCCGTCGTTTATGCCGGTTACCTGCTCTCGCTGCGCGGCGCGCGGATCAACAGCGAGAGCCGCTTGCCGTTGCCCGAGGTTGCGGTAGTGTCGCTGGTGTGCACCGCATTGCTGCTGCTCATCGCCCAGGCGGAGGGCGTGTCGCTCGCCGTACCGGATGTTTCGGACATCAAGTGGCTGCTCGGCTACGGCATCCTGTCGCATACCTTCGGCGCCCTGTTGCTCGCGAGCAGCCTGCCGCACGTGTCGACGACTGAAGCCGGGCTGGCGCTGTTGCTGCAGCCGACCTTGAGCTTCGTCTGGGACATCCTGTTCTTCGGCCGGCCGATGCAGGCGATCGAAATCGCCGGCGCGGCGATCGCGCTAATCGCCATCTACCTGGGCTCGCGAAAAGCACAGTAGGATCGGTTCTCGAACCGCGATGCTTCGCGGGCCCAGGCCCGCTCCTACAGCAGGTGCAGCGCGGCCGGCAGGATCTCGATCTCGAATTCCGACTGCATCGGCTGCACTTCACCGTCGAGGTGTGACGGCACCGGCTCCGATGCCGAGACCGTCACGCGCTGCACAGAAGAGTGCACGATCTCGGGTTCTTCCATGTGGCTCCCGCGCACCAGTTTCGGCAACAGCTGCAAGATGCGACGGCCCGTGACGGGTGCCGCGATCAGCAGTTCAAGCCTGCCGTCGTCGTTCTGCGCCATGGGTGCGATATGGAACATGCCGCCAACCCAGGGACCGTTGCTCACGTTGGCGAGCGTCAGCGGACCGTCCCACCGGAACTCGCCGGCCGCGATACGCATCTCCGGTGTCGCTATGCCATCCATCATCGCGCGGAAGATCGCGACCAGGTAGACGAGATCGCCGATCGGCCAGCGATAGGCGCGGGCGATCTTCGTCACTTTCGCATCCAGACCAATGCCGGCACCGTTGGCAAACCAGCGCTCGTTCATGCGGCCGAGATCGATGCCGCGCGGGCTGGCGCCGTCCGCGAGGCGGCGCGCAAGCAGCGTGGTCGCCGCTTCCCAGTCGAGAGGGATGCCCGCCGCTTTCGCAAAATCATTGCCGGTGCCGACGGGCACGACGCCCAGTGCGGCGCCGCCGCCGGCCGCCATGATTCCGTTTACGGCCTCGTGGATACTGCCGTCACCGCCGGCGACGATAAGCTGCTTCGTGCCGCCGAGCACCGATTCCCGGACCTGGGTTTCCAGGTCGCCGACGGCAACGCTCTGCTGCACGGTTACTTCGACGCCCGCTTCCCCAAGCAGCTCCGCGATGCGCGGCAGGCGACGTTTTGCACGGCCGCGTCCGGCAACGGGGTTCAGGAACAGCGCAGGGTGTCTGGTCGTCATCGCGTGACCGTCGTGCAGGGTACCCGATGCTACAATGCGCCGGTCGCCACTGGCAAAGGTCAACCGTGATGCTCGAACTCGGCGTCAAGTTCCTGCTCAGCTATTTCCTCGGCTCCGTTATGGGCGCCATGGTCATGGGCCGTATTCGCGGCGGCGTCGATATCCGTACCATGGGCAGCGGCAACGCGGGCGGAACCAATGCGCTGCGGACGCAGGGCCCGGCTTTCGCGCTCGGAGTCGTGATTATCGACGTCGGCAAGGGCATCGTCGGCGCGGGCGTCATTCCTGCGCTCGACCTGCCGTTCGTCGGCATCGACCCGGAGGTATCGAGATCCTGGCTTGCACTCTGTTGCGGGGCGGCGGCGGTGTTCGGCCATGTCTGGCCGTTCTATCACCGGTTCCGCGGCGGCAAGGGGGCGGCAACCTACGTCGGCACCTTCGTCGCGCTGAACCCGGCCGTCATCTTGCCGATGCTGCTCGTATGGGCCTGCGTCGTGGTGCTGTCGGGATACGTCGGGCTGGCGACAATGACGGCGGCAGTTTCCGTACCGTTGTGGCTCGCGGTCACCCGGCTGCCCGGCGACCAGGGACTGTTCATCTATTCCGCTGTCATGGCGCTGTTCATCATGTTCTGGCATCGCTCCAACATCCAGCGCATGCGTGAGGGCGTGGAGAACCGCAACGAGAGGCTGATGCTGTTCCGTCGCAAGGGACGGGTCACGGACAATGAGCAGCATTGACGCGGCGGCAATCCGCGGCGCACTGGACCCGGCGAGCGTCGCGACGATGGCGCAGCTCGATGTCTTCACGGAAATCGATTCGACGAATGCCTGGCTGATGGCGCAGCCTGCGCCGGACCCGGGTATGCACCGCATCGCGATCGCGGATCACCAGACCGCGGGGCGGGGGCGCGGCGGCAAGGGCTGGCTGTCGGCGCCCGGGTCGAGCCTGTGCCTGTCGATTGCGCACACGTTCAGGAGCAGGCCAGCCAACCTGTCGGCGCTGACCCTCGCGGTCGGCGTGGCAGCTGTGGGCGCACTGCGCGGCGCCGGCGTCGATGGCGTCAAACTGAAGTGGCCGAACGACATCGTCGCATGCGACGGCAAGCTCGGCGGCATGCTCGCCGAATCCCATCATCGGTCGGAACCCGGCGCCGCCGTGGTCATCGGCATCGGGGTCAATCTCGAGCTCCCGCCCGCGATCCTCGCGAACGTGGATGCCGGCTGGGCACATTCACCGGTGGACCTCAACAGCATCCTCGGACGCCGGGTGTCGCGCGAGTCGCTTGCGGCAGCGGTGATCGATCACATCGTCGATGCTCTGCCGGCGTTCGAAACGCAGGGGTTCAGTGCGTTCGCCGAGAGCTGGCGCAGCTATGACTGGCTGCGCGGGCGCGCGATTGCCGTGGAACAATCCGGGGGGACGGTGCGAGGCACGGCCTGCGGAATCGACAGTGACGGTGCGCTGTTGGTGCGGAACGCCGACAGCACGATGCGTGTGATCTCGGGATCCATCCGGGTGGACGGAATCGGGAGTGCGTTGTCGTGAAGGCACTTTTACTGGACGTCGGCAATACGCGTCTCAAATGGGGCGTACTCGACCACGGGCAGATCCATAAGACCGGCCATATCGCGATGCGGAAGGTTCGTGACGAAGGGCTCGGCATTCTGACATCGCGGCTGCCGCGCAACGTCGATACGGTGTACGTGAGCAACGTTGCCGGCGCGACCTTCGCGACGCGCCTGTCCGGGGTGATCGGGGCGCACTGTGGCTGCGACGTGCACTTCGCGAAGTCGGAACGCGAGGCTTGCGGTATCCGAAGCGGCTACCGCCATCCCCGGCGCCTTGGCGTCGACCGCTGGGTGGCGATGATCGGCGCATGGGCGGAACTGGCGTCCGCCTGTGTCGTCGTGGATGCCGGCACCGCTGTGACGATCGATGCGATCGACGACGACGGACAGCACCTCGGCGGCCAGATACTCCCGGGCGTAAGGCTCATGTTCGAGGCGCTCGCGGCCAGCACCAGCGACATCCCTCCGGTTGGCGGGAAGCTGGCGGCGGCATCGGGGCTCGACATGTTCGGGGACACGACCAGCAAAGCGGTGCAGCACGGCGCGTGGAACGCGGTCGCTGGTGCCGTCGACCGAGCAATTACAACTTTGCGATCAAACGCTTACGAACCGGCGGTGGTCTTGACCGGCGGCGATGCGTCGCGCATGCTAACGGCGCTTGGCACCGAATCCCTGCATCGCCCGCACCTTGTTCTCCAGGGTCTGGCCAGGATGCTGCAAGACACCTTAGACGAGCGATGAAAAACCTCCTGTTACTGCTGCTGCTGGCGAACATCCTGTACTTCCTGTGGGGGTGGTTCGCGGAGAAGTCGCCGCAGCCGGGCATCGCGATCGTTGACGAGTCGGACCTCGGGCCGCCGCTCGAGGTGACGGCAGACCGCTCCGAGGAGGCCGTTGCGAGCGTAGGCGCAGTGCTCGGTTCCGGCGAGCCCTCCGACCTCGAGGCCGTGGTGGGCCGTTCCTGCGTCACCGTCGGTCCGTTTCGCGCGATCGCCGACGCCGACAGTGCCCAGACGCGCTACTCGGGCGAGGGCATGCGCACCGAGGTGCGGTCGGCGGTTGGCCAGATTTTCGTCGGTCACTGGGTGCAGATCCGCAACGTCGAGAGCCGGGCAGCCGGTAACGAGATACTCCGCAAGCTCCGGGATGGCGGGCTCGGCGATGCTTATATCGTCGAAACGGACGACGAGGGCATCAAGATTTCGCTCGGGCTTTTCGGCGACATCAACGGCGCCGAGAAGATCGAACTTCAGGCCAAGGGGATCGGTTTCAATGCGGAGATCACCCCGCGCATGAACGAAGGCACCGTGTATTTCGTCGATATCGCATTGCCGCCGGGGCGGGGCGCGGGCGCGATTATCGAGCAGTACGGTGAGGACAAGGTGAAACTCAGGGATACCGCCACCTGCCCGCAGGGCCAATAAGGTGACGGAGGCGCTTGAGTCCGTGGGGCGAAAAGCCAATAATTCGGCACCCCTGCAGGGACGCCTGGAAAAACAAGGCCGGCATAGCTCAGCTGGTAGAGCAACTGATTTGTAATCAGTAGGTCCCGGGTTCGACTCCTGGTGCCGGCACCAAATATGCAGGGCCCCGGAAAGGGGCCCTTCCCATTTGCGACGAATTAGCTTTGATTCAGGGGGTAAGCTGTTATACTCCGCCTCGCTTGAATCTGCGTCTGATATTTATGTTCACCATTTCGAAGTTCCATCTTTAGTACCTCGTCCTGTTTTCATAAGTAATAGCAACGTTTCCAGCAACTTGGCCTTCACAAGAAGGCTCCCATTACTTTTGAAAAGATAGGATTAAGACTATGTCTACTAAAGGAACTGTTAAGTGGTTCAATGACGCCAAAGGCTTTGGCTTTATCGAGCAAGAATCTGGCCCCGACGTATTTGCCCATTTCAGCGCTATTACAGGCGATGGACACAAGACGTTGACCGAGGGTCAAAAAGTCGAGTTCACTCTTACTCAGGGCCAGAAAGGCCCGCAGGCCGAGAACATCGTAGCGATCTAATTCGCGCGATTTGGCCGGCAACGCAGTAATTGCTGGACAACCTCACTCCTCTTTGGAGTTGGGGCATGAAAGGGCGAGACCAGTAGGTCTGGCCCTTTTTTGTTGGCCCGGGCAGTAAGCCAGGCGTCTCGCAATGTTCCTGCTGACCGATCCTGCCGCGTTACGAGAAGGTGCCCGATCTTTCGGTTTTCCGGCACTCAGGACCCTCCGCGGCCTGATTACCCCCGGAAAAGACACCATTTCAGGTTATACTCGATGATCTGGCCTCTCTTCATAATCACTCGAGTTGCTCGGATCGAATGAACGGATCTGATTGCTCGCACGCGAACATCCATGGTTGATGCAGCCCAAGCAACAGCGCCGTCGTACAAAATCGTATCGGTCCGGCGCGCCAAACCGAAGCCTGACTTCGAGGGCGCCAATTGGTACGACTATGTGATCTCGTATGAAGGCAAGGACAATATTCACGGCTACCGACGAGGGGACCTCGAAGCTGTCACGACGGCGCTCGAAGAGATCGTCGCTCACCTGAACGAACGGCACGCGGGGCGCTTTCACAAGACCGGCCGGGTCCACCTGACATTGACTCCGAAGAAGAAAACCTGAGTGTCGTGATGTCGGCCCCTGGTCAATAGCGTTCCGTCCGATTGGTCTGCTTCAAATCCTCTGATTGTCCGGTAACGCCAAGAACTGCCTTCCGGGAGGCGTGCAATAGAATGACCTCGGCTGTCAGCGGCGCACAGTGATCGCCGGGGCTGAGGCCATCTGCAGTCAATTCACCATGCCGATCGCATCCTGTGCGAGTTCCCGACGGCCCACCTCAACCGGGAGAGAGAAAATGGCATTTTTGAGCGCGAAAATGAAAGGCTGGGCGGGGACTCAGACTCCTGATCGAGTAGCGTCTGAATCCACAGCAGCAAACGGCGTATTCGGGCGATCCAGTTCTTGACCACCAGGCCGCCAGTCCGGCTGTTGGCGCCGGTAGCGGTACGCTGCCCCTAGCTGCCAGAACGTGGCGGAAGGCCCGAGTGCTGCGTCAGCAATTTGCCGCGGCGCACCCGCTTTTCGTGGGCTTGCCTGGTGTTCTTGCGTCGGGCCGACTCCTTCACCTTGTACCCCTTCGGCTGCTCAGCGGGCACGAGCTGGTCGGGGCCCGACCCGATCAGGTGCTCGAGCTGCATCTCCTTCAACGCCTCGCGGATCATCGGCCAGTTGTCCGGGTCGTGGTAGCGCAGCAGCGCCTTGTGCAGGCGGCGCTTGACACGGCCCTTCACGATCTCGACCTTCTCGCTGTCATAGGTGACCTTGCGCAGCGGATTCTTCGACGAGTGGTACATGGCCGTCGCGGTCGCCATCGGCGACGGATAGAAGGCCTGCACCTGGTCCGCACGGAAGTTGTACTTCTTTAGCCAGAGGGCCAGGTTGACCATGTCGAGGTCGGTCGTGCCCGGGTGCGCGGCAATGAAATAGGGAATAAGGTACTGCTCCTTGCCGGCTTCCCTGCTGTACTTCTCGAAAAGTTCTTTGAACTGGTCGTAGCTGCCGATGCCCGGCTTCATCATCTTGTCGAGCGGGCCGCGCTCGGTGTGCTCGGGTGCGATCTTGAGATAGCCGCCGACATGGTGCGTGACCAGTTCCTTCACGTACTCCGGATCCTTGACCGCAAGGTCGTAGCGCAGTCCAGAGGCAATCAGCACCTTCTTGATGCCCGGCAGTGCGCGCGTCTTGCGATACAGCTGTGTCAGCGACGAGTGATCCGTGTTGAGGTTGTTGCAGATGCCCGGGAACACGCAGCTCGGCCTGCGGCACGCGGCCTCGATTTCCCTGCTCTTGCAGGCGAGGCGGTACATGTTCGCCGTCGGGCCGCCGAGATCCGAGATGACGCCTGTGAAGCCCGGCACGGTGTCCCTAATCTTCTCGACCTCCTCGAGGATCGATTCTTCCGAGCGGCTCTGGATGATCCGGCCTTCGTGTTCCGTGATGGAACAGAAAGTGCAGCCGCCGAAGCAACCGCGCATGATGTTGACGGAGAAGCGGATCATCTCGTAAGCAGGGATCCTCGCGTCGCCGTAGGCCGGGTGCGGCACCCTGGAGAATGGCAGACCGAAGACATAGTCCATCTCGGCGGTGGTCAGGGGTTCGGCCGGCGGATTCAGCCACAGTTCCTGCCGGCCGTGGGCCTGCACGAGAGCCCGGGCGTTGCCGGGGTTGGTTTCGAGATGCAGCACGCGGCTCGCGTGGGCGTACAGCGCCTTGTCGTTACGCACTTTCTCGTAGGAGGGCAGCCTTATCACGGAGCGCGCGCGGTTCTTCTTTGCATCGGGCACGAAGCGCAGTACGTTGCCCCCGGGCTCCGGCTCTCCCTCGGCTTGCTTCGTGGCGCAGGCCTCGGTCTCCTGGGTGTTGACGTAAGGACTCACGATCGCGTCCACGCGCCCGGGCCGGTCGATCCGGGTCGAGTCGATCTCCCACCAGCCTTCCGGCGTGTCCTTTCTCAGGAAGGCGGTGCCGCGGATGTCGGTGATCTCGCCGACGTGCTCGCCGCGCGCCAGGCGGTGCGCGAGTTCGACCACGGCCCGCTCGGCGTTGCCGTAGAGCAGGATGTCCGCATGCGCATCGACCAGGATCGAGCGCCGCACCTTGTCCTGCCAGTAGTCGTAGTGCGCGATGCGCCTGAGCGAAGCCTCGATGCCGCCGAGGACGATCGGCACGTTGCCGTAAGCTTCCTTGCAGCGCTGCGAATAAACCAGCGAGCAGCGGTCCGGTCGCCGCCCGCCGACGCCGCCCGGTGTATAGGCATCGTCGTTCCTGACTTTGCGGTCCGCGGTGTAGCGGTTGATCATCGAATCCATGTTGCCGGCCGCGACACCGAAGAACAGGTTCGGCCTGCCGAGCGCCTCGAAGGGCTCTTTCGAATGCCAGTCGGGTTGGGCGATGATGCCGACGCGGAACCCCTGCGCTTCGAGCAGGCGCCCGATGATGGCCATGCCGAAAGACGGGTGATCGACGTAGGCGTCGCCCGTCACGATGATGATGTCGCACGAGTCCCAGCCAAGCGCGTCCATCTCGGCGCGCGACATCGGCAGAAACGGCGCGGTGCCGTAGCACTCCGCCCAGTATTTATCGAAGCCGTAAAGGGGTTTTGCGGATCGCATAAAAGGATTGTAGCGTGCCGATCAGGCACCCATCGCTATTGTTCGGCGGCTGCAGGCGGCGGCGAATCGTGCTCGACCATGATCAGCTCCCCCAGCGGAAAGCCGAGTTCGCCGGCCTTGGCCAGCAGCCGCTCGAGTATCGCGTCGTCGAGGTCCGGTGTGCGGCTAAGGATCCACAGGTAGGACGTGTCGGGTCCGGCGACCATCGAATACTGGTAGCCGTCCATGTCCAGATCGAAGACGTTGTAGCCGCCATAGAAAGGGCCGAAGAACGAAACCTTCAGCTGCCCCACGTCCTCTTCGCCGACGAAGTAGGCTTTACCCTCGGCCTCGTTCCATTCCCCGTCTTCCGCGTTGTAACCGCGGTTGACGACCTTTACGCCGCCGCCGTCGCGCAGGCTGTAGTGGGCCGTGACGTTCGAAAGGCCGCGTTCGAAGCTGTGGTCGAGGCGGGCGATCTCGTACCAGGTTCCGAGGTAGCGGTTCAGGTCGAATCCTGAGACAGGTTCCACGCCTTCGGGCGCGCCGGTGCAGGCCGATAACAACACGGCCAGGGCTGTCAGCAGGGGGGCGGTCCTTGTTCGAATACGGTTTTCCATCAACGGGGTCACCTCGGGCACATCAGTCGTGCGAAACTATATCAGCAAGCCGGCGGCAACGGTCGGCTTCCCATGGCTGTCATCAATAATCCTCGCGAGGGGTCAAATGAGTCACGAAGAACACCACAGGGTCCACCGGGTAGGCTGGCTACGCGCGGCCGTACTCGGTGCAAACGACGGCATTGTCTCGACCGCGAGCCTCATTATCGGCGTGGCGGCTGCGCAGACGACACAGGAGAACGTCCTGCTCGCCGGGGCGGCGGGCCTGGTGGCAGGCGCCATGTCGATGGCGGCCGGGGAGTACGTGTCGGTCAGCTCGCAGGCCGATACGGAGCGCGCTGACCTGGAAATCGAAAAACGCGCGCTCGAACAGAATTACGACCTGGAGAAAGACGAGCTCGCCGGTATCTATGTCAACCGTGGCCTGGAACCGGCCCTGGCCGAGGAGGTCGCGCATCAGCTCATGGAGCACGATGCGCTTGCCGCGCATGCAAGGGATGAAATCGGCATCTCCCACAAGGTCAACGCCCAGCCCGTGCAGGCAGCATGGTCGTCGGCTGCGACATTTACGATCGGGGCGGCGCTGCCGCTGATCGTCGCCTGGCTCGTCAGTGGTGCGAACCAGATCTGGGCCGTCGCCATTTCGTCGCTGTTCTTCCTCGCGTTCCTCGGTGGTCTTGCCGCCCGGGCCGGTGGCGCGCCGATCCTCATCGGCGCGGTCCGGGTCACGTTCTGGGGCGCATTGGCGATGGCTTTGACCGCCCAGGTCGGGCGCATGTTCGGCGTGGTCGGCTGAGCGGGCACATCGATTGTCAGCCTGCGCTGTCTTCCTGCGTATCGCCGAGCGGCAACAACAGGTCCTCGAGGAAAAACGCCGCGAGTGACGAACGGCCCGCAAGGCCCGACTTGCGGTACACGGCCCGCGACTGTTCGCGCACTGTCCGCTCACTCGTGCTCCGTATCGCTGCAATTTCCTTGTGGCTGCACCCCTTAAGCAACAGCAGACCGACCTCGCTCTCCGCGCGCGTCAGCTGCCACTGCCTGAACTGCGCTTCAATCGCGCTGCCGAGGCCCTGCAGCAGTTCGCGATTTTGCTCCTGCCAGCGCCGGGCCTGGTCCCGCGCGGCGGCGAGGTCCGTGCGCGTCCTCTCGAAGCGTCGCCAGAGCAGGGCGATACCGATTGTGGCTGCGAACAGCACCAGGACTTCTATGCCGAAGTGCCTCCAGTCGGCGCCCTCGCCGTAGTCCATCACCAGGTCCCACGCAATAAGCGCGGCGATGGCCGCGAACAAGCCGATAAATACCCGGCGAGAGCGCTGCTCGTGTATGTCATCCGACATATAAGGGGGGATTTCCTCGCGAGATCGGACGTGTAGTAGGAATGACCGATTGTAGCACTGCCCGTAATGGTCGACCGTTGCCACTCCCCTCACACGGAGTACGAAAATGCAGCAGGGAAATGAACAGATCAGGGTATGGGATCCGCTCGTACGTATCGGCCACTGGACACTGGTAAGCGCATTCTTTCTGGCCTATCTCACCGAGGACGAGTTGCTCACGCAGCACGTATGGGCAGGTTACGTCGTTGCGGCTGTCGTCCTGGTACGCATTACCTGGGGCTTCGTCGGCAAGCGGCATGCCCGATTCCGGGACTTCGTGCGCGGGCCGGGAACCACGCTCCGCTACCTCGGCGACATCGGCAGGAGCCGGGCGAAGCGCTACCTCGGCCACAACCCGGCGGGCGGCGCGATGATCCTCGCGTTGCTGGCGAGCCTCCTGGTCACGACCTATTCGGGTCTGAAACTCTATGCGATCGAAGAGAACGCGGGCCCGCTGGCCGGGCTGACGGATATCGGGATTCCCGCTCCGGCGCTGATCACACCGGCACTCGCTGACGATGACGGTGGTGGACACGAATACGGGAGTGAACAGGCGGAGGAATTCTGGGAGGAACTGCACGAGATCGCCGCCAACCTGACGCTGTTTCTCGTCCTGCTCCACGTCGCCGGCGTGATCGTTGCGAGCCGCGCGCACCACGAGAATCTGGTCAGGGCAATGGTGACCGGACGCAAACGCCGTGACGCCGGTGATGCGGCGAATTGACGGTACAGAGCGCGCTCACGAATCGAGCTGGCGTTCCAGCTCGATCGCGAGTTCGATCTGCTCCAGTTCCTTGTCGATCTCCTGGATGCGCTGGATCAGGTCGCGGATTCTCGGCATCGCAAATTGCTGTGAGCCCGTGGAGTCGGCCCTGACCTCGTCGAGCTCGGCCTGCGCTTCCTCGCGCTCGCGCTGCAGTTCGCTGCGGCGCTCGCTCTCGGGCGAGAACGTATTGTCGTCACTCGTCGGCACGAATATTCCTCCCCAAAGCCCAAGCCGTCACGATAACGGATTTGACGCACGAGTACATATTCTCCGGCGGCTGATCAACGATGCTCTGCGAGAAATTTGCCGAGCATCCTGAATTCCTCCTCGCGGTCGGTGCCCCTGCGCCATGCGAGGCCGATAGTCCGGTAAGCATTCTCCTCCAGCGGCTTCATTCGGACCCGGGTGTTCTTCAGTAGCAGTGATTCGCGGGCCAGTTCGGGCAGGAACGTGATGCCGAGATCGGCGTCGACCATCTCGACGAGCGTGAGGATGCTGCTCGCACCGATGCGGCGCAGCTTTTGCGTATTGCGGATCTTGCACGCGGCGAGGGCATGGTCGCGCAGGCAGTGCCCGTCTTCGAGCAGCAGGATGCTGTCGGCGTCGAGCCGGCTGAAACGGTAATTGTCCGGGTCGACGCGCTTGGTGCCCTGGCGGTAGGCCAGCGCGAAGCGGTCCTGGAACAGCGGCATGATCTCTACGCCGCGCATGTCGTACGGCAGGGCCAGGAGCAGCACGTCGAGGTCGCCGTCCATGAGCTTGTCATAGATGCGCTGCGACTGGTCTTCGTGCAGGTACAGCTCCAGTTTCGGGTACTTGCGCCGCAGCTTCGGCAGGGCAGCGGGCAACAGGAACGGCGCAATCGTCGGTATCACGCCGAGATGCAGCTCGCCGGTCAGCGGCTCGCGCTGGCCCCGCGCCATCTCGACGAGGCTTTCGACGTCGCGCAGGCACAGCCGCGCCTGCGTCGCCAGCTGCTGGCCCATCGCGGTAATAGTGACGCTGCGGTTGGTGCGGTCGACGAGCTGTACCTCCAGGAGTGACTCCAGCTCCTGTATCGCGTTGCTGAACGCCGACTGGGAGACGAAGCAGGTTTCGGCCGCACGGCCGAAGTGCTCCGTCTCGGTCAGCGCGACGAAGTAGCGCAACTGCTTGATTGTCGGTAATTTCATTGATCGATTAACTCGAATAGAGTGATCGTATTAAACCATTTTATTTATTAAACGCCTACCCCTACACTGCACAGCATGAAATCACGAGGGCAAAACCCGATGGAACTCAATATTGGCATCAACACCGAAGACAGGCAGCAGATCGCGGCCGGCCTATCGAAGTTGCTGGCCGACAGCTACTCGCTGTACCTCAAGACCCACAACTACCACTGGAACGTGGAGGGTCCGCTGTTCAACACCTTGCACCTGATGTTCGAGCAGCACTACACCGAACTTGCCACGGCAGTGGACGAAATCGCGGAGCGCATTCGCGCCCTCGGCGTAAAGGCGCCGGGCTCCTACACAGCATTCGGCAAGTTGACGAATATCGAGGAGGCGACCGGCGACGAGTCGGCCGAGGAAATGATCCGCCAGCTCGTCATCGGCCAGGAGACCGTTGCTCGCACGGCTCGCGAGGCCATCAAGGCGGCCGGGGCCGCAAGCGACGAGCCGACCGCCGACCTGCTGACGCAGCGGATGCAGATTCACGAAAAGAACGCCTGGATGCTGCGAAGCATGCTGGCCTGATCAGACGGTAATTACAGGAGACAACCATGTTCAAGAATATCGAAGGAAAGCGCGTGCCCAACGTCACGTTCAAGACGCGGCGCGACCACGAGTGGGTCGACCTCACGAGTGACGACGTCTTTGCCGGCAAGAACGTTGTCGTGTTCTCGCTGCCTGGCGCGTTCACGCCGACCTGTTCTTCCTCGCACGTGCCGCGTTACAACCAGCTCGCACCGGTCTTCAAGGCGCACGGCATCGACGAGGTCATCTGCGTGTCCGTGAATGATGCGTTCGTGATGTCGGAGTGGGCGCTTACCCAGAAAGCTGACCGAGTCACCTTCCTGCCTGACGGCAACGGCGACTTCACGGACGGTATGGGCCTGCTGGTAGGCAAGGAAGACCTGGGCTTCGGCAAGCGCTCATGGCGCTACTCGATGCTCGTCCGCGACGGCAAGATCGAGAAGATGTTCATCGAGCCGCAGGAACCGGGCGACCCGTTCCACGTATCCGATGCAGACACCATGCTCGACTACCTGGCCCCCAATGCCGAGAAGCCGCACGACGTCACCGTGTTCTCGCGGCCGGGCTGCCCGTTCTGCGCCAAGGCGAAAGGCCTGCTGCGCGATGCCGGCATCGAGTTCGAGGAACTGGTCCTGAACAAGGACTACACGGACCGGACGCTGCGTGCGGTCGCGAACGCGACCAAATACCCGCAGGTGTTTGTCGACGGCTCGCTCGTCGGCGGAGCCGACAACCTCGAGCGCTGGCTGCAGGACAACGGCAAGACCACGTCGCGAGACGCTGCGTAGTATCTCCTGACCCCCAAGCGGGGTAATCATACAGTCGGCCTCTCTCCCCCGAACCGGCTGTATTGATTCAGGGGCTGACTGGCTCTAAGCTGGTCAGTCCCTTTTTTTGTCGCGAGCCGACATGCAGATTTCAGACAACGCGTTATTCAGGCACCAGGCCTACATCGACGGCCGCTGGTGTGACGCCGACAGCGGCGAAACCCTCGCGGTTCTCAACCCGGCGAACGGCGAGAAGATTGCCGACGTCGCGAAGTGCGGTACGGCCGAAACGCGTCGTGCCATCGAGGCTGCGGAGCGTGCGCAAATCGAATGGCGCCAGGCCACCGCCAAGGAGCGCGGAGCGGTCCTGCGCAAGTGGCTGGAACTGATGCTCGACGCCCAGGAAGATCTTGCGCAGATCATGACGGCGGAGCAGGGCAAGCCGCTGGCGGAGTCGCGCGGCGAGATCGTCTACGGCGCGAGCTACCTGGAGTGGTTTGCCGAGGAAGCCAAGCGTGTTTACGGCGACACGATCCCGCAGCCGTCGAACGACAAGCGCATCGTCGTCATCAAGCAGCCGGTGGGCGTCGTCGCCTGCATCACACCGTGGAATTTCCCGAACGCCATGCTGGCGCGCAAGATTGCGCCGGCGCTCGCGGCCGGCTGTACCGTCGTCTGCAAACCCGCCAATGAAACGCCACTGTCCGCGTTCGCGATGGCCGAGCTCGCCGAACGCGCCGGCGTCCCCGCCGGCGTCATCAATATCGTCGCCGGCAATACGAAGGAGATCGGTGCGGAGCTGACGAGCAACCCCGTCGTACGCAAACTCACGTTCACCGGTTCGACCGCGGTCGGCAAGCTCCTGGTGGAGCAGTGCGCCGCCACGATGAAACGCACGTCGATGGAGCTGGGAGGGAACGCGCCGTTCATCGTGTTCGACGACGCGGACCTCGACGAGGCCGTCAAGGGCGCCATTATCTGCAAGTTCCGCAACGCGGGGCAGACCTGCGTCTGCGCGAACAGGATCATGGTCCAGGACGGCGTTTACGATGCATTCACGGCCAAGCTCGCAGCGGCCGTGGCCGACCTCAAGCTCGGAGACGGCACGCAGGACGGCGTCGACATCGGGCCGCTGATCAACGAGAAGGCCGCGAACGACGTGCTCGAGTTCGTGGATAGCGCGGTAGCGCAGGGAGCGCAGGTTGCGGCGGGCGGCAAACGCTCGAGCCTCGGCACCTGTTTCGTCGAGCCCACCCTGCTCACCCACGTGACGGACGACATGCGCGTGTTCCGGGAGGAGATCTTCGGCCCCATTGCGCCGCTGTTCCGGTTCGAGGACGAGGCCGAGGCCATCGCGATGGCGAACGATACCGAATTCGGCCTCGCGAGTTATTTCTACGCGCGCGACATCGGGCGCATCTGGCGGGTCGGCGAGGGACTCGAATACGGCATCGTCGGCATCAACACCGGGATCATCTCGAACGAGATGGCGCCGTTCGGCGGTGTGAAGGAATCCGGGCAGGGTCGCGAAGGTTCGAAGTACGGTCTCGATGATTATCTCGAGATCAAGTACATGTGCATCGGCGGCATCGACGCCTGATCTTCAGGCCCGCTCCTGCGGGCACGGTCAAACGTATGCGTAGGAGCGCGCCTCGGCGCGCGATCGATGCCCGGATCGCGCTTCGAGAAGCGCTCCTACAGTTCGGTCCACTTGTGTATTCAGGTCCGATTCTGGCTGGTTTTGACAGGACGGGGGTCTATACTCGTCTGCATGACGCAGCAGGAAGTCTTTGAGCGAGCGCGGCAATCACGCGATGCGCGTTTCGACGGGCAATTTTATATCGGCGTGAAAACGACCGGCATCTACTGCCGGCCGATCTGCCCGGCGAATGCGCCGAAGAGCGAGAACGTGACCTTCTTCCCGACGGCGGCGGCTGCCAGCGAGGCCGGCTACCGTCCGTGCCTGCGTTGCCGGCCGGAATGTGCGCCCGGCACGGCCGCATGGAGCGGAACGTCGACCACGGTGCGCCGCGGACTCAAGCTGATCGCCAACGGGGCGCTCGACAACAGCAACGTCGAAGACCTGGCGACCCGTCTCGGTGTGACGAGCCGGCATTTGCGGCGGCTGTTCACGCGGCACCTCGGCGCCAGCCCGCTTGCGGTCGCGCATACCCAGCGACTCCATTTCGCAAAGCAGCTCATCGACCAGACCCGGATGCCGATGCAGGACATCGCGCTTGCGGCCGGCTACGGCAGCGTCCGCCGTTTCAATGACTCGTTCGTCAAGACCTACGGACGTTCGCCGCGTGAACTGCGCCGCGCCGGAGACGCAGCCGACGCCGAAGCTCGGGGAACCACGCTGACCGTGCGGCTTCCCTGCCGCAAGCCGTTCGACTGGCAGCGGCTGCTGGCGTTCTTCTCCGCGCGCGCTGTCCCCGGTGTCGAAGCGATCGACGACCGCAGTTACCGGCGCACCGTGACGGTCGACGGGAAGCCGTGCATCATCGAGCTCAGGCAGGATGGCGGCGACGTGTTCCTGACGATGCACGGCATCGGCACGCAGGGCATCTTCCCGACCGTGCAGCGTTGCCGCGACGTCTTCGACCTGGATGCACCCACGCGTGAGATCACCGCGGTCCTCTCCCGGGATACCGTGCTGGAGAAGCTGTTGCGAAGGAACCCCGGCGTCCGGGTGCCCGGGTGCTGGGACGGTTTCGAGCTGGCGGTAAGGGCGGTGCTCGGGCAGCAGATATCGGTGAAGGCCGCCACGACCATCGCGGGGCGCATTGTGCGGGCATACGGCGAGCCGCTGAGCGTGCCGGGCGTTTCCGGCCTGACGCACCTGTTCCCGGTGCCGGAGAGGCTCGCGCGTGCTCGTTTCAACGACGTGGGCGTCACTCGCAGCCGCGCGGCGACTCTGCGGCGTCTGGCGCAGGCGGTGGGCGACGGGTCGCTGAGCTTCGATGCGTCGCGGGATCCCGACGCGTTCCGCGAAACGCTGCTGTCCATTCCCGGTATCGGTGAGTGGACCGCCCACTATATCGCGATGCGGGCGCTCAAGGACCCGGACGCGTTTCCAGCTGCGGACCTCGGTTTGCTGCGCGCATTCGACCAGCCCGGTCGGCAGCGCCTGAAACCGAAGGAACTCGATGAAATGTCGCAGGAGTGGCGCCCGTGGCGCGCCTACGCGGCACTATTGCTATGGGGCTCGGCGCCGGGCTCCGGAGGATGAACGATGTATTACTGCTATCTCGATACGCCGATCGGTGAACTGTTGCTCGCGGGAGATGACGACGCGCTGTGCCTGGTCAGTTTCCCGGAAGGCTCGATGCGCAGGGACCCCGATCCCGACTGGATCTACAACGAGAAGCCCTTCACGCTGGCGCGGCAGCAACTGACGGAGTACTTCGCGGGGGAACGCCGGGAGTTCGACCTGCCGCTGAAGCTCAGCGGCACCGAATTCCAGATGAGTGTGCTGCATGCGCTGCAGCATATTCCGTACGGCGAGACGACCTCGTATGCCGAGATCGCAGAGCGCATCGGCCGGCCGAAAGCCGTCCGGGCGGTGGGAGCGGCCAACGGACGCAACCCGCTGCCGATCATCGTGCCGTGCCACCGGGTTATCGGCAGTCACGGCGAGCTGACGGGTTTCGGCGGCGGGCTCGACACGAAGGAAGCACTGCTGCGGCTCGAAGCCGAGCATTCGCAATTCCCCAATGTCTGATCCGGCGCCCTAGAGCCTGCGTCCCTCGAGTTTCCGTACGATGGCGGAAGGCTCGACGCCGTCGAGGACCCGGTCGTCACCCTGTAACGCAGTGAATGTCGACGCCAGCGGCAGCACGCCGGCCCAGACCGGGATGTCGTAGTCGTCTTCCTCGTCGTCGGGCATGCCGCTCGACACCTTCGCCGACGCGGCGTCGATATCGAGGCGAATCACACCCGTCATCCTGATTTCGCGCTCGTGCGGCGCCCGCAGTTCATCCCAGCGTCCCGGCATCGACTGCTCGCTGATCACGCGCAGGGCTTCGAGCCTGGCGTCGTGGTCCTCCACGAGAGTCGGCATGCCGAACACCGTCGCGGAGCGGTAGTGCATCGAAGAATTGAATGCCGAGCGCGCGAGCACGATGCCGTCCACGAGGGTCACGTTGAGGCAAACCCGGTCGCCGCGTTCCAGCAGCCGGATGACCCGCGCCTTGCGGGCACCGTGCAGATACAGGGTGTCGTCCACGCGCCCGTAGATCATCGGTACGACAACCGGTGCGCCGTCCTGGACGAATGCCACGTGGGCCACCAGCCCGGCATCCAGGATCGCGTGGACGGTCGCCTTGTCGTAGTGCGCTTTCTTGCGCAGCTGGCGGACCTTGTTGAGCTTGCCGATGCCGTAACGGTCTTTCATCAATCGAGCCTCAGTGCAGGAAGCGGGGTGCGAGCGTCATCGCGATGGCGGAGACGAGCACAATACCGATCAGGTTCAGGGCAAGCCCCGCGCGCGCCATCTTCGGGATAGTGAGCAGCCCGGAACCGAAAACGATCGCGTTCGGCGGCGTCGCGACGGGCAGCATGAACGCGCAGCTTGCGGCGAGCGTCACCGGAACGGCCAGCATGATCGGGTCAAAACCGGCCTCGAGCGCGATCGCGCCAACCACCGGCAGGAATGTGTTGGTCGTTGCCGTGTTGCTGGTCAATTCGGTGAGAAAGATGATCGTCGCTGCAGTTGCGGCGACGATGACCCACAGGGGCAGGTCGCCGATCGCCTGCAGGCTGGTGCCGAGCCATTGTGCGAGCCCGGTATTCGATACGGCGCTCGCGAGCGTCAGGCCGCCGCCGAACAGGATCAGCACACCCCAGGGCAGGCGCTCCGCGTAATTCCAGCGCAGCAGCAACGGGTCCTCTTTCGAGCCGCTGGGAACGAGGAACAGGGCGATCGCGCCCGCCATGGCGATCCCCGAATCGTCCAGCGCCCCGAGCCCCGGCAGTTTTGTCAGCAGCGGCCGCGTCATCCACAGCAGCGCCATGCAGGCAAAGATGATCGCCACCCGCAGTTCCGGAACCGAGATGCTGCCCAGCTCCTCTTTCATCCGCCGGAGTTCCGCGCGCGCCTCCGACGAGGTCACGAAATCGACCTTGAACACGATTCGCGTCAATACGAGCCATGAGAGCGGCAACATCGTGAGCGCGAGCGGGATACCCACGAGCATCCAGCGTGCGAAGTCGATTTCGGTGCCGTAGGTGTCCAGCATGAAAGCCGCGAGCAGCGCGTTGGGCGCCGTGCCTACCAGCGTCATCATGCCGCCGATCGAGGCGCTGTAGGCAATGCCCAGCAACAGCGCGTACTGGAAGTCGCGCTTGCCCTTGTCCGTCAGTGTCGCCACCGAGCCATGGATGACGCCGATGATGGACACGGCGATCGGCAGCAGCATCATTGTCGTCGACGTGTTCATGACCCACATGCTGATGACCGCGCTCGCGCCCATGAAACCGCCGACGAGGGATCGCCCGTTGCCGCCGACCACCTGCAGTACGTTGAGCGCGATGCGGCGGTGCAGGTTCCAGCGCTGCATGGCAAACGCGACGATAAAACCGCCGAGGAACAGGTAGATGACCTTGTTCGAATAGGGACGTGCCGTGTCGTGGATCGATGCGATATCGAACAGCGGGAACACGACGAGTGGCAGCAGTGCCGTTACCGCGATCGGTACCGCCTCGGTGGCCCACCAGACCGCCATCAGGACGCCGACGGCCGCCGTGCGCCAGGCGGCAATGCCGAGCCCCTCCGGCGCGCCGGCCAGCAGCATGATGGCGGCGATTGCCGGGCCGAGAAACAGACCGACCCACTGGTGTGTTGCGCGCCCTTCGTGATGATCGTCGTGGGTCAAGCCGGTCTCTCCTGGTGCAATGAGCGAGACACGCGCAAAAGCCTATCGTGTTCACTCCTGATCGTCGCGAATTTTTACACTTTATCTACATCTTGTGCATTGCTCGCCTTCCTATACAAGATGTAGTAGCATTCCGCCGGTACCAATCCGGTACGCACGGAGATGAGATGCAGTAAGGCAGTGC
>Ga0209536_100002308_pt1 | contig 30994 bp, 17 predicted proteins | sample DeeMarSeWOR28_12_FD_187461 | JGI IMG/M metagenome (GOLD analysis project Ga0209536, IMG submission 187461) | Marine sediment microbial communities from White Oak River estuary, North Carolina - WOR-2-8_12 (SPAdes) (version 2) | ecosystem: Environmental > Aquatic > Marine > Intertidal zone >... | reverse complement strand
CTTAACCGGAACATCGATTCGGAACACCAAGCCGTCGTATATGGCCTCGACCTGTTCGTGCTCACTGTGCCCCACCACGATCGCCTCAGCATCATAAGTGTCGAGTATCGCCTCGATCTGCTCTCGACTCGTCCCCTCTTTGTCACGGTGATAGTCTCGAAACCAGAGCGGCCCTTCGCCCCTGAGAAGGAACCGCTCGGTATCGCTGAAGGCGATCTCGTACGACCGCAGATCGGCGGTCCGACGAAGCGTCTCGTTGATGTCTTCCAGGCTCAGCCCGCGCTCGACCGCCTCGGGCGGCATGCCGCCGTGAACGAACAATATGTCGTTCACCATGATCGTCGTATGCTTGCTGCGGAGCCAGCGGCCCAGTTCCATCTGCGGCCCGTACAGGTCCTCGTGCTTGATGCGCGTGCGTCGCGCGATGCCGTCGGTGTACTTTTTGTTGACGTAGCGGTTGTCGCCCAGCATGACCATCAGCTCGTGATTGCCCAATAGGAAGTGCACGCGACCGCCTACCGCCTTGGCTTCCTGTTCCAGACGGTAGAACAGCCAGAGGCACTCCGTGACCATGTCGCCGCGGTCGAACGTGTCGCCATTGACGACCAGGTGGCCGTTGCCCCAGCTCCAGTGGAGGCCCTTATCGACGACGCCTGCAGTTTGCAGGAAATCGATCAGGTACTCGTATTCGCCGTGGATATCGCTGATCGTCAGGATTCTCGACACGTCATCGAACAGGTACGGCTCGATTTCGGAGGCCCGGGCCGGTATGAGATATTGGATCTTCGTGTCGGTGCAGAAGCCTCCGAACCGCAGAGTGTCGGCGACCTGAAACGCCTGCTTCGCGACCTCGCCGTCGCAGAGGTAGAAGACGATGGCCGTAGAATCACTCTGCCAGTAGACATGCGGCCCGTCGTCCAGCGAGTCGGCGGCCGCTGTGAGGCTCATGGCCACGACATACATGTAGACCTGGGATATGATTCCCACCGTCTGTCTCCTTCGGAATTCGGGTGAACGGGTCGGCTCAGAACTTACTGCGTCCGGTGGCGCTCTAGAAGTCTCTTGAATCGAGGCTGATCGCGCAATGGATTCCAGATGGGATCGAGTTCCAACTGAGCGACCGATGTCGCGGAGGGAACCGTCAGCAGGTATTCGAGTTGATCGATCGCGGCATCATACTCGCCGCCAATCACAAGAACTTCCGCCAGCAGCGTTCTATCACCCGTCTCCTCGAAATGGTCACGGGAGACGCGGTCGGTCGGTGGCCCGGCCGTCGCGAGCTCTTTCGCCTCGTCCATTCGCCCCAGGACGGCGTAGAAGATCGGCAGGTAACCGCTTCGATGGCGCAGGTCCCCGTCTCCACTTTCCGCCTGTAGAGCCTGGAGGCGGACTTCCTCCACCACGCGCCCCGAGTCGCAATAGGCTCGAAACAGGTCTCGTTCACCGGTCGTCAGGTAGGAGAGCGCTTTCAGATAGTAGTAGGAGAGGCTGTCGCCGCCGAAGGTCGTCAGCGTATGCTGGCGCAGGACGGGACGGAAGTTCTCGTGCAGCGTTCTCCAGACTGCTCGCCAGAAAGTCGTGGTCGCTTCCGGAACAGTACGGTTCGCCACTTCTAAGTACTCGCCGTAGGCCTGCCCGGCCCGGGTCGTGTCGCCCCAGTTCACATAGAGCAGCGCCTGCCATTGAAGCACGCCGCTGTCGTCCGGCGAAACATCAAGTCCCCTGTCCAGGAAGCTCTCCGCCGCAGGGAAATCGCGCATCCAGATCGCCGTCGTCGCTGCGTTGATCAGGAGAGATCTGTACCGGGGGCTCAATTCGAGAGCTTGGAGTAAGTACTCCATCGCCTCCTCGAACCGACCCATGCGCCGCGTCATCAGGCCTAGGCGGCGATAGACTTCGGCGTCGCTGGGTCTCAGCGCGCGGGCTCTCTCCAACGACTCGAACGCTGTCTCGTAGTCCCGGAATGCCGCGAAATAGTAATAGTGTTCCGAGATGTGAGCCTCGAAGAGATCCGGGTCGAGCTCGAGAGCCCTGTCGATCGCTTCTTTCGCCCTCGTCAGTCGCTCTTCGAACCGGTAGTCACCACGAACGAAATAGAGGTGAGCCGAGATATATCCCAGCCTGGCCAGCGCGAGGGCGAACGTGCTGTCGATGGCGACCGCCCTCGAGTACATTTGCTCCGCCTTCACGAACTCGTAGTTCGACTCGAACGTGAGACCGCGAAGATAGTAGTCGTACGCCTCCTGGCTTTCGGTTGGCCGGGCTTCGATCCTGGCCCTCTCTCCGGGAGTGATCTCGGCCCTCAAACGCTCGGCGACCTGGCGCGCCACGTCGAGTTGTACATCGAGCATGGCGCGTGCCGCATGGTCGTAGTTTTCAGTCCACACGTGGTCGTTTCGCACGGGATCGATCAACTGCACCGTGATCCGCATCCGCTCGCCTTCGGCACGAATGCTGGCCTCCAGCACGTGGTCGACGTCCAGTTCTTCCGCGACCGTCCTCAGGTCGGTTGGGTTGTCCCTGTACCGCAGAACCGATGTTCGCGCGATCACCCTGACGTCACCCAGCTTGGCGAGCTGGCTGATCACCTCTTCGTGGAAACCGGCGGCGAGATAGTCGCTCTCCGGGTTGCCCGTGAGGTTCTCGAATGGGAGTACCGCGATGGACACTCGCTCCGCTGAGCCCGACGGAGAGAGTGCCCGGCCCAGGGCAATCAGCAGCACAGCCACCAGGGTAAGCGATGCGGCCAATGCGAGTGTGCGTTTTCCTTTCGGGCGCGCGCGTCTGGCAGAGGGAGAGGATACGGCACGGATCCGATCGTCAGCGATTGGACGCGGTGTTGGCACTTCGAGACCCGGAGTGCGACCGGCAACGTCAGCCTCTGCGGTCTCGTGCTTGAGGCGCTCGACGAGTGCCAGCAACTCAGGCGGCGGCTCGAGCTCCAACTCCTCGGTCAAGAACTCCACGTGCTCCTGCGCCAGCTGTAGAGCGTTGCCCCTGTCGCCTGCGGCCGCCAGCGCCTGCATCAGTCGCAGGACGGCTCGCGAATTGTACGGATCGTGTCTGGCCAGCCTGCGCCACCAGTTTGATGAGCCCAGAAAATCGCCCGCTTCCTCGGCGCGGACAGCCAGGGACTCTATGGCGTCGGCATACTGATCGGCGAGCTTCTGACGCTCCGATTCCACCCAGTGTGCGAATTCGAGAGAACCCTCCGCGTAGAACCCATCCAAGAAAGGACCACAGTACAACGCTACGGCCGACTCTGGGTCCTCTCGCTCCAACGCCTCGAGGAAAGCGATGAGGTCACACTCAACGACCTCTGTATTCAGTCGGACGTATTCCCTGGACGTGACGAGCGAGTCTTCTCCCAGTGAGCGGCGTAGGTGATACAGGCTGTCCGAGAGAAGATGTCGGGCTCGCTCCTCCTCGCTCTCGGGCCACAGGTAGCCCACCAGCTTGTCTCGGCTGCAGCCGGTGCCCCGCGCGGCGGCGAGGAGTGCGAGGACGGCGAACTGGCGATGCTGTACGACGCGGCCGGTTAACGGCCCGGAAGGGCCTTCGAGCGAAGTCCCGCCGAAGAGGCGAAGGGAATACATAGCTCGAGTCCGCAGCGCACGAAAAAGAGACGATACTTAGACGATAAATGCACGACCCGCCGGTCTTAAGATAGGACCGAACTTGCGATCTGGGCCAGAGGCTCGTCGGGGAGTGCCCAGTCTCTTCTGAGCATTCCGAGTCGCCCTCCCTTCCGCTGGTCAGGGACACGACCCTCCTCAGCCCACCTGTTCGAGGAAGGGAGCGGTCCTGCCGTTCGGACGAGCCTCCGGTCCAATCCAACTCGGGTAGAGCACGGTGGACACCGGAAGAATTCCAATTATCAGGAGGGCAGTCATGAATGCGCGATTCAGTGCGATAGCTGCGCTGCGCATGGGGCTCGCCTTGAGCCTTGCGGCAGCGGTCTCCCTGGCCTGCGGCGGGGATGACATAACTCCCCCCGTAGACCCTCCGATCACAGAGCCAACCGTCGAGTCTGTGCAGATCAGCCAATCGGACGTGAGTTTTGAGTATTTCGGAGAGACCGTGCAGCTGAGCGCGACCGCGACCGACACCGACGGTAACACGATGTCGGGTGTCTCCTTCAGCTGGGCCTCCTCGAACGAGTCCGTGGCCACGGTGAGCAACGGGCGCGTCATGGCGCGAGGCAACGGAACGGCGACGATCACGGCCACGGCGGATAACGTCTCGGGCGGTTGCTCGGTCACCGTTTCCCAGGTGGCGAGCAAGCTGGGCTTCGATGTTCACCCGACCTACGCTGCGCAGAACACGTCGCTGGCCGATGTGCGGGTGGCGTTCTGGGATGCGGGGAACAACCCGGTAGCGAGCGAGACGGGCTCCATCGCCGTCGCGATAGAGACGAACCCGAGCAGCGGAACGCTATCGGGCACGACCACGCAAGTTGCGGTGGCCGGCGTGGCGACTTTCTCGGACTTGTCCATCGATGCTCCGGGCATCGGTTACACGCTAGAGGCAACGTCGGGCTCATTGAGCGCGGAGAGCCTTCCGTTTGCCATCTCACTGCCGGCGGTCTGGGTCGGCTTATCCGATGACGATACGCTCGCGGCCAACGACTCGGTTTGCGCGCTCGGCTTGGCCTCGAATAGCCTCGTCGGTGCCGCCTCCGTCGGCCAGCAGCCGTACAGGATGGAAGTCTCCCGAGATGGCGGCATGGCCTATCTGGTTCACTGGGGCGACGCGGGGGCGGTCACGCTGGTCGAAACGCCAACGTACACGCCGGTAGCGACGCTCAGCTTCACGGTTCCCACAGCGGTGGCGGCTTCGGAAGCGTACGCGTACGTGGCAACGTGCGGCGGCGGCGGGGTGCAAGTGATATCGCAGGCGACACGGTCTATCGTTGCGTCGGCCTCTGGCGGCTGTCTCAATAGCGTGGCCCTGTCGCCCGACGGCGCCTACGTCTACGCGGGCGAGTATGGGTCTGGGATAAGGGTCATTTCGACAGCCACGAACACCCCAGTGGATAACATCGGCGATGTGGGCCTCGGTCATCGGGACTTGAAGATCACGCCCAACGGTCAGTACCTCTACAGCTTGATTGAAGGCGATACGGTCGTCGCCGTATCGCTGTCGGCCGGATCCGTCGTGGCCAAGGTACCGCTGGTGGGCAAGAACCCTTGGGAGTTGGAGATCACGCCTGATGGTACTAAGGTCTATGTGGCAAACGGGAACGACAATACGGTCTCGGTCATCTCGACTTCGTCCAATACCGTGATCGCCACCATTCCGGTCGGGGACTTCCCCTGGGAGCTCGATATCACTCCCGACGGTGCCTATGTGTACGTGTCGAACTACAACGACCAAACGCTATCGGTGATCGATGTCGCGACGAATGCCGTGGTCCAGACGCTCCCGGTGTCCAGCTACCCGACGGCCGTAGCCGTGAACCCGGTGCAGTGAGGTTTCGGGCGGCTTAACAGGTTTCTCTGTAAGCAAGGGCCGGTCGCGTGACTCGCGGCCGGCCTTGCTCCCACGGGCTCGCGATGGGCGCGCCGAAGCCCTCGAAGTACCTTTCTGGTGTAATGCAAGTCACATAGTTGTCTTCTCGGTACCGACTGTCGGCCGCTAGAAACGTGTCGGCAGAATCGCTATAGTTAGGCCCGCCTCAGTGGCGGGATCCTCGAATCAGCCCCCGGAAACGAGTGTAGATGAGCCATAATTCGGACACCGAGTACGGAGTACGCCCGCCCGGCGACGTGAATCCGCGGACCGAGCCGGTCCTGGATTTCCCCGACGCCGACTACGGGCAGCTCTCCGCCGCCGACTACCAGCAGCTGGGCTTCATGGGTGGGCTGGAGATCCACCAGCAGCTGCTGACGCGGTCGAAGCTGTTCTGTCGCTGCCCCTCGGGCCGCCGCGTGCAGGGCTACGACGCGGAGGTGCTGCGGCACATGCGGCCGACGCTGAGCGAGCTGGGCGAGTACGACGGTACGGCATTGATGGAATTCAAGACGCGCAAGGAGATCGTCTATCAGCTGGAGCGCGGTTCGGTCTGTACCTACGAGATCGACGACACGCCGCCGTTCGAGCTCGACGAGGAGGCGGTGCGGATCGCCACGGAGATCTCGCTGCTGCTCAACCTCAACCTGGTCTCCGAGCTGCACGTCATGCGCAAGCAGTATCTGGACGGATCGATTCCCACCGGCTTTCAGCGCACCGCGATGGTCGGCCTCGATGGGGTGGTCCCTTTCGAGGTCCCCGAGCTGGGGGTCTCCCGCGAGTTGCGCATCCGCCAGCTGTCGCTGGAGGAGGATTCCTGCCGCGAAGTCTCCGACGTCGGCCACCGCATCACGTTCCACACCGACCGGCTGGGGATGCCGTTGACGGAGATGGTGACGGAGCCGGAGCTGCTGACACCGTTGGAGGTGCAGGCGGCGGGCCGGCTGCTGGCGGCCGTGGCGCAGGCGACGGGCAAGGTGCGGCGTGGGCCCGGCGCGGCGCGACAGGATGTGAACGTCTCGGTGGCCGGCGGCCGGCGCATCGAGATTAAGGGCGTGGACAACCATCGCAACCTGCCTCAGCTGGTCCACATCGAGGCCTTCCGTCAACTCAACCTGCTGCGAGTCCGAGCCGAACTTCAGCGCCGTGGTGTCACGTCGGAGTTGTTGGAGATCCCTGAGATTGGCCTGCCGTGGGAAGTCTCGAGGTACGCGTTCGATGCGACGGCGGCTCTGCGGCCCTGTGACTTCCGCCCGATCAGCGACGCGATTGAGGGCGGCGACAGGGTCATCGCCGTTCGCGTGCCGGGCTTCGACGGCCTGCTCAGCCACGTCACACAGCCGGGCGTCACCTTCGCGCGTGAGTTCGCGGACCGAATCCGCGTGATCGCCTGCCCGCTGCACCGGCCGTTCATGATCCACTCGGAGATCCGCGATTACGGCCTCGACCCGCGCCAGTGGCGTGTACTCCGCCAGCATCTCAAAGCCGAGAAGGGCGATGCGATGGTGGTGGTCTGGGCGCCGGAGCAGGATGCGGCGACGGCGGTGCGCGAGATCTTCATTCGCGCCCAGGAAGCGTTGATCGGCGTGCCCGCCGAAACTCGCCAGGCGTTCAGGGACGGAACCAACGGGTTCGAGCGGATCCTGCCCGGCCCCGACCGCATGTACCCGGATACGGACACGCCGCCGCTCCCCATCGCCGATTCGCTAGTCGTCGACACACGGGAGAACTTGCCGGAGACACCGTGGGCGCGTGAAGAGCGGTACGAGAAAGCGGGCCTCGAGCCTGCCGCAGCGCGCAGACTAGCCCGGGCACCCTGGGCTGACCTCTTCGATGCCCTCCAACCCGACAGCGAAGCAGTGGCCGGAAGGTTTGCCTCCGCCCTGGAGAAGAGGCTCCCGTATCACCGCCGGCTGACCGGGGCTGAAGTTCTTCCGGGTCCGGAGCGAGTCCGACCGCTGGTCGAGGCCGTTCAACTCGGCGAAGTGCGAGTCGAAGCGATGGAGCGGATCCTCGATGGGCTGATCGAGAGACCCGATGTGCCGGTGGAGGCGATACTCGCGCCCTACAAGTCGCAGCCTGGTGACATGGAGGAGCTTGCACAGGTGCTGGAAGTCGTGACGGCCCAGGCCGATAGGTTGGCCGAGCGGCCGGAGGACGTGCGATTGCGCTGGGGGATGGGTCGGGTCATGCCGCGCTTCATCGGTCGCCTGGATCCTGGCATCGTCCACCAGAAGCTGCGCGAGGCTTTGCAGACGGTCGGGGAGTTGGGCAGATGAGCGGCGGCGCGGACGACCTCTACAAGGGATATCGGGGCCCGTGTCTCGAGTTGATGAGGCGGTTCGGTATCACGGTGTGGTGCGAGGTCCGGGCGCGTACCTCGCGAGGGCAGTTCGGAGGGTTGCTGTTGCCTCGCTCTGAGACCAGTGACGACCAACACTTGGTGCTCAAGCTCTCCAGCGGGTACAACATCGGCCTGCGCTACGACACGGTCGAGTCGTTGGAGAAGGTCGGCTACCGCGAAGCACACTACAAGATCCCCGAGAAAGAATTCCCCAGCGATCCCGTCAAGCCGCGGGTAAAGCTCTACGGCACGGGCGGCACCATCGCCTCGCGCCTGGACTATCGAACGGGTGCCGTAATTCCAGCGTTCAGTCCCGGCGAGTTGTATGGTTCGGTCCCTGAATTGGCCGACGTCTGCAATCTGGAGACCGAGAAACTGTTCGGAGTCTTCTCCGAGAATATGGGGCCGCATGAATATCTGATACTGGCGGAGAGGGTCGGCGAAGCGGTCAGGGAAGGATACGCTGGGGTCGTCATCGGGCACGGCACAGACACTATGCACCATACGGCGGCGGCGTTGAGCTTCATGGTCCAGCGACCGCCGGTCCCCATCGTGATGGTCGGCAGCCAGCGCTCATCCGATCGGCCGTCCTCGGACGCCGCGCTCAACCTGATCAACGCGACGTGGACGGCGGCGCACGGGCCGATCGCCGAGGTGATGGTCTGCATGTTTGGCCCCACGTCCGATCAGTACAACTTGCTGCATCGCGGTACGCGCGTCCGCAAGATGCACTCATCGTATCGAAGCACGTTCCGTACACTTGGCGACATACCGCTGGCGATGGTGGAGCGTGGGAAGATCACGCATCTCAAAGACGACTACCGGCCGCGAAGAGACGATCGCGAGGTGATGGTCGAGGCCGTTTATGAGGATCGGGTAACGCTGGTCTACTACTACCCGGGGATGAACGCCGACGTGATCGATGCGTTGGTGGAGAAGGGCTACAAAGGGATCGTCATCGCCGGTACGGGACTGGGCCACGTCAACCGCAAGACGTACCCGGCGCTGGAGCGGGCTCGAGATGCGGGTGTGCAGGTCTACATGACGCTCCAGACCTTGTGGGGCTTCGTGCAGATGCACGTCTACGAGACCGGGCGGGAGATCCTCGAGCTCGGAGTGATTCCGCTGGCTAACATGCTGCCCGAGGTGGCCTTCATCAAACTGGGATGGGCGCTGGGTGTCTACCCGGATGATCCTGAAGCCGCCCGCCAACTCATGACCACGACGATCGCGGGCGAGATGACCGAACGGGAGCCGCACGACGGGTACCTGGTGTTCCAGGGCGGCGTCCCCGAGGTACAAGAGTTCCTGGAAAGGGTATGGAAATGAGTGAGGATAGATACTCTGGTACGCCGGATAACGCGAGCCAGAAGCTCGAAGACGAGTTCGGCAAGCCGCGATCCGAGTGGACGATCGACGACCTGGTTGACTTGGTGCGCCGTAGGGACATTCGCATCGTCAGTCTGATGCACGTGGGTGGCGATGGCTGGATCAAGACGCTCGACTTCGTTCCTCGAAGCGTGGGTCATTTCACCGACATTATTCAAGCTGGTGATCGGGCTGATGGTTCCAACCTGTTCCCGGGTACCGGTATCCCGACCGGCAACTCGGATATCATGCTGAGGCCGAGGGTAGGCAGCGCCTTCATTGATCCGTTTGCCGATGTCCCTTCGCTGGTGCTGCTGTGCGGTCACGTCGACCGCGATGGTGCGCCGCTAGTACAGTCGCCAGATACCATCATCCGGCGCGCGTTCGACCTGCTGCGGGAAGAAACGGGTATCGAGCTGTGGGCGTTGGGCGAGGTCGAGTACTACCTGGGGAAGCGCTGGGATGAGACCGACATCTACGGCGCAGACGATCGGGGCTACCACGCGACGTCGCCGTTCGTGTTCGGACAGGGGCTGAGACGTCAGGCCCTCGGCATCCTCGCCGACATCGGCGTGCCGATTAAGTACGGTCACAGCGAGGTTGGCTACATCGAGGCGAAGAAGACGCAGGGCGTGATCTGGGAGCAGCACGAGATCGAGCTGGCGCTGGCTCCGCTTCCCGAGGCTGCCGAGGGCATCCTCCTCACACAGTGGGTGCTGCGAAATCTCGCGCAGAGCTATGGCATGAGATGTAGCACGGAACCGATGATGCTGGAGGGGCACGCGGGCAGCGGCCTCCACTTTCACTTCGCGCTGATGAAGGACGGCAGGCCACTTCCCGTCAACGAAGAGGACGGTCGACTATCCGAGCCGACGCGATGGCTCATCGGCGGCCTGGTGCAGATGGGCGCGGCGCTGATGGCGTTCGGGAACCGGGTCGAGGGCTCGTTCATGAGACTGATACAGGCGAAGGAGGCTCCAAACACCATCGTTTGGGGCGAGTATGACCGCAACGCGTTGATCCGGCTTCCTGTAGTGCCTAGGGACAAGGAGGGCCGGGAGGTGACCACGCCGACGGTAGAGTTTCGCCTGCCTGATGGCTCGGCCTTGCCTCACCTTTTGATGGCGGGAGCGGCTTTGGCGATGATTCACGGACGTGGGACCGAGAACCTCGACGAAGTGCTAGCGCGAACTTCATCTCAGCAGGCGAGCGATGCGGGAGATGCTGTCCCGGTGCCGCGCAATTTCCTGCAAGTCGCGGATGCTCTTTCCCTCTATCGGGACACACTGGAAACCGGCGGTGTCTTCCCTTGTGGGGTGATCGACCGCGTCACCGCCCGGTTGACAGGTGAGGTCGCCCAGCCCTGGCAGTTCTCTCTACTCTGAGGCAGTCAGCTCGGGCGTAGCCAGCTGACGAACGCGTGCGTCGGTGTCTTCGGTGTAGGCTGAGAGGATCTCGGCGGCCCGCGGCTGAGAGATCTGCTTGAGCGCCATGGCCGCGGTGACGCGCACCTGTTCCTCCCACCGCCAGCGTCGTAGCGCGATCTTCTTCTGAGCGAGCACCCCGGACAGAGCGTCGATGGCGGAGACGTGGCCGATCTCGCCCAGTGCCTGGCAACAGGCGATGGCCACCTTCGAGTCGTCGGTCTTGTCCAAGATCGAGACCAGCGCTTCCACGGCCGGGGCAGACTTGAGCTGAGCCAGACTGCGGATCGCGCCTTTGGCTACGGACGAATCGGGATCGCGAACCAAGGGAACCATGATGTCGGCCAGCTTGTCGTCATGTAGCCGCTCGAACAGGCGGAACGCCGCGCGCCGGATCTTAGCACTACTGTCTCCGAAGCTGTAGGTCAGTTCGTCGCGCAGGTCGGTCGTGACGGTATCGATGACCTCCAGGATTCGGAATCGCTGTTCGACCGTTACCTCCGTGACCATGGCTCGCTTGAGTTGTGGACCCGCCTCCGGCCCCGTTTCGGCCAGCAGGCTGGCCGCGAGCTGTCTGATGCGGAAGTCACGCTCTTGTTTGATCACCTCGATGAGCATCGGGATGCCCGATCGGCCAAGTGCGCCGACGACTTGCGCCGCCTTTTCCTGCCGCTGCGTCTGACCGGATTTCATGTCGTCGATCAGCAGCTTCTGGGCCGTCGAGTCCAACCGGCGGTCGAGCACTCGCGCCAAGGCTACGTCCTCCTTGGCTCCCGATTCGAACTGCTGCTGCCGGGACCTGATCTTCAGAAGGATACGGCTAGCGAGCTGGTAGTCGGCGAAGTGGACCGCACAGCCGGCCATATCGTGGAGTTGGGTGGAGAGAGCTTGGAGCACACGTGGCTCGTTCTCGTCCGAGAGGCCGGTCAACAGAGAGTCGGTGGTAAGCTCGGCGAGCTTGTGTTGGAGTCCAAGGATCAAGCTCGCGAACAGTGCATGACAGGCCAGTACGGTCTTTTCGCGCTCACGCGTATCGTAGTTCTGGAAGTTCTCGAACAGGCGGCGGAGCATCTGCCGCAGGAGCTTGTGCTCTCCCTTGACGAGCAGTTCCTTGCCGAAGCTGGGCACCGCATCGCGGAGCGCCTCCATCGGTTCGTCGAGCATCTGCTCGGCCAGGCCGGCGGTCGTGCCTTCTTCACGCTCCTGACCGTCATCCGCGGCCGCCTCGGTCTCCTCGGGTCCGAGCAGGGTCTGTACTACGCCCAACGCGTACTGACGCTGGTTGAAGGTGATGTGATTGAGGCCGTTCTCGGCTGGAAAGTCGTCCCAGAACTCGCTGCCTTTGTCGTTGCCAGGGGGCTTCTGCATGCCGCCGACAAATGCCTTGAGTTCGGACAACGCGATGTTCACCGAAAAAGTGATGCTGCCGAGCCCCACGTAGTCCATGAGTTCCAGAATGTTGGCCGCGAGCGGCGTGTACCCGGACGTGTCGAGCTTCATGCCGTTCGCCAGCAGGAACTGTCCTGCCTTCGCGAGCGTCAGCGTCTGACGTCGGTCCAGAATGCCTTTGAGACTCCCATGTAGTTCTTCGAGCGAGCGAGCGACGGGCTTGCTGTCGAGAGGGTACAGCTTAGCGTTCTGTGTCGCGCCCAGCAGGTTGCGGAGAACCTTGGGCACTTCGCGCAGTTCATCGGCTGCGAGCTCTTCGTCCTCTATTATATGTTGCCGCCGTGAGACCCTGCCTTTCTTCCTGCGCAGGCGCGAGTAGCGAACTTGCCTTAGCTCTAGGCACTCGAGACCGTTCTCCAGCAGGAAACTGTCCCAGAACCCCTGGTCGATCGTCTCGGGCTTTGACTTTCCCAACGTCGTGATCAGCAGTCGGATCTCCTCTGGGCCGACTCCGTGATGAAACACGATGCCCTGCAGTTCCGAGCGAGTCAGTAGCCGGAGGAACGAGTCGGCCAACATGCTGAACTGGGAGGTGTCTAGTCTTTGCCCGTTGACCAGCAGCACGCGCTGCGCCTGTGCGAGGTGGAGCCGATCATTCTTGGCGAGAATCATGGCGAGAGATTCCTGGACCGCGTCGAGCGACTCGGTGATCTTCTTGCTCTCCGCCGGATAGAGCTGAACGCTGCGGACTGCGGACGCAATGCTTCTGAGGACGTAAGGAACGCGCGGCAGGCTCTCAACCTGTAGGCGCTGTTCGGTTTCCAGTTCGTCCTCGAGATACTCGCCGGCATAGGCGGCGGCTTCCTCCGGGCTGAAGACGGTCTGGTTGAATGCGAGCTGGACTTGTTCGTACCGCCTGGCCTTTTCCTGGTTCGCCGAACGCTTGAAGTGATACGCCAGCAGGGAAGCGGAGGGCAGTAGGCGTTGCTCGTACAGGTTCTCCTGGTACTTACCCACTTCCTCGTGCAGTCCCTTGCGTCGGTCTCCGTCGATCGCGCCGTAGCTGATCTCCAGCACGCGCTTGCCGAGGAAGCGCATGACCTCGTCGTTGATCTGGAAATCGAGACTGACCAGGCCAAGCGCTTCAGCCCGGTCGAGGAACTCGTGGACTCTGTTTTCATCCAGATCCGAGCTCCCGGCCAGAACACTGAGCGGGATGTCCTCACCCAGGGTGGAGGCGCGCTCCAGCAATTGGCGCCCTTCCTCGTCCAGGTCGGCGATCTTCTGGATGACAATCTCCTCTAGTGAACGCGGCAGATAGCCCTCCTCGAGGCTCTCGATCACCCACTCCTGGCCCACGAGTGTGACCTTTCCGTCCGTCACGAGCTTGCGGATGACTTCAGCGAGGAAGAGAGGGTTCCCTTGAGTTATGCGTGCGAGGTCCGCGTCGAAGTCGTCGGGCATCCTGAGGTTAGGGAACACACCATTCAAGTGCTCGGCGATGTCATCCTGGCTGAGCGGTCTAAGCTGCACCCGACGGATGCCCAGCTCCTTGTGCTGGCGCGAGTAGAACCGCTCGAGCGGTGAGGCTTCCTCCTCGCCACTGAGTTTCAGGAATTCGAGTGACGAACCACAGACGAAAGTCGTCAACTTCTTCGTCTGAATCAGAATGCGCAGAAGTATGAGCGTGGCTTCGTCGGCGAACTGCAGGTCGTCTATGATCAGGACGAGAGGACGGAAGTCGACGACTTTGGACAGGAACTGAGCGAGCGTTGCGAAGGTCCCCTGGCGGCGAGCCGCATCGTCCTCATCGAGTTCGAGCGCCTGCTCGTCACCGAGCTGCGGCAGGATCCGAGTCAACTGTCCGACCTCTTCCTTGGTCAGCCCGTCCAACAGCTTTTTGCCCCTATCCTCGCGCTGGTTCAACAGCGTCAGCAGGAGCCGGCTGGCCAGGTAGTAAGGTCGGTAGGCCTCCTGGGGGTCGCCGGCCAACTTGGCCACGTAGAACGTGTCGTCGCCGGCGAGGTTGCGACGAACCGCCTCTAGGAAAGTCGATTTGCCCATCCCCGGTGCCGATTCGAGGATGAGAAACGGACTCTGTCCCCGACTCAGCTCGTCCAACGCCTCCGAGACGATGGCCATCTCATCGTCGCGCCCGGCGATGCCCGTCGCTTTGAGACGATAGAGCGCGGTCTTGGCGAAGACCATCTCGGGATCTACGTCCGCCGCGCTGGCCACCTGGTTCCGGCCCGACCGTTTGGCGTGGAACAGTGCCGTGTCCGCCGCCTGGAATAGGTCTCTGCTGTTCTCCGCGTCGTCGGGCGCCGTCGCGAAACCGACGCTCAAGCTTATGGGGACGGTGACGGCCGCATCGCGAAGCCTGAACTCTCGGTCGCGCGACCTTTGAAGGAGGCGGTCGGCCATCTCGCGCGCTGCTTTTCGATCGGTCTTGGGGAGGACCAGCACGAACTCGTCGCCGCCGTAACGGATGGGTAGGGCGCTGTCACCACCGACTTCCGCGAGCAGAGCGGCCAGCCACATGAGAGCCTGGTCGCCGGTGTCGTGACCGTATGTGTCGTTGACCTGCTTGAACGAGTCGAGGTCGACGATGAGCAATGACAGCGGGTAGTCTACTCCACTGTCCCAGCGGACCTTGTGCTCGAGGTAGCTGAGCAGGAATCGACGATTGTGGATTCCGGTGAGCTCGTCCTCGAAGATGAGGCGCGAGGGGTCTTTTCCCACGTGCTCGAGCAGTTCGACGAAGTCTCGGTACGCCATACGCTCCGATGATGACGAAGAAGTCCACGCGGACGGATGTCGGACGCAACTTGGGACCCGCGTGGGTCTCGTTCAGTCCAAGGGGAGGGTGAAAGCAAGACGTCCGGAAGGCCTGAGTACGGACGACGTAGCCGGCGTAAAAATATATAAAACAAAGACTTGCGGCGCAATTGGAGGGGGCGGAGGAGTTGAAGCCTAGCCCACAAAGCGCCCGATTCGGCGGCTGGCTAGGGTGGTTTTGCCGGCTCCCGTGGGTCTGAATCGACCTCGTATCTGTCGCGACCGGCTCCGCTAGCCGGGCGGACGAGTGCGATCGGGACGGGCCGGTCAGCTTGACACGGGTGGGTCCCGGGGCCCGGCGGGACAGCCGCCCTCCGCCTACCGCCCACCGACCCAAAGCCCTATTTTGGCGCTCCTTCGGCTTACACGATTAGCGCTCGGCACCGTATCGCGAGGAGGACTTTTATGGAGGAGCAGGGACGGATTCAGGGCCAGGAAGGGCTTGAGGCGCTGGGAATTCGCAACGTCAATACGCTTTGGTGGAACCTCAACAGGCCGGCGCTCTACGAACATGCGCTCCAGCGGCACGAGGCGCTGCTGGCGCATTTTGGCCCGCTGGTCGTACGGACGGGCCAATACACCGGTCGTTCTCCCAATGACAAGTACGTGGTCAAGGAGCCTTCCAGCGAGGATAAGGTCTGGTGGGGTCAGGTGAATCCGCCGTTTGACGAGGCGCAGTACAAGGCGCTGCGGTCACGATTGACGGCGTACCTCCAGGGCAAAGACCTATATGTTGAAGACTGCAACGTCGGTGCGGACCCGAAATGGCAGATGCCGATCCGCGTGATCACCGAGACGGCGTGGCACACTCTATTCGTCCGCAACATGTTCCTGCGCATCAGGGACCCTGAAGTGCTTGCGAAGCACGAGCCGAAGTTCACGGTGATCCACGCTCCCGGATTCAATGCCGACCCCACGTTAGACAAGACGCGTTCTGAAGTGTTCGTACTGGTCCACTTTGGCAACCGCGAAGTGATTATCGGTGGATCGGCTTACGCCGGCGAGATCAAGAAGTCGATGTTCACCGTGATGAACTACTTTCTTCCCCAGTCGGGCGTGCTTTCGATGCATTGTTCGGCGAACTACGGGAAGGACGAGAACGACGTGGCGGTGTTCTTCGGTCTGTCGGGCACGGGTAAGACCACACTGTCCGCGGATTCGGAACGAACCCTGATCGGCGATGACGAGCACGGCTGGAGCGATGACGGCGTCTTCAACTTCGAGGGCGGCTGTTACGCCAAGGTGATCCGGCTCAATCCTGATACCGAGCCCGAGATCTACCAGACTACACGCATGTTCGGGACGATCCTGGAGAACGTGACGATCGATACGCGGACCCGCATTCTGGACCTGGACAGCGATGCATTCACCGAGAACACGCGCGCATCTTATCCGATCACACACATACCGAACGCGTCCGCATCGGGGACAGCCGGACACCCCAGGACGATCATCATGCTCACCGCCGACGCGTTCGGCGTGTTGCCTCCGGTGGCGCGGTTGGACAACGCTCAGGCCATGTACCACTTCCTGTCCGGGTACACCGCGAAGGTGGCGGGGACCGAGCGTGGTGTCACCGAACCACGAGCCACTTTCAGTGCGTGTTTCGGAGCTCCATTCATGGCGTTGAATCCGGGCGTCTACGCCAAGCTCCTAGGCGAGAAGATCGCGAAGCACAACGTTGGTGCCTGGCTGATCAACACCGGGTGGAGCGGTGGCCCCTACGGCGTGGGTGAGCGAATGAACTTGCCGTATACGCGGGCGATGGTTCGTGCAGTTCTGAACGGAGAGCTGGATAAAGTTCCCATGACTAGGGATCCCATTTTCGGGCTGGACGTTCCGGAGAGCTGCCCCGAAGTACCGCCCGAAGTATTACAGCCGCGGTCGACTTGGAAGGACCCGGCGGCGTACGACGAGCAGGCGCAGAAGCTGGCAGGCATGTTCGCTGATAACTTCAAGCAGTTCGAGGAACACGTCTCCGAGGCGGTGCGGAGCGCAGGCCCCAAGGTCGGGTCATAGCTGAGGGTGTGATGTTGGCTGGCAAGTATACGATTCAAGAGGACCCAAGTGTGGGCGGACCGGAGTGGTTTAGTGCCGCAGTCGTCTGGTTGGGCGAGCATCAGTTGGCCGCGCAGCTGATCGCGACGGTCGTGCTGCTCATCCTCGCCTACATCGCGGACAAAGTCGCGAAGTGGGTTCTGGAGCGGGTCACGCGCAGGATCGTCGCCGGCACGTCCATCACCTGGGACGATGTCTTGGTTCGGGCCAAGGTGTTCAAGCGCCTCGCTCACATCGCACCGGTGTTGGCCATCTATTACGGGATCGAGCTCATTCCAGGGCTCCCCGCTACCTTCACGACTCTGATCCAGCATGCGGCCGGGGCCGCGCTCATCGCCGTGGCCGTCGTCCTGGCAGATGCTGTGCTGACCGCTCTTGGCGAGATATACTCCGCGAGCGCGCTCTCGAAGGGTCGTCCGATCAAGGGCTACATCCAGGCCATCAAGATCGTCCTCTATATTTTCGGCTTGATCGTGGCCGTGGCGACTCTGCTGGGGCAGTCTCCGACGATTCTATTGAGCGGGGCGGCGGCGTTCAGTGCGGTTCTACTTCTGATCTTCCGCGACACGATCCTCTCCTTTGTGGCCAGCTCGCATATCGCGAACTACGACATGATGCGGGTGGGCGACTGGATCGAGGTGCCGCAGTACGGGGCCGATGGCGATGTCGTCGACATCGGGCTGCACACGATCAGGGTGCAGAACTGGGACAAGACGATCACGACCATACCGACGCACAAGTTCTTGACGGACTCGTTCAAGAATTGGCGCGCGATGTCCCAGTCGGGCGGCCGCCGCATCAAGCGGGCGCTGTACATCGACATGAACTCGGTGCGGTTCCTTGGGGACTCCGATCTAGAGCGGTTCGAGAAGTTCGCGCTGTTGAAGGACTACATCGAGGAAAAGAAGCAGGTAATAGAGGAAGACAACGCATCCCGCGAGGCGGACACCGATCTGGTGGCGAATGCGAGACTGCTGACCAACATCGGAACATTCCGCGAGTACGTGGTTCGCTATCTTCGGAATCATGCGAAAGTTCACCAAGGGATGACGCTCATCGTCCGACAATTGAATCCAACGCCCGAGGGTCTGCCGCTGGAGATCTACGCGTTCTCGAACGACGTCGGTTGGGTGAACTACGAGGGTATTCAGTCGGACATCTTCGATCATCTCATAGCCGTGATTCCCGAGTTCGATCTCAGGCTGTTTCAAGTACCATCGGGTCGTGATTTCGAGGCTGCCCTGGGCCGGGAGTGAAGCTTACCGTCTACAACGGAGATCCGTTCATGCGCATTCATGGATTCGCCGCCCTGGTAACATCTACCTTTATCACTGCCCTCGCCGCAGGTGGGGCTAACGCGCAGGAACCTGTGGCGTGGGGCGATGACCTGGTGTTCCACACCTTCTCTATCGCCGCTGTCGACCCGGCGACGGGCGAGTCGGGAGTGGCCGTGACGACGCGAGTGCCGTGCGTGGGGAACGGCGTGCCCTGGGTCAGGGCCGGCGTCGGGGCGGTGGCCACACAGTCCTGGACGCGTGTCGCATATGGTCCGGAGCTACTGGATATGCTGGAGGGTGGCCTGTCCGCCCAAGCGGCCCTGGACCGAGCCGTGGCGGCGGACACGCAGGCCGCTCGGCGTCAGGTCGGCGTGATCGGTCTGGAAGGTGGTAGCGCGGCCTTCACGGGAGACGAGGCCTTGCCGTGGGCGGGGCATCGCTCTGGACCCAACTACGTCACGCAGGGCAACATCCTGGTGGGCCCGGAGGTGCTGGAGGCGGTGGCCAACTCGTTCGAGAGCACGGAGGGTACCCGCCGCCACCTGGGCGACCGATTGATCGAGGCGTTGGCCGCAGGCCAAGCCGAGGGTGGCGATGCGCGTAAGGGCAGACTGCAGTCGGCCGCCGTCGTAGTGGCGGATCCGCGAGAGGGCCGCTCGCGTCGTCCCGACAAGATCACGGTCAACATCAACGTCTGCGAGAACCCGCAGCCGGTGGCGGAGCTGCGACGCATTTACAGCAGCATCTCTCAGACGCTTGGATTCCGCAGACTCGAGCAGTTTGCCGGCCGTGACATCTGGCAGCTGAAGGTCATTCTGCACGAGCTGGGTTACTTCCGACGAGAAGAAGACGAACTGCAGCGTGACGACGATGCGTTCGTGTATACCGCTGAGGCCATCGCAGCGACGGATGCGTTCCGCGAGGCCGAGGGTTTATCCACATCGGCGATCGGCTCGCCGCCGGGGTTGGTGGACGCGCAGACCGTGGAGCGCCTCTGGGCGGCGCTCGAGCGTGAAGGGAAGGCGGAAGCGGTGCGCGAGCAACTGATGGGTCTGACGGCGGTGCGCAGGTAGCAACTGCCTGAGATCGTGAGGGACGGACATGTCTTTTCGCTCAGCGCTGGACCAACTTCTGACGATCGTCGGCGTCATCCTCATCGTCGTGCCGGTGGCTCTCACGTCCGAATCCTGGACGCCACTCATCGTAGTGTTCATTGGGATCGCGATGATCGCTCTCGGCGTCTGGGGGCTCGGCACCCGGATCTTCTCTGAGCGGCGCGTCTACGTGAGACTGCGCTCGGAGGTCGACGACTTCATCAAGCTAGTCAGTCGACTCAATACCCACGCGCTCAGTGGTGAGTCCGAGTTGATCGACGAGATTCGCGCTCAGATGAAGGACGCCGTGGACCGAATGGTCATGCACGCGGGGCGCTCGACCGGCAACTCGTAGGTCGCCCGTCAGGCGGTATTGGCCAGCACTCGTAGCGCCAGCCCGTAGACATCCTCGACCGAGTCCAGATCGGGCCAGCCGAGTACGGCTACGGCATCATCCACATAGGCTTGCGTTCGCATTCCGTTGAGGGCGCACGTGACGCCCGGTGTGCTCAGCACGGACCAAAGCGCCTTACGGGAGAGGCCCTCGCCGCGCCGCTCCTCTGGCAGTAGCGGATCGATCGCGGCCGCCACTGCGCCGCTCAAGTTCTGGGACCTCTCGGCCGCCCGGCGTCGCATCTCCCGCATGAGCTCTTGGAGTTCCGCCAGGTAGGCGTCGCGCCATTCGCCCCAACGCTCACTCAGCTCACCCTCGACCTGGCGATCGAGGGCCATGACGATAGTACTGACCGTGTACCTGACTTGCGTCGCCATCTGATCCCAATGAGCCAGACTCACCATGATCGGCTGAAGTTCGCGCATGCGCTCCGCCAGGCGGAAGTAGTCGCCCGGGTCGAGCGACTCTTGAGCGGACTTTAGCTGCGGCGCGATCTCGGCTTGGAACGAGAACTCCAGATCTGCGACCCGTCCCAACTGCTCCTCGAAGTCGATCTCTGTGGCCTCTATACTGACATCGGCGAGCCGCAATAGCGTGCCTCCGACGAAGGCATTCAACGGCCGGTTGGCCAGTACTGCGACGTTCTCGGCCATGGCCGTCTCAAGCACGGTTCGATCATCGTCTCTACCGTTGTTCGGCTGGAACACCGCTCCCGCCTCCAACAGGTTGAGCGGGAGCTGGACGACCCGGAAGTGGTGGCACTTGCCGCCCGCCTCCCGCGCTGCCGCGAGCACCCGCGTGAGCGAAACGGCGTCGGTATCGGAGGCAGGCGTCACGAAAGTGTTCGACGACACGCCGTACGCGCCCAGCCGTCCTGCCGCAACCTGGTCCTCGAAGTAGGCGAATGCATCCTGCAGGCGCCGGTAGAATTCCTCGCGCGCGCTCTCGAGCGGTTCGTTCCGGCGACCCGCGTCGGCGAGGTAATACTCGGGATTGTGTAGGAGGCAGAGGTCGAGCGTCTCGACCTCCAGGCGGTCCAGGCAGAGCTGCAGCTGATCACTCAGGAATTCGGGGTGTATGCAGTGCCAGAGTTGGTCTTCGTATCTCACCATCTCGGGATAGGGTGTGCCGCTCTCGTCGCGCTCGGCGACCAACTCGAGGTTGGCTCCCTGCACGTACCCGATCTTGGATACCAGAACGATCTCGTCGCGTGCCACGGCATCGCTATCCACAAGCTGGCGCAGCACACTGCCCACGAGACGCTCGCTCCCACCGTCGGTGTAGTTCGTCGAGGTATCGATGATGTTCACACCGGAGGCCAGCGCCTTTTCGAGCGCCTGGCGATGCTGTGGCAGAGAATCGTAGACCCGGTAGCCGCCAAACCCGATGCGGCTGACAGTGAGATTCGAGGATCCGAGGGCTGCGTAGACGTTCTCGGCGAAGCGGGCCGCGTAGCGGGCGGTCCCTTCCGCGCTCGCCCGTCCGGCCAAAGGTGTCCCAATCGTCGTCCTCGAGTCGCCTTGTGTCTCGCGTGCCTCGAGTTGCGCCGCGATTGCCGTGGGCTCGGTGATCGGTGCCCGGCATGCGAAATCGCGGCAGATATAGAGAGTCGCTCGACCGTCGACGAGGGACTTTCCTTCCAGCAAGGGGAGATCGCCCCCCGCCTCGTCGGCTTCCGGATCGAAAACGGCCTGAATGCGGTTGGGAAGGAAGTGACTCGCGATCTCCGCGCTCAGCGCCTCCAGATCTTCCGACCCTTTCTTCCCGACCAAGGCGAGCTCGGTTGGCCCCTCCAAGAGGAAGTCGGCCGTGCACAGCGTCTTCGCGAAGCCGCGCGGATAGCGTGAGACCATTGGGCCGTAAGCCTTGAGGGCGCGCACGCCGGTGTGCCGTAGATCGGGCCGGTCGAGATGGCAGGAGATGCGCGAGAGGGCCGAAGCTGCCACCGCATTGCCCGACGGCGTCGCGCCGTCGGTGCCTTCCTGGTAGCGCATGATGAGTTTTTCGTGGTCTCGTGCCGTATTGTAGAAAGCACCCGATTCGTCATCGAGAAAATCGTCCAGCGTTCGCGCGAGCAGTCGTTCGGCCTCTCGCAGCCAATGGGACGAGCCGCCAGCCTCGTAGAGATCGATCAATCCCTCGCTCAAGTAGGCGTAGTCCTCGAGGTAAGCGTCGAGGTGGGCTTTTCCGGCTCGGTACGTTCGATAGAGCCCGCCGTCTTCGCGCGACAGTTTGTCGAGAATGAAAGCGGCGGCTCTCTCAGCCGCTTCCAGATACCGCGGCTCACGCAGGACCCGGTAGCCATCGGCCAGGGCACCGATCATCAGCCCGTTCCAGGCGGTGAGGACCTTGTCGTCCAGCCCGGGCTTCACCCTCTTCAGTCGAGCCTCGTAGACTTTGGCCCGGGCCTCATCGAGCGAGCGCTCCAGCTCATCCGGCGCTATGCCGAGTTTACCGGCCACGACAGTGAGCGGCAGCGGAGCGTTGGGGATGTTCTTGCCTTCCCAGTTTCCCGTGAGCGAGATGTCGTAGTACGCGTTGAAGCGGCGTGCTTCTTCTTCATCCAGGACCGCAGCGATCTGCTCCGGCGTCCAGACGAAGAACTTGCCTTCTTCGTCTTCTGAGTCGGCGTCGGTGCTCGAGTAGATGCCACCCTCGTCCGAGATCATCTCTCGAAGGATGTAGTCGAGCGTCTCGGTCGCGACGCGTCGGAACAACTCTTCGCCTGTGGCCTGGTAGCCCTCGAGATAAGCCTTCACCAGAAGCGCGTTGTCGTAAAGCATCTTCTCGAAGTGCGGGACCAGCCAACGCGCATCAACGGAGTAGCGCGCGAAGCCGCCACCGATATGGTCGTACATGCCCCCGCGGGCCATCGCCTCCAGCGTCCGACGCGCCATGACCAACGCCTGCGGGTCGCCGAAGCGGCGGTGCAATCTGAGCAGCAGCGACAGGCCGATCGAGGGCGGGAACTTGGGCGCCGGCCCGAAGCCGCCGTGCCGCTCATCGAACTCGTTCTTGTACTGCTCCAGCGCAGCCTTGAGCTCCGGCTCGCCGATGGCGAGGGGCGGGCCGAAGCTCTGACGTTGTCTGAGGAGTTCGGCGAACTCGGCCGCTTGTTGCTGTAAGCCCTGCGGATCTTGGTGCCAGGCCCTCGCCACTTCTCTAAGCACGGTGGGGAAGCCTGGTCGCCCGTGCATGTCGCTGGGCGGGAAATAGGTGCCTGCGAGGACGGGCTCCAGCGAGGGTGTGATGAAGACCGTCATTGGCCAACCGCCTTGGCCGCGGTTCATAGTCACGGTGGCGGCCATGTAGATCTCATCGAGGTCTGGTCGTTCCTCCCGATCCACTTTGACGTTGACGAAGTTCTCGTTCATCAGGGCGGCAGTTGCCACGTCCTCGAACGACTCGCGCTCCATGACGTGACACCAATGGCAGGACGAGTAGCCGATGCTCAACAGGATGAGCTTGTTTTCAGCCCTCGCGCGCTCCAGGGCCTCCTGGCCCCAGGGATACCAGTCGACCGGGTTGTGTGCGTGCTGCAGAAGGTAGGGGCTGGTCTCGTCGGCGAGCCGGTTAGAATGCTCGTGGTCCCGCGGTGATTCTATGTCGGACATTCGTGCTCTCTGGTCAGGGCGTATTGTACCGCGTCGGACGCGCAGGGTACCGCCGGGCCGTACAGGGCGCAAGTGGCGTCGCGAAAAAAAAGCGGGGCGCGCTCGCAGCTGAGCGCGCCCCGCGTGACTCTACCTAGCGTGGTTTACTCATTGGTGGCGGAGCGTCGCGCACCTTCCACCGTACGATCCTCGGGCGCAGGCCGGTCAGGTATGGCGAGCATACCGGCATCGAGCATGGACATCACTTCCTGAATCGCTCGTTCCAGCTGCGGGTCTCCGCCTCTGGCCATGGAAGTCGGATCATTCAATACCTCGATGTCCGGGTCGACGCCGTAGCCTTCGGCGAACCACACGCCGTCCGTGCTATACATGCGGAAAGTCGGGACGGTGACGCCTCCGCCATCGATCAGCGGCGGCGCGCCGGTGATGCCAATCAGACCGCCCCAGGTGCGGGCGCCGATCAGGGGTCCGACCCCGGCTTCTTTGAAGAAGTAGGGGAACAGGTCGCCGCCCGAGCCGCTCCAGCCGTTGATCAGCATGACCTTCGGCCCGAGGCCCGATACGGGCGGCCATTGCCAATCCTTTCCATCGCGCACTGCCCAGAAGGCCAGGGCTGGACGGTTCAACAACTCGACGAAGCGGTCGGGGATCTGGCCGCCGCTGTTGAAGCGTTCGTCGATGATCAGGCCATCTTTATGGAACTGACCGGCGAACTGGCGCATCAGTTCGTTCTGGCCATCGATACCCGTGCTGCGGACGTAAATGTAACCCACGCGTCCATCCGTTTCCTCGTCGACGCGCCTGCGGTTGTTCTCGATCCAGGCCAGGTGACGCAGCCGGGCTTCCGAGTCAAGGGTCTCGACCAAGACCTCGCGCGCGCCGTCCATGTTCGGCGCGCCGTTGACCGTGAGGACAACGGTCTCGCCGGCCAGGCCCTGGAACGATGCCCAGGGGTCCTTCGACGTATCGAGCGGCACGCCGTTCACTGCGAGGATGTAGTCGCCCACGTTCACGTCAACGCCGGGCTGTGAGAAGGGAGAGCGCACCTCGGCATCCCAGGGAGAGCCCGTGATGATCTCCTTGATCCGATAGGCTCCGTCGTTCAACTCCCAGTTGACCCCGAGCAGGCCGACGCCGCGTCGCTCGCTGCCTTCCAGGTCACCGCCGCCTCGGTACGAATGCGATGCGTTGAGTTCGGCGATCAACTCACCGATCACGAAGTTCACGTCCCAGCGGGTCACGGCGTCGTCGATGAGACGACCATACTGCTGCCGCATCGCATCCCAATCGACACCGTGCATATCCTCGTCGTAGAAGAAGTCGCGCTCGATTCGCCAGGCGTCGGTGAACAGCTGCCGGTACTCGGCCCGCGGATCGACCGTTGCTTCCATGTCGTTCGTGCGAAGCCGCGTCTCCATCTTCTGGCCGGGCGCGACGTCAACGATGGCAAGCGCGCGGTCGTTCACCACGAGCAATTTCTTGCCGTCAGCGGATACGGCGAATCCATCCGCATCGCCCATGACGGTCTTCTCTTCGCGCTCCTTCAGGTCATAAAACATGATTGGGCTCTCATCGCCACCCGAGCCGGTGTTGGGGAAGTGGCGGTAGAGAACCTTGCCGGATACCGCGTACAGATCACCGTAGTTGCCGGCGTCCGGCGGAAGAATGACGAGGCGGCCTTCGAATCCGTCGAGTTCGATCTCGACACTCTCAGACTTCTCGCCGTTCTCTGCTTCGTCGTCGCCTTCGGGCTTTTCGTCGTCCTCTTCCTCAGCGCTCTCTTCATCGTTCCGCGGAGCGAGCGGCGAAGGAACGTCGGAGCGCAGAGCGACGGCCACGATATTCGTCGCGTTGGGATAGGTCCAAGAATTGTCAAAGTCGCCGTAGACCGGTCGGAACGTCCGGTTCGACAGGTAGTAGAGGTACTGGCCGTCCGGATCGAACGTCGGTTGGAACGAGGCATAGAATCCGGACGTCACTTGATGGGTCCTGTCGTTCTCGGCGTCGTAAAGGAAGATGGCGCCAGCGCGGTTCTCGAGGCCTCGGGAGTAAGCCATCCAGCGGCTGTCAGACGACCAACTCACCCTGAAGTTGTCGAGGCCGCCCTGCATCATCCAAAGACCCTGATCGACCTCCGTGATGCGCCGACTGTCTAGGTCGAAGACGTAGATCTTCTTGGTCTGTTCGACGAACGCCAACTTCTTGCTGTCCGGCGACCAGAACGGCGTGTAGCGGAAACCCGGACCGAGGTCCGTGAGCTTCTCCTCCTCGCCCATGCCGTTCGCGGGGCGGATCGTCAACTCGTACTCGCCCGAGCGATCGCTCCAGTACGCGACCCACTTGCCGTCCGGCGACCAGGTGGGGTAGCGCTCGGCCACACCCGAACTGGCCGTCAGGTTGATGACCGGACCGTGCTCGGCGGGCAGCGTGAAGATATCGCCACGCGCCTCGAGGACCGCCCGCTTGCCAGTGGACGAGATGTCGCCGTCGAAGATCAGGTTGGCGACGCTCTCGGTCCGAGGCTTCAGGGTCGCCAGATCGGTGACCACGCTAACGTCGACTTCGGAATACTGCTCTGTCGACAGATCCATCACGTATAGCCGACCACCGGCCTCGAATACCATGTCCGAGGGTCCGATCGCCGGGAAGTGGATGTCAAAGTCGGCGAAGTTCGTGACCTGGCGGAGTGCCTCCGTATTCAGGTCATAGGCCCAGATGTTGTGACGCATATTGGGGCCGCGGTCCGACAAGAAATAGAGAGTCCCGTCGTGCCACATCGGCTGGGTCTCGTTCGCATCGCTGTCCGTGATGTTCCTGGAGGAATAGTCCTCGAGATTGAACAGCCAGATATCCGGGGCCATGCCGCCGCGGTAGCGCTTCCAGGTCCTGAAATCCCGGCTGATCGGTATGTAAGCCAGCCACTCGCCGTCCGGCGAAACGGCTCCGAACTCGCCGTAAGGAACCGGGAGCTTTTCGGGCAGCCCGCCCTCCCTCGAGACGCTGTACAGTTGGCTGAAGCGCTGACGGCCGCTCTCCATCGACGAAGCGAAGAGTAGGCTACGGCCGTCCGCATACCACTCGAGCATGCGGTCGCCCATGGGGTGGTGAGTAACCCTCACCGGGTCCCCGCCCAAAGTCGGGACCGTGTAGACGTCGAGGTTCCCGTCGTAGTTGCCGCTGAAGGCGATGGTCGCTCCATCCGGCGAGAACCGGGGGAACGACTCCTCGCCGCGTGGCGAACTGAGCCGCTGGGCGGTGCCACCGGTCTTGGGTACGATCCAAATGTCACCGGCGTAGACGAATGTGATGTGGCTTTCAGAAACGTCCGGTTGGCGCAGCATCCGGGCGTTCACCTGCGCCTGCAGCGTTCCGGCATAAATAGCCAGAAGCGCCAGGCTCGCGAGAACTTTGCGCATCGCTGACCTCACCATTGAACGGTTGTTGAAGGAACTATCGGACTATCAGGCATTCGAGTGTTAGACATATGAAAGGGCCAGAACGCTGCCTGCGGTCGCGAAGCGCTCGAAGGCGCCTCAGCGACCCATGCGCTCCAGGTCTGCTTCCGCCGCGATATATCCAAAGGCTGCCCATTGGGGGCTATGAAGAACAGTACGGAAGACCGTCTCCGCCTGTTTCGGCCGCCCGTTGTAGGCGTGCCAGTTGCCGATCCCGTAGCCCAGCGTGGCGTTCTGGACCCCGTCGTCGCCCTCAGCCTCCGTGAGCAGGGCCTCCAGCGGCAGCTCGCCCTTGTACATGAGCAACAGCTGATGGTAGCCATCGTTCTCGATGATTTCCATTTCGGCGTCGATGGGTGCCAGCACAATCGACGCCTCGTCTTCACTGCCCAGGCGTCGCAGGGTCATGTAGAGCCAGTAAGATGTGGCAACCTGCATGTCCGGGTTGGTCGATACTTTCATGCACTCTCGATAGGCTTCCAGGGCGCTCTCGAAATCGCCTTTCAAGTAGTACGCCAGCCCCAGGTGGTACCAGATATTGGACTGCAGGGTACTGGTCGGGATGCCCAGAGCGTTGGGCAGGCCGTCGGGCTCGACCTGGTCTTCAGCCCCGGCGACCAGTTGCGCCGCCTTCCGCAGATCGATGATGGCCGCGTCCAGTTGCCGGGTCGTAATGTAGCGGTGGCCCCGATGCCGGTACATCCTCGCGTCGTCGGGGTGCTTCTCGATGGCCTCGCTGTAAATGGCGATCGCCTTCAGATAGTCACCCAAGTAGGCGGTGCGTCGACCGTACCATATTATGGCGTCGGCGTCGTCCGGGTCGGCCCGGTAGTCGGCGGTCGCTTGGGCCAGTTTCGCTTCATAGTCCGCGCGGATCTCCTGCGGCAGTTCTGGGGCGTAGAGTGCTTCTCCCAGCAGCGAGAGCGCTTGCGCGCCAGGCGGCAGTTGACCCGGCGTTCCGGTCGATGCGCGGTCGGTGGTCTCTGCGCACCCGGCCAGCGTGGCCGCAGCCAACAGAAATGTCAGACATCTCATGGTCGTTCAGCCTGTCTCAGGAGTTCTGCGGAGGCTATCCTAATCCGATGTGAGCGATTCGGCCAGCGCCGGATGTCGTGGCCAGGTGACCTTGAGCGGGGGGTGCGAATCGATGCGTAGCCTTTCTTTGGGGAAGCTGACTGTCTCGATCCTGTTGGTTGCGGCGATCCTCCTGGGCTGGTGGGCGGTTGGAACGCGTCGTACACGAGCCGCTGGGCCGCCGACGGTTTATTCGGGGGCTGACGGTCGAGTGGAGGACGTGACCGGCATGCTGGCGATCGTGGACGTGACCGTGATCACGATGGCGCGGAACGGAGTCCATCCGCGACATACGGTGCTCGTGGTCGATGGCGAGATCAGTGCGGTGGGACCGGTGCGCTCCACGAGTTTTCCGGCGGCGGCTCACCGCGTGGATGGCCGGGGCCGATACCTTTTACCGCTGCGCGGGGCTGAGGGGTTTCGCAGGATCGCCGTCGGTCAGAGGAGCGACATGATCCTGCTGGACGGGAACCCGCTTGAAGATGTGGCGAACTTCGAGCGGCGGTCCGGGGTCATCATCCGGGGAAGATGGATGTCGGAGGCGCGAGTCCAGCAGCTCATGCAAGAGCAGGGGTTGTCGTTCGAGGAGCTGGTTCTCGGAGAAGAGGAAGGGGTGCAGGAGGAGTAGAGCTCAGGTCTTCTTCTGGGCCACCAGCCGCATTTGGCGTATATCCGCGTGCTGCTCCCGGATCGCTTCCATCACTTTATCGACCAGCTTCTGAGCCGTCTCCTTCGTCCGCGGCAGGTCGATGAGTTCCGAGTAATCCACCGGCGGTCCGAACTTGATGTATATCCGCTTGCCGATCTTGGGGCGTTTCTCGCCGATGGGCAGGACGTCCTGCATACCGTCGATGGCGATGGGGATGATGCGGGGTCGAGTCGCTAGAGCCACCAGGCCCGCGCCAGGCCTCCCTTCTCGCACATCTCCGGTGCGGCTACGCGTCCCTTCAGGAAAGAGAATGATCGCGCCTTTGGGCAGCACGTCGATCATCTTGTGGAGTGCGTGCACGTCACGACGACCGGGTTTCACCGGGATGCAGCGTGTGTGCGTGGAGTACCAGGCGATGAGCCGGTTCTTGAAGAAGTTCTCCCGGGCGGCCGGGTGCCACGGCACCAGCCAGGGCTTGATCCAGGACTTCGGGTAAAAGGCGGCTATGCCAAGGGGCATGCTATCGATCATCGACTGGTGATTCGATAGGAGCAACGTGTTAGGCTCCTCGCCCACGTGTTCGCGTCCGATGACGGTCGTGCGATTGAGGCCGAAGAAGAAGATCCAGGCGAAGATGATGGTGATGTTCGTGACGAAGTAGCTGGCGATATGCCAGAGGATGTTCTCGAGCCAGCCAGGCCGACCTCGGGCCTGTCTCGCCACCACGCGAGCGTAGTTGAGAACGCCGTTCTGTCCCGCCATTCAGATCTCCGTCTCGATCTCGAAGCCAGCCCCCACATATTCTGCCATCACCGCTGTTAGTGCAAGTTCGGTGCCCGGGGCGGAAGTGATTAGTGATCAGTAATTAGTGATTAGAAGTAAGAGGCTCCGTGCGCCGGACGAGGGATCAGAAGGGCAGCGGACCCCACTAATCACCAATTACTAATCACTATTTACTTGCTATAATACGCCCATGATTCCGTCGGCGCCGCACAGTCACGCCCTCAGCACGGGCGTCCGCTATATGCTCTCCGCCGCTTTCTTCTTCAGCCTGATGAGCTTGCTGGTGAAGGTGGCCGGACAGTATGTGCCGAGCCAGGAGATCGTTCTGGCGCGGGGCATCGTCAGCTTGATCTTGAGCTACTGGCTGGTCAAGCGTGCCAAGATCTCGCCGTGGGGCCAGCGCAAGTGGATCTTGATTGTCCGCGGCGTGTTCGGTTTTGCGGCGATGAGCTGCTTCTACTACGCTCTTACACAGCTGCCCATCGCAGAGGCGACGATCCTGCACTTCACGAGCCCGTTGTGGACCGCTTTGGTCGCGGCGGTCTTCCTGCGAGAGCGGCTGTCGCCCTGGGTGCTGGTGTCGATATTCGTGAGCTTGGTGGGCGTGGTTTTTGTCACTCGGCCCGCGTTCCTGTTCGGCGATACCGCGTCGCAGGTGAACATGGTTGGGGTCGGTGTGGGGTTGTTGGGTGCCATGATCGCCGCCCTGGCCTACGTATCCGTTCGTGAGGCGAGCAAGACGGAAGATCCCCTGGTCATCGTCTTCTATTTTCCGCTCGTTACGATCCCGGCGACCTTCCCGTTCGCATCCAGCTTCGTTTGGCCCCACGGTTGGGTCTGGCTGGTTCTGCTGGGTGTGGGTGTGAGCACTCTGATCGCACAGGTGTTTCTCACGCGCGGCCTGGCCCTGGAGCCTGCGGGCCGGGCGATGACCATCGGCTACGCTCAGATCGTGTTCGTGGTGATCTGGGGCGTAGTCTTCTTCGCCGAGTACCTCGACGTGTGGAGCGTGATCGGCTCGCTGCTGGTGATCGCCGGGACGTTGACGGTGGCGGTGAAAGGCCGGACCGTGGCTCCTGGCGCGGCGCACACCGAGCGGGCAGGGCGCGCCACCCCCGCTCGCGCCTGACTAAATGCGGTCCAGCTTCTCGACGGTCCGCTCGCTGCGGACGGTACCGGTGTTCAAAGTCGTCTTGGGCTCGAACAGCAGAAGGTGAGTCTCCTCATCAGCCACAGGCAGATGCTCTACGCCGCGCGGTACGACGATGAACTCGCCCTCTTCGATTAGGACATCTCCGTCCCTTAGCCTCATTCTCAGCCGACCCTTCACCACGAGAAATAGCTCATCCTCCTCATCGTGATGATGCCACTCGAACTCACCCTGAATCTTGGCCAGCTTCACCTGAAAATCGTTCACATCGCCCACGACCTTCGGGCTCCAATACTCCTCGAACAGCCCGAACTTCTCCGCCAAATTCACCTTTTCCAGCATATTGGCTCTCTCATCCTACTCTTACTCGTACTCGTAATCGTGATCGTGATTGTAATCTGGGCAATCGCACCGATCTTGGCCACGCCGCAACAAGGGAAAAGGCGAGGAGCCTTCACCCCTCGCCTTATATTTGACAGGGTCTATTTCTGCATCAAGTCGCGATAACGAACCAAACCTTGATGGCGACCAGCGTCAACGGCTCGGTGCTCTCCACCTCGCCGAGTCCCCAC
>Ga0209536_100002307_pt1 | contig 30995 bp, 29 predicted proteins | sample DeeMarSeWOR28_12_FD_187461 | JGI IMG/M metagenome (GOLD analysis project Ga0209536, IMG submission 187461) | Marine sediment microbial communities from White Oak River estuary, North Carolina - WOR-2-8_12 (SPAdes) (version 2) | ecosystem: Environmental > Aquatic > Marine > Intertidal zone >... | reverse complement strand
GGTTATTAGAACCCATCTCAAAAATGCATCTAACGCCCAATAGCCGCGTTGTGAACCTTCTTAAAATGCTCACATACTCTATGTATGCTGCGCTTTTTCGTCAGCTCACGCCTTGCTCTTGGACGTGATTTGCTATTTTTGAGATAGGTTCTAGTTATCTGTTATTGGTTATTGGAGGAAAACGGAGACGCATCTCGTTCTAATAACGAATAACGATTAACGAATAACAAAAATTGGTTTCTTGAACCAATTTTTATTCGGGTAGACGTACCACAAGCACCGGTGTCTTACAGCGCCGCACGACCCGCCGCGAGACGCTTCCCATTAATGCATCGGACAGCAAACCGTGGCCGTGGGCACCCATAACGACCATATCGTAGTTGTTTTTTTCAACCTCCTGCAAAATTTCATCCACCGGCCTTCCGATGGTGACCTTAATTTTGTCCGTAATGAACGGACATGACGGTAGTTCCGCCTGTACATCTTCACAAAATTTTGTGAGTCTCGATTTGAGGGTGGCGACAACCTCATTCTCGTTTTTGCCCCGGAGCTCATCCCATTTATCCTGACCAAGAATGCCGACCACCAGATTGTCGGCTGTGGGAGAGATATCTTCCAAAACATGAAAGATGGTGATGCCGGCATCGTATCGGTTGGCAAGGCTGGCGGCATAACTGAATGCAAAGCGCGCGTTTTCTGAGAGGTCTGTTGCGTATAGAATTTTATTGATTTCAGGTATCATTGTTTCTCCCAAAGGGCCCTGTCATGACGAATGCTTCTATAAAAAATGCTGATCTTAATTATAGGTTCGAATAACAGCCCTTTTTCAAATACAAATAACTGATAACGGTTAACCCATAACGACTACTCTAGTCCCGATTGCCGTCGGATTGCACGGCCAATGGCAGACACATCGTCGTCTTCGTAGCCGCAGGCAATCAGGCCATTTTCGATTTGTTCGACCAGGGCAGTGGCCGGAAGCGCCACTTCCAATTCCCGCGCTGTTTGCAATGCGATTCCCAGATCTTTGTGATGCAGCTTGACCCGGAAACCCAACGGGTACGAGTTTTTGACCACATTGATGCCGCGGTTGTGCAAAACCCATGAACTGGCGGCACCGCCGCTGATGGCCGCAATCACTTTTTCCATATCCAGACCGGCTTTCATGCCCAGTGTTAATCCTTCCGCCACGCTAAGATAGGTACCGGAAATGATAATTTGATTGATGGCTTTGGTTATCTGACCGGCGCCGCTGGGCCCTACATGGGTGACGGTTTTGCCCATAATCTCCAGAATTGGCAAGGCTTTTTCAAAGTCGTCCGGCGTTCCGCCCACCATGATGGCCAGGGTTCCATTGTTGGCCCCTTCCGGTCCCCCGGAAACCGGCGCATCCAGCATTTTGATACCCTTTTGGCTCAGTGCTTCTGCCATTTGACGGGTGGCGCTCGGGCTGATGGTGGACATATCGATCACGATGGCGCCCTGCGGCGCTCCGTGGATGATTCCGTCGGTACCCAGAACCACTTCTTCAACATCGGGTGTATCGCTGACCATGGTGATAATAATCTCGGCCCCTTGAGCGGCGTTACGGGGTGATGCGGCCCGCCGGGCGCTGTCTTTGGCGACGGCTTTTTCTTTTTCACGGGTGCGATTATGAACGGTGACTTCGTGTCCTGCTTTGAGAATATTGAGCGCCATGCCCACACCCATGGTTCCCAGTCCGATAAATCCGATCTTCATAAAGTACCTCCGTTGATTTTTATTCCAAATATTTGGCTTTGGTAGGTTTTTTTAACCATACATGATGGCTATATGCGGCTGGCGCACGGTGTAAGGCACACGGCACATGGTAAAAGCGATTCAGATTCGAAGTCTTACCCTTGCGCCCTGCGCCTGTTTCATTTTACCTGCTCGTGAAGTATCTTTGATTAAGATAACTTTAGCCTTGGCTGTTTAAGGTTCCATAAATATTTTGTCCTCCTATACAAATTCGAATTTAAGGTATGTACTGTTTTTTCTGTCCACAATCATAGTGTATCAATTTTAATACACATGCTGTTTAGGCGATTTCGGCTTGAGGGCAATTTTATATTTTGCCATTTTTTTGTAAAGCAAGGTACGATGGATGTCCAACAATCTGGCTGCCCGGGCCTTGTTGTAGTTGCATTTTTCCAGGGCATAGCGGATGGCCTCTTTTTCAGCCCGGGCCTGGACCTCTCTTATTGAATTTTGATTTGATTTGGGCAGGTTTTTTCGGTGGCGTTGCAGATAAAAGGGCAGATCACATAAATGAATCCTGTCGCCTTCCATGGCAGACACCGCCCTTTCAAGCACGTTCGACAATTCTCGGACGTTTCCGGGCCAATCATAGCTTTTTAAGGCAAGCGCAGCGTCATTGTCCAGTTTTATTTCAGCAAGCGCTGCTTCCTGGGCCATCTGCTGCAAGAAGTGCTGCGCCAGGGTAAGAATATCACTCTTTCGCTCCCGAAGCGGCGGGATATTAAGCGGAATCACATTCAGCCGGTAAAAGAGGTCTTTGCGAAAACGACCCGCGAACAGCATTTCTTCGAGATTTTGATTGGTTGCTGAAATGATGCGGAAATCGGATTGAATAATTTGGGTTCCACCAACGCGTTCAAACTGCTTATCCTCAATGACGCGCAGCAGCTTTGGCTGCATCTCTATGGGCAGATCCGCTATCTCATCCAAAAACACAGTGCCGTGCCGTGCCAGTTCGAATTTACCGGGTTTACCTTCGGCGCCTGCGCCGGTAAAGGCCCCCCTGTCATAGCCGAAAAGCTCTGATTCGAGAAGATCTCTGGGGATGGCGGCACAGTTGATGCGGACAAAAGGATGAACTCGCCGTGGACCGGCATGATGCATGGCCTGGGCAAAAAGCTCTTTTCCGGTTCCGCTCTCACCTGAAATGAGCACCGGAAAAGGGTTGGCAGCCGCTTTGAGCGCCTCTTTTTTCAGGGTGTTGATTGTTCGGCTTTTGCCGATGATACTGTCGACGGTATAATGGGTTGAGCGAAGGTTGATGAGCTCTTCCTCGTAAAGCTTTACCTTTGATTCCAGGAGCGAAAGTTCCCTGGCAAGCTTGCCCACATCTTTCACATCTTTAAACATGACTTGCCCGAAAACGGCGATGACCTTTCCGTCTTTCCAAATGGGTATGCGTTGAACCACCATATTCTGTCCCTTGATGCGATGGCTTTGGTTGATCTCAGCCTTCCCGGTTTGAGCAACGATGTGCATACGGGTATTCTCAATGACTTCAGTACAGTGTTTGCCGATCTGCTCTGAAGGACTGATCCCCAAAAACTGACCGTATGGTTTATTAAAGTGGGTAACAAAGCCATCGGCATCGGTTACCATGACGCCATTGTGAATGCTGTCCAGAATAAGCTCAAACATTTCTAATCGCTGGTGCAGTCCAACCTGCTCGGGGCGTCGGCCCGGACTTTTTGCTTTTATTTTATGGTTGGGTTTTACACGGTTACGCTGCAGTGTTTCCATCGCTGCCTCCGTATCATATTAGCTACATGTAGTTATTGTGATACGCATTTTATCTTATTAAAGCCTTTAAATGTTTAAAGCAACATAAATTTGAAATAAAACATCGAGTATCTTAAGTTTCTGTAATCAAGCATAATTTTTTACATCGCCATCCTGACCATGCGATGCAAAAAGGGAAACCAAAAATATGGCATACATTTCGCAGGAACAGTCTGCCAGCATTCCAATTTGCACCCTCCTCTTTACCTCCGGCGCATGGAGGACTATAAAGTGAATATCCAAGAGCCAAATATCACCAAAGAAGACATCTTATCGCTGACGGACAGCCATTTTAATTCCAATAGCGTCTGCATCGTCACCGGTGCGGCCAGCGGCATTGGCCGGGCTACGGCGATAGCGGCGGCAGCCAACAACCTGATGACGGTTGGGCTGGATATCGATGAGGCCGGTGGCAAAGAGACCCAGAAAATGGCCCGGGAAATCGGCGGCCAGATGATTTTCATTCGAACCGACTTATGCGAAGACAAAGAGATCGACTATGCTGTTTCAGAAGCATCTAAACTGGGTACCATCCGTTATTTGGCGAATATCGCCGGGATCCAGCACATTGATCCCATCGAAAATTTCCCCATGGAAAAATATGATCTGATGCAAAGACTGATGCTCCGTGCGCCCTTTTATCTCTCCCAATTGTGTATTCCTCATATGAAAAACAGCGATGATGGTATCGGGGTCATCGGCAACATGACCTCCATCCATGCCCATATCTGTACCATCAACAAGCCGGTGTACAATATTACCAAATTTGGACTGCGTGCATTAACGCAGTCTATTGCAGCAGAGGGTGAGGGCAGGATTCGTTCGTTTTCTGTAAGTACCGGTTTTGTTAAGACCGCCCTGGCGTTGAACCAGATTCCCGCCCAAGCAAAGCAGCGGGGGATATCGCAGGAGGAAGTCGTTCGCGATGTCATGATGGGAAGTTCACGCGTTAAAGAAATGATGTCTCCTATCGAAGTCGCCAACCTTTTTATTTTTGGCTTTTCACGCCATGCCAGATATCTGATTGCAGGCGATCTGCTTTTTGACGGCGGCATGGTAAAAACCTATGCACAGAAATAGAGGGATGTGATGAACATCGGATCACTTTTTTCACGACATGCCCGATATCGTCCTGATCATCTTGCGGTTGTATTCGAAGATCAACGGCTTACCTGGCTTGCATTTAACAAACAGATCAATCGTCTGGCCAATGCATTCGTAGACTTGGGCATTCAAAAAGGAGATAAAGTCGCCACGATTCTTCCGAACTGCCTGGAGTTGCTTGAAGTTTACTGGGCTATAGCCAAAATCGGGGCTGTTGTCGTACCGGCGAGTACCCTGTTGCTTGAGCAGGCCATGAAAACCTTGCTGCAGGATTCCGATTCAGTTGCACTCATCACCAATTCTGACTTTGTTGAAAAAATCGACGGCATCAAACCTGAGCTGTCGGCAATCGCTGAAGATCGATATATTCTGACCGACTGGGAAAACCACGCCGGGTACCTGGATTATCATGCCCTCAAGTTAGCGTCCCATGACCGGGAGCAGGAGGGTATTGCGATTCACCCGGATGATATGTTTAACATCATGTACAGCAGCGGCACCACCGGTCTGCCGAAGGGAATTGTTCATACCCATTACATCCGCTGCATGTACGCCAACGCATTTGCGACGGCATTTCGCATGACGCCCGAGAGTGTGACCATGCATGCCGGGGCGATTGTTTTTAACGGTGCATTCGTCGATCTGATGCCAACCATTTTAGTCGGTGCAACCTATGTGTTGCTCAAAGAGTTCGAACCCGTCAAATATATCGAAACCATTGAAAACGAACAGGTCACCCATATCATGGTGGTTCCCGCTCAGGTGGTTGCCATGTTAAATGCGCCAAATTTTTCATTCGAAGCCCTTAAATCCCTGGAAATGATCTTATCGTTGGGCGCACCTTTACACAAAGAACATAAGGAAACGCTCAACAACAGACTGCCGGGGCGATTCTATGAACTTTACGGATTAACCGAAGGCTTTGTGACCGTTCTCGACAAATTCGATTATGAGCGCAAGCCGGATTCAGTCGGAATCCCGCCGCCGTTTTTTGAGATGAAAATTTTAGACGAAAACGGCAACGAAGTGCCTGCCGGTGAAGTCGGTGAAATTTGCGGCAATGGACCGATACTGATGCCCGGTTACTACAAGCGGCCGGAGCTTACCGCCGATGCCATCAAAGACGGCCTGCTGCATTCGGGCGACATGGGCTATGTGGATCAAGATGGCTTTTTGTATTTGGTCGACCGTAAGAAGGACATGATCATTTCCGGCGGTGTCAATGTTTACCCGCGGGACATCGAAGAAATTGTCGTCCAGCATCCGAACGTCAGAGAGGTTGCCGTCTTCGGGATCCCGCATGAAAAATGGGGGGAGACGCCCATCGCGGCGGTAACCTTGCTGAAACCCGGAACGATCAGCGCCGAAGCACTTAAGGATTGGATCAATGAGCGGGTTGCTGCAAAATTTCAGCGGGTCAGTGAGGTCGTCGTTATGGAGGAGTTCCCGCGCAATGTGGCCGGAAAGATCCTCAAGCGCGTTATGCGGGAACCGTATTGGAAAGATCGGACTATAAAGGTTTGATCGCAATTGATCTTATAGCCTGTTGCCTCTTCGGTCATGATCTGGCCAAGAATCGTCGTCTGACTTAACAGGTGTAACTTTATCCAGGAGGCAAAACACATCTGCCTTCATCAAAAAAGGAGGAACTTATGAAATTCAAACATTTAAAGATTATCATCCCGATTTTCACAATTTTATTTTTAGCCTCGTTTGCCCAGGCGGCCGATACGATTCGGATCGGCTGGACGGCCGATATGCCCGGTATCGGTGCCACTTTTTATGCTTCACAGAAGAAAGCCATTGAGCTGTTCATCGAGGAGAAAAACGCAGCCGGTGGTGTCTTGGGGAAAAAATTGGAGCTTGTCATTCGCGACTCCAAACTTAAGCCCGATGTCGGCGCAACCGTGGCCCGCGAGCTGGTTCTCAGTGAAAAATGTGACTTTCTGATTGGTCCCACCAGCAGCGGCGTTGCCAAGGCGGTGACCAACGTGGCCAAAGAGTTCAAGAAAATTATCTATTTTCATACCTCCAACACCGAGGATTTAACCACCAAGGATTTTCATCCTTACATGTTTCAGGTGGTTCCCAACACCGGAATCGAAGGCCGCGGGATCACCATGTTTCTTTCCGAAAAGCCTTACAAGCGTTACAGTTTCATCGGGCCCGATTACGCCTATGCGCATACGCAGTGGGATGCATTTCAGACGAATCTGAAAAAGCTCAATCCGAACGTCGAAATTCTGGACGCCGTTTGGACCAAGCTTGGCGAAACCAATTATGCGCCATACATTCCCACGCTGATGGCTAAAAACCCTGAAATCATTTACACCAATCTCTGGGGGGGTGGCCTGAGCAGTTTTATCAAGCAGGCCAAACCTTACGGCCTTTTTAAGAAAGCCAGTATTACATCGCTGTATGATTTGGATATGATGAGAGCCACCGGAATGGATATGCCGGAAGGCCTGCTGGGTTATGCCCGCTGTCCGTTTTATGCGGTCGACACCAAGGAAATGCAGGATTTCGTGAATAAATACAACAGCAAATACGATGAATGGCCGTCTGATTGGGCCTGTATGGCTTACGACGGACTGATTGCCTTGACCGCTGCAATTGAGAAAGCCGGCAGCATCGATTCCGATGAGGTCGCCAAAGCCCTATCAGGGTTAGAATTTAATTCGTTGCGGGGCGCCCGCTATATCCGGCCTGAGGACCACATGGCCAACATGGGCCTCTATGTGGGCTATACCGCCAAGGATCCCAGGTACAAAGATTTTCTGATCTTAAAGGATGTGGTGGAGGTGCCTGCGGAAAAAGTCTGGCTGTCAGTTGATGAGGTAAAGCAATTACAGCCGAAGTAAAAGCATGGATGGGGGATTTGTCTGAGCTTATCATGGCATCCGATGGACAAATCCCCACTTCCTCATTGATATCCAACAATATGCAGTCAAATTGGAAAGGGGACGCATGACCTTCGGATTCTTTTTGTTTATTTTAATAAACGGCCTCAGCCAGGGGATGGTTCTTTTTATCGTGGCATCCGGTCTTTCTCTGGTATTTGGTGTATTGCGCGTCATTAACTTTGCCCATGGTTCACTTTACATGATTGGTGCGTTTCTGGCCTTTTCCCTGAGCACACTTTTGCCGGCCGGCTCTATGCTGTCTTTCCTTGTGTTATTGCTCTTGGTTCCACCGGCCATTGCACTGATCGGACTGGGGCTGGAAATCCCCCTGTTTCGCCGGATCTACAAAAAGGAACATCTGCTGCAGCTCTTGCTGACTTACGCGGTGTTGCTGATTCTGGACGATGCCTGCCGTTTGATCTGGGGCGGCGATATTCGCAATGTAGCCCGTCCTGAAGTGCTGGCAGGATCGATTGAATTCTTTGGCATGTTTTTGCCCAGCTATAATGTTTTCATTCTTATTATCGGGCCGATTATCGCGCTGGGTCTATGGTATTTGCTTTATCGCACCCGCGTCGGAAATCTGATCCGTGCCGCGGTTTCGCACCCGGAGATGGTCGGCGCACTGGGTGTTAATGTCTCACGGGTCATGACCGGTACTTTCATGTTAGGATGCTGGCTGGCCGGGTTCGGCGGGGTTCTGATGTCTGCACTTGCCAATATTGACCTTTCCATTGGTATGGAAAAAATCATCGAATGCTTTGCGGTGGTTGTTATCGGCGGTTTAGGCAGTATCGGCGGCGCGCTGCTATCATCTTTGATCCTGGGCTTAGGGGTTTCGCTCATCCAACTGCCACTCAGCCGAGCTGCGATTGTTTTTCCTTATTTTGCCATGGCCCTTATTCTTATTATCCGGCCCTGGGGATTGTTTGGTAAACCGGAACGTTAATTAAAAAGTTAAGAAGGCTTCGATGAACGATACACAAAAAGCAAAAACAAACTGGATAATGGGTGCTGCAGTTATCCTGGCCTTATTCATTCTTCCTTTCGTCCTGGCGCGACTTGGCAAAACCGGCGAATTTTGGATCTGGGTTACCACCGAAATGATTATTATGGCCCTGTTTGCCACCAGCCTTAATCTTGTGCTCGGTTTCGGGGGTATGGTCAGTTTTGGTCATGCGGCCTTTTTCGGTGTGGGGGCTTACACGGTGGCGCTTTTGATGAAAAAAGCCGGGGTTAACCTGATCGTGGCCTTGATCGCAGCACCATGCCTGGCGGCTGTGGCCGCCGCAATCATCGGTTGGTTTTGTGTTCGCCTGATCGGTCTTTATTTTGCTATCCTGACGCTGGCCTTTGGTCAACTGCTTTATATGATTGTTTTCCAGTGGTACACGTTTACCGGAGGCGATGATGGGATTCACGGAATTCCAAAGCCGGAATTTTTAGGACCCATCAATTATTACTTTATGTGTTTGATCATTTTTCTTATTTGCTTTCTGGTGATGCGAATGATCGTGAACTCTTCCTTTGGATTATCCATCAGAATCATTCGCGAAAACCTGGATCGCGCCAAATTTATCGGTATTAACGTCAGGCGCTACCAGCTGATTAACTTCATTGTCGCCGGCTTTTTCGCCGGTATCGCCGGGGGGCTGTTCACGGAACTGAACCGATTTGCGCAGACGGAGTTTTTGCATTGGAGTCGCTCCGGTGACGCCATTTTCGCCTGCCTGGTGGGAGGGATGTATTCTATTATTGGACCGGCCATTGGCTCCACGGTCTTGATATTTCTTCACATTTTTCTTCAGCAGCTTCATCAGAGCCTGGTTGAAATCTGGGCCTTGATTCTGGGATTTATTTTACTCGGGGTGGTGCTGTTTGCCCCGGAGGGGCTCGTCGGTCTTTTCCAAAAAGTTACCAAGAAGTCGGAAACATGATGATTATCCAATCGGGTACGATAATATGGCACACGACATCCTTAAAATAGAAAACCTGGTCAAATCATTTAATGGCAATACGGTCATCAGCAACGTCTCTCTTGCTATTCCCGAAGGAGAACTCAGTGCAATTATCGGACCGAACGGGGCCGGCAAGACCACGCTTTTTAATTTAATCACGGGCTATCACCTGCCCAACAGCGGCGGCGTTTATTTTGAGGACAAGCAAATTGACGGTCTGCAGCCTTTTGATATTGTGCGCTTGGGCATTGCAAGGGCTTTTCAGATAACGAATATTTTCCCGAAGCTTTCTGTTCTTGAAAATATCGTTGCCACCGTTATCACCCATCAGAGAGGCAATTTTAATTTCTTTACACCGACGCATAAACTTAAAAGCGTTTATGAACGTGCCTATCAAATCCTTGAAGACGTTGGTCTGGCCGACAGAGCCCATCGTCAAAGTGGGACCCTGGCCCATGGCAATCAAAAAATATTGGACATTGCGGTTGCCCTGGCGATGCAGCCCAAACTGTTGCTGCTTGATGAGCCGACTGCCGGGATGAGCCCCGAAGAACGCTGGCAGACCGTTGAACTCATTCAAAAGCTCTGGAAACAATTAAACATCACCATGGTCTTTATCGAGCATGATATGGATATTGTCTTCGGTATATCTCAAAAAGTAAGGGTGCTCTGTTACGGTACGATGTTGGCGGAGGGAACCCCGCAAGAAATATCCAAAAATGAAAAAGTCATTGAGGCCTACCTGGGGGAAGAAGTCGAATAATGGAACTTACCGTCGAGAACATTAACACATTTTATGGCTTGAGCCACATTCTCTTTGATGTTTCGCTTTCGGTTCAAAAAGGAGAAGTCGTTGTCTTGCTCGGGCGCAACGGGGCGGGCAAAACCACCACCATGCTCAGCATCATGGGGCTGAATCCCCCAAAGTCCGGAAAAGTGGAATATCGCGGAAAAGATATCACCGGGCTTGCGCCTTATAAAGTTGCCCGCATGGGCATCGGTTATGTCCCCGAAGACCGACGCATCTTTCCGGATTTAACCGTTGCGGGCAACCTCGATGTTGGGCTTCAATCACACAAGGGAAAAACCAGGAAATGGACCCTTGAACGGATTTATCAATTGTTCCCGATCTTAAAAGATTTTTCACACCGTCATGGCGGCACTCTCAGCGGCGGTGAACAACAAATGTTGACGATTGCGCGCTCCTTGATGGGAGATCCTGATTTTTTGCTGCTGGATGAACCCTCTGAGGGGTTGGCACCGATCATCGTTAAAGTGCTCGGAGAATTTATCGAGGTGATCAAAAAAGAGGGGATGACGGTATTATTGTCGGAACAAAATACGAAATTTGCCCTGAAACATGCCGATCGTGCCTACATCGTCGATAATGGCACGATTAAATTTGAAGGCAGCATATCCGAACTCGAACAGAACGAAGAAATCAAAAAGCGATATCTGGCGGTTTGATGCCCACCTTGTTTTTTTGCGACCCTATTCGCCTGCCCGCAACGGTTAAATTAAGGAGGTGAACCCATGGGTTCAGCGCGTCTGCTGAAAGATAAAAAAATCCTGATCGTCGACGACGAGCCGGATGTTTTAGATACGATTGCCGAACAGCTCGACATGTGCCGGGTTTATAAGGCCAAAGATTATCATACAGCGCTGCAACTGATGGCCAGTTTTACATTTGATATCGTCATCCTAGATATCATGGGTGTCAATGGATTCGAGCTTCTCAAGCATTCTGTCAACCGGGGATTTCCAACCGTGATGCTAACTGCGCATGCCTTGACACCGGAAGCGCTGAAAAAATCAATTAAACTTGGAGCGGTCTCTTTTCTGCCCAAAGAAATGATGCCGGAAATTGAATCCTACCTCGAAGACGTTGTTTTGGGTGGCGCCAGATCCGCCTGGGAAAAGGTGTTTGACAAACTGGGTTCCTTTTTCAGCAAACGTTTCGGCCCCGATTGGAAAGAGCGTGACGCGTTTTTCAAAGCGTTTGAAAACGAAATAAAAGGCGGAGAAATTGAATCATCCTAGCTGTTAAAATAACGTTGCTGATTTGCCTTCTGAAAGGCACCGGCGCCTAAAATACTCCTTGAACCCATTTACCGGCGAAGTTTCCCTCTAACAGTTTAATACCACGATAGGGAATTATGGAAATCCAGGTTGGACACGTGGCAACGTTTAAATGCAGCTTTAGCCAGCAAGATTTTGACCGCTTTGCCGATCTGACCGGTGATAATAACCCCATCCACGTAGACCCTGAATTTTCTGCCCGCACGCATTTCGGACGAACCGTTGCGCACGGGATGCTGCTGTATAGCACCATCTGCCGGGTGTTGAGCACCCGATATCCAGGCCCCGGAACCCTGCAAACAAAGCAGGATATGATGTTTCAGAATCCAACCTATACCGACACGGAAATCACCATTAACATAGAAGTCATTGATGTTGAGCTCCTGCGACAGCGGGCGAAACTGAATACCATGATCAGCCTTCCCGACGGCAAACTGGCCTGCAATGGGGGCACAACACTTCATTTGCCGGGATGGCAGGGCGGGTTTCCGGGAATTGATGCCAGCATGGCGTCAGCCGGTGAATCAGAAGCGCAATCACTGAAGCGGCTGCAGGTCGGCCAGAGCGCCGCCGCAAAAAGGATCTTTACCGACCGGGATTTGGCTGCGTATGCCGATTTAACCAAAGACACGAATCCGTTGTTTAACGATGCGGTATTTGCACGTCAGCAGGGATTTAAGGACTGTATTATTCCCGGCCCTTTACTCAGTGGCATGTTTTCGGATTTGCTGGGAACAAAATTGCCCGGCCGGGGAACCAACTGGTTGAAACAAAAATTACATTTTCCGGCGCCGGCTTACATCGGAGATGAAATTACAGCAAGGGTTGAAATCGTCAGACTAAGACCGGAGAAGGACCTGGTGAATTTAATCGGTACGTGCACAAACTCAGACGGTGAATGGGTTTGCCAGGCGCAATCGCTGGTGCTCGTCCGGGAACTGGAGGAATAAAGCTTATGAAGGTCATTGGAATCGCCGGCAGTTTGCGGGCCAGAAGTAACACGCTGCACTATGTCAAAACCGGCTTAAAGGTGCTCAAGGAAGAGGGTATTCAGACGGAACTGATTTCGCTGCGCGGCAAAGAAATTAAGCCTTGTACCGGATGCTATGATTGCGTTAAGAAGAAAAAAGGTGTGTGCTCCATCAAAGGGGATGATTTCAACGACATATTTGCCAAAATGCGGGAAGCCGAAGGGCTGATTTTGGGCTCCCCGGTTTACCTCAGCTCTGTCGTGCCCCAGATGATGGCCCTGCTGGCCCGGGCCACATTCGTGGCCTACTGGAGCGATAAATTTTTCGCCGGCAAGGTGGGCGGACCCATCACCGTTGCCCGCAGGGCCGGCCACAACGTGGCGTTCTCGCAGCTGCTGCTGTGGTTTTTCTTCAACGGTCTGATCGTGCCGGGTTCCACTTACTGGAACGTCGGTTTGGCCGGAGCCGGCGGCGCCAGAGATGCAGCTGATGACACCGAGGGAATTCAGACCGTTATCAACTTTGCCCACAACATGGCCGGATTGATGAAAAAACTTTTTCTCGAATGACCGGATAAAGGAGGAAAACGGTGCAGGGAATCGGCTACTGGCTGACGAAAAGAGCGTTTCTGTCCGGAGACAGGGAAGCCCTGGTGGATGGCGAGCGCCGCTTGACATACCGTGAGTTGAACCACCGGGTTAACCGGCTGGCCGGATCGCTTCAGGCCCTGGGCCTCTCGCACGGCGACCGCTGTGCCATTCTGGCATACAACTGCCTGGAGTATGTCGAAGTGATTTTTGCCACCGCAAAGCTGGGTTTGATACTGGTTCCCTTAAATTGGCGGCTGTCACCGGCTGAGCTGGCTTTCAACTTTTCCGACAGCGGCAGCGAAACCCTGATTTTTGCTGCTGAATTCGCCCAGGTCGTGGAGCAATTAAAAACACAGGCGGCCATCAAGCGCATGATCGTGCTGGGCAGCAAGGTGACATCTGAGGCTGAAGTCTACGATGATCTGCTGGCCCGCCAGTCGGATAATGAACCGACAGTCGATCAGCCGGTCGGGCTGGATACCGCCCACATCATCATGTACACCGCCGGCACCACGGGCCGACCCAAGGGCGCCGTTCTGAGCCAGGGAGCCAGCTTCTGGAACGCCATCAACCTTGCGCTGGACATGAACTTCACCCCGGATGATCGCAACCTTTCGGTTCTGCCGATGTTTCACATCGGGGGCATCGGGCTTTTCACACTGCCCGTTCTGTATACGGGGGGCGCGGTTATCATCCAGCGCACCTTTGACCCGGCCGAAACACTGCGTTTGCTAAAGGAAGAAAAAATCACGCTCTTTTTCGGGGTGGCGGCGGTCTTTCTGTTCTTGATCCAGCATTCCGATTTCAATGCCGAGGCCTTTGCAAACGTGCGGGTGGTCATGAGCGGCGGCGCACCGCTTCCCGAAAGTCTGGTGCGGCAATACCACCAGGCCGGAATTGTGTTGCAACAGGGCTTCGGCATGAGTGAAGCCGCCCCGAGCATTGCCACCTTGAGCAAGGACCTGGCCCTTGAGAAGGCCGGCTCCATCGGGCGGGCCTTATTCCATGTCGAGGCCAGAGTTGTGGACGGCAAAATGAACGACCTGCCGGCCGGCGCAAAGGGCGAGCTGGTTATCCGCGGCCCCAACCTGATGCAAGGTTACTGGAACCGGCCTGACGCTACAAAAGAAGCCTTTGAAGGCGGTTGGTTTCATACGGGTGATATTGCGCGTATGGACGCGGATGGTGACCTTTATATCGTCGACCGTAAGAAGGACATGTTTATTTCCGGCGGTGAGAATGTTTATCCGGCTGAAGTCGAGAATGCCATCTTTGAGTTGCCGCAGGTAGCCGAGACAGCGGTTATCGGGATCAAAGATGAGAAGTGGGGTGAAGTCGGACTGGCGGTTGTATCCCTTAAACCCAAAGAGCAATTAAATGCGGAAGACATCATGGCTTTTTTAAAGGAACGTTTGGCCAAATACAAAGTCCCCAAACAGGTCATTTTCGTCGATCAGTTGCCGCGCAATGCAGCCGGCAAGGTGCTAAAAAATAAATTGCGGGAGGAATATTCATAAGTCGCTTTTCTTAAAACAACCTTAGGTTTCTGACAATATGCTGTCTGTGCAATCACGAAAAGGGTTTAATTTGTGCGCGCTGTGCATCAATTAAGCTGTCTATCATCATCAGAAAGGAGGTTTAAAATGAACGGGAGAAAGAACGCTTTTGTAATTATCGTGCTACTGCTGATTTTGGCCTTTGGGGTGTCGCCGGTAAAGGCCGCCGAACCCATCAAGATCGGCATCATTCAGGGACTCAGCGGCCCCTATGAGGTTTACGCCAAGCAGGAGGTGACCGGCTTCGAGATGGGGCTGGAGTACTTCACCAAGGGGACCAACAAAATCATCGGCCGGGACGTGAAACTATTCGTCGAGGACACGCAGCTCAAGCCAGCCAGAGCCAAGATGCTGCTCACCAAGCTTTACAGTGACGACAAGGTCGATCTGGTCATCGGACCGACCAGCAGCGGTGTGGCCCTGGCCTGCTTGCCGGTGGCCCAGGAATTTAAGAAGATTCTGATCGTGGAGCCGGCGGTGGCAGATTCCATTACGGGGGAACATTGGAATCGTTACATCTTTCGCACCGGTCGTAACTCAAGCCAGGATGCTATCTCCAATGCTGTGGCGGCGGCAAAGCCGGGCGTCAGCATCGCCACCATCGCCCAGGATTACGCCTTTGGCCGCGATGGGATCGCAGCCTATAAGCAGGCCGCAGAAAAACATGGTGCCAAAATCGTTCACGAAGAATATGCCGACCCAAAGGCAACTGATTTTACCGCCCCGATTCAAAAGATGGTTAATGCCCTCGAGGGTGAATCCGGGACCAAATATATTTTTGTCTATTGGGCCGGCAAAGGGCCACCGACAACCCAGTTGCAGCAAAGTGGCCTTGACAAATACGGCATCCAGACCATTACGGGCGGGAATATTTTACCGGTCCTCAAGACCCTCAAGGGCCTCAAAGGAATGGTCGGCGCCACCTACTACTATTACGAAAACCCCAAAAATCCCATTAACGATTGGTTTGTTGAAGAGCATTTTAAACGCTATAATGAGCCACCGGACTTCTTTACCTGTGGCGGTTTTGCGGCCGCCAGTGCCGTTGTGCATGGCATCACCAAAGCGGGCAGCACGGATACCGAAAAGCTAATTGCCGCCATGGAAGGCATGGCGTTCGAAACGCCAAAGGGTAAGATGATTTTCCGCAAAGAGGATCATCAGGCGCTTCAGACCATGTTCGCATTCCAGCTCGACGTAAAACCGGATGTGGAATGGGCCATACCCGTGCTCACAAAGGAATTGACGCCTGAGGAAACTGCGCCGCCTATCATGGTTGGGCAATAAGACTTGGTATCTGCAGTCGCTAACCTTGATTGGCCGAGGGCCAAAAGAATGCGTGCAGGTTAAAAAAGGAGGCTGGGTTGAGCACCCGGAAAACTGATGGCTGAAAACAGCTCCCAAGCAATAATCGAGACCCGAGATCTGACCATTCGTTTCGGGGGGCATGTGGCGGTGGACCATGTCAATTTTACCATGGCGCCCTTTACGTTGAAGTCGATCATCGGTCCCAACGGCGCCGGTAAGACCACTTTCTTCAATATGCTGACCGGACAATACAAGCCGACCGAAGGAAAGGTCTTTTTGAAAGGGAAAGATATCACCCATCTGGGCACAGCCGAGCGGACCAAGCTGGGGATGGGCCGTTCTTTTCAGCTGACGAATATCTTTCCCCTTCTCTCCGTGCTGGAGAATGTGCGGGTCGCCATCCAGTCCCGCGAAGGTTTTGGTTTGAACTTCTGGAGAAACTATCGTCATTTTTCGGATGCAGAAGATGAGGCTTATGCCATTCTCAAAGAGGTCCTCCTGGATGAAAAGTGGAACGCCACATCCGCTGCGTTGACCCATGGAGAGAAACGCAAGCTGGAGATCGCCATTCTTCTGGCCCTCAAACCGCAAATTCTTTTTTTAGACGAACCCACAGCCGGCATGAGCCAGGAAGAGGTGCCGGCCATTTTGGAAATTCTCAATCGGATCAAAGATGCCAGGGACAGAACCATTTTGCTGGTGGAACATAAAATGGACATGATCATGTCGCTTTCGGATACGATTATGGTTTTACAGGAAGGAAAGCTCATTGCAGACGGTGAGCCCGGCGACATCTACCGCAGCGAAGCCGTTCAGGAAGCCTATCTGGGAGGAGGGACGACGCGTGAGTGAGACGATTCTGAAGTCAGATGCGATCCACACCTTCATCGGGCAGCACCATATCCTGCAAGGGGTTTCCTTTGAGGCCAAAGCCGATGCGGTCACTGTGCTCATCGGCCGAAATGGAGCGGGCAAGAGCACAACGCTTAAAACGATTATGGGGCTCCTGCCGGCCTCGGACGGAAAGATTTTATTTAAAGGGCAAGAAATCCAATCCAGGAAGCCTTATGATATCGCACGTCTGGGAATCGGTTTTGTGCCCGAACATATGGGGATTTTTGCCGATCTTACTGTAGAGGAGAACATGCAGGTGGCCATGCTGCGGGAAGATGCTGCCACCACCGAAAGACTTGAAAGAATCCTGTCGATGTTTACCGCTCTGAAGGATTTCTGGCGCGCTAAGGCGGGTATACTCAGCGGGGGACAAAAGCAGATGCTCGCTATTGCCCGGGCCATCGTCAACGATACCGCCTTGCTTCTGATCGATGAGCCGACCAAGGGTCTGGCCCCCATTATCATTAATGCGCTCATCGATGCGATCAATCAAATCAAGCAGCACAGCGTGGTTGTTTTGGTAGAGCAAAACTTTTATATGGCCAGCAGCGTCGGAGATCATTTCTATATTCTGGATGACGGCAAGGTCGTTCACAGCGGTGCAATGGAAGATCTGGTCCAAAACCAGGAGCTGCAAAGCAAATATCTGGGAATCTCTAAAGCCGACGGCTAGTTTTGTGTCCCATCTTTTGTAATAGACTACGGGTCACTATTTTAAGACAAGGAGTCAATTTTTATGGTGCAGACAACACTTAAACCTTGGGGCTTGAAGCTGGCCATAGGCGGGGCCATCGTGCTCTATTTGCTTCCGCTTTTGGGTATGGACCTCAAGACGTATCTTACCCTCACCATCGCCGGTTTAGCGATGGGGATGATGTTATTCCTTGTGGCCTCTGGCTTGAGCCTCATATTCGGCTTGATGGATGTAATCAATTTTGCCCACGGTGTCTGCTTTGCTTGGGGGGCTTATGTTGCCTTCAGCACCTTCAGAGCTTTAAACAAATGGGTAACGGCAGATTCGGTCTTTTATAACTTCTTAATTTTTTTCATCGCTATCGCCGCAGCCATCGTCGTGGTCGGGCTTATAGGGGTCATCATCGAAAGGTTTTTGGTCCGCCGGGTGTACGGTTCCCATCTGTTTCAGATCCTGATCACTTTCGGCGGGATGGTCGTGCTCACCGAGTTTATCCGGATCTTATGGGGACCGAATGACGAGGTGATGCCCGTGCCCCGGACCTTTCGGGGCAACTGGGATATTTTCGATATCATCGTTTTGAGGTACCCCATCATTTCCATCGTCATCGGCCTGCTGGTTTATGGCGCCCTTCAACTGGTTCTCAAAAAAACAAAAGTCGGTAAAATCGTGCGGGCCGGGGTGGAGGATCCGGATATGGTGCAGGCCATGGGACATAATATATTCCTGTTCTTCACGGTGGTGTTCGCGGCCGGAGCCGGACTGGCAGCCGTCGGCGGATTGGCCATGGCCATTTTCAACGTGCAGGTATACCCGGATATGGGGGACGCCTATCTAATTTTTGCCTTTATCGTGGTAATCATCGGGGGGCTGGGTAGTATTACCGGCTCCCTGGTGGGCGCTCTGATCGTGGGGCTTTCGTATAACTATGTGGCCTATCTGCTTCCGCCTCTCGCCGTCGGTGTCAATATACTGATTATGGTCATTATTCTTCTCATTCGGCCCACAGGCCTTTTTCCGGCCGGCAAATAGCGAGGTGAGCGTATGACGGAGCCGACACCGGTTCAGCTTTTTCGTCAGGAAGAAAAACAGAAACAATTCCGCAGCGGTGTATTTTTTCTAAAGAGCGGCCTCCTGATTTTTTTCCTGGTGGCCCCTTTTTTGCTTCCGTCCTTCAAGACGCTCGATCTGGCATTGAAGATCCTGATTTTCGCCGTGCTGGTGGCCAGTTTCGACATCCTGCTCGGCTATACGGGTATTCTTTCTTTTGGGCATGTCATGTTTTTTGGCATTGGTGGCTATAGCGTCGCTATGCTGATCGGGAAATATGGCAATCCGTCCTATCTCAATCTCTTTTTCGGCTTTCTCATCGCCGTGGCAATTACATCAGCTATTGCGCTGCTGGTCAGTTTTCTCTCTTTGCGGGTTCGGGCTATATTTTTCGCCATGGTTACCCTGGCGATCGCCGAGTTTGCCATCATTTTAGCCTCGAAGCTGAGCGGCTTTACCGGTGGTGAAGACGGCATCATCATGAGTATGCCGGGGATCTTTAAAGTGTCCTATAATATGGGTTCTTTTATCGGTCTTGAAATGACCGGCAGGGTGATGACCTACTATTTTATCTTTATTATCAGTTTGGTCCTCTTCCTTTTAATGGTTCGCTTTATCCATTCCCCGCTCGGGCGGGTGATGCAGGCAATCCGCGACAATGAGCCGCGCGCGGAGGCGATCGGCTACAAAACCTTTATTTTTAAAACGATATCCATTTGCTTTGGATGTCTGGTTGCGACCATTTTAGGCGGATTGTATGTTATGTGGGTGGGGTATGCCAACCCCGAATCCGTACTCGGTATTCCGATCATGCTGGATGTGCTGTTGATGGTCATTGTCGGGGGAATGGGAACACTGTACGGCGGCCTGGCCGGTGCAGCCTTTCTGATGATTGCACATACCTTTCTGCCTGATCTTCAGAATTTTGCCAAGGACATCCTTCCCAATGCACATTTTTTACATGCGGTCCTGGAGCGTTGGCTCCTTATCTTCGGGATTCTGTTTATTCTGGTCGTCTTCTTCTTTCCTAAAGGGATCATCGGGTCGGTTCAGGACTACGCAGCGCGTCGCAAGATGGCCCGGTCCATCTAAAGATGATAAAACTGAATAAAAAACAGAAAGGAGAGTCAGCAGATGCTTTACGGCGACTGGATCGGACGCTGGGGTCGAAGCTTTCCTGCAAAGGAAGCCCTGGTGGATGTCATCGATGATCGCCGGTACTCTTACGGCGAATTAAGCGACGATATCCATCGCATGGCCGACTTTTTGAGCAACCACCTGGGTATCAAACCGGGCGATCGGGTAGCGGTGCTCGCATTTAACCGGGCAGAATATATCAAGCTATTTTTCGCCTTGAGCCGCCTGGGCGCCATTTTGGTACCGCTCAACTTCCGACTGGCGCCGGCAGAATTCATTTATTATCTGGAAGATGCCGCACCCGAGGCCATCTTTTTCGATCAGGCGCACCAGGAAAGCGTGGACGGCTTTAAAAGCAAGACCAATTTAAAGCATTATGTCTGCTTTGATGAGGATGATGCCGTCGGGCTGGCCTTGCCGGGCGTTTGGTCTAAGCTGTCTGCTGAACCGCCCCCTGAAGTCGAGATCGTCCCCGACGATCCCCAGCTGATTATCTACACCTCCGGCACCACCGGTTTGCCCAAAGGTGTTATCCTGACCCATGGAATGCTTACCTGGAACGCGGTCAATACCCATCTGGGCTGGGATTTGCGCTCAACAGACCGAACCATCCTGCACGCGGCCATGTTTTATACCGCCGGCTGGAACGTGTTTACCCTACCGCTCTTTTATGGCCGTGGCGTCAATATCCTGGTCAAAAGCTTTGAAGCGGATTTAATCCTGGATCTGATCGAACGGGAAAGAGTGACGGTTTTTTTCGGTGTGCCTACCATGTTCCAGATGTTGCTGGATTCTCCCGGCTTTGCATCAACGGACTTTTCCAGCATCCGTTTTATGGTCTCGGGGGGTGCACCACTGGGCCGGGATATTCTGGAAGCGTTTAGAGCGCAGAAGTCCATCCGAATCTGGGAGGGTTACGGATTGACCGAAGCGGGTCCCAATAACTTTCTGGCCAACGGGAAACTCGGATCGGTCGGTCATCCCATGCCGCATGTCGATGCCAGGATAGTAGACCCGGAGGGCAACGAAGTGCCGGAAGGAGAAGAAGGGGAAATCTGGCTGCGCGGCCCGCACATTTGCGCCGGTTATTGGAACAAACCCGAGGAGACCGCTAAAGCCATATCCGGCGGCTGGTTTAAAACCGGCGATTTTGGTCGCATCGATGCAGATGGCCATTTTGCCATCGTGGGCCGGCTCAAAGATATGATTATTTCAGGGGGAGCGAATATATATCCGGCCGAGATCGAGCGGGCCATCGAAACACATCCGGCCGTTGCCGGCGTGGCCGTCATTGGGGTGCCGGATGACAAATGGGGTGAGGTCGGTAAGGCCATTGTCGAGCTTCATGCGGGAAGCACACTGAGCATCGAGGAACTGAAAGATTTTTTAAGTGACCGTCTGGGGAAATTCAAGATTCCCAAATATATGGTCGCCATAGATGAACTGCCCCGCACAGTGGCTTCGGGGAAGGTCCAAAAATTTATTCTCAAAGACAAACACGGCCGAGCCGACAACAAGTAGGAGCATAATGTGAACATTGGAGCGGATCTTTTTTTACAAATGCTAAAGGGCTTATATCCGGGGTATGCGGAGACGGACCTCGAAAAATGGCAGGAATGGTTTCAAAAAGCCGGCCAAAATTTCTTTGGCGACGTGTCTGACAAGGTCAAAGGAGAAGGCGCCGAAGCGTTATTTCGATCCTGGATGGAAGGCGTGCAACAAGCGCTGGCAAAAGAAACGTCATCAGTCAATAGTGAGATCCCCGACAAAATTTTTGACAGCATCATTCAAAACGGGCATCTGTACATCGAATTCATGAATACCGTCTTAGAGGCGGCCAAAGCCGCTCATGTCGGGGATGCCACAGATGAAATGCTGCATGAGATCTACACTAAAATGACGCAGCAGTATTTTAGCCTATACCAGGCAAATATCGGCAAGCTCGCCGGTGTTCCCCAGTTTGGTATTCACCGAGAGGCCCAGCATCAAATCATGGCCGCCATCGATTCTTATCACCGGTTCACGGGGTCCGTTGGCGATTTTTTATTGAAATTCAGCATGCCTTTGAAAGACGCGATGAATATGCTGCAACAGGCAATCAGGGACAGAGACGCGGCCGGTGACGGCTTTAAAAGCGCCAAAGAAATCTACGATTTTGCCGTCAATATTCTTGAAAAAAGATATGACGAATATATCAAATCACCCGAAGGTGTGCAAAATGTGGTGGACCTGGTTGAAAAATATCTGGATTATAAGAAAAAGCAAAACATCGCCAGGGATATCTGGTTCAGGCTGCTTTCGATTCCAACAAGAAAAGAGATGGAAGATGTTTACAAGGGAATCTATGATCTGAAAAAAAAGACGCGCAAACAGGACGCCCTCATACGTAAACAAAACAAGAAAATAAAAGCGCTGAAACGGAAACTGCAAAATGTTGAAAGCGCTTTGCCCAGGAAAAAGTCATCGGCAAAATCTGTTGGGAAGCGCAGAGCAAAATCAAAAGCCGCGGCTAAAGGTTCCCGAAAATCGAAATCTCCGAAGAAAACCGGATAGCCGATAGCGGTTTTCAATTGAAGTGACCCCTAAACCTCTGAACCGTTGAACGCTTATAAAGATGAACTATCAGCAAATAATTGAAAGCATCGAAAAAGATGTAAAGGAATTTCCGAAAAAAGTATTGCGCGCATCAGAGGTGCTCACCGGCAATCCGGATTACCGGGTCGCAAAGACGCCCGCCGATGTTGTATATAGCGAAGATAAGCTGAAGCTGTTGCATTATCATCGCCGGGTGAAAAAGAAGAAAATACACAAGACACCGGTTTTAATTGTGTATGCTCTCATCAATCGATACATCATGCTCGATCTGGAGCCCGGCCGAAGCTTTATCCAAAATCTGCTCAACGAAGGTCTGGATGTGTATCTAATCGACTGGGGCTACCCGACGGGTGCGGACCGCTATCTGGATCTGGATGACTACATCAACCACTATGTGGACACTGCGGTGAGATGGATCCGATCTGAGACCAAAAGCAAAAAGATCAATTTAATGGGCGTTTGTATGGGGGGAACCTTCAGTGTGATCTATGCCGCCCTGCACCCAAAAAAGGTCAAGAATCTGATCACGCTGGCAACGCCAACCCAGTTTGACATCGATGATGCCGGTCTGTTCTTATGGGCCCGGGGATTCGATGTCGATAAGGCCGTGGAAGGACTCGGCAATCTGCCCGGAGATTTGGCCAATATTCTCTATTTGCTTGTCTCGCCCGTCGCCACGGCAACCAAATATATTCAGTTTTTAGACGGTATCGAAAATCCCAAATTCGTCAGCACATTTCTGCGCATGGAAAAATGGATATTCGACAGTCCCGATATGGCCGGCGAATTCTTCAGAGAGTGGATCAGAGATTTCATGCAGCGGAACCTGCTGATACGGAACCGGCTAATCATAGACGGTCGGAAAGTGGATCTGCGCAAAATAAAATGTCCGCTGTTAAATGTCTTTGGCAAAAACGACTATCTGGCACCGCCGTCCACGGCCAAACCGCTTTCCGGGGCAGTGGGCTCCAAGGATGTCACCACCGTTGGCGTTGACACCGGTCATGTGGGTATATTTGTGGGCAGCAAGTCATATAAAACCATCAGTCCTAAAATTGCGAAGTGGATCAGAGAGCGTTAGGCATTTTTTCCGGTTTGGCGGAATTTATACCGCTTGTCAGATTTGATCTATCAAAAAATACATAAGGAAATCGTTGTGCCTGATTTGACCATGACAGATCCTATTATGAAAAAAGTCAACGGAGACGGCATCACCATCCAGCTGGCCGTCTGGGAAGGGAAAGACACTCAGGTGCTGTGCGTACACGGCCTGACCGCAAACTGCCGCTGCTGGGATGTGATGGCATCAGCATTGACCCCGGAAAATACGTTACTGGCCATCGATTTGCGCGGCAGGGGACTATCGGATAAGCCCGCCGCCGGTTACTCCATGCGGCATCACATCCAGGATATTTTTTGCGTACTAGACGACCTCAAACAAGCGAAAATGGTCCTGATGGGCCATTCTTTAGGTGCGTTCGTCGCACTGGCATTCGCTGCCCATTATCCCGAGCGGACGGAGAAAATTATTCTGATGGATGGCGGCGGGCAACTCACGCAAGACCAATGGGAAAAAGTCACGGTTGCCATCAAGCCCTCATTGGATCGTTTGGGGCAGGTTTTTCCCTCCTTTGATGCCTACGTGACCCTTATGAAAAAGGCGCCCTTTCTGCAACCCTGGTCGCAGGCGATCGAAAACTACTTCCGGTACGAGACTGAAGCGGTGGAAGGCGGGGTACGCTCGCGAATCAATCCGGCCAATATTCAGGAGGAGATCCAAAATATACAGCAGGAAGTACCTTCTGATTACTATCCCAAAGTCACCTGTCCGGTTCTGGTCCTGCGGGCCACAGACGGCATATTAAGCCGCGATGACCTCGTTTTACCCGAATCGGCAGTAGAAAAAATGGTTTCAGAGATCCCCGATGTACAACGCGCAGACATAGACGGCACCAATCATTTCTCGATTCTATTTCAACCCAATGCGCAGCGTGACAGGGCAATCCGCGATTTTCTGACTGAGAATTGAGACCGCTTCAGGTAAGATGGATGTCAATACTTGAATCAGAGGATAATGTCTAAAATAGAAGGCAGATTATTTTAGCACCTGGGAGCAGCTTCCAGTAACGAAAAACCGTTCTACGATTGTCAGCAATGCGCTCGTGGCTGAAAGCCGATCCCGTAAAAGGGGTTCATTCATCGGATGTCGATGATTCAGTACAATTTGCTGACCACAGGAGAAATCGATGAAAAAGAAAAGAAAACTCGGCCGCGGCGTGGCCATCGTCGGGGCCGGCATTTCCAAATTCGGAATGTTCAGGGATAAAGATTCCAAGGACCTGTTTGCCGATGCGTTTCGGGAATTGATCGTCTCGGTGGACAAGGGCTTTGATCCCAAAGACATCGACGCCCTATATCTGGGCAACTTCAGCAATGACTATTTTATGCACCAGTCTCACTGGGGGCCGATCATTTCTGACCTGGTGGGCATTGCGCCCAAGCCGGCGACCCGAACGGAGGGCGCCTGTGCCTCCAGCGCGCTGGCATTCAGAGAAGGTGTTTTTGCGATTGCCTCCGGTTTTTACGATATGGTTCTGGTCGGCGGCGTGGAAGAGATGTCCAAGCGCACCACCGAGGAAGTCGCCGAGGGGCTGGCGCTGGCAACGGTGCCCTACGAAGGGCGGGCCGGTTTTACCTTCCCCGGTGTTTTTGGTGCCGTGGCCACGGCCTATTTTGCAAAATACGGCGCCAATCGTGAGCATTTGATGAATATCACGATCAAAAGTCACAACAACGCGCCGCTGAATCCCAAAGCCCAGTTTCCTGTCACGATCCAGGATTTGATGAACAAAAAAAAGGAAAGCCTAAAAAAGCGGGAAGGTTTTGATCCGGGGTGGCAATCCGAGAAGGATTTTCTGGCCGATCCGCGTGCCAACCCGGTGGTTGCCTGGCCGATGCACCTTTTTGATTGTTGCCCGATCAGCGATGGGGCCAGCTGCATGCTGCTGGTGGCCGAAGAGATCGCCACGAATTTTACCGATGATCCGATCAGCGTGGCCGGATTGGGGCAGGGCAGCGGACGGGGGTTTCATGCCAGTGACGATTTAACCTATTTTGAAGCCACACGTTACGCTGCCCGGGAGGCTTACGGGATGTCCGGGCTGACGCCGGACGACATCCAGTTCTCCGAAGTGCACGATTGTTTTTCGATTGCAGAGCTCGTGCACGTCGAGGATCTGGGCTTTTTTAAACCCGGCCAAGGTTACAAGGCGATTGCAGACGGGGCGACCCGCCTGGACGGACCCAAACCCATCAATACATCCGGCGGGCTCAAGTGCAAGGGGCATCCGGTGGGCGCCACCGGGATCTCCCAGCTCTATGAGGTCTGGACCCAGCTGCGGGGCCTGGCCGGCCCGCGGCAGGTGCCGGCCGGTGATTTGCGGATCGGCGCCGCGCATAATCTGGGGGGCACCGGCGGGACCTGCACGTTCACGATTCTCGAAAGAAAATAAAATTTCAAAGGTTCATGGGTTCAGGGTTCAAAAATTAGTAAACAGAGAACCGCAGAACACCCAACAATGAATATAGAATGTCGAAGGAAAAGAAAAAATCATCATTCGAAATTCCTTGTTCGATATTCGATATTCAAAACAATGAAAATTGCTTGAATGCTGACATCTGAAACCACATGGCCGAACGCTGACCCTTAGAACCTTTGACAAAAGGAGACAATCAATGGAAGAAAGGCCGTTCAGCGATATTACCTATGAGAAGTACCTGAAAGAAGAAAAACTGATGGGGTCCCGATGCACCGAATGTGATGCCGCCTATGTGCCCCCGCGCTCTATTTGTGTCAAATGCTTCAGCTCGGATATGGAATGGGTGCAGATGAAGGGCACCGGGCGTCTGGCCGCCTTTACCTGCATCACCATCGCGCCCCCTTTTATGATCGCCCAGGGCTACAACCGCAAAAATCCTTACATCTCCGGCGTTGTGGAACTGGAAGAGGGGGGGAGGGTGGATGCGCGTATCGAAGGTCTGGATCCCAACAAACCGGAGGCCATCAAAGTCGGGATGCCGCTTAAGGTCAAATATTTGCACACCGAAGTGGATGGTAAAGAACAGACCTATCTGGCATTTGAGCCTTTATAGATATTTTCTTTTAAATCAAGGAGGAACCCATGCGTCTAAAGGATAAAGTTTGCTTGATCACCGGAGGAGCCGCCGGTATCGGCAAGGCCACTGCTGAGCGCTTTGCCGAAGAAGGTGCCCATCTCGTCATCTGTGATGTGGATCAGAATGCAGGTGAGGCGGCTATCAAAGAGATCGGCCATGATGCTGAATTTTACCGGGTGGATGTGACCGATAAAGCGTCCGTTGAACAGTGGATCAATACAGTGAGGGATTCAGCAGGTCGGATTGACGTGCTGGTCAACAATGCCGGCATTGTACGCGATAGTTTGCTGGTAAAGGTGAAAGACGGTGAGCTGGTCAAACAGATGGCCGAGGCGGATTTTGATCTGGTTGTCGCCATCAATCTAAAAGGTGTCTTTAACTGCACCCAGGCCGTGGCCCCGTTTATGATCCGGCAGGGCAGCGGCGTGATCCTGAATGCCACCTCGGTTGTCGGCATTGACGGCAATTTAGGCCAGACCAATTACGTGGCCACCAAAGCCGGGGTGATCGGCATGACCAAGGTGTGGGCGCGCGAGCTGGGCCGCTATAATATCCGTGTTAACGCCGTGGCGCCCGGGTTCACGGCCACCGACATTTTATCCGCCATGCCGCCTAAAATCATTGAGGGCATGAAGGCACGCACGCCGCTGGGGCGCATGGGGCAACCGCGTGATATTGCCAACGCCTATCTTTTTTTGGCATCCGATGAAGCAAGCTTTATTACCGGCGAAACCCTGCGCGTGGACGGCGGTATTGTTGTCGGCACCTGACATTCGGCGGGTTTCAGACAGTGTTCAGATCATGGCGCGCAGCTCCCTTTTTAAAATTTTTCCTGTTGGGCCCTGCGGTAGAGCATCCACAAACTCCACCATTCGTGGCGCCTTGAATTTTGCTATTTTACTTTTCACGTATTCGATGATTTGGTCTTCTGTTGTGCGACGGCCCTCTTTTAAAACGATATACGCCTTGGCCAGTTCGCCTTTTATTTTATCCGGAACGCCGATAACCGCCGCAAGGGCGACCGCGGGATGCGTATACAGGATCTCCTCGATCTCCACAGGGTATATGTTCTGCCCGCCGGTAATAATAAGATCCTGTTTGCGGTCCACCACATATAAATAGCCGTCCGGGTCGATATAGCCCAGATCGCCGCTGCAAAACCAATCATCTCGGTAGGTTTCCGCGTTTATTTCCGGCCGGCGCCAATATCCGTGGACGGAAAAAACATCGCCCTTCTGGAGGATCTCGCCGACCTCCCCGGCAGGCAGTTCCGCAAAATTGTCGTCAACTATTTTTACCCAGATATTGGCGATGGGCACCCCCACAGATTCTTTCTTGCGGATACCGACAATTGGATTCAGTGTTGTGAACCCGCAGGCTTCGGTCTGCCCATACCCATCCATAAATGTGACGCCGAAAGTTTTTTCCACCGTGTCGATGAGTTCGGACGGGCAATGAGCGCCACCGCAGTTTACCACCCGCAGGGCTGATAGGTTGTGCTTAGCCGGGTCATACGCTTGAAGAAGATATACATACATGGTCGGTGTTCCGGCAAAATAAGTGGCTTGATGCTCAGTCATGTTTTCGAGGACTTTTACGCCTTCAAACCGATCGACTACGATTAAGGTGCTCCCCGAATAAAACGCAGACATCATGATCACGTTTATGCCGAAATTATTGAACAGGGGCAGGGCACACAGCAAGCGATCTTCATAGGTAAACTTGTTGAAATCACACAGGGCCTGCACGCTTGTTAGAATAGACCGATGGGTCTGGGTGGCGCCTTTGGGTCGGCCGGTCGTACCGGAAGTATAGATAATACTGACAATATCGTTAAAATCGGCTTCATTGGAGATATTTTGTTCATCCGATGCCGATATCAGATCCTGGAATCGGATGGCGCCGGCCGCTGCATGATTGCCGACGACGATAACTGTTTTTAAATGCGGCATCGTTGAGCGAATATCATCAAGCAGCGGCAGGAAATCCTCGTCCAAAATAATGACCTGCGCCTCTGTGTCATTGCCAATATAGGTAATTTCATGGGCAACATACATCACGTTCAGCGGAACGATAATCGCACCGGCTCTAATGATGGCGTGATGGGCAATAATGATTTCCGGACCATTTTTTAGCTGTACCAAACCCCGTGCGCCCCTGCCGATATCCAGTTTCATCAGGCTGGTGGCCAATCGATTGATTTTTTCATTGAGCGTTGCATATGACCAGGTGGACGCTTCAAAAATCAGTGCTGATTTATCCGCATAGGCCTTTACGGTGTTATTGAACATTTCCCCGATAAGTTGCATCGCACGCGACCTTTTCGTTCATGTTTTTTTGCAGCCCAAAGCATGGATCAATAGGAGAGAATATATTTACTTTCTTTACGCGCCAAGTGTATAACAATCTATAAAAAAAGTTCAACCCTCTTATCAGCTTCGAAGCCCCTTATTTACAACCTGATAAGTTATTGATATGGTGGGCGTATTGTCAAATCGTTTTCTTTAAGTTGTTGTCTCCAAACGGCTTCTTAACAAAAAGGTGCATTATGAAAGATGTTCACAAAATTTTCAGCGAGTTTAAAAAAGAATTTCCCGAAATTCATGCCAGGCACGCGGCTCTGGGTGAAGAAATCCATGAAAAAGGCGGACCGCTGCCGGGAAAAACCCGCTGGCTGATTAAGGTCGCGATTTCCGCTGCCTGCAATCACAAGCGTGCCCTTGAAACTCACATTCACAAGGCGGCCGCAGCCGGTGTCACCGAAGATGAAATCAAGCATGCCTTATTGTTGCTGATACCGACCGCCGGCTTTCCGGCTTTTATGAAGTCCTATGCGGTGTTCAAAAGCATAAAATAAAAAAAGCCCATTTTATGCAGAAGATTTTAGAATATATAACCAAATTATTCGCCTTTCTCCGGATCGATATCTGGCGAATTCGGCTGGCCGATCTGCCGTTTGGTAAATCCTTTCTGCTCAGGCAATTGCGCATCATTATCCTGGCAATCCGCAGCTACGACGAAGACCGCTGCCTGCTGCGGGCATCATCCCTGACGTTTTACACCCTGCTTTCGATTGTGCCCATCGTGGCCATGCTTTTCGGTGTGGCCAAGGGCTTTGGTTTCGAAAAGAGACTCCAGCAGGAGCTTTTTGAAAAATTTCCCGGCCAGGAAGAAGTCCTCAGCCAGGTCATCAATTTTGCGCATTCACTGCTGGAACAGACCCGGGGCGGCCTGATTGCCGGCATCGGGTTGCTGGTTTTATTCTGGTCTGTGCTCAAGGTTCTCAGCCATATTGAAATGGCCTTTAACGATATCTGGGAAATCAAAGAAAGCCGCAGCTGGGCAAGAAAATTCTCTGATTATCTGGCGATTATTTTGATAGCCCCGATTTTCATATTGATCAGCGGCTCAGCTACCGTCTTTATTACCACCCGGGTGACCCAGATCACCCACGAAGTCGCCCTGCTGGGTGTTTTGAGCCCGCTGATTTCTTTTTTGTTGAAGCTGATACCCTATGTCTTGATCTGGATCGTGTTTACGATTCTTTATCTTATCATGCCGAATACCCGGGTCAGCTTTAAAGCCGGCTTTCTCGGTGGCGTGGTTGCCGGGACGCTATACCAGCTCGCGCAGGGGGTGTACATCAGTTTTCAGATCGGCGCCGCCAGATACAACGCGATCTACGGAAGTTTTGCCGCCCTGCCGTTGTTTCTGTTGTGGCTCCAGATCAGCTGGTGGATCGTCCTGTTCGGTGCCGAGCTGTCTTTTGCCAATCAAAACGTGGATACCTATGAGTATGAGCCCGACAATCTCAAAGTCAGTCCGGGATTCAAGAAATTAATGACCTTACAGGTGGTCCATCTGCTGATTAAAAAATTTGTTGATGGCGACAAGCCCCTTACCGACTCACAGATATCAGCCCGGTTGAAGATACCGATCCGCCTGCTGCACAATATTATTTTCGACCTGGTCCAGAGCGGGCTGGTATCTGAAATCTGCGCGACTGACGATAAGGAACTTGCCTATCAGCCCGCCCGTGACATTAATCAACTGTCGATTCAATCCGTTCTGGAGGCGCTTGACCATAAGGGGACCGAAAACATACCGGTGGCGAATACCGCCGAATATCGGGCACTGTCTGAAGCGTTGCAGGAGTTCAGCAAAGCCATGGAGCATTCGCCGGCGAATAAGCTTCTGAAAAACATCTAAAATTGGCTTTAAAATATTCATCTCTTGCCCGAGGGCGGCGTTAATCGTCGTCGAAAGGCGCTTGCGTACTAAGATGTACGCGGCGCTTTTTCTCCTCCTCTTAGCCTTGCCCTCGAACAAGATCTAAACATTTTAAAGCCAATTATTTAATATTACATTATAAAAAAATACTGGGCTGCTTTCACCTGAGTCAAACTAAACCTTGTATCAAAA
>Ga0209536_100002306_pt1 | contig 30996 bp, 30 predicted proteins | sample DeeMarSeWOR28_12_FD_187461 | JGI IMG/M metagenome (GOLD analysis project Ga0209536, IMG submission 187461) | Marine sediment microbial communities from White Oak River estuary, North Carolina - WOR-2-8_12 (SPAdes) (version 2) | ecosystem: Environmental > Aquatic > Marine > Intertidal zone >... | reverse complement strand
TCCCGCGATCAGGAGGCGACCATGGCACTCACGGGTGGGGATCTGGTGGCACGCATGCTCCGCGCGGAGGGCGTGGAGGTGGTGTTCGGAATCGTCGACGGGTCCTACTTCGGACTCGGCGAAGGATTGCGGCGTGAAGGCATCCGCCTCGTCTCCCCGCGACACGAGACCAGCGCGGCTCACATGGCCGGCGCCTACGCACGGCTCACCGGGAAGCTCGGCGTGTGCATGGCCAGCAACGGTCCGGGTGCGGCGAACGTCCTGCCCGGCGTCGCCGTGGAGAACGGCGAGGGCAACCGGGTGCTGCTGCTCACGAGCTGGCGTCGCTCGCCCATCGTCGGCCCCGATCGCGGCGGCACCTACCAGTACTTCGATCAGGTCGGCGTGATGCGCCCGATGACGAAGTGGAGCGGCGCAGCGCGCAGCTTCGAGCGGATTCCGGAGACGCTCCGGCGCGCACTGCGGCGCTCCTTCGAGGGACGACCCGGCGTCGTGCACGTGACGATCCCCGAGGACGTGCTCAACGGCAGCCATGACGCGGAGCCGGACGTCCTGGCGCCGGCCCGTTACCGGCGAACGGAGCCCCTCGCGCCTTCGCGCGACGCGGTCCGCCGCACCGCCGAGCTGCTCTCGCAGGCCTCCCAGCCACTCCTCCAGGTGGGAAGCGGGGTCGTCCACGCCGGCGCCGGCGCGCTGGTGGAGGAGCTGGCCCAGAAGCTGCGCGCCCCGATCACTACGAGCTGGGGGGGGCGTTCCGCAGTGGACGAGCGCCTCCCGAACAAGATTCCCATGCTACCGCCGCTGATCGACGAGGTCCGCTGCCAGGCGGACGTCGTGCTCGCGCTCGGCACGCGCTTCGGCGAGACCGACTGGTGGGGAAGGCCGCCCTACTGGGGCGACCCGGCCAGCCAGCGTGTCGTGCAGGTGGATGCCGACGCCGAGATCCTCGGCCTGAATCGTCCCGTCGAGCTCGCGGTACTCGCCGACGTGGCGGCGTTCGGCGAAGCCCTCCTCGCGGAGCTGAAGGACCTCGATGGTGGCGACCTGAACGCCCGCCAGACCCGGATCGAAGACTGGTCGCGACGCGTCTCGGATCTACGCACCTTCCTGCGAAGCGCCGCCCAGGACGAGGACGCCGAGCCCCTGCACTCGGCGTTCGTGCCCCTGATCTGTCGCGAATTCTTCCCCGACGACGCCATCCTCGTGATCGACGGCGGCAACACCGCCGTCTGGACCAACCTCTATCACGAGCACCGGGCACCGGGGGGTCTCGTCAGCACCTTCAAGTTCGGAATGCTGGGAGCCGGACCGGGGCAGGCGTTGGGCGCGAAGGTCGCCTGCCCCGACCGTCCCGTGTACGCGATCCTCGGCGACGGCGCGATGGGAATGCACCTCCAGGAGATCGAGACGGCGGTGCGCAATCGCCTCCCGATCGTCTTCCTCGTCCTCTGCGACCGCCAGTGGGGGATGGTGAAGTTCAGTCAGTCGATGGCTCTCGACGCGGCGACGATGACGGCGCAGCGAAGCCTGCCGCCCGGCGCCAACCTCAACACCGACTTCTCGGAGATCCGCTTCGACGATCTGGCGCGCAGCATGGGCGCCCACGGCGAGCGGGTCTCGCGCGCCCGCGATCTGCGTCCGGCCCTCGAGCGCTGCGTCGCGAGCGAGAGCCCCGCGGTCGTGCACGTGGACGTAGATCCCGTGGCCCACCTCTGGGCACCGGGGCTCGACGTGTTCAAGAAGATGCACCTCGAGCCAGGAGAATGACGCAGACCTCCACACCGGCACGGGCATCGGCGCGGTCGGTGCTGGTGACCGGCGCCTCCGGACTGGTGGGCCAGCGGGTGGTCGCGCGCCTCGCCGCGGAGCCTGATGCCGTCTCGGGAATCGTCGCCCTCGACCTGCGCGAGCCCGCGTCGGAGGATCGTCGTGCCGGGGTCGTCTACGAAGGGGGAGACATCCGGGACCCCGCGCTCGCAGAGACGCTCGCACGGCACCGTGTCGACACGGTCGTCCACCTCGCTGCCGTGGTGACGCCCGGGCCGGAGAGCTCGCGAGACATCGAGTACTCCATCGACGTGGACGGCACCCGCAACGTCGCGGAGTCCTGTGCCCGTGCTGGAGTGACTCAGCTCGTCTACACCAGCAGCGGCGCCGCCTACGGCTACCACGCCGACAACCCGGTGCCCCTGCGCGAGAGCGACCCACTGCGCGGAAACGAAGCCTTCGCCTACGCGTGGCACAAGCGTCTCGCCGAGGAGATCCTGGCGGAGTGCGGCGCGGCCCACCCGGAGCTCGCAGTGCTCGTCTTCCGCGTCGGCACCATCCTGGGAGAGCGGGTGGCGAGCCCGATCACCGCGCTCTTCGAGCGCCCCCTGGTCGTGGGCGTCGCGGGATCGGACGCTCCCTTCGTCCTGATCTGGGACGAGGACGTGGCGGCCTGCATCGTCCGGGGCATCTTCGAGCGACGCTCCGGCACCTTCAACCTGGCCGGCGACGGCGCGCTCGCCCTGCCCGAGATCGCGCGGCGACTCGGCAAGCCCTATCTCCCGCTCCCGGCGCCACTGCTCGCGGCAGCGCTGCGCGCCCTGCGGGCGCTGCGAATCTCCTCGCGCGGTGCAGAGCAGGTCGACTTCCTGCGCTACCGCCCCGTGCTCTCGAACGACGCCCTGAAGCGCGACTTCGGCTTTCGTCCCCGCTTCACCAGCTCGGAGTGCTTCGACCACTACCGACGCCTGCGCTTCGGCGACTGACGTGTCGAACGTCGTCATCACCGGCGGCGCGAACGGAATCGGCGCCGCCCTGGCGCGGCGCTTCGCGCGCGCGGGCTACGCGGTGGCCGTGCTCGACCGGGAGGCCGCCGCGGCCAGGGCGCTCGCCGCCGAGATCGAGCCGGGCGGGGGCGCGTCGATCGGCATCGGCTGCGACGTGACGTCGGCGGCGGACTGCCGACACGCCATCGCGTCGGTCCTGGATGCCTGGGGCGGGATCGACGTCCTCGTCAACAACGCGGGCATCACCCACGTGGGCCTGATCCGGGAGACCGACGTCGAGGTGCTGCGGCGCGTGATGGAGGTGAACTTCTTCGGGGCCGTCCACTGCACGCAGGCCGCCCTGCCCTCTCTGCTCTCCCGCCGCGGAACCGTCGTGGCCCTGTCGAGCGTCGCGGGCTTCGCACCGCTGGCGACGCGCGCGGGCTATGCCGCGAGCAAGCACGCCCTCGAGGGGTTCATCCACACCCTGCGCGCCGAGCACGCCCGGGACGGCCTCCGCGTGACCGTCGTACGGCCCTCCTTCGTGCGAACGGGGATCGGGGATCGCGCCCTCGATGCCGCCGGTCGCCCGGCCGGGACGGACGCACGCACCGGCGTCGGACACGAGCTCCCGCCGGAGGCCGCCGCCGCGCGGATCTTCGAGGGCGTCCGGCGCGGTCGTCGCTGCGTCTGGGTCGGTCGCGAGGCCCGGCTCGCCTGGTGGCTGCGCCAGCTCTGGCCCTCGGCCTACGATCGGCTGATGATCCGCCGCACCCTCGGCTGAGCCTCGTCGAATGGGTCAGTCGCCGAGGACGGCCTCGAGCACACGCTCGGTCGGATCCCGATCAGTCTGCCCGTCTCCATCGCCGTGGCGGCGGTGACCGGGCGGGCCACCGTGGGGATGATCCGCGTCGCCGCCGGCGTGCTTCGCGTGTCCGCGTCCGCGCTTCATCCACTTGCCGGGCGGGCCACCGTGGGGATGGTCCGAGCGCCGCGCTCGATCGCGATCCCGGAGTCGCTCGCGGCGGGGGCGATCCTCGTCGCGCTCGTTCCGGACCCGGTCCTCGTCCCGACGGTCGCCGCGATGCGCGCGGTCCCCGTCCGGGGATCCGCCCCGGTGAGCGGCAGTCGCGCTCGGCGCCTCGTGGCGCCGCGGCGGCTCGCCGTCCCTGCCCTTCGCCGCCACACCGAGCGGCGCCAGCAGCAGGCCGAGGACCGCGACCCGGAGGATCGTCTTCACGCGCATGGAACCCCCTGACCGGGCTCGCGCGGCTCGCGGTCCGCCGGCCCGTCCCGGTGGGTGGCCCCGTTTGGGCGGAAGGTGTCGAAGCCGGCCGGCCGGAAGCGGCCCGCCCCGGGCGGGCGCTCCTCGGAAGTCGGGCGGTTGCGGCGAGACCTGCCTGCGAGACTCCGATGGACAGGGCGCGAGGCGGATCGGTAACGTGACCTCCCCATCCGAGAAGGAGAACCCGTGGAGACCGTCCTGATCACCGGCGCCAACTCCGGCATCGGCCGCGCAGCCGCCGTGCGCCTGGCCGCCGAGGGCTACCGGGTGCATGCCGCCATGCGCAGCACGACGAAGGCGGAGAAGCTGCTCGAGCTGGCGAAGCAGGCCGGTTGCGAGGTGCATCCGGTCGAGCTCGACGTGACCGAAGGGGAGAGCGTGAAGCGCGCCGCCGAGCATGTGCTGGCGGAATCGGGACACATCGACGTCCTGATCAACAACGCCGGAATCGGCTGGAACTCCACCGTCGAGGACGTAGACATCGAGGCAGCCCGGGTCGTCTTCGAGACCAACTACTGGGGCGCGATCCGCTGCATCCAGGCCGTGCTTCCGGCGATGAGGGAGCGGGGCTCGGGGCACATCGTCAACGTGAGCTCCGTGGCGGGTCGCATCGCCGCCCTGGCACAGACGATCTACTCGTCCTCGAAGTGGGCCCTCGAGTGCCTGAGCGAGAACCTGGTGCAGGAGGTCGCGCCCTTCGGCATCCGCGTGAGCGTTCTCGAGCCCGGTGTCACACGCACTGCGATCCTTCCGAAGAACGTGGACTACCCGCAGCCCACGGCCTATGAGCCCGCCTATCGTCGCATGCTCCAGTTCTATCAGAAGGGCATCGAGGCCGCGATTCCGGCCGAGTCCGTGGCCGACGCCATCCTGACGCTGCTGCGCGACCCGAGCGCGCCCTTCCGGACGACCTGTGCCTGGAGCGGTCCGGAGCTCACCGGGCGCCGGCCGCACCTCTCCGACGCGGACTGGATCTCCCTGGGCTACGCCCCCGACGACGATGCCTACTACGACCGCTTCGAAGAGCTCTTCGGCCTGGACCTGCGCACGGGCTCCTGACCCGCGACGCGCGTCTCAGACCGACTGCACGGGCAGGCCCACCTCTGCGCGACCGCGCACGCGGCGCAGGTAGGCCCGGGGCGGCACGAAGGCCAGCCAGAGGCTGACGCCGCTCACCAGCCCCACGGCCGACGTCGCCGCCAGCACCCCGATCGACTCACCCGGATTCACTCCCATGAGCTTCGCCAGTGCGAACACGGCGAAGCCCAGGGCGACCGCAGTGCAGAAGATGGCCCAGAGGCGGAAGCGGTCGGTGACCACCGGATCGGCCAGCCCGAGGCTCCGGCGGCGTCGCAGCATGCGCCAGAAGCGGAGCGCCTCTCCCGCGGACCAGACGAAGGCGAGCGCGCGGCCGGTGAAGCCCAGCCAGTAGTAGAGGCCCTCGCTCCGGGCCCCGGCGAATCCGGAGCCCCAGGCCTGTCCCGGCACGCTCACCAGGAGCAGCGCAGCCGCGACGGCGACCAGGGCCGCGGCGCCCCGATCCCGGGGACGGAAGACCTGCCAGGTAGCGACCCACAGCGCCAGACAGGCGAGATTCTGGAGCGCGAGGCCCAGGGCCAGCAGCGCGCCGTCCGCCTCCGGCGATCCGCCGAGACCGCGACGGGCCGCGATGGCCAGGGGATAGCCGAAGACGCCGAGCAGCAGGGTCGAGACGCCCAGACAGGCCTCGGGGAGACGCCGGGTACGCATCGCAAGCATCAGCAGGCGCGACCCGACCACCGCGTCGGCCATGATCTGGATCAGCACTCCGAGAGCGAGCCACTTCATCCCCTCCTTCTTCGCCCGTCCAGACGGGGGGATTGAGAGCCCGGGTCGGCGCGCTGCTCAGCGCAGCAGCGCCGGCAGCTCCCGCTCGAGCAGGGGGCGTAGCGCGTCGAGCGCGTCGCCCAGGGCGGCCAGCGCGAAGTCGATCTCTGCCGTGCCCATGGGAGTGGAGATGCAGCACATCCCCCGCGGCGAGAGGTAGACCCCCCGGCGCAGCAGGGAGAGGTGCAGCCACTGGGCCGCGGGCCCCGCCGCCATGATCCCCGCCAGGGCCTCGCGCGCGTTGCGCGGGAGTGCGTCGGCCCAGTGGATCTGGGCGAGGGACCCCAGCCCGGTGGCCCGACCGCGAATGCCCGCGTGCCGGAAGGCGTCTGCGATGCCGGTGCGAAGGCGCTCGCCGAGCGCATCGATCCGCGCCAGCGACTCCGACGTGACGTCGCCCATGGCGGCCAGGCCCGCCGCCATCGAGAGCGGATTCCCGCTGAAGGTGCTGGCGTGCCAGATCCCTCCCTGCCGGGACGGGTCGAAGCGCTCCATCACGTCGCCGCGGCCGCCGAACGCTCCGATCGGCAGCCCGCCTCCGATGATCTTCCCCATGGCGATCAGATCCGGCTGGACGTCCACCCGGTCCTGGGCCCCCCCCACGCCCAGTCGCAGCGCGATCACCTCGTCGAAGACGAGCAGCGCGCCCACCGCATCCGCGGCCTCTCGCAGAGCGCGCAGGAACTCCGGCTCTCCGGGCAGCATGCCGAGGGCCCCGAGGATCGGCTCGACGATGACAGCCGCGATCTCGTCGCCCCGCTCCGCGATCCGTGCCCGCGCCACCGCGGCGTCGTTGAAGGGAATGGGGATCACGTCGCCGACGGCACTGCTCGCGATGCTGGCGTCGAGGGGGATCGGACGGGGGCGGTCCGCCGGGCCGGCTTCGTGGGGCAGCGGAATCATGCTCACCTCGGCGTGGTCGTAGCTGCCGTGGTATCCGCCCTCGACCTTCACGATCATCTGCCGGCCGGTGAAGGCGCGCGCCGCGCGCAGCGTCATCAAGGTGGCCTCGCTGCCGGAGCTCGCGAAGCGGATCAGGTCCACCCCCCGCAACCGGTCGCGGAGCAGTCGCGCAAGCCCGAGCTGGCTCTCGACCGGCGCCGCGTAGGCCGTGCCCCGGGCCACCTGCTCCGCCACGGCCTCGACCACCGGCGCATGGGCGTGGCCGTGGATCAGCGACGTGAAGTTGTTCATGAGGTCGACGTACTCGTGACCATCGACGTCAACGAGTCGGCAGCCCTTGCCGCGTTCCATCACCACGGGATAGGGAGCGAAGTGCGCACTCGCCCGGGTGTCACCTCCTGGCAGACACTCCCGGGCGGAGGCCATCCAGCGCTTCGAACGGGGCGTCCAGGCCTCGTAGTCCTCGAGCAGCTCGTCCGCCGACCGCATCCGCCCTCCTCCCGGGCGCCCCCTCACGACGCCGCGAGATCAGTGTATCCCGGACCGACGAGGCGGGAGACCACCGCAGGGCGCGTCGGCCGAGCTTGACACCCACCCCCCGCCGAGGCGACCCTCGGACCGTGGACGGCGGCTCCATCGATCGCTTCGCCTTCGTGCCACGCCCTGGCGCGGTCCCGCTCGCAATCGAGCGCGCCGAGGGCTGCTACCTCTACACCCCCGACGGGCGCGAGATCCTCGACGCGGCCGGCGGCGCCGTCGTCGCCAACGTGGGGCACGGACGCCGCGAGGTCGCCCAGGCGGCCGCGGCGTCGCTCGAGCGGACCAGCTACGTCGTCCCGGTCTTCGCCACCGAGGAGCGCCTGCGCCTCGTCGATCGATTGCGCTCGGACTGGCTTCCGCCGCAGCTCAGCCAGATCTTCCTGGCCAGCGGCGGTTCCGAGTCGGTGGACGCGGCGATCCGCCTCGCCCGCCAGCACTTCGCCGCGAAGGGCGAGGAAAAGCGCTGGAAGATCATCGGGCGCGACCTCGCCTATCACGGCACGACCGTCACGACGTTGGCCGCGGGCGGGCACGAGAAGCGGCGCGAGCCCTTCGGCCCGCTCCTCGGCGAGTGGTCCAAGGCGCCCGCCCACTACTGTCTGCGCTGCCCCTTCGGTGCGAGTCACCCGAGCTGCGAGGTGCGCTGCGCCAGCGAGCTCGAGCAGATCCTCGAGCGGGAAGGCCCCGAGACCGTGGCCGCGTTCATCGCGGAGCCGGTCGTAGGCTCGACCGCGGGCGCGGTCGTTCCTCCGCCGGAGTACTGGCCCCGGGTGGCGGAGATCTGCCGCGCCCATGGCGTGCTGCTGATCGCCGACGAGGTCATGAGCGGCTTCGGACGCACGGGCCGACGCTTCGCCGTCGAGCACTGGGACGTGACTCCCGACATCCTGGTGAGCGGCAAGGGTCTGGCTGGCGGCTACGCGCCGCTATGTGGCGTCTTCGCCACCCCGGAGGTGGTGGAGCCGCTGGCCCAGCGAGGTGAGGACCTGATGTTCTACACCTTCGGCGGTCACCCGGCGGCCTGCGCCGCCGCCGACAAGGTGTTGGAGATCATGCAGCGCGAGGAGCTGGTGCAGGCGGCGGCCCGGCGCGGGGAGCGCCTGCGCAAGCGCCTCGCGCAGCTGGAGAGCCACCCCCACGTGGGAGAGATCCGCGGACGCGGGCTGCTGCTGGGGGTCGAGCTCGTGCGCGACCGCGATACCCTGGAGCCCTTCCCCGTGGAGACCGGCTTCACCCGGAGGGTGATCGCCGCGGGGCTCGGCGAGGGCGTCTTCTTCTATCCCGGTGGATCCGGGGCCGCGCGCGACGTCGTCGTCCTGGGACCGCCGCTCGTCATCGGCGACGTCGAGATCGAGCGGATGTGCGTCGCGCTGGAACGCGCCATCGACGCGGCGGCGGCGTAGCCGCCGACCGGCCGGGATCCCGACGTCAGCTCACCGGGCTCGAGCCGGGACCGCGCTCGAAGGCGGGCACGCCCTCGGGCAGCTGATGGAAGGTCTGACGGTCGATGGCAAAGATCGCCATCTCCGACGCACCGAAGACGCTGGGATCGTCGAGGGTCCCCACCTTCAGGATCAGCGTCCCGGCCATGCCGGGAACGCGCGTCAGGATGTGGGTTCCACAGCGGCCGCAGAACTCGCGGCTCACCGGGCTCTCCAGATCGTCGCGGCTGAAGGCCTGCGGGGAGCCCTGGGTGTAGGAGAATCCCGCTTCGGGCACTCCCATCAGGAAGTTGGGCCCCCCACCCGAGATGTACTGGCACTCGCGGCAGTGACACTGCCCCCTGAACGTGGGGTCGCCTTCGACCCGATAGCGCAGATCCCCGCAATAGCACCGACCTTCGAGCTGCATGGACGAGTTCCCTCCCCTTCTGGCCCGGATCCTAACACGGCGGACACGGCGCGCGGTCAGGCCTCGATGCCCTCGGCGAAGAGCTTCGGGAGCTGCGCGTCGTCGGCCTGGAGGATCGCCTCCAGCCAGCGGTGGAAGCGCTGCCCCCCGCCCTCGTTGCGTCCGAACACGAACTCCTGCTTTGCGCCGGTCTTGACGGCCTTCTGGATGCGGTTCCCGGTGAAGTAGTCCTCGTCGCGGACCACGTGCTCGAGAAAACCCATCACGCCCTCGATCCGCGACTGGAGCTCCTCGTCCGGCTCGCTCGTGCACAGGAAGTTCTGGACCGTCACCGACTCGTCGGCGGTCGCGCCCGGGAAGAGCTGCGACACCATGTAGAGCTTGACGCCCGCATCGAAGTCCGCGATCGAGATGTGGGGGAAGATCGTCCAGACTCCGGAGATCAGCTCCGCCGGATCCCACTGGTCCTCGGGCTTCTTCTCGAGCTCGAGGTAGGCCGGATTCGGCATGCTCACGCGCTGGTGGGGACCCCAGGCATCGTAGAGCGCATCGCTCGGGATCTTCGAGCCGAACGAGTCCCTGTGCAGGATCGGCAGGTGGTAGAAGTCGAGGTAGCCGTCGTAGGCGACCTTCCAGTTCGGCCCCTCGACCGCCTGTCGCCCCACCAGGTGACACCGGTCGAAGTGGTGATGGGCCAGGAGCTCGTCGTAGCCGCAGAGGAAGCCGTCGAAGTCGATGGAGGCGCCAGGCGTGAGCCCACCGAAGATCAGCCCCGCACGCTCGGCGACCGGGAGCGGGGTGAGGCCGAGGCACGACGTGTCCAGCTCGCCGAAGTCCTCGCTCTTGTAGACACCCACGAGTGCACCCCGCCCGTCGTAGGACCAGGCGTGATAGGGACAGGTGAAGCGCCGCGCGTTTCCGGAGCCGTCGGGCACGACGACGGCGCCGCGGTGGCTGCAGACGTTCAGGAAGGCGCGCGCCTCCCCGTCCGACCCTCGGGTGAGGAGCACCGGGACGTCCGCCGCCCAGAGTGCGCGGTAGTCGCCCGCGTCGCGGAGCTCGGCCGAGAAGCCGAGGACGAGGGGCAGGCGCTTGAAGACGCGATCCATCTCGAGGCGCCAGCGCTCCGGGTCGTGGTAGTTCTCGGCCGGGACGCGGTAGACGTCTGCGGCCCGATCGACGGTTCCCGCCCTGACGTGAGCGAGGTTGCGCCTCGCCATCGAGACCAGCGCCGCCTTGCTCATCGGAGACTCCCTTGCGCCGACGTCGGGTCCGACGGACATTCGAGGCTTGGGGAGAGCCCGAGCCCGGCCAGGTGCCGATTCAGCACGTCGACCTGCAGCTGCGGGGGCCACTCCGCCGGCTCGAAGGCGGCCTGCACCGCAAGACCGTCGAGCAGTGCGAACAGACGACGCGCCTCGAACGCCGCGTCCTGGGGCGCCTCCTCTCCCCAGGCCTCGGTCAGGGCCTCGGCGAGCGCCGAGCGGAACGCGGCGTGACGCCTGCGCTGGTGGGCCTCGAGGGTGGAGTCGTGGACGGCGCGCCCCCAGAACGCGATGAAGAGCCGCCAGCGGACACGCCGACGCCCGTCCAGGGGAAGGTTCTCCTCGAGGATCGCCGCGAGGCGCGGGCGCCCGGCGGCCACGCGCGCCTCGATGCGCGCCGCCGCACCTTCGATGCTGCGACGCAGGGTGAACTCGAGCAGCTCGCGCTTGTCACTGAAGTAGTGGGTGACCACCGAGGTCGACCAGCCGCCGGCGACCGCGACGTCGCGGAGCCCGGCACCCAGCCCGCGAGCGGCGATGACCCGCTCGGCCACCGCGGCCACGCTCTCCCGCCGCTCTGCGTGGTCCACCTGCTTCGGCACCGCCCTCTTTTTACAACGACGGTTTCAAATCGACAAGCCACCCGAGCCGTCTCGGAGCAGGCCGGGTCAGAAAGCCCCACAAAGGGGCGATAGACTTCATCTCGCTGGCCGCGGAGCCACCAGCGTGAGCCTGGAGCTGGCACGAAGGCTGCGATCAGGTCCAAGGCGAGATCGGAGCGGCTGGAGCGCTGCACGGCGGGCTCCGGAAGGGTGCCCCCGTGGACGAACCCCACGAAGACTCGGCGCACGCACACGATTCGCCTCGACGGCTGAACTGCGAATCGCGGACCATCACCAAAGGAGACGATCCCATGGCACACCTCGAGGAAGTCCGCATCGGCGTCCGGCCGCTCGACCAGTTCCGGACGCTGGTCGACCCCCGACACATGCGCAAGGCGATGAGGATCGCCTTGAAGGCGCGGGACGTCCTCTCGAAGCGGGTCTTCTGGAACGTGAACTCGACGGCCGTCGGAGGCGGCGTGGCCGAGATGCTGCCCTCGCTGCTGGGCTACGCCCGCAGCATCGGCATCGATACGCGCTGGATCGTGATCGAGGGCAACCCCGACTTCTTTCACGTGACCAAGCGCATCCACCACGCCCTCCACGGCTCCGCGGGCGACGGCACCCCCCTCGACGACGAGGCCCGCCACATCTACGAGGCCGCGACCCGCCACAACACCCCCGACATCGTGGGCCCGGTGCGCCCGGGCGACGTGGTCCTGCTGCACGACCCGCAGACCGCGGGACTGGCCCACGCGCTGATGAATGCCGGAGCCCATGTGGTCTGGCGCTGTCACATCGGCATCGACCATCCCAACGAGGAGGCCCGGCAGGGCTGGGAGTTCCTGCGCCCCTACCTGGAGGACATCCCGCTCTTCGTGTTCACGCGGCAGGCCTACGTGCCGGACTTCTGCGATCACGGCAAGGCGATGGTGATCCAGCCCAGCATCGACGCCTTCTCCGCCAAGAACCAGGAGCTCGACGAGAGCGCGATCCGGAGCATTCTCGTCCACACGGGACTGGTGGAGGGTGCTGCGCCGGACGAGGGAGAGCCCTGCTTCGTCCACGACGACGGCTCGCCGGGCCGCGTGTCGCGGCAGGCCGAGGTCGTGCGCCTGGGCCGGGCGCCCAGCTGGGACACGCCCCTGGTGGTGCAGATCTCGCGCTGGGATCCGCTCAAGGACATGAAGGGCGTGATGATGGGCTTCGCCGAGCTCTGCAGCGGCGACTGCCCGACCGAGCCCGAGCTGGTGCTGGCCGGACCGAACGTGAGCGGCGTGACCGACGATCCGGAGGGCGCACTCGTCTTCGAGGACGTGGTGGAGGCCTGGCGGGCGCTTCCCGACGGGATCCGCAATCGGGTCCACCTCGCCTCGCTCCCCACCGACGACGTCCAGGAGAACGCGGCGATCGTGAACGCACTCCAGCGCCACGCGACCGTGGTGGTGCAGAAGAGCCTGCGCGAGGGCTTCGGCCTGACCGTGGCCGAGGCCATGTGGAAGGCGCGGCCGGTGATCGGGAGCGCCGTGGGCGGCATCCAGGACCAGATCGAGGACGGCGTGAGTGGCGTGCTGCTGAACGACCCCCAGGACCTGAGGGGCTTCTCCGAGGTGCTCTGCGGTCTGCTCTGCGACCCGGATCGGATCGCGCGTCTCGGCGCCGCCGCGAAGGAGCGCACGCGCAACCACTTCCTCGGGCTGGACCACCTGCTGAAGTACGCCGCCCTGGTAGACCGGATCGAGGCGTCCTGACCCGCCGGAGCGACATGCTCGGATGGTACCCTCCCGCGAGACCCGGGCCGCGGGAGCAGCTGCCATGATCGATCTCTACACGGCGCCAACGCCGAACGGCTGGAAGGCATCCATGGCGCTCGAGGAGCTCGAGCTGCCGTACACGCCCCACGTGATCGACCTCTCCCGGGGCGAGCAGCGCAGCTCGGAGTTCCTGGCGCTCAACCCCAATGGACGCATTCCGGCCATCATCGACCGGGAGGGGGACATCCGCATCTTCGAGTCGGGCGCGATCCTCCTCTACCTCGCGGAGAAGACCGGCCGTCTCATGCCCCGCGACCTGCAGGGACGCTACGAGGTCGTGCAGTGGCTGATGTTCCAGATGTCGGGCATCGGCCCCATGCAGGGCCAGGCCGTCGCCTTCGTGCGCTACTTCCCGGAGGAGGTGCCCCAGGCCATTGCGCGCTACCGGAACGAGACGCGACGCCTCTACGAGGTGCTCGACCGCCGCCTGTCGGACCGCACCCACCTGGCGGGCGACTACAGCATCGCCGACATCGCCAACTACTCCTGGGTGCGCAGCCACAAGTGGGCTCGGGTCGACGTGGACGGACTCCCCCATCTCCAACGCTGGATGGACGACCTGGCCGCGCGCCCCGGCATCCAGCGCGGCTGCCAGGTCCCGCCCTCGCCCGGAAGGGCCGAGCAGGTGAAGGCCGGCGGCGCGGCGATCACGACCACCTGAAGCGCAGCTCTCACGTGGGAGCCGCCCCTGCGCGGACCGGGGAGGAATCGGCGGCTACACGGGGATCGACGCGAGGTCCGGATAGCGCGGGTGATCCGTGTCGCCCACCGGAGCATTGCCGGGGCGCTCCAGCAGGGCGGTTCGCATGCCCGCCGCGCGGGCCGCGTCGAGCTCGGCCACCACGTCGCTCAGGAAGAGCACCTCCGCCGGCGCGATTCCCAGCATCGCGGCGATCGCCTCGTAGGAGGCGGGCTCCCGCTTCGGTCCGATGGTGGTGTCGAAGTGGCCATCGAGGAGCCCGCCGAGGTCTCCTCGCTCGGTGTGGGCGAAGAGCAGCTCCTGGGCCAGTACGCTCCCGGACGAGAAGACGAAGATGCGAAGGCCCGCCTCCCGCCAGCGTCGCAAGGCCTCGGGCACGTCGTCGAAGACGTGGGCGCGCAGCGTGCCGTCGCGATACCCCTCCTCCCAGAGCACCCCCTGGATCACCTTCAACCCGGTGCTCTTGCGATCCTCGTCCATCAGGGCCAGGGCGCAGTCGGAGCCGTCGCCGAAGTCGGGAATCGCCTCGCGCAGCTTCTCGTCCCCCTCCCACTCCTCCCGCAGCAGCGCCACGCCCGCTGCCAGAGCGCCCTCCGGTCTCCCCTCCGCCAGGGCCTCCCGCATGCGCTGGCGGGCGAAGGGGAAGAGCACGTCTGCGACGAAGGAGATGGCGGTGGTGGTGCCTTCGACATCGAGCAGCACGGCCCGCGTCGCGGGCCGCCTCAAGCTCCAGACCTGCCGTTCCAGACCGGCGGGTAGCCGCGGTCGACCTCCGAGCCGGTGTAGTGGGGCGTCCAGCCGGACGCGTCCTGAAACACGCGAATCGCACGACAGCGTCGGGCCTCGCAGACGTGGAACCAGTGCAGCGTGCCCTGGGGCACCCGGATCCAGTCGCCCGCCTCGACCTCGATGCAGACGACGCCGCCCTGCCCCGGATTCACGTGGAAGAGCCCGCGCCCATCCACGATGAGACGGATCTCGTCCTCGTCGTGCCAGTGCTCGCGGTCGAACTTCGCGAGCATCGCATCGAGTCCGGGAACGTCCGGGTGGATGTCCACTACGTCGGCGCTCTGCCAGCCGCCCTCGGCCATCCGCGCATCGAGGAAGTCGCGGTACGCCGCCAGCACCTCCTCCTGGGGCGCCCCGGCCGCGACGGTCGGACGCGCGGGCAGGTGCCGATACTCGATGCCGTGGGGCGCCAGGGCGGCGCGGATCTCGTCCGGATCGCGCAGCACGCGGTCCTCGTCGCGGAAAGTCAGGGTAGCCATGGTGTGTCAGCCTCCGAAGGGCAGGAGCGTCGTGCGGTGCAGGGTCAGCTCGAGGAGGAACTCGAGGATCTCGACGTGGCGGCGCGCCTGCGCGAGATCCTGCCCCCAGGTGTAGAGGCCGTGGCCAGCCAGCAGGAAGCCGTGGATCTCGGGGCGCTCCTCGAGGAGACGCTCGACCTCGTGGGACAGGGCCTCCATGTCCTGGGAGTTCGCGAGCACCGGCACGAACACCTCGACCTCGTGGCTCGTAATGCCCTCGAGGCCCTTCAACATCTCGTAGCCCACGAGCGTGAAGCCGCCCTTCTCCCGGAAATGCTCCCCGAGCAGCGTGCCGGCCAGGGAGTGGGTGTGCATCACGCTGCCGGCGCCCCGCTGCCGACAGACCGCCAGATGGAGCCGCGTCTCGGCCGAAGCGCGACCCGCCTGGCCCAGTGCGAGCCGACCATCGGCGCCCACGCGCACGAAGTCGTGCGCCTGGAGCGCTCCCTTGTCGAGTCCCGAGCCCGTGATGAGCAGCTCGAGGGGCGCATAGGCCAGGACCGCGCTGAAGTTGCCACTGGTCCCCAGGCACCAGCCCCGGCGGTGGAACTCCCGGGTCGTGGCCATCAGACCCGCTGCCAGCTCGCTGCGTGTCTCGCTCAATCCCCTTCTCCGTCCTGCCCGCCTACCGGGCCGCTCATCATGCACACGGCTACCCGCTGCGTCCAGGGGTCCCATCGTCGCGACGATGGAACCACTCGATGGAAACGTCCTCCCAGCGGCCGGGCGGGCCCGACGACCCGAAGTACGCCGCTCAGCCGGGCTGTAAGGCGGCCAGGCCCCGGGCCTCGCGCGAGGAGGCCTCGCGGGCGAGGCGCAGATCGTCCTTGAGGGTGCGGCCGGCCCGCTGGAAGTGGAAGGCGGACCAGCCGAGCACCATCGACACGATCAGCAGGGCATAACGCAGCGATTCCGTTCCGAAGCGGGGCTCGAGGCTGTCACTCAGGGCCCCGGTGAGGGCCGGACCCACCGCCAGGCCGATGATGTTGATCACGAACAGCAGCACGGCGGCTGCCGTAGCGCGCATCTTCGGCGTCGCCAGCGACTGCACGACGGCGAAGGCGGGTCCCTGGTACATCAGCCCGAGGAACGCCGGGATCGCGAACGCGGCGAGGACCACGGTGGTGCTCGACGCGGTGTAGACGACGACGCTGAAGGGCAGCGACAGCAGCTGCGCCAGTGCGGGAACCCGGATGCGGCCGCGCGGATCGCCTACCGAGAGCCGGTCGGCCAGCACGCCCCCCAGATAGATGCCGGCCCCGCCGCCGATCCCGATGATGAGAGCCAGCGAGGTGCCGATGGCGCCGGCCTCCATGCCGTGGGTGCGCGCGAGGAAGGACGGCGCCCAGTTCGTCACCGAGTAGCCCACGAAGGCGTAGAGGGCCGAGCCGAGCGAGACGTGGCGGAAGCTGCGCAGGCGCCACAGGTAGCGGATGACGTCGAAGGCGTTGGGCGCGTTCTCTCCGTCGCTCGCCAGGCCCTCGGAGTGCCCGCGCGGCGGCTCGCGCAGGGTGAGCGCCACCACCACGGCCACGAAGATGCCCGGAAGCCCCACGACGATGAAGGCCTGGCGCCAGCCGAGCGTCTGGTCGAGCCAGCCGCCGGCCAGGAAGCCGACCAGGATGCCCAGCGGAACGCCCAGGGAGAAGATCCCCAGGGCCGTGGCCCGCTTCTCCGGCGGGAAGTAGTCGGAGATGATCGAATGGGCCGGCGGGCTTCCGCCCGCCTCCCCCACGCCGACGCCGACCCGGTAGAGCAGGAGCATCCCGAAGCCGGCTGCGGTGCCGCAGAGCGCCGTCATGCCGCTCCAGATCGCCAGGCAGATGGCGATCACGCCCTTGCGCGAGAAGCGGTCGGCCAGCCGCGCGATGGGGATGCCCAAGGTGGCGTAGAAGAGACCGAAGGCGGTGCCCGAGAGCAGCCCCAGCTGGAGATCGGTGAGCCCCAGGTCCTCCTTGATCGACTGGAGCAGGATCGCGAGCACCTGGCGGTCGACGAAGTTGACCACGTAGACGACGCAGAGCAGCCCGAGGGCGTAGCGCAGATAGGCGGGCGAGTAGTGCACGACTTCGCGCTTCGTTTCGGGATCGACGGGTAGCTCGTTCTTCATGCGCCGCAGTCTACTCGCTCGAGCGATGCGGCGGGGGAAGAAGCGCTAAGAGCTCGACGCAGCGATCGCGGTGTAGCGGTCGAGCAACGCCTCGACGGAAGCCGGGAGCGCGATCCTCGCCGGGTCGTAGCGCGGGCTCCAGGTGCGAAGGTAGTTTCGCAGGGCGGTTCGGTGCATCGGCGTGTTCGGAAGCACGAGCTTGCGTCCCAGGGCGCGGGCCATGCATTGGGCGAAGCGCCGGATGTACGACGTGTAGTGCCACTGCGCCCAGAAACCCCCGAGCACCCGATAGAGGTAGCTGCCCACCAGATGGTCGTAGGCCTGGAAGGCCACGGTCCTGTGCTCGATCTCCTCGGCCATGTGCCAGGCCCAGATCTCGCCCCCGGGGATGACGTCGAAGCCGCCGTGCTCGGCCATGGCCAGCGCACCGGCGCAGGTCATGGCCTCGAAACCCTCGGCGTAGGCGACGTTGAAGCGCAGCGACTTCTCGTGCGTGAAGCGCTGGTAGTCGGCCTCGAGGGAACCCTCGATGGTGCGCAGCGCGGCGGCGGCCGAGGCGTCGAAGCTGCCGCGGATCCGGTCGTTGAAGTCCGCGTGGTTGCGGAAGTGATGGCCCTCCTGCTGCGAGAAGCGGCGCACGTCCCCGGCGAGATCGGGATCGCGGATCTCCCGCAGGGCCACCTTCATGGTCCGAATCAGATAGGGCTCCAGATACGGCATCGTCATCGACAGGGCCAGCGCGGGCAACATCGCCCCCAGCATCTCGTCCGAGACGTCGAAGTCGACCGGCACGTCGTCGAAGGAGAAGCGGATCTTCCGAACCGTGATGTCGGCCATGGCGATCTCCCGGGGCGCCCGACGAGCGTAGGGCCCGACTCGCCACGTGGCCACGGGCGCCGCCCTGCCCCACACTGGCGGCGCTGAAGTCGAGGAGCCTCGCATGCCCGATCCGCCCGTGGACGTCCTGATCGTCGGAGCCGGCGCCGCCGGCGCCGCCCTGGCCTGGAGCCTGGCCGAGACGCGCATGCGGATCGTCTGCCTCGAGCAGGGGGGCTGGATGGATCCGGCGTCCTACCCGAGCACGCGTCCGGATTGGGAGCTGGGGGGTTTCGGCGCCTTCGGCCTGAGCCCCAACGGGCGCGGGCGGCGCGAGGACTACCCGATCAACGACGGCGAGTCGCCGATCAAGGTCTCGAACTTCAACGCCGTGGGAGGCAGCACCATCCTCTACGCGGCGCACTTCCCCCGGCTCCACCCCTCGGACTTCCGGGTCCGCAGCCTCGATGGCATCGCCGACGACTGGCCCATCGACTACGCCACCCTGGCGCCCTACTACGACCTGAACGCCGCGCAGATGGGCGTGGCCGGGCTCGCCGGAGACCCCGCCTATCCGCCGAAGCAGCCCACACTGCCGCCGGTGCCCCTGGGCCGGCTCGGCGAGACCCTCGCCCGAGGGTTCGACGCCCTCGACTGGCACTGGTGGCCCTCGGACAGCGCCATCGCCACCCGCGAGCACGCGGGGCGCGCCCCCTGCATCAACCTGGGGCCGTGCATCACCGGCTGCGCCCAGGGTGCGAAGGGCAGCACCGACGTGACCTACTGGCCGGCTGCAGTGCGCGCCGGAGTCGAGGTGCGCACCCACTGCCGCGTCCGCGAGATCACCGTGGGCGAGAGCGGCCTGGCGGACGGTGTGATCTACTACGACGAGGAGGGGCGCGAGCAGCGGCAACGCGCCGAGATCGTGATCATTGCGTGCAACGGCATCGGTACGCCGCGCCTGCTGCTCAACTCGGCATCCTCCCGCTTCCCCGACGGCCTGGCGAATCGCAGCGGCCTGGTCGGCCGCAACCTGATGTTCCACCCCTACGCCATGGTCACCGGCTTCTTTCCCGAGCGGCTCGGCGGCTACAAGGGGCCGATGGGCTGCAGCCTCATCTGCCAGGAGTTCTACGAGACCGACGCCTCCCGCGGCTTCCTGCGCGGCTACTCCTTCGAGATGCTTCGCGGCATGGGTCCGGTCTCCACCGCGCTCCAGGGCATGTCGGCAGGGCGCATTCCATGGGGACCGGAGCACCACGAGGCCTACGAGGCGATGTGGGATCGCACCGCCGGCATGGTGGTGATCTGCGAGGACCTGCCGGAGGAGCACAACCGGGTGACCCTCGACCCGGATCTCACCGACGCCGACGGGATTCCCGCGCCGAAGATCACCTACCGCCTGAGCGAGAACAGCGAGAAGATGCTCGCCCATGCCGTGGCCCGGGGCACCGAGGTGCTCGAGGCCGCCGGAGCGAAGGAGACCCAGTCGGTCGCGCCACTTCCGCCGGCGGGCTGGCACCTGATGGGCACGGCCCGCATGGGGACCGATCCGGAGCGCTCCGTGGTGAACGAGTGGGGGCGCAGCCACGACGTGAAGAACCTCTTCATCGTCGACGGCAGCCTCTTCGTGACCTCCGGCGGGGTGAACCCCACCAATACGATCCAGGCCCTCGCCCTCTACGTAGCGGACCGGATCAAACAGAACCTCTCCAACCTCTTCGAGTAGGCCCGTCATGAGCGAACCCACCTCCGATCCCCTCGCCGCCGTCCTCGACACGCTGATCCCTGCGAGCGAGGACGGTGCGATGCCCGGGGCGGGCGCCATCGGGCTCGCGGCCATCGTCCGCGAGAAGTCCGAGACCATGGCGGACCTCGTCGAACGCGGGCTCGAGGCCGCGGACACCCATGCCCGCGAGCGGGGTGCCCCATCCTTCGCCGGACTCTCGCTGGCCGACCGCACCGCGGTGCTGCGCGAGCTCGAGACCAGCGAGCCCGGCTTCGTACCCGGACTGGTGTTCCAGACCTTCGCCGCCTACTACCAGCATCCCCGCGTCCTCGAGGCGCTTGGGCTCGAGCCACGTCCCCCGCACCCGAAGGGCTACGAGCTGGAGGCCGGTGACCTCGGGGGCCTGGAGCGGGTGCGGGCCCGAGGACGACTCTATCGCGAGGCCTGAGGCGTCTCAGGCGCCGCGCAGGGGCAGCGACTCGAAGCCCCGGATCACCGTGGACTGGAGCCGCACCGGCGGCGCGCCGGCGGGCTCGATGCGCTCGAAGCGGTCGAGCAGCGCGTTCAGGGCGATCCGGCCCTCGAGCCGTGCGAGACCGGCACCCAGGCAGAAGTGCACGCCCTGGCCGAAGCCCAGATGGCGACGCTCCTCGCGATCGATCCGGTACTCATCGGGCGCGACGAAGGCCGCAGGGTCGCGATTCGCCGCGCCGTAGGAGACGATCACCCGGGAGTCGGCCGGGATCCGCGCGCCGGCGATCTCGACGTCGCGGGTCGTCTGGCGTCCCAGGTTCTGTACCGGGCAGTCGAAGCGCACGGTCTCCTCGACGGCGCCCGGCACCAGGCTGCGGTCCGCGCGCAGGCGCTGCCAGAGTTCCGGTCGCGTCGAGAGGATGTGAAGCTGGTTCGAGATCAGGTTCGTGGTGGTCTCGTTGCCGGCGACCAGCAGGATTATGAAGAAGCCGTCCAGCTCTCCCTGGTCGAGGCGGCGTCCGTCGATCTCCGCCTGCACGAGGGCGGTGACCAGGTCGTCCTTCGGCTCGCGACGCCGCTCCTCGGCCAGATTACGGAAGTAGGACAGCAGCTCCTGGGTCGCCGCCACGAGGTCTGGGGTCGGGGCGGACTCGAGCAGCCCCACGAAGGCGTCGGACCAGCGCCGGAAGTCGGGCAGGCGCTCCGGCTCCACCCCCAGCATCTCCGCGATCACTACGACCGGTAGCGGAATCGAGAGCGCGGGGACGACGTCGAAGACGTCGCCGGGAAGCGCATCCATCAGCTCCCGAGCGATGGCCTCCACCCGCGGCTCGCTTGCCGCCACGCGGCGCGGCGTGAAGCCGCGGTTGACCAGGGCCCGAAGCTGGTCGTGATGAGGCGGATCCGTGGCTGGCAGCGCGGCGATGGAACCCAGTCCGGGCGACGGCATCGGCGCCGGACCCTGGGCGCTGCTGAAGGTCACCGGGTCGAGCAGCGCCGCCAGCACGTCGTCGAAGCGGGTCAGCAGCCAGCCCCCGTAGCGCGGCTCCCGGTACACGGGTCGGTCGCGGCGCAGGGCCGCATAGGCGGGATAGGGGTCTTCGCGGAACTCCGCCGAGAAGACGTCTGGCGCCAGCGGATCGATCGATGCTGCCGTCACTGCGCCTCCGTTCTGCCAGCCCTGCCCTGCTAAGGTGAGCATGATCGGAGACCTCCCGCAAGCCGAATCGGAACGGAGCGCCAGAGGTGACGCACACCGGGACCGAGCTCGAAGGACTCGAAGAACCCCATCCGGAGTGGTTCCTCGACGCCATGGCCGCCCCGCGCGAGAGCCGCGAGGTGGAAGTCGAGGGCTGCCCGATCCGCTACCTGCGCTGGGGAGACCCGGGGAAGCCGGGTGTCGTCTTCGTCCACGGATTCCTGGCCCATGCGCGCTGTTTCGCTTTCATCGCGCCGCTCCTGGCACGCGACTTCAACGTCGTCGCCTACGACGTCTCAGGCTACGGCGACTCCGGCTACCGCAGGGACTACTCCGCCACGGTCCGGGCGCGGGAGCTCCTGGCCGTGGCCGAGCACGCGGGGATGGCGGAGGCCAGCGCGCGCCCGACGATCGTCGCGCACAGCTACGGCGCCACCATCGCCATGGACGCGGTCGAGCAGCTCGGAGAGCACTTCGGCGGACTCGTGATCTGTGACGTGCTGATGCTTCGGCCCGAGCGGCTTCGCGCCTTTCGCGCCGCGTCTTCGATCAGCGCGCGACAGAGGTCCGAGCATCCGCCTCGGAGGATCTACCCCGACCTGAAGTCGGCCATGACGCGTTTCCGGCTCGCGCCGCCCCAGGCCGTGGAGTGCCCCTACCTGCTCGAGTACATCGCCCGCCACTCCCTGGAGCCCCACCCCGAGGGCTGGACCTGGAAGTTCCACCCCAGCTCGTTCGCCGTGGACGCCCGGAGCGACGAGTGGTGGCTCGAGCAGCCAGGGCGCTTCGTCGCGCTCGAGGCCCGCAAGGCCGTAGTCTACGGGGAGCGCAGCGAGCTCTTCGATGCCGACACCGAGGACTATCTCCGTGAGCTCGGAGCCTCTCGCGTTCCGATGGTGGCGATCCCGAACGCGCGACACCATCTGATGCTGGACCAGCCCCTGGCCTTCGCCAGCACCCTGCGCGCGCTGCTCGCGACGTGGAATCCGTGAGCCTCGCTCCGGCACTCGCGTCGCTGCTCGAGCGAGAGGGGCTCGCGACCACACGCGCGACGGAGATCACCTCGATGCCGGGAGACGGCGCTCCCCGTCGCACCTACCGGATCGAGCTCGTGAGCGGGCGCATCCTCAAGGGACGCATCGTGACGAGTCCCGCCCGTGCCGAGCGGATGAAGCGCTGGCTTCCCATGCTGCCAGCGGGACGTTTCTCCGTCCTGCTGGGGGTCGACGGAGACGCGACCCTCGAGTCCTGGATTCCCGGCCGGCCCTGCCGCGAGTCGGACGAGGAGGTCGCCCGGGCGGCCGGCCGCCTGCTCGCCCACGTCCACGACACCATCGAGCGGACGCGCCTCTCCGACGACGAGCCGCGCCTCGCCGCGTGGTGCGCCAACGCGAGACGCTGGACCGCCGAGCTGCGATCGGCAGGCTGTATCGGAGACACGCGCTCCCGGCGGGTGCTCGCGCACCTCGAACGGCTGCGTCCCGCGGGCGCGACCTGGGGGCTGCGCCACGGTGACTTCTGCGCCGACAACCTGGTCCACGCCGACACCGGGCTGTGCTGCATCGACAACGCGACGGTCTCGCCGGGTCTGCTCGAGAGCGATCTGGCCCATACCTTGTATCGCTGGTCCATGACGGCGCGCCAGAGGGAGGCATTCCTCCACGGCTACGAACGCGGCGACGTGGCCACCTCCTTCCTCCGCCATGAGGACTTCTGGACGGTCACCGCCGCACTGCGCTCGGGCGTCTTCCGTCTGCGCCAGCGCTCGCCCGCCGTCGCCACCGCGCTCGCACTCCTGAATGCGCGTGTTCCCTGAGGCCCTGCGGCTGAGCTACGAGGGCCTCGCCGTCGACGTCGCGTCCGCCGACCCGGCGCTCACGGCATGGCTGGCCGAGTTCCTGTCGCCGGCCTTCGAGGTCGGAGTCGGAGACCGGCGCGCGGACCACCGGATCGAGATCGTCGCCGACCCGGCGGAGCACGACCGGCTGCACGTCGGCCTGGAGACCGCGCAGCTCGGCTGCCTGGAGGGCTTCACCTTCGACGGGAGGTTTTCTCTCCATCGCGGTTGGGTCGATGCCGAAGGCCGCCTCTGGGCCCACGACGAGCGCTACGACGCCTTCTACGGCGTCTGGGGCACGGCCGCCTCCCGCGTCCGCCTCGTGCTGCGCGGCCCCGGCGAGGACGCGCGCATCGCGACCCTGCGCACCGTCCGCGAGCTGGCCACGACGGCGCAGCTCCGGGCCGGGCGCCTTCCCCTGCACGCCGCCGCCTTCCTCCATCGGAGCCGGGCGATGCTCGTCTGCGGGCCGAAGCGGGCGGGCAAGACGACGCTCCTCGTCCACGCCCTGCGAGGTGGTGCCGAGTTCCTGTCGAACGATCGGGTCCTGATCGCACCCGGCCAGGAGCCGATCGCGCGCGCGATGCCGACGATCGTGATGCTGCGCGACGGCACGCTTCGCCACTTCGCCGGGCTGACGGCGGCGTTCGAGGACGCCGCCTTCGACCGCGCGCGAACCCTCGACGAGTGTGCGCCCGGCGTCCCGCGCCCCGCCCCGCGCGCCAGCCAGGACTTCGATCGCCCCGGGATCAGCCCCGCGCAGCTCTGCCGGCTGCTCGGAGTCCCGATGCGCGGAGCGGCACCGGTCGGGGGGATCCTCCTTCCGGTCGTGGATCCCCGGGTCCGCGGGACGGTGCTCGAGCCGCTCTCGTCAGCGCGCGCAGCGCGCGCTCTCGCAGACAACCTGCTGGCCGGGTCCCGGCCGACCCGGGCCTCCCGGGTCTTCGCCGCCGGCCCGCGTCTCGAGGTGGATCCGCAGACCGAGGCGAAGCGCTGCCGATTGCTGGCCGCCCGGGTGCCCGCCTGGACGTGTCGCCTCGGCCCCGACGCCTACGAGCGCGACCTGCGTGAGACACTCCGCGATCTCCCGGCTATGCCCCCGACCGATCCAGGGCCTCCTCGAGGAAGCGCAGCTCCGTGAATCCCTCGGGCCGCTGCTTGATGTAGCCAAGCTCCGCCATCAGATCGAGAATGCGATTCATCGCCTCCGTGTTGTGCAGAGCGCGCACGTCGGGGCGATTCGCGGCGAGCGCCCTCGAGATGATCTCGGGGCTCACGCCGATGTAGCCCGCCGCCGCCTCCGCCGCGTCCTCGGCATGACCGTGCACATGGGCCGCGGCCCGCACGTAGGCGCCCACCACCGCACTCATCAGCTCGGGCCGCTCGTTCAGCAATCGCCGCGACGTCGCGAGGCTGCACCCTGGTGCGCCGGGCCAGATGTCGCCCGTACGGCGGACGACACTGCCGAGCCCCAGCACCTCGAGCATCGTCGCGTAGGGCTCGACCATCACCGCGGCGTCGGCACCGTGACCGACGAAGGCGATGATCGCACCGTCGCCGGAGGGGAGGCGCACCGCGTCCGCCGGTCCCAGGCCCAGCGACTGCATCAGTCGAGCGGCCGTGAGGTCCTTCATGCCGCCCTCCTGGGGGACGGCCACGCTCTTCACGTCCCCGAGGTCGATGCCCGGACGCACGACCAGGGCCGCCTCCTCGCAGCCGCTGCCGCAGAGCAGCACCAGGTCTTCGTCGTGGGACTTCGCGGTCGCCACCCGCGTCCAGGGAAGCACGGCGAAGTCGATCTCCCCGGCGGCGAGACGCTTTGGTACCACCCAGGCGGTCGGCGCGATCTCGATCTGGGCATCGATACCGGCGTCGGCGAAGAAGCCTCGCCGTTCCGCGACGTACGCCGGTGTCTGACAAACGCCGCGCAGCAGCGAGAATGTGACGACTTCCAAAGCAGTTCCTCCAGTCTTCGATTCAGTGCGACGCGGCTGCCGCGGCGAGATCGCTGTGCGGAGCGAGCGCCAGACGCCTCAGAGTCGACGCGATCGTCTCGAGGGCCGGCGGGCCCAGGGACGCCACGTACGCGGACTGCCGCGACACCCGCTCCCCGGCGCCCTCGCCGACGCCGCGCAGCCGGGATCGAAGCGCCGCGCCGGCCCTCGCACTGGCGACGAGGGCCTCGATCTCGGCACAGACGATCGGATCACGGATCTCCGGAGCCATCCGCTCCGCGAGCTTCGGCACGTCGCGGAGGTCCTCCCAGTGCAGTGCATCGTCGGCGACACCCGCGCCGCGCATATGACGGAGGATGCACCACTGGCTGTAGTTCTGGGGCGGCAGGAACCAGGTCGGAGTGCCGTCGAGGAAGCACTCGAGGCTGGTGGTCAGTCCCGGGGCGGTGAGCACGGCGCCGGCCCGCTCCATGAGCGCCCGGGCCTCCTCCGGCGCCGCACTCCCGATCTGGGCGAGGCCGGGCGGCAGCACCCCGTCGAGGGAGGCGATCGCGGCCCCGCCGCCCAGCACGCTGATCCTCGGGAAGCGCGCTCCGAGACCGGCACCGATCACCGCCTTCACGACGAAGCGGGCGTAGGCGGCGTAGAGGGCTTCGCGACCTCGGGGCGCTGCGCTGCCGCCGAGATGGACGACGAGCCCGCCGTCTCGCGGCCGCCGTGCGCCGGCGGTCGGTGCGAGGATCGGACCGACGACGCTCGGCCGGGGCTCGAATCCCTCCGCCGCCAAACCGCCGAAGCGCTGTGCCCAGTACACCCGCGCGTCCGCGAGGGCCTCGGGAGCGCGGGGGCGCATCCACGCCAGGCTGTCCACGACGAAGAGCGGTCTGCCGCAACGGCGCGCCGCCACGCCCGCGTCGCGATCCATCACGGACAGGACCCCCCAGGCCCGCGCGATCCTCTCGGCGCAAGCCGGATCCGTGGCGCTACCGGGGAGGATCTCGTCGAACAGCCCCGAGGTGCGGGAGACGAGCTCCAACGCCGATCCGCGACCGACGAAGACGAGCCGCCAGTCCTCGCGCAGACGCCTCGCGAGCGCGATCGCCTTCGCCGCCGGGCCGTAGCCGAATGGCATCGCTGCGCAGAAGAGGGTTCCCAGCGCTCTCAAAGGCTCCTCACATCCCCCGTTGTCCGGAGCTGCCGGACGGCGGAGAAGTCTTAACACGGGACCGGGGGGGGAGGTAAGATCGAATCGCGCCGCCGGGCGGGCGGCGTGGAGGGTGCGGTTCGTCGCTCCCCGCACACCGGGGCCCCATCGGGGCGTGAGGAGACCCACATGTCCGCGTCCCACGGGCCCATTCCCGACCGGGAGATCCACTCCCTGATCGAGGTCCTCGGCGAGGCGCCCCAGGTGAGCTACGCGCCCCCCAGCATCTACCCCATGGCCGCACCCGTCTTCGATACCGCCTCCGAGATGGATCGGGGCGATCCCCCCGACGGCCCCATCGGGATCTACGCCCACGTGCCCTTCTGCAACTACAAGTGCACGTTCTGCTTCTACGCCACCCGACCGGTTCCCGGACTCGACGAGATGACCCGCTACGTGACCGCACTCGAGCGGGAGCTGTCGTGGCTTCCCCCGGAGGCCGATCTCACCCAGCTCTACATCGGGGGTGGAACCCCCACCGTCCTGCCGCCGGAGCTCCTCGATCGCCTGCTCACTTCGATCTTCGCGCGCACCACTCCGGGTCACGAGGTCCACACGGTCGAGTGCTCGCCCGATTCCATCACCGAAGCGCACGTGGACGCACTCCTGCGCCACGGCGTCGAGCGCGTCAGCATGGGCGTGCAGACCGGCAGCGAGGGGATCCGGAGATCCATCAACCGTCGCCACGACGACCGGCAGGTGCTGGACGCTTGTGACCTGCTGATCGCCTCGGGCCTGATGGTCAACGTGGACCTGATCTACGGCCTTCCGGGCCAGGTCGAAGCCGACTTCCGCAGCGATCTGGAGCTGCTGATGTCTCGCGGCATCCACTCGGTCACCTGCTACAACCTGCGCGTCAACGAGGCGACGCCGATCGGGCGTCTCGTCACCGCGGAGGGGCGCCTCGATGCCGTGCGCCTGGTTCGCTGGCGAGAGCTCACGCGCAACGTCGCCCGGGACCAGGGCTTCCGGCAGACGCGCTGGCACACCTACCAGCGCGTGGAGAACGCGACGGCCGCAGACGCCGCGGAGCGCTTCAGGGACGTCACCGGCTGGGGCGATCAACTCGGCGTGGGCGTCAGCGCGCGCTCACGTCTGAAGGACACGATCTTCCGCAATCACCAGAAGTACGACGCGTATCTGGGTCGAATCGAGGCGGGACGTTCTCCCGTCGAGGAGAAGAAGGCCCTCGACGCATTCGAGCAGCGGCTGCGCTTCGTAACGCTGACGCTGGGTGAGGGTCGCCCGCTCGAACGCTCGTCCTACGAAGCGGCCTTCGGCGCGCCCTTCGACGAGGACTTCGGCCCGCCCCTGGAGCGGCTCGTCCGGGCGGGCGCGGTTCTCGACGACGAATCCCGCATCAGCCTCACCGATCGCGGCCGACTGGTGTACGACCTGGCCACCCGGGCCTTCTACCCCGAATCCGTCCTGCGCTGGATGCAGGAACGCCAGGAGCTGATCGGACGCTCGGTCAACCTCCGACCTCCCGCGAGCCATCGGCGCCCCTTACCCGACGCCTCGCCAGCTCGCTGAGGGCCCCGCTCGGCGGCTCGCGAGTCGAGAGCGCGGAGGCGCGGGCCGCACCGGACGCCTTCCATCCGGGCCTCCGCCGGGGACCCGCGCTATTCCTTCTCGCATGGAGAGCCTCAAGTACGGCGTCTGGGTCATCTGGATCGGCGGAGCCGCCGCGATCTTCTTCGGGACCGGATGGGTGGCGACGGTGGGGCACGCCGCCGTCTGGCTCACCCTAGCCGCTCACGGGGTCGAGTTCGTGGTGAACCGCCCGCTCTTCGAGCGAGCCGGGGGCTCCATGTCGCACCACTTCGTGCAGACCCTGATCTACGGCCTCTTCCACTGGACCCCGATCAAGGAGCGCCTCGCGAGGGAGGAGCCCGCGAGCTCTCGGAGCTAGGACCCCGCGGACCCGACACGGAGCCGGCCGCGAGGAGGAAGCGATGTCGATCGACGCGAACCGCAAGACCGTCGAGCAGCTGTGGGCGGCGCTGAGCGACCGGGACTGGGAGACGTTGAAGAGCTGTCTCTCCGAGGACGTCCACTACGAGGACGTCCCGACCGAGGACCCGGGAGCCCGAGGCCCCGAGAACGTCGTGAAGCGCCTCGCCATCGCCTTCGACCACCTGATCGACCACCAGCACACGATCCATCACCTGGTGTGCGAGGGCGACGTCGTCTTCCTCGATCACACCGAGGTCTGGACGTTCAAGACCGGCGAGAAGGCGACGAACCAGTTCGCCACCCTCCACGAGATGCGCGACGGAAGGGTGACCCGCTGGAGCGACTACTGGGACGTGTCCGGCTTCGTCGGGCAGTTCCCCGCCTGGTTCCTCGAGGAGATGGCCCGGCACACGGCCGCGGACTTCGGCAACGACGATCGCTCCTGAGCGGCGGCGCTCCACACAGTGCGGAGGAGAGGGGACGCGATGGAGATCCTGCGCGTGGCCGAGATCATGGCGACGCACCCGGAGCATCGGCGGGAGCCCCGCCCCGAGATCTACGCACTCGGAGCGGCCTTCACCGCGGATCGCTACGTCCCGCTGGTCGAGGCTTCGGTGCCGCTGGTGGACTGCGGGTTCATGCACGCGGACGCGGTCTACGACGTGGTCAGCGTGAGTCGGGGATCGTTCTTCCGCCTCCCCCAGCACCAGGAGCGCTTCGCGCGCTCGTGTCGGGCGATTCGCCTGGAGAACCCCATGGATCGCAACCGGGAGGCGGAGATCCTCCACCGGATCGTGGCGCTCTCGGGCTTGAGAGATGCCTACGTCTGGTGGGCCGTGACCCGCGGCATGCCGCCTCTCGGCCGCGGCGATATGATCGACCCGAAGCAGTTCAGCCCGCGCTTCTACGCCTTCGCCTCGCCCTTCGTGTGGCTGGCCGACGACGATCAGCGTACCCGCGGGCTCGACCTCGTGCTCTCGCGCGAGCGCGTCCGCATCTCGCCGCGCGCGGTCGATCCCAAGGCCAAGAACTTCCACTGGCTCGACATGCAGATGGCCCTCTTCGAGGCGGGAGAGCGCGGCGGCGAGTGGGCCGTCCTGCCCGACGAAGAGGGCTACCTCACCGAGGCCACCGGAGCGAACGTCTTCGTGGTGCGCGACGGGGTGGCTCTGACCCCCGACTCGGGCTGCCTCGAAGGCATCACGCGCCAGAGCGTCTTCGACCTCTGCGACGAGCTGGGCATCGGAGCGAAGGCCACCCGGATCCACCACACCGAGCTCGAGGACGTCGACGAGATCTTCCTCTCGACCACGGCCGGCAGCATCATGCCGGCCAGGAGTCTCGACGGCCGGCAGATCGCCGACCGCAGCGGCCCCGGAGAGATCTCCATCGCCCTGCACAATCGCTACTGGGAGCGACGCTGGGAGGGCTGGGACGCCACGCCGGTCCGCTACGCGCTCGCCGAAGGCTGAGACCCGGCGCGACTCCGCCGGTGCCGATGTACCGATCTGCCCCAGGGGCAAGGCGTTCGCCGCCCGGATCGACAGACGTCGATTGACACGTCGGTCGCGCCCGCGCGACCCTGCGTGGGTCGCATCCACGCGGAGGAACGGCATGGCCAAGGTCGACGGTGGCGAGCTCTTTGCGCGCGTCCTCGAGAGCGCCGGGATCCACACGGTCTTCACGCTCCACGGCGGGCACCTGGACGCGATCCTGCAGGCCGCCCACGCGCGGAAGATCCGGCTCGTCGACATGCGACACGAGCAGGCCGCGGGCCACGCCGCCGACGGTTGGGCGCGCACCACGGGACAGGTGGGCGTGGCGATCGTCACCGCGGGGCCGGGCTTCACGGACTGCGTCACCGCGATCGCGAATGCCTATCTCGACTGCGTGCCGACGCTCTTCGTCGCCGGGGCGGCACCGCTGCGGGAAGCGGAGACGCTGCCGCTCCAGGGCGGGATCGACCAGGTGGCGATGGTCGCCCCCATCACGAAGTGGGCTCACCGCGTGACGAACACGGAACGCATTCCCGATCTCACCGCCCAGGCGCTGCGCATCGCGCGATCGGGACGCCCCGGTCCGGTGTTCCTCGAGCTCCCCATCGACGTGCTCTTCTCCCGGGTGGACGAGCCTCCCAGCCCGTCGATCGCCCGAATCGCACCCGACGGAGTCCCCTCCCCCTCCCCCGAGAGCGTGGAGGCCGTTCTCGAGCTGTTCTCCCGGGCGAAGCGTCCGGCCATCCTGGCGGGCGGCGGCTGTTGGTTCTCCGGGGCCGGAGACGTGCTGCGCTCGTTCGCCGAGCGCGTCGGCGCGCCGGTCTTCTCGAACGGCAAGGCCCACGGCCTGATCCCCGCCGATCACCCGCTCTGCGGCCGCGGCTTTGCGAACCTGGCGATCTCCGCCGCGACCGGAAACGAGGCGGATCTGGTGCTGGTGCTCGGAGCGCGACTCGGGCTCTTCACCGGCGGGCGCGGCGCCCGCATGATCCCCGCCTCGGCGAAGCTGGTGCAGGTGGACGTCGCGGCCGAGGAGATGGGCCGCAACCGGGACGTCGATCTCGCGATCGCCGCCGACTGCCGCGAGACGCTTCGAGCCCTCGAGGCCGGCGCGGCGGAGCACGGCTGGCCCGAGCGGAAGGAGTGGCAGGGGGCGATCCAGGCCGTGCGCGAGGGTCACCGGGCGATGTTCGCCGAGGCACTCGGTCGGGAGAAGCCCCCGATCCATCCCTACCGGCTGGCCGCGGAGGTCGCACGCGCCCTGCCGCCGGAGGCGATCGTCACCGCCGACGGCGGCGAGACCTCGTCCTGGATGGAGATGGTCGCGGAGGTCCA